>Ga0209754_1000644_pt1 | contig 45731 bp, 42 predicted proteins | sample MesohylBB_FD_187295 | JGI IMG/M metagenome (GOLD analysis project Ga0209754, IMG submission 187295) | Host-associated microbial community of the marine sponge Aplysina aerophoba from Gulf of Piran - sponge mesohyl, lysed by bead beating... | ecosystem: Host-associated > Porifera > Sponge >...
AAGGGAAGACACGGTCAGATCAACGCACCAGAACCCACAGCCAGCCGACGTTCCCGGCGCCATTGGCATGCAAAACGCAACTCACCGGAAGGGGGGGTGAGCAGTTACCCGTGTCCTTGAGAGCGTCGTTGAACTGGACATAGTCTCCCGCCGTCCGGTCTGTCTCGTCGCGCGCGCCCGGATCGGCGCCGGCGTTCACCAGAGCCGTCACCACTGCGGGCAACTCACCGATCGCCGCCACCACGTGCAGTGGCGTCAACCCGGACTCGGTCCTCGCTTCCAGATCGGCGCCGGCATTCACCAGTGCTGCCACCACCGCGGGTGTCCCGGTCATTGCCGCGGCTGCGTGCAGGGCTGTAAACCCTGCCTCACTCTCGGTCCTTGCGTGAAGGTCGGCTCCGGCGTCCACCAGAGCCGTCACCACCGCGGGCACCGTAGTGCTCCTTGCCGCCACATGCAGGGGCGTCAACCCGGACTCGGTCCTCGCTTCCAGATCAGCACCGGCGTTCGCCAGGGCCGTGACCATTTCGGGCACCACATTGCCTGCCGCCGCCACGTGCAGCGGTGTGTATCCTGCGTCGTTCCGCGTGTCCGGATCGGCGCCGACGTTCACCAGAGCCGTCACCACCGCGGGCTCCGAACCGCTTGCCGCCGCGACGTGCAGGGGGGTGTATCTCGCGTCGGTCCGCGCGTTCGGGTCGGCGCCGGCGTTTACCAGGGCCATCACCACCGCGGGCTCCGAACTGCCCCCCGCCGCCACGTGCAGGGGTGTTAGTCCGGTTTCACCTCTCGATTTCAGATCAGCTCCGGCATCCAGAAGCCTTGCAATAACTACGGGATCCGTACTGTTCGCTGCAGCCGAGTGAAGTGGCGTATACCCGGCTTCGTCCCGCAGGTTCGGATCGGAACCGGTCGCGACGCAGTGTGTCACGTCGTGCGCCTTGGCCTCCCTGAAGAACTCAGCTGTATTCCAATCGGCACATGACACCTGTGCATCCGCCAGCAACGGGTTCAGGAAACAGAACGCCATTGTCATTTGAACGGCTATTGATCGCAGCATCCTGAGAGGTCTTGCCGCTGGCATCGATCGCATCCCATCCGCTGGTGAGAGAGCTCGGCCTCCTTCGCAGCACCCGGCATTTGGCCGCGACGCTCAGGCCGCCACGATGGACTACCTGACGAGGTTGTGTACAGAGAGTTCTGTTCTGCAAAAAGTGTCCGTCGTCAGCATGAATGGGACGGTTGGAGCAGTTATCCAAAGGAGGCTCTGGCTCATCATGGTTGATGTTATGCCGCTTGTCGCCGATGGGCCAAGCGGCGTTTGCGCATGGTCAGATCCTTGACCTTTCTCCTTCTCTCGATGATGGCGTGGTGACGCCCGAAGTAGACGTCGGCTGGGGTGAGGTTGCCGAGGCTTTCGTGGTAGCGCCGGTGGTTGTACCGATCGATGAAGGCGCCGATCTGCGCTTCCAAGTCTCCGGGCAGGTAGTCGTTCTCCAGCAGGACGCGGTTCTTCAAGGTCTGGTGCCAGCGCTCGATCTTGCCCTGCGTCTGGGGATGGTTCGGTGCGCCGCGCACCTGGTCGATACCCCGGTCTTCGAGCCAGGCAGCAAGATCGCCGGCGATGCAGGACGAGCCGTTGTCGCTGAGCAGTCGCGGTTTGTGAACGACCCTGGCCCCGTCACGGCCTGAGGCCTGCAGGGCCAGTGTCAGCGTGTCGGTGACATCGCTGGCCCTCATCGTCGTGCACAGCTTCCAGGCGATAACGTAGCGGGAGAAGTCGTCCAGGATCGTCGACAGATGGAACCAGCCCCAGCCGATCACCTTGAGCCAGGTGAAGTCGGTCTGAGATGTTCTACATAACATCTCAGACCTATATCGAGGATCGGGGAAACGTGTTTGCACCCACACTTGACATACAAGCTGTGCATTCTCTAGTATCCGGTAACGTTACCGGCATGGATACACGAACGTGAACCCCTCAAATCTGAAGACTCAACAGGCGTCCCGTGTCTCCCGTCACCGCAAGAGGATCTCCACTGGCGGCGCCAAGCGCGTCGAAGTCACAGTACCCCTGCAGGATGCACCCCTCGTCAAGGCAATCGCTGGCGCCCTTCGTTCCGGCGGCGAGGAAGCCGAACTCATCCGCCGCTCCCTGCACCAGAGGTTGACCGCCCCAACGGCGAAGACAGGCGCCGAGTTAGTAGCTTTTCTCCGTGCTTCGCCTCTAACCGACGCTGACTTCGCGACCGAGCGCGACCACTCTACGGGCCGATCTGCCGATCTCGCCTGATGGCCTTTCTCCTGGACACCAATGTGATCAGCGAGACCGTCAGGCCACGACCCGACAAGACTGTGATCGACTGGATCGAGTCTCAGATCCCGAGCGACCTTTTCCTTGCGGGACAAACGCTAGGAGAACTCGTCCGAGGCGCGCGGAGGGTAAAGGAACAAGCCCGCCGCGAACAATTTGAGAGGTGGATCCAGCAAGATCTCGCCCGGCAATTCGATGGGCGCATCTTGCCGTTTGACGCGCCTACCGCAGCGGTCTGGGGGCGCCTCATGGGGGACGGGGATCGTGCCGGCCGTCGCCCTTCCGCAGCCGATGCGCAGATCGCAGCGGCTGCCATTCAGCATGACTTGACCCTTGTCACCCGCAATGTGAAGGATTTTCGGAACTTCGATATTCGGTTGCTCGATCCGTGGCAAGATTTCGAAGACGCCCAATAGGCCTTCGAGCACTTCACAGGGATGTCCCCGACAACCGTAGATGGAGGCCATCTTGCCTAAACGCCTAAACGCATTACTGCCGTAACAACCTTGCTGACCTATCACATCCTCTCGACCGTCAACGCAAGCAACACCCGCTGACTATCAGAACGGTCAACTGAGAATGCCTGCGCGCATACGCACCGGGAAACTGATGAGCGACAGTACGGGGTGTGGAGCCGGCCGCCGGAAGCAGTTTTTTTGTCGGGAACGGGTCACCGCTAAAGCTGCGCTCACGCGTCCCCGCCTCCGCCACACTGATCCTGCCACGACCGAACCCGGTTGATCAGCGGGAACGTTTCAAACCAACGCTTCCTGTTTCATGCTACGGGGCGGCTCAGTTCCGCGGCGACCATGACCGTTTCTTGAGAAGCCGGTTCTCCAGCGCCATGTCGGCGACCAGCTCTTTCATGTCGCGCATCTCTTGACGCAGCTCCCCGACCTCGCCGGTGTTCGCCTGGCGCGCCGGGTCGCCGGCCAGGCGCTTCTTGCCTGCTTCGAGAAACTCCTTCGACCAACTGTAATACAGGCTCTCCGCGATTCCTTCGCGCCGGCACGGCGCAGCGATGCTGTCCTCGCCACGCAGCCCTTCCAGCACGATGCGGATCTTCTCCTCCACCGAATACTGCTTGCGCGTCCGGCGGCGAATGTCACGGACCGTCTTCTCGGCAGGCTCTTTGGCGCGCGTGGATTTCTGTCTCATCTTCGTTCCCTTCTGTCACTGCGATGAGCCAGAAATCCTCCCTTATGAAAATGCCTCAGCCTGTCCCATAGGCGCTGACGTTAGACAGAGCACCCGCGTGTTACTTCCGTGTGTCAGCAGGACGCGCGGCCCCTCTGTCGCCGCGCCACACCACCGCCGTTCAGGACAACCAAGCGGGCGCCGGTATCAACCCGTCGGGTTGGCGAATTCCAGCCCGGATCTGTGAGGTCTCATCATCGTCGGGACGCAGAATGCGAGAGCAGCGCATGAGTGCAGGCCGATGGACCAGGGAGACGAACCCGGCAGGGAGTCCGGTGCTGCATGGAGATTGACATGAATAATGCTTGTTTTCATACAAAACTCATGCAAACGATGATTCAAGTCCGCAACGTCCCGCAATCGCTTCACCGGCGACTGAAAGCACGAGCCGCGATGGAGGGGACATCCATGTCTCAATACGTACTGCGGGCAATTGAGCGGACGCTCGAGCGTCCGAGCCGACAGGAGCTGCTCGAGTCCATCCGCTCCCAGCTGGAGCTCCGGTTGGAGCCGTCGCCGGCTGAAGTGCTGCACGAGGAACGGAACTCCCTTTGATGGTTCTGGACGCTTCCGGCGCCATCGAGTTCCCGCTGAACACCACCCGGGGCAAGAGACTGGCGGATGAAGCCGAGGTCGTTCACGTACCGCATCTTATCGACGTGGAGATCTCCCAGGTCCTACGTCTCTACGTGCTGCGGGGCGCACTGAGCCGAGAGACTGGGAGCGACGGCGCTCCACCGCTGGCGGAGCTTCGACGCCGAACGGTATCCACATGAGCCCTTCCTCGACCGGGCGTGGCAACTCCGGGCCAACTTCAGCGCATACGACGCGGTGTACGTGGCGCTGGCGGAAGCGTTGTCCACGGTACTCGTTACCGGTGATCGAAAGCTGGCCAGCGCCCCGGGCGCGAATGCCCCAATCGAGTTGATCTGACTGTCCGGACACCGCCTCGCCCGCCTTTTCCAGGAGACGCTCGGGTCCGGTGAGCATTGAGGTCTGCCAACTCCCCGTATTGCACTCCGCAGCCGTCAGACCGGACAACGAAGGTCGCAGAGGCTCTGGAGTGCGAGGAAGCCCGCGAACACCCTCAGATGTCTGCCGGGTCGACCTCCCGGTCCAGGGGCTCGCCCCGGACGTAGCGGGCAATGTTGTCGAGGAACAGCTGCTCCCAGCGCGCCGGTCCGCCGTTTCCGGCGAACGAGGTGTGCGGGGTCAGCCGCACGCGCGGATGCGACCAGAGCGGATTGTCCCGGGGCAGCGGTTCCTCGTGGAAGACATCAAGTACGGCAGTCTCAAGTCGGCCATCGTCAAGCGCCGCCATCAGCGCGTCGTCGTCGACGAGACCGCCGCGGGCAATGTTGACGAGAATGGCGCCGGGCCGCACTGCGGCCAGGAAGGAGGCGTCCACCATCCCGGCAGTCTCTTCGGTCAGCGCACAGGCGATCACGATGATGTCCGCGTCCGGCAGCAGTGCCGGCAGATCGGCCGTCACCCCTGCCCTGTCGACCGAGGCCGAGACCGCAGGCCGTCGACGGACCACGGTGGTGGTCGCTCCGAATGTCTTTACCCTTGTCGCAAGTTCGCTGCCGATGGCCCCGAACCCCACGATCAACCAGTGGGTCTGCGCAATCTCGCGGAAGGGTGTCACCTTCCAGACCCTGTCCCGCTGCTGACGCCTCTGCAGCTCGACCGGATGCAGGACCGAGAGGACCTGGGCCAGGACATACTCGGCAATCGCCACTCCCTGGGCACTGCTGTTGCAGATCCGGATGCCGCGGTCGGCAGCGGTCCGGTAGAACGGGTGGTCGAGACCCGCATTGAAGGTCTGCAACACCGCGAGCGACCTGCAGGCGAGCGCCAGGTCGAACGCCGCCGGCGTTGCGCCGTCGGCATTCAGATGGGTGCTGAGCCAGAGGTAGTCGACGTCGACCTCGCCCGGCGGTGTCGGCACGCCATCGATCCGGAACATGCCGTTGCGGTCAAACGGGATCACCCTGATATCGAGGTCGAGCGCGGCAAGCCGCGCGCCGATCACTTCGAGCGACTTCTCGTACATTGCGACGGTTACGGGCATCAGGCAGATCCTCGCGAGGTTGGGGCATCGGGCACTATAGGGATCCGAGCCCAATGGTCGACTATGTCACGCTCCGCTCTTGCGCTCGGTTTCGGGTCTCGCGGGCCGGGCAACCCCGGATCCAGAGGGCCGCACGGAATCTTCCCGAAGCCAACCATGCGTGATGGTCGATGATGGGGCGGGCTGTTCGACGATCTGCACAGTTGGGCACCGCACCCCGCGAACCGCACCCCGCGAACCGCACCGAGATCGATCGATTTCCTGCTCCGCCGCGGCGACGACCTGGCGGCGATCATGGTCGAGTCGCAGCCCCGCTATCACACCGGAATGCTGTCGGGGCTGCGCACGATCGCGACGCTCCCTGGAATTGCGCATCGAGTGCTGGTCTACGGCGGCAAGAGATCGTTCCGGACCGGTGACGGGATCGACGTCTGGTCCATCGACGGCTGCACGTGCGGCCCTTCGGGCACCACCGCCTCGACCTCCTTGAGGACCGTCTCCTTGGCTTTCAAATCTCGGTCGGTGGCAAGGGCGCCGTGCCTTCGTTCAGGATATCCAGATACGCACGGTACGAGAAGACGCGGCCTCGCCTCCGGCCTGTCACCTCGGTCACGATCCCGAGTCTTTCGAGGTCGGCGAGCGATGCATTGACGGTCGGCGCGGTGAGTCCGGTTTTCTCGACCAGGACATTCGACGTGACAATCGGATTCTGTTGCAGCAGCCCATGTACGCGCAAAGCAGACCCCGCACGATCGCTTTCGGCCGTGATGCGGTCGTGATCCAGCTTGAACAGCTCAACGATCCGCGTGGCTGCATCGAACGCCTGGTTCGCCGTTTCGGCGACACCGTCGAGAAAGAATTCGAGCCAAGCCTCCCATGTCCCCCGCTCCCGCACTTCCTGTAGCAGGCGGTAATAGTCGACGCGGTGCGTCTTCAGATAGAGACTGAGATAAAGGAGCGGCGTGCGCAGGACGCCATGGACGCAGAGGTAGAGCGTCACGAGCAGGCGGCCGATGCGTCCGTTGCCGTTCAGGAACGGGTGAATGGATTCGAACTGGGCATGAAGCAGGCCGGCCTTGATCAGCGGTGGCAGCTGGGAACCGTCTTCGTGCACGAAACGCTCGAAGTCGCCCAGGCATGCGTCGAGTTCACTTACGGGCGGAGGGACGTATATCGCGTTGCCGGGCCGCGTGCCGCCGACCCAGTTCTGCGACCGACGGAATTCGCCTGAACTCTTCGTGCCGCCACGCCCGCTGCGCAACAGTCGCTCATGCATTTCCCGAATCAGGCGAAGTGACAAGGGGAGATCGCCGAGCCGCTCCAGGCCATACATCATGGCGTCGACATAGTTCGACACCTCGCGGATATCGTCGATAGGTTCGCCCGCCTGGGCCTCGGTCTCGAACCGGAGCAGATCGGATAGGGTCGATTGCGTGCCTTCGATCTGCGACGAGAGCACAGCCTCCTTGCGCACATACATATAGAGGAAGAGTTCCTGGCGCGGCAGAAGCACGGTGATGCCGTCAAGGCGACCGAGAGCACGTTCGGCAGCGCTCAGCTTCGGCAGGAGAGGCAGGACGTCGATGGGAGGTATCGGCGGGAGCGGCGGCGGCACGAAGGCGCGCACCACCTCCCCGCCAACCGGGATTTCGACATGCCTGCCAAGCCGTTCATCCAGAAGTTGCAGATTGTTCATGGCATGATCATGGGATCGGCCCGCTATTAAAGCAATATGCTTTCATCTTTAATAACGAACTGGCTAAGGTAAGCCTTAAATTGGGCTGGGACGTGGGAGCGCCTCTTGCACCAATCAGGGAGCGGTCACTATTAGAGAGTTTGGAGACAAGTTTAAATAACGCCTGTCTCAGCGAAAGCTCCCTGTTTTCGAGGTCCATCCGTCCTCCGACGGAAACGGCAGGGCGGCACGGATCATGATGAACGCCGAGCTGGCGGTGGCGGGCGAGGAGCGCATTATCGTGCCGACAGCATACCGTGCCAACTATCTCTCGGCGCTGAAGGCGCTCTCGCAAACCGGTCGGCCCGAGCCCCTGATCCGCATGCTCGACTATGCGCAGAGATGGACAGCAGCAATCGACTGGCGCCCGGTCGACGAGACCGCGCGCGAACTCGACAATTGCAACGCCTTCCTGGAACCGATCATTGCCGAGGACGAGGGCAAGCGGCTGCGTATGCCGGGAAGCACGGTTGACTGAGGACAGATCGGGAAATGCGTGTCGAACCAGAGGCTCAGTCGCGGCGGCGGACTTCAAGCGGGTCCGGGCTCGTGAGCCCGTCGCAGTCGCGCCGGGTCCAGTACCGGGCATGGCGAAGCCGCATGGCATTGCGTTCGGCCTGGCGAGTGCTGGCGATGACGATCTGCTCACCCTCCGGCAACCTCAACAGGTCATCCGGCGCGATCACCGTCTCCTTCACCAACCCCTCCGAGGCTGCTGACTGGTCCCTCGCGGTTCCGGCAAGCCCGTGCGCGATGCTGCCCGAGCGGCTGTCCTGGCGGCCGAGAAAGGTGGCGTGGCCGATGGCGCGCGCAAACTCGGCCGCGAGTTCCGGTGCGTAGCGCGGAAACCCCAGCGCCTGGACCACTTCGGCGTTCTCCAGGATCAGCGCACGTGCTTCGCGGCCGTAGGAGGCATCGAGGGCCGACAATGTCTGCACGAAACACCAGTAGTGCACGCCCGAACCCGCCGCCATGGTGAAACTGTCGACGACCGGGTCCAGGTACCCGATCGACGCCATCTCGTCGAGGTAGACCAGGATGCCCCGCTCGGGCGGACACCTGTGGGCGACCATGGTCGGCACCGCCATCCACAGCCGCAGGAACGGAGCGCTCATCCGGAAATACTGCTGCGGCACCACGATGAAGACATCGGTGGTCCCGTTCGCAAGTTCCATCGGGTCGAACGAGGACCGCTGCAGCGAGGCACCGATATGCGCGTCTCCGGCGAAGGCGAGCTCGATCATCATTGTCGTGGCGAACGATGTGCCTTCGTCGGTTCCGAACAGCCGCGCGAGTGTCGTGACCGAGTCACGCACGAAACGGGTCTCTCCGGCGTTGAACCGTTCAACCTCGCCGGCAAGCACCCGGAGTTCCTGTTCGTCGAGCCGGCACAGGTCCATGGCCGCCCGCAGCGTCTGTTCCCGCGCCGGGTAGGACAGGCGCACCCAGGAAACCATGCCTTTCAGGATGTTCATCACCAGGTCGTGGAAGTGCCGGTTGTGCTTGCCGCCCTGTGCTGCCGGGTTGCTCAGGATCACCCGGAGCAGGGAGTCGATGTCGGCGCCGTGGTTGTCGTCGAGCCGGACCAGGTCAAGCGGGTTCAGGGTCGTGAGCGGCAGTGGATCCGGGAGGTCGAGGTGGTCTCCGAGCGCATCCCGGTGCATCGCAACCATGCCGAACGGATCCACCAGACGCACCGTGCGTCCCGCCTCCCGGCGCGCCCGGGCGACGACGCAGAACACGTTGCCGCGGGGATCCATGGTCACGGTCGAACCCCGCCAGGCGCTCGAACGCGGATCGAGCAGGTTCTGGATCACGAGTGCCGTCTTGCCAGTGCGCGGAGGCGCGAAGGTGGTAATCGACCCGTGCAGCCGGTAGTGCATCAGACGGCGCCCCGGTCCCGGAAACTCGCCGAGAATGATGTTGCGCGCCGATCCCGGCTCGTGCAGCCGGAGCATTTCACGGCGCGTCATGAACCGTGCGCTGCCATGCAGGTCGGATCTGGCCCGGCGCCGCAGGCTGCCGCCAGCCGCGTGCCAGGCCAGACGTGCGCACTGGCTGGCAGTCGCCGTCGCACCGTGGCACAGCCCGGCAAGGCTGAAGACGGCACAGGCCATCAGGACCAGCAGCTCGCGCCTGTGGGTGAGGATGCCGCCGGGCTCGCCGGACAGGACCACGGGAAGGTATCCGGGTACGCTCTGCCAGAGCCGCCACACCATGCTCGAAGAGACGATGGCAACGGCAAGCGCAAGTGCGAGGCGAACCGGGTGGGCCCCCGCTCCCCGGCTCACCCAGACCGTGCGGAGAAGGACCGCCTCGAGCCCGAGGGCGCCCGTCACCGCGAGAATGACCAGGAGATCGCCGCGAGTGCCCGGCGCGGCATCATGCCAGCCGGCCGCCCGGATCACTGCGGCGAGCGGGAGGGCCACCGCAAGACCCCGGGAGATCACCGTGTCCGCGATCTCACGCCGCACCGGTGCCGGCTCCGCCGGGCCGCGGCAGCCAGGTTTCAGGTGGCCCGGCACCGCGAATCAGGGCGAGCAGCCCTTGCCCCGACACCATCCGCACCGACCCCGCATCGAGTGCGGTCCAGGCAGCGGAGCCGGTGCGACCGCTGTGGACCAGCACGCCTCCGGCATACCGGTCGCCACGGGCGCGGACCAGGTCGACGAACTGGCGGACCTGGCCCGGATCGATGCGGCCACGGTATCGCTTTGCCTGCATGGCGTACCGCTGACCCCGGTGGAGGATCTCGCCGTCGATGCCGCCGTCGCGGTACTTGTGCAACGTGTACTGCACGCTGGCTCCGGTATCGGCGTAGGCGGCCAGGACCAGGTCCTCGAACACCAGCGGGTCGAGCTCGCGCAGCTGCAGAAAGGCTTCGCGGTTGTCGTCGATCAGGCGCAACCGTTCGAGATCCCTGCGCGCCCGGCGTTGGCGGACCAGTGCGTTCGCCCCGGAGCGCAACCGCAGGGACCTGGCGAGGAGCCGTCCGGTCACAGGTATCGCGAGGGCGGCACCGGCACCGGCCGCTGCGCCGAACAGGAAAAGGGCGCCGGATTCGATCATGACGGTCCCTCCCTTGAACGCGGACCGCTTCCGGCCGGAGCGATGCGCGGTGCGAGGCGCTCGCTTCGCGCGAGCGCGGCGGTGATCGAACGTCCGGCATCGTCGCCGTCGTCGCTCTCCCCGGCCCGTGCGTCGAGCCAGGCGAGAACACTGGCGGGCAGCCTGTCGACCGCAGCAAAGGACAGGTTCACCGTGACCCACGCGAGGACGGTGTAGACCACCGTCCAGGCGATCCGCCCGATCGGACCCGGCCCGTCCGCGGTCACGGCCGCGATGAGCGGCGCAAACCCGTCGTTGAGGTAGCGGACCAGGACCGTTGCAACCAGCAGCCCGAGCAGCAGTCCGACCACCATCAGCGGCGGGCGCAGCAGCAGGGCAAGAAGCAGCAGCACACCGGCGCGGACGTTGCCCGGGGCCAGTCGGTCGCGGTCCATCGACAGCCAGGCCAGCAGCCACAACCCCACCCCGACCAGCCCCGTGACCAGTTGGAACAGCCAGGTCGCAAGCGCGAACAGGAAGCGGATGAACGGGATGAGCGGCACGAGGTAGGCGAGCACCAGTCCGGCGAACAGCAGTGCCATCAGCGCGGTGGTGACCGGGGCGTCGAGCACCTGCCAGGCGCGGGCCGCGACATCGAGCCCGTCACCGACGAACGGAATGGCGCGCAGCAGCGAATTGCCGATGACGAGCCCCGCCACCACCCCGAAGGCCTGGATGGCACCGCTCACCAGGGTGTGTCCGATTGCCGCAAGCCCAGTGAGCGGGGCGTCGGCATCCACCAGGTCCGAGCGGAACTGCCAGACCTGGTCGAGGATCCGGAACAACAGGCGATCAGAGTCGGGAGGCGCCGCGGCCGGCACGCCGGCGGAAGTGCCAGCTGCCGCCAGCGCCGTCTCGAGCCTCTCCAGTATACCGGGCCATTCGGGAATGTCGCGGCCCAGCGCCGGTGCCGGCGGATCCACCTCCGGCACCTCGCGAACCGCGGCCTGCACCCCGCCGGCCTCGCGCGCCATGGCGTTAAAGATCAGCGGTGCCGCCAGCCATCCGCCATCCCGGGCCTCGCGCTCGACGCCGCGCAGGATCCCGCTGCCGGCCGCCTGGCGGGCCCTGGCAATCCCCTGCTGCAGGACACGGGCATAGGTCTCGGCGAGAGCGCGCCGTTCGAGTTCTGACCCGACATCCGGCAGCGGGGTCCCGTAGCGCGGGCCGTCGGCAACGAGCCGGTCAACGATGTCGCGGGCCATGTCGCGCAGGTCGACCACGATCGCGTCGAGTGCACGGAACCGCGCGGAGACGACGTGACCGGCGGCACCGTCCCCTGCTCCGGGCGCGAACCTGACGGCGCCGCAGGCGCCGGGCGGCAGGCCGCGCCCGACGCCGTCGTACCCGATCACCAGGTGCTCGGCACCGGCAGGTGCGCGGGTGCGCACGACCACGTAGGCAGGATCGCCATGGGTTGCGGCAAGGCGGTTGGCGGTCTCGAGGCAGGTCTCGGCGACGAGAAGGTCCGCAACCAGGGACCTGTGAACTGACCGGGCGATGACGGGCATGGGCGCCGTGCCGGACCCGATCGCGTCGGTACTGAAACGCGACCACAGCTGGTCGGCCGCGGACCCGCCGAGCCCGGCCACCGTGAGGACCAGGTGCTGGGCAGCGTTGAACCCCCCGAGCGGGACCGCGAGCGCGAGCGCCAGCACCACCCTGATCACCAGGACGCCGGAAGCGCCGGGCCTGCCGCCGCGCGCGGTGTCGAGCACGGCCTGGGCCGTCATCGCCAGGATCACGAGGCCGCAGAGGACGAGAACGGCGAGGTTGAACAGACCGAACATACCGGCAAGCGCCGGGGCATCGCCGCCGGCAATTGCATGCAGGCCGGAGAGGAAACGATCGGTCCGCACCGTCTCAGCGAAGACGTCCGGCAACGGCGCCGCGACGGCGGGGACGGAGGTGAGAGCGGTTGCAAGCAGCCCCGCGACACCCCCGAGTACCGCCGCCCCCCCGAGCGTCCAGGCGAGGAAGAGTGCGGCGGTCCGCAGCCGGCCGGTGGACCACGCATGCCGGACGGCGGCGCCGGCGGGAAGCGGCGCCGGGCGGGGAAGTGCGGACGGTGCAAGTCGGCGCAGCCGGGCAACCGCCTTGCAGCAGTCGGTGACCCCGGCCCGGATGCCGGGATCGAACAGCAGTGCCGCGGACAGTCCTGCCATTACCGGTCCCCGGACCGGCTGCCGGCCAGGGTGGCGAGCAGGGCCGCATCCATGGCGCCGTGCATCTCGGCAAGTTCGAGGCGCTGCATCGCGATCCTGAGCGCCAGGGTCTGGTTGCGGATGATCTCGCGAAGCAGCTCCGCTTCCGAAAGCGCGGACAACCCGGCCTGGTAGTCCGGTGCGGCAGGGCGGGCAACCGCGAGGATATGCAGCAGCTCGCGCTCGGACAGCGCCGTCGCGCCGCGGGCAAGGTCCGGCGCGATCTCGCCGGCCCAGGAACCGAGAGCGACCGAGGGAACCCGGTGGGCGATCATCCGGTTCATCCAGCCCGCAGCCAGTCCAACCCGGGCGTCGGCTGCCCGGCGCCGGAGCAGGCGTTCGCGATCCCCGGGGGTGCGGGGTTCGGGCGGTGCCGGCCGCGCGATGGGGGCGACAAGGTTGCGGGCGAGGTCGAGTGCCGCGGCCTGGTCCTCCCGGGAGGCAAGCCGGGTGGTGCCGAACAGGCTGTCGGGGCGCAGATCGGCATGGGGCCGAACCGCACCCGGAGCGTAGAGCGACTGCACCCTGCGCGCCCGCACGCTCGCATCGGCCGCGGCCGGGTAGCCCAGGACGTCGGGGTCGCCGGCGATACGGCCCGTTTCCTGGCGGTTGGTCCTCTCGCCGAGTTGCCTGATGGCGATGTCGGCCGAGCCGAAACCGGCGAGCCCGCTTGCGCCCTGGCAGCCGGTCACACCCGGCGCGTGTTCAAGCGCGCTGCGGGCCTGTGCTTCCTCGCGCGCGGTCTGGGCCCGGGCCCGGGCATGGGAACCCAGACCGTCGACCGTGGCCCGTGCACCCTGGGCGAGGTACCCGGACAGCTGGGCGGTCTGCAGCCGGAGTTCGCGAACCAGCCGGTCCTCGAGCGCGGCAATGCGACTGATCACCCGGTTTGCCTCGGCAATGTCGTTGTCGGTCGGGTCGCACCCGGCGTAGGCCCGGCCGCAGGCCAGAAGCCACAGCACGATCACGGCAAGGCGCAGCGGAGCTGACATGGCGGCTATTCTCCCTGGCTGTGCGAGTGCGCGAGGCCCGGCAGGACGTGGCGCAGGACGCGCGCGTCGACCGGCGCTGCGAGGTGCGCATCGAGGACGCGGCGAGCGAGCTGGCAGGCGGTATCGTTCAGTGACTTCAGGATGCCGGCGAGCACGGTGTCGATGCTCACGTGAACGTCGAGCGCGCCTGGATCGACGAACCGGTCGAAGCAGGAGTAGTCGAACAGCGAGCGTGGTTCGCCGATGCCGCCGTCCGGCGCGCGGATGATGGCCGCGTCGCGCCTGATCCCGCGCACCGCCGCCTGTTCCATCGCCCGGGCCATCGCCGGATCACACCCGGGAGCGTCCTGGCCGGCCGCCGGCGCGAGGGGCAGCCAGAGCAGGCACAGGATCATGGCCGCGGCGGCAGCGGCCCGGCTTCCCCGGCGCCCGCCACGGGTCCGGTGGCGGACCACCGCGTCGCGCAGGTCCCGGTCGCGGCGATCCCCGATGGCATCCACGATGCCGTCCGCCAGGGCATTCAGCACCGCGGTCTCGTCGGCGTGACCATCCGCCAGGCCGGCGCGGATCGCGGTCCTGCCCAGCGTGCCCGCCGGGTAGCGCGCGGCAAGTGCGGCCCGCGCTTCGCCGGGATCGAGCCTGCGGTAGAGCCGCTCGCGAAGGGCGACGTCCTGCGGCCTCGTTCCGAGCGCCCACAGTTCCACCGGGCCGAGGACGGTGTGAACCAATTGGACGGTGCGGTCTTCGCCCGGCCGGGTGACGAGCAGTGCCGGCGCCCCCTGCGGGCCCGGACCGGTCAGCCGGTGCTCGAGCACCTGGCGGGCATCCGCATCGAGCGCGCAGTCCGATGCCATCTGCTCGCGGGCGGCGGCACTGTCGGCGCCGAGGATCCAGACCGCACTCGCAAGCTCGCGCAGCGAGACATCAAAGTCCTCGAGCCGCTGGCTCGCCAGCACCAGGCGGCGGCGGTGCTTGCGACCCTCGCGGGCATCGCGTCCGACCTGAGCGATGAGTTCCGGAATGCCACCGGTGCGATGGAACTCGTCGTACTGCAGGAGTTTTTCGGTCTCGAGCAGGCGGCCGAGCCGGTCACGGTGCCAGGGCCGCACCAGTTCCGGCATGGCATCGACGTCCTCTTCCGTCAGAAACCAGTCGCCGGCGAGCAGCTGGCGCGCCGCCAGGTAGAAGATCGCGGTCCGGCGAGGCCGCAGGGGATCGGCAACCTCGGCGAGGTCGAGCACCGCCACCCGCGCCCCGGAGAGGTCCAGCACGGTGCGCCCGGAAAGCGCGGCGTAGTCCCGGACCGCCGCGCCGAGGACCCGCACCAGGGCCTGGAGCACGTTCTGCCCGCCGGCGACCGCGACATCGAGGTGGCGTTCGCGCACCGCCGGTGCGTTGGCGGCGAGTGCCAGGTCGGCGAGCACCGGGACCGCATGGCGCTGCGCCAGGCGCGCGAGGTCGAGCCGACCGCGTTCGATCAGCCGGTCCACGAGGTGCCACCAGGGTGTTTCCGGGGCAGGGTCGAGCGCGGCGTCGACCCCGGGCGCGAGGCCCGGCTCGTGGACGGTCGGATGGGCGTCGGGCGGCGCATCGTCACGCATCCGGTAGGCCTCGGCGATCACCTCGGGCACCAGAGTGTCGAGGCCGGCCGGCAGGACCGCGGCGTCGTCGGGCCTCAGCATCGCACCCACCAGGTTGCGCAGGAAGTCGGCCTGGTGGGCCGGCGGCCGGCGGCAGCCGAGCGGGGTGTCGAAGGGATTGACCGCGTGGACGCTGCCGGCGGTGAGCCGCAGGTGAACCGCCTCCCCGCGCCGTTCGGGCCCGAGTGCCGCACGCAGCAGCGAAACCAGCCCCGAGGCGCTGGGGCCGATGTCGATAATGGCGATCCTCGGCAGTTCCGCCTGTCCGCCCGTGAGCACGGTCGCGAGCGCGCGGCTGTTCAGGAGCACCGACTTGCCCTTGCCGGGCTCGCCGCACACCAGCTGGAAACTGTGCTCACCCTCGCCGAGAACCGGAACCGCAAGCGGTTTGCCGCCGTCACCGGCACAGACCTGCACGCCGCTCCTGTCCTGATCCGGCCCGGCCGGTGAAGCCGGGCGCTGCAGCGGCATCAGGGCGATCACGTCGCGCAGCGGCGCGATGGCCCTGGGCGCGGTGGCACAGGCGGCAAACCCCGGGATCGAGGCGGCCCAGGTCTCGAGCGGGTCGCCCGGGATTTCCGAGACCGCCTGGTCGCCCCAGGCGCCGACCCGGCGGGCGAGTGCGGCGCGGTTGCGTTCGGCCTCTTCCCGGCAGCAGCCCCAGGTGATCCAGTGCATGGAGACCCGGACCAGGGGTTCGCCGTCGGCCGCAGCCGCGCGCAGCGCGTCTATCTGGTCGCGAATGACCCGGTTGGCGTGTCCGGCCACGGCGAGGATCGAGGCGCAGGCGTGTTTCCACAGCGCGGGACCCGCTCCGGATTCGACCAGGATCGACTGGCGAAACGGTACTCCGGCCGCACTTGCGAGCAGCTCGTCAAATCCGCGCAGCACCGCCGGAGGCAGGATGACGTGAAGAGAAGCGAACCAGGTTCCGCGAACCCGCACCAGCCCGCCCGCCACCTCGGGATCGCCGACGATGAGCGATGCCGCGAGCGGCGGGCGACGCACCGCTGCCCGGTGCGGAGCGGCGAGCCCGGACATGCGTGCGACGATACCACCGTCGAGCCGGTCTGCGGCGTCGGCGTGACCGGCGAGGAAGGCTCTGATCACGCCGAGGGTTTCGGCGGCGTCGAGCCGGCGCAGCACAAGGTCGATCGACCCGGCTGCATCGACCAGGTCGCGCGCCACAGCGTCGTGGCGCGGTACCAGGCCCTCGTGCATCGGTGTTTCGCGACCTGCAAGGCGGGCACGCGAGCGGCGGCGTTCGCCGGGCGCAAGTGCCGCCTCGCCGGTCCATAGCGCGAGGTAGCAGTGCTCGCGCACCAGTCGGGCGGCGAGCGCCTGCTCCCGGTCCTCGAGCACGTCGTCCAGCACGAGCCCGAGCCGGTCGGCCGCGGCACCCGGCTCGATGACCGCGCGCCCGGCAATTCCGGGACCGGCGGCGGGATGACGGTCGAAGACCAGGTGGAGTGCATGGCCCGGCAGGCGCAATGCGCCGGCAAGCCGGGTCGCCAGCCGGTCGGCAAGGCCGGCACGCTGCTCGCCGCCGCCGATGGTCCGGCAACCATGGAACTCGAACAGGGTCATGAGCCCGCCGTCCCTGGTGACGATCGGGTGCCCGGGCCCGATCGCCGAGCGCAGCATCAGGTGACTGTCGAGCGACTTGCGGGTCGCAAGCCACCACCAGCTGCGCGCATCGAGAAACTTGTGCACCGGTGTCGCCATGCGCCCGCTCCTACTCGAGCGTGGGACGTTGCAGCCGGGTCGCGGTCGAGCCGCCGAAGCCGGTCTGCACGGCGTTGATGATCTCGGGCAGCATCACCACACAGGCGCCGACCGCGATCATCAGGATCGGCGCGAACACGCCGGAGTACTGGGGTGAGCGCACGGCCCGGATCAGCCCGAGCAGTCCGAACAGCACCACCAGTACGCCCACCACGTAGAGGGTGACGGCGATGAAGCCGGTCGTCTGGAGCAACGATCCCTCGCCGGCCTTGAACATTTCCCCGAAGGTCTTGGCCGACACCGGGGCCACCGGCCAGGCCAGCGCGACGGCGATGCGGCTGATCGTCCCGATCATGGTCATTCCCCCTTCATCCGAATTCGAGCAGGTCGAGGCCGGTTGCGGCCTCCACCAGGGCTGCAAGTGACGGAAAGTTGCAGGCCAGCAGCCCGCCGACGATGTGACAGGCGGCCCCGCCCATGGTGGCGCGTCCATCGGCAGCGGCCGGCAGCAGGGCCACGCCGCGGGCCACCGCCGCCAGTCCGACCAGGAACAGGATCACCACCACCGCATCCACCAGCCCGTCGGCCCCGGGCGCACCAGCCAGCCCGAGGCTGCGGTCGCGCCGGGAGCCGAACAGGGTGGTGCTGCCGGCTTCCAGCCAGTCGGCGAGGTTGACCAGCACCACGCCGGCGAACGCCTGCAGCGCGGTGCCGTGCAGGCCCGGGCCGAACCGGTCGGCGGCACGGTGCACCAGTCTGAAGCCGGCCCGGAGCACCAGCAGGATGCCGATCAGAAGGCATACGGCGGCAATCAGGGCGACAAGCGGACCCTCGATGTCGCGAACGATGTCGCCCGCGAGGTCCCGCGCCGACGCCGGCAGCGGAACGAGGAGGCCCGTCGCCATCACGGCCGCCCGCGCACTCATGGCGCGGCCTTGCGCGGTGCGGTGCGCACCGGACCGGCGAATACCACCCCGATTTCGGTGCCGGCCGGGATGCGCACGGTGGGGCGGTGCGGGGCCAGTGCGGAGAGCTCGGTCCCGACGGAGCGCAGCGCGCCGGCCGCCCCTGCGCGGACCGCCGCGGCGGTCGGGTTGCCGGAGCGCGTAATCACGGTGGCGCCGTCGACGGTCACCGTGGTCGCGGGTGCGGCACCCGCCCCGGCCCACCCGGATGCGAAGGCGGCCGCCGCCGGCAGGATGACCCGGGACCACCAGTGATGATCGACCGTGCCGGCGATGCCGTAGCACGCGCAGTCGGGATCGATCCCCCAGGCATCGACGGCAAACCCTTCAGGCGGGATCGGGCTCGCGCCCGGTCCGGGCCAGAGACGGGAGAAGTGCAGCACCAGTCTCTCGCCCCGGGGCGCGAGTTCGCCCGCGAGACGGGCACCGCCGAGAGCGCCGCCCAGCAGTTCGACCAGCACGGGGCCGCCGTCGGCCGAGTTGGCTTCGGTGAGCAGCACTCCGTAGACCGGCGTTCCGGCGGCAAGCAGGGTTCGGGGCGCCGGTGCCGGCGGCGACACCGGGGCCGACGGGGCCGGTACGGGCCGACTGGTTGCCGTGACCGGGCCGGGGACCGGGACTGCCGAGAACAACGGATCGAGCGTCCCAGGGTGTCGGACCGGGGCCGGCGGGACCGGGGTTGCGGTGAGGGACCGGACCATCGCCTGCCGGTCGCCGTCGAGCCGCGGGGAGGCCGGCGGCAGCACGGGGCCGGTCATGGTGTCGACGTGGCTGGCGCCGGTCTCGACGGAGCGACGCCGACGCTGGCTGTCGTAGCGGCGGATGCGGCGTTCGTCTTCGGGTGAACGACCGGCCACGGGATCGTGATCGGGGCCGCGAGCGAGGCCCGACAGTTCGCTGCCTGGCGGGGAAGAGCCGTCGGCGGCCCGGCCATCACCGGCCCAGGTGCAGAACAGGCAGAGCGCGACGGCGCAGACGGCCCGTGTCCCCAAGGCCCGGTTGCTGGCGACGGCACGATGGGCGACGGCGGTCGGGCCGGTGGACTGGCCAGCGGCGGCGGCGAACGCGGCATCCGTGTTCACAGTCCGGGTGGCCGCGGTTCGGTCCCCGTCCGGGACGATCCCGACCGTTCCGCCCCGGGGCAGGAACGCGCCAGGCGTTCCGCCGGCAGCCATGGTGGACGTCATCCCGCACCTCATGGCGACGCCTCGCCTGGTGCCGGCGCGGGGTGTTTCGCCGGGATGGCGGGTGCGGACGGGACGGGAACCGGCGCAACCGGCAGCCGGGCGAGCCGCAATCGCCTGGTCGCGCCGGTCTTGCGCGAGGAGACCAGGACGAGTGGCGTGTCGGGCAGCATATGGATCCAGGTGCCGTCTGGACCGCGGGCGGCGGCGTGAGCGGCCGGAGCGAGCACGAGGTCGGGTGTCTTCAGCCAGACCTGCTCGCGCCAGAACCAGGCCCGGTGCGGCGTTGCCGGTCCGACCGCGCCGGTCACTTCGTCCTCGACTGCAAGGCGGACGGCGTCACCCGGCGGAGTTCCGGTCGCGAACAGGTCCAGTGCCGGTTCGCCGGCCGCAAGCCGGACCGGGGCCGCAAGCGCGCGCAGGTCGGCCCGGGGACCGGGTTCGGGAAGCCGTACCACCACCACCTCGTCGACGGGACCGGCGTCATCGACGAGGACCGGCAGGCTCACCGGCAACGGCAGGCCCGCCAGTTCGACGGTGACGTTGCCGTGGTCCCAGAGACGGTTCGGCGCCAGGTAGACCACGTGGTCGGCCCGGGGCCGGGCCGGGTCATCCACCCGGAACTCCGGGCGCATCAGCACGCGCGAGACCGGCCACGGGGCTCCGGTCACGTCGAGGAACACCAGCGCGGTGACGTAGCCCCGGGCCGCGGAGACACGCCCATCCTGACCAACGGGCTCCGGGTTGCCGGGGACAAGGCTGATGCTGCGGGTCCGGCGGCCTGCGGGGAGATGGCGCAGGCCGAGGGCGCGCTGGCGGGTCCGGTGAAGCTCGAGGATACGGTCGAGCTGCCCGCGGGTGTAGGGAAAGCGCGCGCGCGCATCGATCCCGGCGTCCTCGTCGGGAAGGGCAAGCTCGGACCAGGGCTCGCTCGCCGCCGCTGCCTCTTCGCCGGCACCGGCCGGTGCACCGGACACGACAAGCAGGGTGATGACGGCGAGGGCGCCGAGCGAACGCCTGCCGGCAGACCGGATGCCGCGTATGCGGGCGCCGAGGCGGGAAGCGCGCGCCGCGATGCGGATGCGCGCGCTCATCGACCGCCTCCGCTGCGTTCCACCAGGGTCTGGGCAATGGCCCAGCCCTGGAGGTTTTCGGACAGGGAGACGCGGCGGATCATGGTCGTGACCTGCACCCGCTCGCTGTGCGCCTGGCCGCCGGAGCGGAAAGTCATCAGCACCGGGGTTGCGAATGAGAGGTAGAGCACGCCGTCGTGTGTCGTGCGCGAGACGATGGTGGGAGAGCCCTCGAGCACGGTTTCCACCACCTGGTAGCCGCGGGTGAGACGCTCGATGAAGCCGATGGTCTCGAACTGCTCGAGCAGGCCCTGGTAGGCCTCGTCGGTGTAGAAGCGGCGGGCGGCGTCGAGCCGCATCTCGTAGTCGTGAAACGCCAGGGTGAAGGTCTCGACGATGGCGCGGGCGACGCCGAGCCGGAAGGCGTCGTCCGACATCATCGGCTCATCCAGCCGGGTTGCACGGATGATCCGTCCGTCAGCGGTCGAGGCGACGATGTCCGGCTCGGGGGTCCCGCGCACGACAAGGACGGCGAGGGTGGCGGCGAGCAGCAAGGTGACGGTGCCGGTCCCGGCGACCAGCCGCCACAGCATGCGGTTCTCCGCATCGACGAAGGCGCGGTCGTGTGCGGCGGCATGAAGTGCCGACTGGAGTTCGAGCGCGCTCACCTCAGATCCTCCAGCACCAGCCGGCGAACGAGTGCGGCGGCATCCGCGGGCACGCCGTCGATGCGTTCGACCCCTTCGGGAACCGCACGCACCGACAGCGGCAGCACCCGGCCCTGCCATGCGGCGAACAGCGCGTTGTTGCCGGCGAGAAGATCGGCGCTGGTCCCGGCGAGGTCGCCCTCCCCGATCGACCGGCCGGCGGTGGCGTGCCAGGCGGCCGCCCGGTCCGGCTGCTCGAGGATCCACAGTGCGGCGCGGGCCGAAGCCGCCCCCATGAGGCCGACCGGCAGTACCCGGAGCCCGAACCCTGCCGTGCGGTAGCGCATGAGCGTGTCGATCCAGGCCCGCGAGGGCCCGCAGCCGGGGTCGGCGATGACGTGGAGGACCGGGGACCCCGGCAGCAGTTCGATCCCGGGCGCTTCCCGGGTGCGGCGAAGCAACGCCGCCTCCCCGACCGTATCCGCCACCTGTTGCCCCGTACCGCCGGAAGCCGCGGCTGCCCGGGCGGCGGGCGGGGAGAACGGGAACGGCGCGGGCGATGGCGAGGACACTGTCTGCGCACCGCCTTGCCGGCGCGGACCGGTGGGCGGGACTCCGGGAGACCCCGGCCCTGATCCGGGTGTCACGCCGGTCGATACGCCAGTCGGGGTCACCGCCGGGAGCGGCGCCGCACCCAGGGATGCGCCCACGGAAGGCCTTGCGCGCGCTGCCCCCGCCGCGTCCACGGATCGGCCCGCGGAACCGGCGGAACCGGTTCCGGTCATCGACGGGGTGCCGGTCACCCGGGACGCATGCGTCTGCGTACCGGTTGCGTGCGAGGAGGTGACCGCTGCGGGAGCGGTGCCATGCGCGCCTGCCCCGTGACGACCCGCCTCGCTCCCGACCGGCCCGTGCTGCGCTGCGCGGACCGCACGACCGTCCGCCGCCGGTACGCCGCTCGCGGCGATCGCTGCGGGCGCGTGATGGCTGACACCTCCAGGCGCTCCTGCCGGTTCCGCCGCGGGACGGGTGACTGTCTGCACGCCGTCAGTCACGGGGGCAGGCCGGGCAGGGTTCGCCGGCACCGCCGGGACAGCGACGACATGGTCCGGCGCACGCCGCAGGGGTGCGTTCCCGGCGGCGGTCGGGTCCCCGGACAGCGCCTGCAGGTGACGCGCGGTCACGGAACGACCGTCAGGGTCGTAGAGGTGGCCGATCACGCCGGCGCCGTCGGGGGTGAGGTAGAGGATGTAGGACGATCCGCCCGGCAGGCGCACGTTCCAGCCTTCAAGCCCGTGGGCGGACGGCAGCCGGGTGAGTTCGGCGCCGTTTGTGCGCAGCCGGGACACCAGGGAGCCCGGAGCCGGCCGGTCATGGGCGCCGGTTCCCGACGCCGCACGCAGGACACCCGGCCCACTCGCCAGCACGATGCCCGCTAACAGCAGCACGAGCCCGGCAGAAAGCGTGTTCCCGTTCGACGTTCGCATCCGCGAGCGGCCCGGGCCTGGTATCGGGTTTCTCATTGCCTGTCCTCCCCCAGCACCAGCAGCACCCGGTTGCGGGTGTCGAACCGCAGCACCGGGCGGGGATCGAGGTGCGCGAGCCTGGTTCTCAGTTCGGCGAGTGCGCCGGCGAAGCTTGCGGCCCGGAACCGGTAGGGCGTCACGACACGCCAGTCGGTCCCGCCCGCCGGTTGCGTGACCATGACCCCGTGGCGTGTGCCCCAGCGGGCGAGCGCTGCGACCAGGGACTCGCCGCAGTTGAGCCAGAAGCTGTGGCGGGAGTCGGGAAGCGACGTACCCTCGTGCGCGGTCCACAGGGAGGGCGGCGGCAGATCCTGCGGTCGTGAGGCAAAACCGCATTTGGCGCGTGTTTCGGGCCCGTCGTCGGTCGCTGCGGCCTCGGGCTCGTCGCGACCGTGGTAGACGAATTCGGCCTCGGCTGCGCCCGGGATGCCAGTGATCACCGCCGCGGTAAGGACCGCGCTGGCGACGACGGGTATCGAACGGCGGATCACGGTCTTCCTCCCGGCCAGATGAAGATGACCGGGCGGTGGACGGGCAGCAGCGCCCGGCGCCGACCAGCAAGCAGGGTACGAAGCCGGCGCACGGCGTCATCGGGCGACAGGCCGAAACGCAGTGCGGCGACAATGAAGAACACTGCGAAGACGCCGCACAGGATCAACGCCTCGCTCCGCCAGAACGGCAGCATGAGCGGCAGCAGCAGGATCACCAGCACCCTGACGTCGAGCCCCCACAGGGCCGGCATGCGCGCAGTGTCGCGCCATGCGATGGTGCCCGGGCGCTTCACGGCCCGCTCCGTTCCGCCCGGACCCGCCGGATGGCGGCGGCAAGTGTCCGGTCCCGGCATGCGAGGCGCCCGGCGATCAGTCCGGACCAGCGGGCGGGTGCGAGGTCGGCAAGCTGCGCCTTCAGGGCCGGGTCGAAGACCAGCCACTCCCGCGCAGGCGTGCGGGTGCCGCGTCCGTCCGGCACCAGGGCCTGGGTCACCACGACGTTCAGGGTATCGAGCATGGCGATGGCGCGCGCTTCCCGTTCGGCCGGTTCGAACTCGGTGAGGAAGCGGCGCACGGTGTTGGCGACCCCGAGCGCATGGGTGGTGGTGTAGGTCGCGATGCCGAAGTCCGCGGCGTCGATCACCGCCTCGACCGCTGCGCGGTCGCGGGCCTCGCCGACCAGGATGGCGAAGGGCGAGCGGCGCAGGCTGGCACGCACTCCGGTTGCGAAGTCGCGCAGGTGGGTCGGGATTTCGGTCTGGCTGACGAGACCGCTGGTCCCGGCAAGCCGGTGGTAGACGAATTCCACCGGCGCCTCGTAGGTCTGGATGCGGCCGCGTCGTGCTTCGGCGAGGCGCCGGATCACCGCGGCGAGCAGGGTGGATTTTCCCGAACCGGGCACCCCGGTGACGATCGAAAGCCCGGTGCCGGCCAGCAGCGCCGCCGCGAGTTCCGGCTCGACATCGAGTTCGTCGAGCTCCGGCAAATCCGCCGGCAGGGGACGGATCACCACATTGACCCCGACCGAGTGACGGAACAGAGCCGGCGTGATGTTGACCCGGAACCGGTGGATCGATCCGTCGGGTGCCCGGGCGGCGTGGGCGCAGTTCAGGTCCTGGCGTGCGGCGAGCTGGGTCGGGGCCGAGCGGCCGTAGAGATGACTGATGGCCATGGTGAGCGCGGCGTCGCCCAGAGGTTGCTGCGAAAGGCGCGCCGGGTAGCGCTCGCCGTTGCGTTCGGCGACGGGCACGGCGCCGGTCTGCAGGATGACGTCGCTCGCGCCCTGGATGGCGGCATTGATCAGCAGGGCATCCAGACCGGCCTCGTCGAGGCTCACATCGGCTTCGATCGGAACGATCCCTCCGGTCCCTGTCCACGGCCGGGTCATGGCCGCGGCCCCTTCTCACCGGTCGCTTCGAGCGGTGACCACAGCTGCATGACCGGGTTGAGTTGTGCCGGCTCCGCGAGCTCGAGGAGGGTCTCGCCGATGCGCAACACCCGGCCCCCTCCAGAGACCGGGACAGTCTCGATCCGGGTTGCCGGTTCCGTCACCATTCCCGACGCCGCACGGCGGTGCCACGCGATCATGCCGAGCCAGTCGCGGTTCAGGCGATCGAGGTCCTCGGCGTGCACGGCATCGGCGAGCGCGACCCCGTCACGCTCGCCACGCACCCGTGCGGCATCGAACGCGGCCTGCTCCCCGGGAGTGCGCGGCAGCAGGACGGAGTGGACCGGCTGGGGCTCGGGCCAGGAGCGCACCAGCCAGTCGCGCCAGTCGGGGATCGCGGCGAGAATCCGCGCGCGCTCGGCAATTCGTAGCACCCGGCGCGCGCTCGCGGCCCGGGACCCGTCCGGGACGGTTCGAACCGCGTCCCTGATCTCGACCAGGACCGGGGGTGCGATGACGAAACCCGCCCTGTGCAGCACCAAAGCATCAAACCGGTAGACGCGGTCGAGGTCCGGGGCGTTGGCCTCGAGCGTGGCAGCAATGATCCGGGCGCGTTCGGCCATGGCGGCGCCGGCGGCGTGGGCATGTGCGCTTTCGACCATGGCCTGCCGGCGCAGTTCGGCCCCCTGATCATCGGCTGCGGCCGGTCCCGTCACAGCGAGGGTGGCGCCGAGCGTGACGATGGCCCAGACCAGCCCGCAGCCGGGCCCGGACGGAACCCGCCGTGTGCTGTGCCCGTCACCCGGCCTTGCACCCAGGGCCCGACGCCCCGCAATCCGCGGACCGGGACGGGCGGATTGCGGGCGCCGCGCCCGCGCAGTCAGGACGCCTGCGCTGGCAAGGAATGCCTGCATGCAACCCCGCAACTGTGCGAGTGTCGTGCGCTTGGTCCCTGCGCGGCGTCGCTGCGAGCGCGTGACCGGCCAGGCCCCCGGACGATCGACGTGACCGGACATGCGGCCCTCCCCGCCGGGGACCGGAGTATCGGTGGGACCGCACAGCGACCACACTCTTCGGGGGCCCTGCCGGAGCAACCCCGTGGCTGGACCGGACCCGAGGGGCCGCGGACGAGCCGGCGTGGGCCTCAGTGGTTTCTCGGGCCGAGGCGGGGCGATGCATTCGTCGCCCGAATGTCGGGTCTCGCCCTGTCGCGACCAGCCGCACGGGACGGGCAAGCATCCGGATCGGGAGTGGGACAGATGCGAGCATGTGTGCCTCTCGCCACAGGCGGACAATGACGGACGGGCGCATCGCGTCCGCATCCAGGTCCGGTCGGGCACAAAGTTCATGACGGTTTCTCCGCGACAGGGTAGGTCAGCCGGATCTCGCGGTTGGAGGCATCGACCTCGACGACGGCCGCCGTTCCGGCCTGGAAGCCCGCGTCCTGCAGCAGGTCGATGACCCGTGCACTCCCGGTCCGCAGCACCACCATGACCGGCCGGACCGGAGGAGCGCCGAGTTCGCGGAAGCCGTAGCCGATCCGTCGGGCGAGCCAGGCGACGACACCGTCGATGGGTCCGACCCAGTCGAGCCCGAGGGACTGTCCGAGTTCGGGCGGAACCGCGGATACCGGGGCGGTGGCCGGTGCGCCGTCCGCACCCTGGCGTGCACGCGCGAGGTCGGTGAACGCGGCTGCGGCACGCGACGCCGCGGCCTCGAGCAGCGACCCGTCGGCGACAGCAGGGGTTTCGGGCGGGGCGCCGGACAGGCTGGCGCACCCGGCGCCGGCCAGGAGCACGACCACGCCGGCGAGACCGGCCCGCACGTGCGCCACGCGAAACGCCAGGCCAGTCATGTCCTGGCTCCGCGGCAGTGTGCCCCGGCTCCCGGAAGGCGCCGGGCCATGCGCTGCATCAGGTAGCGCAGGATGAAGTCGCGCAGTTCCATGGCAAGGGCGCTGTCCTGACGTGCGTCCTTGCCCATGCGCCAGCACAGACTGTTCAGGCTCTCGCCCTCGACGTGGGCGATCTCGGCCAGCGTGTCCCACAGTCCGGCCTCCATGGGGACCATGACCGGTGCGCGGCCCGGGCCGCGCACCGCCACCCGTCGGGTCCGGGTCTCGGGCAGACAGCGTTCGCGGTACCAAGCGACGAGGGCGACCCGGATCCGCGCTGCGAGGTCATCCGTTCGGTCGGAACGGGTCGCCTCGAGCCGGCGCACCCAGTCCATCCAGTCTGTTCCCTCGCTTCGGGCGACCTCGTCGAGTGCCGCCCAGCAGCACGGCTCGAGTGCGATTTCGACCACCCGGCCGTCTTCAAGTGCGAGCTGCCAGGCGATCGAGCGAAGCGGTGCGGCGCTCAGCACGGGTCCCCTCCCTCGGCCACCCCACGGCGAGGCCGGGTGCGTACCGCACCCTCGAGCGCTTCGGACTGCGCGTCCGTGGTGTCGACGCACGCGGACCATCGGGCCCGAATGAAGCTGTGCCACATGCGTTCGGCCTGCTCCGCCCGGTCCAGACAGGTGCGGCAGCCGACCCCGGAGCACTGCCCGGCAGGTGGTTCGGGCCGCGATGCGTCGAGCAGGTCGATCCAGGAGCCGAAACGCCGATCAGGACCGTGCCGGGCTTCCCGCTGTTCGGCTCCGCCCGCATCGGCTCCCGGATCCGGAGTTTCGGCCGCCATGGCCGCAGGTTCCCGGATCTGTCTGCACCCGGCCCGGCCGGCACAGTCCGGGAGCGGGAGGTGGCGGGCGATGAAGGAGCGGAGCCGGGCAATGATGTCGGCCGCGGCGCGGCCCGGGCTCCGGAGATCCCGGCCGGGGGGTGCCGGAGTACCGTGACCGGCATCCGGCAGGAGCAGACCGATGGTGTGGGCATCAAACCGGGCCGGGCCGCATCCACCGCGCCGGGTTCCACGGTCCGGTGTCTTCCCGTCTTCGGAACGCCCGGTTTCGGGACCGCCCTGCCCGCGAACCCGGTCCGCACCATCCTGGCCGGCGGCATCGCACGCCCCGACGGTCCGGGCACAGGTCCCGGTCGCGAGGGCTCCGGTTGCGGCCGTTCCGGCTCTTCCCGCCCCGGCGGCTGTGCCCTCGCGATCAGGGCGCGGCGCGGCGGCGAGTTCGTCATGTCCGCCGTCACCCGGATTCGGTGCGATGTCCGGGCTGACCCGGTGCCGCAGGGGCGTCAGTCCGCCGCTGCCAGGTGCAAGGTCCCGTTCGGCGCAGAGACAGACCGCGGCCGCCGCGGCCCAGCGAGTGAGAACTTCGGCCAGCGATGCGCGAAGTGCCGGGGATCCGAACCCCCGGGAGCCAACCGGACAGGATGCCGGGGATGTCGAGACCGGAGCATGGACAGGCGGTTCCGGGTCGAACGGGTCGCGAACCCCGGCGTCCACGTTGATGCCGGCTGGACTGGTCAGGACCGGTTCAGCCGCTGCGGGCCCGGAGGCTGCGATGTGTCCGGGTGCCGGGCCACCGGCTCGCGGAGCCCGGGACGGGTGGGTGCCGGGACCGGTTCCGCTTGTGCTCGCCCGATCGGCATGACCGGGAGTGCGTCTCTGTTCCGGGTCGGGGAGAGAACGACGCATCACCGATCCCCGTCACCGGTCCGCACTCCGGTGCAGACATAGACGTTCTTGTGACCGGAACGGACCCGCCGCCACCCCGCATATCCCGGTACCGCATTGGAACAGGTCCCGTTGGGCACGTTGACGTAGCTGCCATTGACCCGGCAGTACGCGACGACATCGATCGAGATGTACGGCTCCTGGTCATCGAACCAGGCGAGGACGCGGGTGGAATAGCCGTTCGGACCCGAGCTGCAGTGCCTGACCGGCGGGACCGGCGGGACCGGTTCCGGTTTCACCGGGGGCGGAACGGTGGTGACCGGCGGCGGGTTCGGACTGATCTGCGGCGGGCCCGGAGGCTGCGTGGTCGGGACGGGAGGCGAGGTCGGGCCCGTAATCGGCCGCTGGGGTGTCGGCCGGGGGTTGGGAGACGGGTTCGGCTGCAGCCCGGCGTAAACGCACTCGCCGGAGACGTGCGCTACTGTCCAGCCATGGTTGGTGCGGGTTCCGCTGCCGGCTGTCACCAGGTATAGGGCGCTGTCGCCGGAGGCGTAGGTCCGGTACCACCCGGTCTTCCGGGTGCCCGGGTTGACCGTCTCGCCGGAACACAGCGCGAGATCGGCGGCGGGGGCGCAGGTCGAGAACGGGCCGTCTCCCGCAGTGAAGCTCGCGAAGTCGGCGGCCTGGGTCGAGACGAACTTGCCGTTGACCGCCTCGGCGGTATTGTTCCCCATCCAGCATGCGTCCGCCGCACTCCAGAACGGCCAGTCGCTGCGCCCGGCGGGCACCACCACCTCGCCGCCCGGACCGGGTTCGGAGGGAGTGGCGCCAAGCGGTGCGGCAATGCTCATTGACAGGGCCAGCGCTCCAGTCACTGCACCGAAACCCCGGGGTCGCGTGGTGATCATGGTCATTCCTTTCGATGTGCACCGGTTGGACTGGCAAGGACCGGTTCCGGCCAGAAGCCGAACCGGGCCGCGGGTGCGCAGGCAATCCGCCACCCGTGATGTCCGTGGTCCGGGTCGACGCATCGCGCACGCACGAGGCTGCAGGAGGCGAGCGCGGCGGGACCCTCGAGGTAGACGGTCTGGCCCGCGGTTCCGGACGGTGTGGTCACGGCCGCAGGCCAGAATCGCTCGAGCGAGTAGGTGCCGGCCGGACAGGTCGGCCTGTCCGGCCCGCTTGAGCGCGCCCGGGCGCAGGCGTGCTGGAGGGCTGCGAGTGCCGTGTAGTCGACATGCATCACCCCACGCCCGTCACGCGCAACCAGGTCCGGAAACCGGGCCGCCACCTCGCGGGCGTCGTAGCCGAGGCCACGGTCTCCCTGGTCCTGCCAGCGCCAGTGGTAGAGGGTGATGCCCTTGAGCCGACGGCGGAGTTCCGGGGTGCAGGCAACCGGTGTCAGCCCGTGTTTCCGGCGAGGGTCGGAGGTGACCCGGAAGTTCTTCGCGAAGACGGTTCCCGAGACCGTCGTCCTGTCGTTGACCGTCAGCGCATCCTCGATCGTGACGGTGCCGTCGAGCCTGGAGGTGCCGGTGACGGCAAGCGCGGTACCCGTCTGCGAGGCGACACTGGCGCTCCCCTGCACCACCAGCGCGGACCCGGTGCCATGGGCGATCTCGACCGCGCCATCGAGCCGGGCGGATCCGGTCACGGCGAGCGCGTGCTCGCCGGAACTGTCGTGAATGACCTCGAGCGCTCCCCTGTCGGCACCCACGAGCGTGCTGCCCGACGGCAGGGCGATCCTGAGTGCCGCCGTCATCTCGTTGCACTCGGGCCGGCCCGGGACCTCCGATCGGCAGAGCCAGGGCCCGAGCACGCGCCCACGGTGGGCGAACAGGATCGTTGCGAGGTGTCCGTCGGTGAGAGCGGGGTCGGTCGCCGAGCCCGTGAAGTCGCCGCGTGTCACCTCCCAGTCACCGGCGGCCGAGACCGCTTTCGTCGGGAACTCGGAGCTGATGTACCCCATGCCGACGGGTGCGGCCCGCGCAGCCAGGATCAGGTCGTCTTCCGCGAGCGGGCGGCCGCCGTGGGTGTAGGCAAGCGCAAGCAGGCTGTCGGTGGACTGGCGCCTGACTGCAAGGGCGTGGCGCTGGCCGCCCCAGGCGTCGTTCTTCCAGCCCGACGACAGCAGCCCGGCCGAGACCAGGGTGGACGGGGCGATGAAGGTCACGTCCCCGGTCAGCGGCACCGTGGCGGCGACGGTCTCGTAGTTGGCTTCGAGGTAGTCGCGCGCGGCGGCGACGAAGGGCGCCATGGATGCACCCGCGGCCGCGGCCGAGCGGGCGTCGATCCAGCTGCGCAGCGCCGCCTGGCCCGAAACCAGGCCGCCGCTGACCAGCGCGACGGCAAGCAGGACGGCGAGAAGTTCGCGCATTCCCTCTCCCCCTATGATGCCCGGGTGAGCAGCACGACGGAGCCGTTCGCAACACTGCATCCGACGGGCAGCGACCAGGCGGCACCCACGGTCGAGACGAACGCGCCGCCCTGAACGATTCCAAGGCCGGGCGGGTCGGCACGTCCCGCAGGTGCGGGTGGGCTCGCGCCCGGGTTGTGCAGCAGGGTGCGGCCGAGCACGCGCCTGAGGTGCGCGACCAGCGGCTCGCCGCGCGCAACACCGGAGCGGACAGGGTCGGGGATCCAGGTCGCGACCACGCCGTCGGCGGCACAGGAACTGAACCGCCACGGACGCGCCGGCGCAACTGACGCCGGCGTGACCGCGCCCGTCGTGTTCGGTGCGGCGGCGACCGCGCGGACCGCCGCCTCGTGATGGACGATGAAGCCGCGAGCGAGTGCCGCGTGCACACCGTCGCTGTCAGGCGGTGTCCGGTCGCTCCAGCCTGACTGCAGGAGGAACAGGACCAGCACTGCGGCGGTCATCAGGTAAACCATGGCGCCTCACAGGTGTCCGGTGTGAAAGACCATGTCGACCGCGGCACTGCCTTCGCCGCAGGCCGAGGAGGCGTAGATGTCGGTATCGCTCCACGGCACGGTCTTGGCCGTCCCGGAACCGACCTTGACGCTGGTTACGCCGGATCCCGCCTCGAGACTGCTCAGGATGGCCCTGCAGGCCTCTCCCGGAATGTCGTCAATCCCGATGGTCACGTAGGTCTTCTGGCCGGTGACCGTGACGTCGGAATTCCACTCGCTGACCAGCCGGGTCGTCGCACCGCTTCCGGTGACCGCCATCCCCGACGCCGCCATGGCAAACGCCACCATGGTGCGGTCCCCAATCGCGGTACCGGCGGTGGTTCCGTAGCCGGTTGCACGGGTCTTGTAGCGGGCGGCCAGCTTGGCCCCCATCTCCTGGACCTGTTCGATGGTGGTGGCGGCGCTGACCTGGGTCGCGGTGTCGGTGTACAGCGTGAAGGCGCCGTAGATGAGGCCGCCGGCCAGGACCACGCCGAGGAAGATGGCAAACAGTTCGCGCATTGCGTTGGACTCCCGATTGCTAGCGCAGGGACGCGACGATGTCGTTCTGGGCCAGGATGACGAACAGGATGAAACCGCTGAAAAACAGGTAACCGGCCACCGCCACGGTCTCGGCGAGGCCGCGCATCGCGGTCTCGAGCCGTTCGAGTTCGAAGGCGGCGAGGGAACGGAACTCGGCTGCCGGATTGTCCCCGCCGAGGCAGAGCCGGATGCGGTGGATGATGCGGATGTCGGGCCAGGCGAGACCGCAGGACAGCAGGGCGTCGCCGAGCGAGAGGTCGGCCCGCGACAGCGCCGCGTCGATCCGCTCGCACAGGTAGGGGCTCGCGACCGGGCGCAGGGCCTCGAGCGCGTGCGTCGGCGTGCGCCCGGCCTCGAGCAGGGCCGCCATGGCAAGCAGCCACGACATGCCGGTTGCCCGGCGGTAGAGCCCGAAACCGGGGATGAACCGGTCGGCGACCGACCTGGCCTCGCCGGCCCAGGAGCGCAGGCTCAAGCGCAGCAGTGGCCATGCGGCAGCCAGGAGCAGGAATGCCGGCCCGACGCGCGTGGTCGCGGTGCCGCTGACGGCATGCAGCCAGGCAGCAAGACCAGTCCAGCGGATGCCGGTCCCGATCTCGGCCTCGAACAGCGGGAACATGTACCAGTGCGAGGCGGCGAAGCAGCCCCAGACCACCATCAGGGTGAAGACGACCGGCCAGCTGGCCCGGCGCATGGTGCCGGCAAGGGCGGTAAGCCGACGCAGGTCGTCCGCCAGGTGGCGCAGCTGCGACGCCGAGACCCCGACCCGGGCCGAGGCGGCAAACGACGTCGCCTCGTGCGGCGAGACCCAGTCCACGATCACGTCCGAAAGCGACCGGCCGGTCCGCAACGCGTCGATCCAGACCGGGATGATGCGGACGAGCGGCCGGCCAAGCAGACCGTGGGGAAGGTCGCGTTCCATCTCGAGCAGGCGTTCGAGTGCCTGTTGCAGCATCAGGTCGCGGTCGAGCACGAAGGCGAAGTTCAGGTAGAAGTCGACCCGCGCCGCAGGCCCGAAACGCAGACGGGCAATGCGCAGGGCGAGCCGGTCACGGGCGGATCCGGCTCCGGCGCGCGATGCTGTTCCGACCCCGGCCCTGCGCCGCGCACCCGCGGATGTCAGCCGGCCCGTGCCCATGGCGCTGATCGTGGCCGGTCTCATGTCCCGGACTTCCCTGCGGGTGTGGTGCGCGCCCGCCCGGCAAGCGAGGCGCCAAGGGTGAGCACAGTGCGAACGGCGCGCCTGGCGGATGGTCCGGAGCCCTGCCCGACCCGACCGCCGGTGCCGGTCTGTTGCGCCTCGTCCCGACCGGCCCCGGTGGGCGGCGCGGAGGGGAGGGTCGCCGCGCCGGCGGCCTGCGACCCCCGGGGCCGGTCAGGATGGTCATGGTCGGCGGTTGCTGGCGCACAGGATCCCGTCGTGCCCGACCGGCGGGACGCCCGGGCCTGGGATGACGCAGCTTGCGTGCGCGGCGTGCCCGCGGGCGGTTCCTTCGCCGCTGCCCTCTGTGCGGGGACTGCGTGGCCGGAGACGGTCGTGTCGGTCGGGGCCTTTGCGGACCGGCGGCTCCCACCCGATGCCGTGGTGGGCCCCTGCGTTACCCCTGCTCCGGGCGCGGCTCCGACACCCCCGAGGCTGCCCGTGTCAGAGGTGCCCACCTCGCGATCGCCGCTCGCGCGCCTGCCGTTTCCGCCCGGCTGTGAAGGTGCCGTGTCAGTCCCCGGTGACCGGGTGTTCGGCGCGGGCTCGAGCGGGCTCGACGGCGCGGGTGTGCGCGCGCCCCGTTTGCCACCGGCATCCTGTCCCCGTCCCGGGGTGGGGGATGGCGTCTTCCCGGCCGCGGTCTTCCCGGAGGAGCCTTTCGTGGAGGCGGTCTTGCGCGAGGAACCCCGTGCAGACGTGGTCTTCCGGGAACCCGGTGTGGCCGGGGCGGTGGTCCCGAACGCGACGGGCTTGCGGGAGCCCCTGGTCCCGGAAGCGGTGGCGCGGGGTTTCGCTGTCGCGGGCTTTGCGCCGGCTGCCGGTGCTGTCGCGGTCTCCGCGCCGACGGGTTCGCCGTGCCGCGGTGTCGCGCTCCCGGTCGTGCGGGGCCCGGGTGCGGGGGGATGCGATACGCCGGACGCGGCTGTCCGCGGATCGGGTGCTGCGGATGGAGGCGTGCCGCTACGGGGTGACCCGGGGTCGGTGGCTGCGCGGCCGGAAACCCCGGTGTCGCCTGCCGCGGGATAGCGGGCTCCGTGCCCGGGCGTCCCACCACCGGGATCCCCGGGACCAGAAGCCCCGGAACCGGCAGTCGCGGCAGCGGGATCCACGACCACGGTCTTTCCGGTGGCGGGATCCGATGCGGGGTCGGAACCGGGGCCGGCTGTCGGACCGACCGGCTCCGCCTGACGAGGGTCCCCGCCGCGGGCGGACCCCGCGCCCGTCCGCGGCGAGGGGTCTGGGCGCGTATCGCGTCCGGTCGCACCCGAGCGCGACCGCCGGGGGCCGGGCGGCGCGAGTTCACCGGGTGCCGAGCCGGGACCGGGCGGAAAGAATACCAGCGGCTCGAGACCAGTAACCCGGATCCCCGGCGCCTGATCGTGCGTTCTTTCGTGGTCGTGCACGTCGCGCAACAATGCGTCGGGACCGCCGATGTGGTGGCGATAGTCGCCGAGGTCGACCAGTCCCTCCTGCACCAGGTTCCAGGTCTGGATCGAAAGCGGCTGACCGCCGGAGCTGATCCAGTGTCTGCGGGCACCCGCGCGGTCACCGGCATCGAGCAGGCGGGCGAGGTCGCTGTCGGGAAGGACGACCTCGAGCACCAGCTGGCGCCCCGCCAGTCCCGGGGTCCCGCCGCGTGACAGTCCGGTTCGGGCCCGCGGGTCACAGTCCGGGCATCCCGGACCGCGCCTGCACGCGCCCGAGAGATCGAATCCGTGATCGAGGAACCGCTGGCGCACGGCCTTGCGCGAGGGATGGACCGGCGCCTCGGCGCCGGTTTCGGGGATGCGGCACGATGGGCACAGCAGGGGGACCAGGCGCTGGGAGGTCCAGGCCGGGTTCTGGCCCGGATCGAGGGCGCGCGCCGGCGAGATCCCGAGCCCCGACATCAGCCGGAACGGGATGTCGAGGGCGGACGAGACATGAATCGTCGCAAGTGTCAGCTTGCCGGTATCGGCAAAGGAGTAGGCGCGTTCGGCCGCCTCGCCGGTGCGGATCTCGCCGACCTGGCCGATGTCGGGCGCGATGCGGGTGAACAGCTTCTGGGCCTCGATCCAGGCGTCGTCGCCCAGTTCGTCGGTATTGACCGGGATCTGCAGCAGGTGGTCGTGCCACTCCTCGACCGGGTCCTCGGCGCTGGCGATGGTCAGCAGACCGCCCGCGGCATGGAAGATCTCGCGGGTCAGGGTGGCGAGTATCGTGCTCTTGCCCGACTCGGTCGGGCCCGAGACCAGGACCAGGCCGCGCGAGGCCGTCGCCATGTACCGCAGGTCGGTCACGACGGCGTCGGGCAGTCCGAGGTCGTCGAGGCTGTCGAGGCCGAGGGTGGACTGGCTGTACCGCAGGCGGATGTTGAGATGAAACCCGTTGCCGGGCCAGACGGTCTGGATCCTGGCGCCGCCGACCCCCGGGGGGAGCTTGTCCTGCTGCAGGATCGCGCCCGACTGGTTGCGGTTTTCGCGAAGGGTCTGCGGCCCCTCGTCGAGCCGGGCGAAGATCAGGTTCAGCAGCCGGCTGCACTCGTCACTGCGCAGCTCGTGGACCGGATGGGTGAGCTTGCCGCGCACCCTGAGCGTGACCTTGCCGAGCCCGCTGCGATTGTCGACCGACAGGTGGATGTCGGACGCCTCCAGCAGGGCGGCATTCTCGAGGATGCGCCGGGACAGTTCCTCGATGTCGCTGCGGGCGCGCACCGACGGCACCCGGACCGGAGCCCCGGTCGCGTTGATCCGGTCGATGTCGATGATCGCGACCGGGCGGGTCTCGGCGGTCCGCCCGAGGGCGGCCTCGAGCCGGCGGCGCACCTCGAAGATCGCGATGTCGCCCTTCTTCGCCGAGTCGTAGAGCAGGACACCGTCCCCGGTGACGGCACAGAGCCGGCGTTCCGCCGCCGAGAGCACGACAGGCCCGACCATCTCAACCCCCCACCTGGAGGTCGATGCGCCGGCCCGACGGATGGCTCACGGTCACGGCGCCGTCGGTTTCGATCCGGTTGACCTTCCAGGCGCCCGCACGCTCACCTTCGCGCACGCGCAGCGTTCTGCCCTCAAGGCGCAGCAGTGCCGCGAGTCCTGACCGGGACCCGGCGACCCCCAGGAGTTCGGGTGCCGGCGGAACGGCGCTGCGGCGCGGCACCTGCGCCGGCGCGCGCGCGATTGCCGGCGCCGGCGGCGCCTCGACGCACCAGACGGGGCGAAACGCGGGCTTGCTGGTCTCGCAGATCCGGGCCCGCAGCGTGTTTTCCTCAAGCAGCAGGCGCAGGCGGAACGCGCGCACCTGCATGGCCTCGAGATCCGCAAGGAGGCTCGCCCCGGGCGTCCCGGCCAGGTCCGCTGACCCGATCATGACTGCGGCCCCGGTGGCCGGACCGCGGCCCGCCGGGGCCGCCGGCACCGTGCCTGACACCGGTCCGGAAACCGCCGCAGGGTGCGGCAGACCTGCGGCGCCCGCGGCAGGCCCGGAGATCTGTGCGGACCCGCCGCGCGGGTGCACGACGCGGGGCCCGGTCCGGTCCCGATGAACGGTGGAAACCGCGGGCCCGGTGTTTGCGGTGCGCAGGTCCGCGGGCAGCAGATCGCGGGCCCGCCCGGCGGAGTGCTCGCGTGCGTCGTCCCCGGCATCGCCCGGCTGATCACGGTGGCGGGGGAACGCGGGCAGCCGGTCTCGATCATGTGCCCGCGGGTCGGGGCCTGCCGCAACCCCGGCCTGGCGTGCCGGGACTGTGACGTCGCGGTGCCCGTCCACGGGACGCCGGGAACCGGTGCTCCCCGATGCCTGCCAGGGAAGCGGGACGGGCCGGCTGTCATGCTCCGGGCCGGGAAGACTGCCGGACACGATGTCCGATCCCGGATCGGTGGTGCGCACGCCGCTTCCCGGCACCAGGTCCGCGTCCCGGGGTTCGAGACCCGCGGTCGGCCCACGGCCTGGAAGGAGCGAGTGGGCGGACGGACGGGGTGCGGGCGATCCCCAGATCAGGGACTGCAGGAGCGGGCTGTCCATGAGCAGGAAGACCGCGATCGCAAGGCCGGTTGCAGCCCCGAGCATGATCGCGGCGATCCTGACGAGGCGGCGTCCTGAAGGCAGCCGCAGCCGGCCGGATGCTCCGGCCCGGTCCGGACCGTCGACCTCGGAGTGCGAGACATGGAGTCCAGGATCCTGCTCGGTCATGACCGGTGTTCCTCTTTGCTGGTCAGTGTCGGGTCGACGGTGATCCGGCCCGTCAGCTGCCATTCCCCGGTGGGGATGGACAACGTCATGCCCTCCAGCCGGCCGGGCGGGAGCGCGGCCAGTCCGCGGCGCCACAACCGGACCGGGGCGTGGGTCCGCAGCGTCCAGTGCAGTTCGGACCATGTCGGGGCGGTATGGGTTTGCGGGTCGAAGGAGGGCTCGAGCCGCTCGACCAGCAGGTGCTCGCCGGTCTTCCCGCCCATGGTCTCGACCAGCCGTGCGAGTGCGGCGCCTGCGACCCGCGGCTCCGCGGCCGGCAGCTCGCGCGGCTCGCCAAGCGCGGCGGCACGCGTGAGCGTGGCCGCGGCACGGTCCGGACCGGTCGCGGGAGTGCGAGCGCCGGGGTGCGCCAGCAGGGCGATCGGGGTCCACTCGTGCGCAGTGAGCTGAACCTCACCCTGCACTCCGGTGCCTTCGGGCCGGCATCCGAGCGAGACCGCCTGCCAGCCCGGAGGGATCGATGCCGGCGCGAACCGCCCCAGGGCGGTGAGGCAGGCGTCGAGAACCGTCGGCGCCGGAACCCCGTGTGGCGGCGGCAGGACCGGGCGCTCCGCCTGTTCTTCGGCGGGAGCAGGCAGCCACCCGCGCCAGTGTCCGGATGCGGCAACGACAACCGCGACCGCCAGGCCGGCGGCCGCGGCGGCGCTGAGGATGCGGCGCCAGGAGATGTGAGCCGGATCCATGAGGACGGGGGATCGACGGAAGGGGACGAGCAAGGTGTCGAGTTCGTGGAATTCGAGGATGCAGCCGCCGCGGCGTTCCGCCTCGAGCAGTTCAGCGGGAACCAGGTCGGAGGGCGCGATCACCAGATCCCACTCGACGGTTTCCGCATGAGCGGCGAGCCAGTCACGGGCCCCGTCGCGGCCATCAAGCACCGTGTCGCCGAAGACCGGGTAGACGGTCCGGTGCCGGACCGCGAGACCCCACCATGCCGCGTCCCCGGGAAGCGGCCACACGCCGATCCAGCTGCCGTCCTGCCGCTCGGCAAGGACGGCTGCGGCCGAGGTCGCTCCCCGGGCCGACGCAGGTCCCAGCGCAAACTGCCAGCGGTCCTTGCGCACGACGGCCAGGGTCTCCGGCGTCTCGCGCACGGCTGACCGGGCCGCTTTCAGGGTGTCGGCTCCCTGTGGAGACCGCCACTCCAGCCCGAACACGAAACCGGTGCCCGAGATAGTGTGGGTCACCGCGCCGTTCCAGGCAGGTCCGGCGGTCATGATCCGACCCCGGTGATCAGCACCGGAGAGGGCGCGGAGGGGCGGGGACGGGCGCGGATGCGGGGTTCGACCACGATGATCAGCCGCACGCGTCGGACCCCGGAGCGCTGCGAGCCCCCCAGCCCCAGGAAATTGGCGCTGCCCATGCCGGTGTTCTGCAGGCTGGTCCGTTCCTGATCGTAGCCCGCCAGCACCAGTGCCTCGCCCGACTCCATGCTGCTGTCCAGGGTGAAGACCCTCTGGGCAACGCGGGGAAGCTGCAGGAAGGCGCCGTTTTCACCGAACGAACTGGTAGTCAGTTCGAGAAGGTCGGAGGTGGAGACCGAGAGGTGAAGCGATACCCGGCCGGTCCGGTCGACGCGCGGGAGCACCTGCAGGGCATATCCGGTGACCAGTGTTTCGACCTCGGTGGCGAAACTGGTCACGCCCGAGTCGGTCGTGACCTTCAGTTCGCGCACGTAGTTGGTCCGGGTGGTGAGAGCGACCGGCGAGACGGTGGACGACCGGGAGCTCACGATGGCGTGATGGCTGTCGACCAGCCGGCCGGAGGTGGCGACCGCGCGGGCGACCGCTGACAGGCTGCCGGTCCAGTTGCGCCCGGCAACCGCGTCCGGGCCGATGATCGAGCCGGCCACGGCCCCGGCCTGTTCGATGATCTCGGGTGCCAGACCCTTGATGCCGAGGCCGCCGGCAAAGTCGCCGCGAGTGCCGGCGAGTGCCGCGCCAAGATCGAGACCGAAGTCGGCGCCGTCGCTGACGTCGACGAGGAACAGCGACACCCTGGCAGTGACCCGGGGGCTGAGGATGGCGTCGAGCTCGCCAATGAGAGCACGAACCCGGCGATGGACCGACGGCGGGCCGGTGACCGTGACGGTCCCCGACGCCGGTGACAGCGAGACCCGGGCCGGTTCCGGAGCCGCACCGCGCACGATCTGCTCGATTTCGCGCCAGGCATCGACCTGGAACTGCGCCGAGACGGTCTGGTCCGCGATCCGGTCCTGGTGCACCACCGCGCCGGAGACGGTGGCATTCACGGTGCTGGCCGATGCCGCCGCCTCGAGCCGGTAGATCCGGGTCGGCATGGGTTCGATGATGATGCGTCCGGCATCCCCGATCGACCAGGTGACGTCGAACCTGGCGGCAAGCGCGTCAAGAAACCCGGAAAGCGATCCGACGTAGCGCGGCTGCCAGTAGACCGACGGGTTCCCGGCGGCGCCGGGGCGGGCCAGCGCCACCGGCATTCCGGTCTCATCCTCGATGAGGCGTGCAATGCCCGCGAGATCGTGCGGGGTGCCGAGCTGGAGGACGAAGCACCCGGCGCATTCGAATGACTCCGGCACCGGTCCGGACGCCTTCGCGCCAAGCACACGGCGTCCGAGGAACGGGCTGTCGGACCAGCTCACCGGTCCGCTGGCGAGCGAGCGGGTGATCGCGTCGGCATGCCGGGCGGCCTCTCCGCGACCGGCCGCGATCCGATCGCTCGCCTCGCGGGCCGGCATCGAACAGGCGGCGAGCGCGGATGCGGCAAGCAGCAGGCGGAGCAGCGGGATCATGACCCGTCCCCGCCGCTGCGCACCACGCCGTCTGCAAGGATGCGGACCGTGCGGTTGGCGCCGCGCACCGCGACCGGCCGCGGTTCGGCCTCGCCGTGTCCCTCGAGCACCCAGACCAGGGCGTCGTCGAACGAGCCCTGGAAGACCGCGGAGACCTGGTTCTGCCAGTCGAGGCAGTGCGCCGGCGCATCGCAGGTTTCCCAGAAGACGGCGACGCCGGCGCGCCGGCCCCAGCGGCGCAGGGTCTGGCGCAGGGTTTCATCCTGGATGACCTGCCAGGCGCCGTCGCCGCGTCCCGGCGGCAGGGGCCGCCGGGACGCGGCGACGGCTGCTCCATGGCGTAGCGAGGGGGCCAAAAAATCGACTCGTTTTGGTGGCGCCTGGGGCGCCACCAAAACGAGTCCGTCGACACCGGTCGGGCTCGCGATGCGAGCCCGACCGGATGTCGCCGGGTTACAGCCCGAGATTATGGTGAGGAGTACAAGTATTGCTGCGGGAGCAGCACTTCTCTTCTTCATAAACGTCGCGCCCTTTTCAAGTACGCGACGCCTTTTTGCTATCGAGAGCCTAGAGCTCCACGTGCGGCGCCGCTCCACGTGCGGCGCCGCTCCACGTTAAGTTCAGTATAAACTGAACCTGGGTATCTGACTAGTCCCAAACTGAAGAGTCAAGCCTAAATTCGGAAAGAAATTTCAATGTATCACATATATGTACCGCCCGATCCTGGCGTGAACTCATCGATCTGATACAAAACAGTGCCAGTTGTCACGTTCATTTCGATGCCCCTATCGCCTTTCTGGACAGACAAAGTCTCACGTCATACATGACACTGGTTCATCACCCTCCGGTTTCGTCATCACGTTTCCATAAAACTGTCCATCCCGAGTGCTCCGGCCCCAGCCCTGTTCTTGAATCCGATCGTTGCCTGAGGATGCCGCAAGCCCCTCTCGGCCCGACCGGCGATACGCGTCGGGACCAGCTGGTCGCCGTGACGAAAGCGAGGCCGTGGCGAGTCGGGCGCTGCCGAGCAGACTGCGACCGTCATCCAGGCGCGATCACCTGGTCACAGGCCGGGCAGTTGTCCTCATCCGGGATTGTATGGCCTGGTTGAACCCGTTACCGCACCGGTGTCGACCCACCAGGTCGAGGCCCCATACCCCGACCGGTCGGCATCCATGCTCTGCGAGGCGACTCGCCAATCCGCTCACCCGTTCGGGGGCGCCTCAAAGACCACGGTGTCCAGGGAACTGCTGCTCACTCCCACGAACTGGACCAGCACGGAGTCTTCCAGAACGATATAGTTCCCGTACGCGTCGCCGACATCGGCGAGATCTTCAGAGCTGTTCACCACAGTAATGCTGGAAAATACTGCAGGATCATCAACCCAGACCTTGTCTCCCGATTGATAGTCCGTGATCCGGATGACCGCTGTGGGGCCATCAAATTCGACCCCGGAAAGATCAAAGGTATCGTTGCCGGAACCACCGGTCATGGTCAGTGCGACGTTGTCCGTACTAGCAATGATGTCCGCAAACGAGGGAATGTTCGCCGGGCTCGGGTTGGCTGCAGCATCCCAAAGTGCATGAAGGCGATCGGCGCCGCCACCACCGTTCAGGACATCGGCCTCATCAGCGTCCAGGTCAAGTGCTCCGTAGAGGACATCGTCGCCGCCGCCACCGCTGAGCACATCGCGCGCATCATCACCCCCGGAGTAGGTTCCGTTACCCCCTTGCCACGTCGAGGAACCATACAGCGTGTCGTTGCCGGAACCGCCGTGAAGCTCATCGGCACCGGCATTGTCAACGAGTACATCGTTTCCGTCGCCGCCAAACAGGGAGTCTTCACCTCTGTCGCCGATCAGGACGTCGTTGCCTTCGCCGCCATCGAGCCGGTTTCCGTAATCGACACTGATCGTCGCCGAAACTGTCGAGAGCGTCATTCCCTGTTCGTCGGTGGTCGTCCTGGTCACCTGCAGGGTATCGTCAATACCGTCGGATTCCTGCGACGACCCGTTACCGGCCCAGATGGTGTCGTCACCCAGATCCCCATACAGCCAGTCAATGATGGAGATGTCGCCGGACGCTTCGCTCACATTGACTGAATCGGCACCACCGAAGATGAGGTCATCGTCCTTGCCGCCGTGAATGGTATCTCCAAGCCGGTCCGCACGACCGGAGGGTTGGCGCCCGGAAAAGACGTCGCCATAGAGAGTATCGTTGCCGACATTCCCGTGCAGCAGATCGGCCCCATGCCCGCCGGAGAGGACATCCGCGCCATCGCCGCCGAATACGCTGTCGGACCCGGCATCGCCATGGACGCTGTCGTCACCCAGATCGCCGTACAGGAGGTCGTTGCCAGCATTGCCGCTCAGATCGTCTGCATCCTTGCCGCCGCGAATGGTGTCGTCACCGGCACCGCCTACCAGACTGTCGGAGCCGGCATTACCGTGGATGAAATCTGCGCTGTTGACGGTGTCGGACCCGTCGTCGCCGATGATCGTATCGTCACCGTCGCGACCGACCAGACTGTCGTCACCGTCCTCGCCGCTGATGCTGTCATTACCCAGATCACCGCTGATCTCGTCGTTGCCGGGCCCGCCCATGATGAGGTCATCGTCCCGGCCACCCCAGATGGTATCGTTTCCCCGACCACCCAGGATGGTGTCGTCGCCCCGGTTGCCCCAGATCCGATCGTGACCGCCACGCAGGGTATCAACAGTGTCGTCACCGTTGATGCTGTCGTCACCATCGTGACCGAAGATACGGTCGTCACCTAGCGTACCCGTCAGGACTTCATCATGCGCGGTACCGTCAATATCAGCCATCAGAAACCAGTCCCTTCAGCATGCACCAAGGCTGTCGACCTCAAAACGCGCCCGGGCGCCTACAGCCGAGCCCGGTACAGGTAGCCCCTTGAACAGCATGTTCGCAACTGCAATATCGGCCCGGAACCCGTGCCGGTCGGACACTGCACCAGACATCATCAACAAGAATCTTGCTCCAGGCGCAAGGCTTTGGAGCGACAGCCCGGGTGTGATCCCGGCAGCACCCAGGGTGCACACCCCGCTCGCGGCCCCGTAACATCGGGCATTGGGTGACCGTTGCAGTGGGCTCACCGGACCTGACAAGCGGGCCCACGCCAACACACGAGGACGTCATTCAACACCCGGTGTTCCCGGGCGGATTACCCGGGGGAAACCACCTGTCCGGTCCAGGCGGGTTGCATATGGTCAGACGGGTGTATCGGCGTTGGCCAGTGCAAACGGCAGGACCGGGCCGCTGCCGGCCCGGCGCAGATGAGCGGCGCCCAGCGTCATGCTCCACTCGGAACGAACCACGTCATCGACAAGCAGCACCGGGCCTTCCGGGACCGCAGTCTGGACCTCGAAGACGCCGTCGAGATTCCTGCACTGGTGGAACGCATTGTTCTGCTGGCTCTGGGACTCGTTCTCCCGGACCCGGACAATAACCGGGTGAAATGGCAACGCGAGCTCTGCCGCAAGGCGTTCCGCGAAATCGGTGACCAGGCCGGGGCGCCGATGCGATGAGGGAATACAGGTCACCCACTCCGGAGCCGGATCGGGGTTCCAGCGCTGCGTGATCAGGAGTGCGGCAGCGGCGACCAGTTCCTCGCGGAACCGTGTTCCGGCTTCCCGGTCGTGCATGATCATGCGTCCCCACCCTGCCTCCGCCCAGCGTGCGAGGACGCGTCCCTGCCGGGCGCGAATGCGGGCCGGAAGATTGCCGCTCAGGGCATCGATCACGAACGCCTTGCCGGGTGCCCGGCCCTTGCACCGGAGTTCGATGTCTGCGTTGGCAAGGAACTCGGTCGCCGACTTGACCGGCTTTGCTCCGGCCCCGATCACCGGCCCGCCGATGCAGTTGGAGCAGATACCGCAGGGTTCGGAATCCGGTCCCGAGAGGGACCTCGAAAGCGTCGTTGCGAGACAGCTGGTGGTCTCTGTATAGGCCAGGACCTCGTTCCACTCCGTGAGCCTGAGGTCGCTCAGCATGTCGTTGAAATGGGTGTCATAGTAGAATGAAACCCGCCGGCGCTTCCATGCGCTCCCGACACGCGTTACGACCGCGGGGCGTTCGACGGCAAGGTACCGGAGGACCTTTTCGATGCGGGACCAGGACAGGTTTACATGCTGTTGCAGCATGGGGATGGTCAGTGCTCCGTGCAAGTCGAGCGCGTCAAGGATCTCCCGGATCCACTCCGGTTTCGGAAAGGCTTCGGAACGGAAGTAGCTGTTGATGTGCTGGTCCTCGCTGCCTGTCAGCAGGATCCCGTAGGCCCGTTTCCCGTCACGGCCGGCCCGCCCCACCTGCTGGTAGTAGTTCAGCAGGGAGCCCGGCGCCTGAAAGTGGATCACGAAGCCCAGGTCCGGCTTGTTGAAGCCCATGCCGAGAGCCGTGGTCGCAACCAGGACCTTGAGCTCGTTCGCCCGAAGCCGGTCCTCGAGGTGCTTCCGGTAGTCGCCCGAATTGCGGAAGTCCGGGTGTGTCACGCCGCTGTAGTAGGCCTCGGCCGCGATGCCCTGGTTTCGCAGCCACTTCGCGACGGTGTCGGCGTCATTGCGCGTCAGCGTGTAGATGATCCCGGCCCTCGGGAGCTGGTGTATGTGACGGGCAAGCCATTCCAGTCGCGCGGACCGGGACGGAAGCCTGACAACGTCGAGTGCGATCGACTCGCGCATCAGCGATCCGCGCAGCACCGTTACGGCTCCGACTTCGGCGCTGACGTCGGTAATGACCGCTTCGGTCGCGGTCGCGGTGGCTGCCAGCACGGCAGTGGTCCGCCCAAACTTCTTCACAACGCGATGGATCCGTCGAAAGTCCGGCCGGAAATCATGCCCCCAAAGCGAGATACAGTGCGCCTCGTCGATGACGAACAGTCCCGACGACTTCACGATGGGATCGAACACTTCCTCCATGAAGCCGCGGTCCGCGAGGCGTTCCGGAGCAATCAGGATTGCATCGACCTCGTTTTCCAGGATCGCCTGCATGTTCGCTCCCCGGTTTCTGAATCGTTGGCCGAGTTGAAGGTGATCGCATTGACGTCCATGCGACGCGCTTCGAGAATCTGATCACGCATCAACGCAAGCAGTGGACAGACGATCAGCGTGGGGCCATACCCCCTGGCCCGTAGCAGACGGGTTGCGATGAAGTAGACAAGGCTCTTGCCCCAGCCGGTCCGTTCCACCACCAGCAGCCTTTCGCGACCGTTGACGAGCCGGTCGATGGCATCCCACTGACCGGCGCGGAATTTCGCCTTCCGGTTCCGGAGCGCCTCGCGCAGCAGGCTGCGGGCTTGCTTTCGATTGACCATGTCATGGGCCCTTTCCTGGATCACAGGCAATCATTCTTCAGCCTTGATCTGGTCCGACCCGATTGTACCTGGGCAGTTACCGGGAATGAACACTTGCGAGGAGCCCCGGTCTATCACCGCCTTTCGCGTGACGTACTGTTGTCCGTCGCGGAGGGGGACCTCGGTCGCGGTGCGGCCAGACGCATACCTGATTTCCACTCACGCCAAGCGTAACTTGAGCATCCGCTTCGGCATCGGCGGCGTCCTCAGGGCCACGTGGACCAGTCTGTGTATGAAGTCGGGCAGGTCGAAGCGACGATTGAACCGGTACTCGAACTCCGCAAGATAGCGCTGTGCATACTTGGGGCGGATCGCATGGCAGGTGCCGGGCAGCGCGCTCTTGATGTTGCCGAGGATCGTGTTCATCCATCGAAACTCGGGGACGCTCCACCGCGGCTTTCCCGCCACCGGTCACCACCGGCTCATGAACGCATTCTGCCACGGTCACACCATTGAAGCAGGCCAGCCCATCGGAGAGCACCTGTGTCCCCGGGGCTCAGGTGCTGCTGCGCCCGCTCACCACTGCCCACAAGTATCCATGTTTCGCGTCAAGGGGGCGTGGTTGGCGGGTTTGGGATTTATCCACAGTTTATCCACAAGTTTATCCACAAGTTTATCCACAGGGTCGTTGCCCTCGATCGCTTCCGGGCGCCACGCACTCGCGGCGTGTCTTCGACTGGTTCGATCGATTGACTGCAGCTTGTTGGGTGTGATCACGCGTTCGTTTCCGCTGCGGTGACGGGTGGCTGCGGGGTCCAGAATCGCTGCTGGCCAAGCAGGACATTGGCCAGGACGATCAGTTTGCGCATGACCGCGACGACACCCACCTTGTGGGCCTTGCCGGCATTGCGGAGCCGTTCGGCGAAGCTGCGCAGGTCCGGG
>Ga0209754_1000648_pt1 | contig 45522 bp, 44 predicted proteins | sample MesohylBB_FD_187295 | JGI IMG/M metagenome (GOLD analysis project Ga0209754, IMG submission 187295) | Host-associated microbial community of the marine sponge Aplysina aerophoba from Gulf of Piran - sponge mesohyl, lysed by bead beating... | ecosystem: Host-associated > Porifera > Sponge >...
CTAGAAGGCTGGATAAATCATGTCAATACAATCGCTTATGTGTCCGTATCGCATGCAAGGCGAACTATGCGGCGTATGCCTAAAGAGAGAGCCTGCGGGGGTATTTTGACTTGATCGCGCTCGACACAAACGTCGTATCCGAACTGATGCGCCGGTCACCCGACCCGGCCGTGGAGGCATGGGTTGTGGGACACGCTGTGGAAACGCTGTATTTCTCAGCAGTGGGAGAAGCGGAACTACGCTATGGAGCCGCCATCCTGCCGGCAGGTCGGCGTCGGGACACGCTCACATCAAACATCGAGGCCATGTTGCAAGACGCATTCGAGAACCGGATTTTGCCCTTCGACAGTGACGCGGCACCCGTCTATGCAACCATCGCTGCTGCACGTCGCCGCGCCGGCCGTCCACTCTCCCAACCCGATGGTCAAATCGCGGCGATCGCCCTTTCGCGGGCAATGACCGTGGCGACACGCAACGTCAGGGACTTCGAGGATGTGGGCGTCGAAGTGATCAATCCTTGGGAGGATTCATGACGGCTTCATCCGGGACACGTTCGGCCACGAGAGAACTATGGCGGGAGCGAATACGAAGCTGACGACTGCGGTTGAGGCGTACTTTGGCGACCTGCGAAGGGTCCGGACGGGCGGTGCAAACGGCGAGCGCTCGGCCCACGGGCCGCTGGCCAACGTGCTCAAGGCCGTCGGCGCGACGCTCAAACCTAAACAGTGACAGACAACAGCGGAGCGTCAAATGGGTGATGGTACAAGGTTCACAGGGTCTGAGGATGTCCAAGAGTTCCTGAAGTCGGACGCCTTTGCGCAAGGCTTCAAAGAATGGTTGGTTTCGTCCCCGTTCTTCAAAGAAGTCGTCAGAAGCTTGGCAGACACTATTGAACACGAGATTCCGAGACCCCAGAAGTCCAGGGAGACGGCTCCTCCCGTGATGTCACGTGTTCTAATGGAAGTCCAGAACTGGAATCTCAGCAGCGATGTACTGGCAAGGGCAGGATGGCTGCCACACTACACAATGCCGTTTGGCGCAATCGCCAAGAGCCATGAAGAAGGAGACAAAATTTCCAGCACCATCCTGGACTACTACGACGAAAACTGGGAAACGGTACGAGGACGGATAGAGAGGCGTTTGGTTGGCTACGAAATCGATGCAGAAGCCAGAGCAACGTTTCGGGAAGCGCTCGACGCTCATGAGTCCAGGTTGCATCGATGCGTGTGCCGGGTGTTGTTTCCAGAAATTGAAAGAGTGCTTTTCACGAAGTTGTTCGGTGGACTACTTGGAAATAAACAAATAACTTACGACGAATACATCAGAACACTTACTGGCGAGAACCGACATATAGAGGATTTCATCATCGATGGGCTGTTTGATCTGTCAGTGTTCGGCCACCTTACGAAAGCCGTCCGTGAGAAGGACAGGCGAAGACTCGGCAAGGAACACGTGTCCGGGGCAGATGCGATGATCTTCGGCATATTCTCCAATGTCAAAGATGAAGCGCGCCGGCAATCGCTTGCGCGGAACGCGATCCCGAATAGGCACGCAGCACTGCATGGTTTGGTAAGCTATTCGTCGTCGCAGCACAGCTTGAATACAATATTCTTGGCTGACTACATGTTCGGCGTTGTGTCGCGTATCTCCAAGTGACTTGGCGCTGTCCATTCAAGATCGCGCACCACACTGTCCAGGCTAACACGGAGCATCGAAGTACGAGTCGGCATGTGTAAACGTCTTTGCAGACGCGTCTGATCAATCCCGTGCAAGCGATTCCTGAACGCGAAGGAAGCCGTCGATTACCCTGGAGACGTCTATTCCTTCGGAACGGAGCGCGCCGTGTGCAATCTGGTTCCGTACATTGTAATGCTGCATTGTCCTTTTCCACTCGTCGCTTCCCTTTTCGACAAGAAGGGTGAGCCGGTTCTCGAAACTCAAGCCGGATAACCGGCGCGAAGCGCCGATCGCAGTGTAGAGCCCGTCCAGACGCTCTCCCAGTCGTCGAAGCGGCTCTGGATGTGGGCCGCATCGATGGATTCAGTGGTGACGTCGTCGAGAACGGTGCTCATCGAACGTTCCCATTTGGGGGCCAAAATCTCTCTTGATTATGAGGAGGGTTACGGACGTTTTCAACCGCTGGTACGGATAGTCGAAATCGTTTCCGAAGGGTTTCGCCGTGGGGTTCTCCGCGAAGCCTGTTCTGCGTCGTCATGGTCAAAAAGATCATCCGGAAGGTGGAGGTGCCGAAGAGGTGCGGCTTCCCGTCGGCCGGAAGTGGCAAGGGGCAGTATCCGGGCCTGTGGTTCCTGGCCCTTCGTGATGACGATCTCTTCGCCGGCCTTGGCGCGGCGCAGCAGCTCGGAAATACGGGCGCGTGCCTCCGTAATGGTATACGTAGTGGATGACATTGTCGACTCCAGCATCATTATGGACTAAGTCCGTCAACGGGGGACCGTGCTTGGTGCACTATGGGCGCCGAAGGCCCCGGACAGCCGACGAAACCTCCCGTCTTGTTCGTTCAGGAGGCAAGCAACGCACGTTTACCGCCTCCGGTTCTCTCTCAATCACGCGGAAGAGGTTAGCCGCGGGGCCGCTGACGCGCCGAGTTCCCTGCTCCCACTTCCGGTAGCCGGAAAGGCTCATGCCCATCAGGGGTGCCATCTGGGCCTGGGTTAGCTTCGCCCGCCTGCGGATCTCACGGGGGGTCACCGGTGCGTGCACGACGCCAGGACCGTGACCCTTCGCGTGGGCGAGAGCTTCGTTGAGGGCCTGGATCAGATCATCGCCGAATGTGGTCATGATAGCTACTTGCCGGTTGACTTGAGTGCGGCCGCGCAATTCATCTTTTGCTGAATCGCATTTCGGCCTGTTGCGTGAATGTCGGGGTCTCGGCTACCGTCTGTATATTGTGATCCAGTGGGGTAGTTGCAGTCAAGTCTCACTCCCCTCTGAGGTCACTATCGGTCAGTGCAGCCGATTATATAAGCCGGACGAAGAGCTCATTGGCCAGCAGCAAACCTCGTGGCGCGAACCGGAGGTGGTGTTCTTCTTCCACCAGCAAACGCTCCGACAACCACTCGGTGATTTCCGGAAAAGCGTCCTCGGGCGCCGCCGCGAATCGCCGCTCAAACTCCGGCACCGAAACCCCGCCGATCATCCGCAGCCCGGTAAACAGGCATTCCGCCATGGCCTGTCGCAGTTCCGGCCTCTCCCGCTCGGTCACCGCGTGGCTCGCCTCGGTCGCAAGCCGCATGTAGCCGGTCGGCAAGCGCTCGTTCTGCCAGCGTTCTCCCAGTGGGTCGTCCGACCGGCGGTGGTAGCTGTGGGCGCCGGCGCCGATGCCCAGGTAGTCGCCGCCGTTCCAGTAGTTGATGTTGTGACGGGACTCCAGGCCGGGGTGGGCGTAGTTGGAGATCTCGTAACGCTCCAGGCCGGCCTGTGCCAGCGTGTGCTGGACGCGCTCGGCCATCTCGATCTCGACTTCCTCGTCCAGCGGACGCAACAGGCCCTGGCGGTAGCGCGCGTGAAAGGGCGTGCCTTCCTCGATGGTGAGGTTGTAGGCGGACAGGTGCGGGGGGTCGAATTCCAGTGCCTGTGAGAGGTCCCGGCTCACGCCGTCGACGGTCTGGCCCGGAATGCCGTAGATCAGGTCGAGGCTGAAGTTGTCGAAGCCGGCTTCACGGATGCCGCCAAGGGCTTGGCACGTCTCGTCCGCGCTGTGGACGCGGCCGAGGAACCGTAACAACTCCGGCTGGAAGCTCTGGGCTCCGATGCTGATGCGGTTGACGCCGCTGGTCCGATAGTCGCGGAAGCGGCCGGCATCGACCACGCCGGGGTTGGCTTCGAGTGTGATCTCGGCGCGCTCGGCGAAACCGAACAGCTTGGCGGTTTCGTTGAGGACCGCACCGATGCTGCTCCCCTGGAAGGTCGACGGCGTGCCGCCGCCGAAGAAGACGCTTTTCACCGGCCGGCCGTCCCATGCCTCCGATTCGGAGTAGTGGCGCAGTTCCCGCACCAGCGCCCGCGTGTACTCCTCTTCCGGGATCCGCGCCGCGACGTGGGAGTTGAAGTCGCAGTAGGGGCACTTGCTGACGCAGTAGGGGATATGGACGTAGAGGGAGAACGGCTCCTCGCCGCGGCCGTCCGACGCTGAGTTGAGTCGCGTCGCGCCGGGCTGCGCCGACCAGTCAAGCGTCAAGCCCTGCTTCGTCGCGCCGCGCCGCGTCAAGCCGTACTCCGTCAAGCCGTCCCGGTCAGGGCTTGATGTCCTGCAGGAACCAGTCGGTGGAAATTTCCTTGCCCAAGCCCATCTTCTCGGCGGCCTTCAGGATACAGTGGCCCATGGCCGCGAACTGGACGCCGACGCCGATGTTGTTGAGGAAGAAGGTGGTCTGGTCCGCGTTGGTGCGGCCGGAGGCGCGTCCGGCGAGGAAGTCGGAGATCTCCGGGTAGACGCTCCAGTCCCGGGGCTCTTCTTGCCGGATGCCTGGCAGGTGGTCCACGCCGGGCGGCAGGTGGTGCCGTATACCGCCCATGCGGGTATGGATGCCGGTGACGTCCGCCTTGTCGAAGACAGTGTCGTCGTGCTCGAACTCGCGGATGGCGTTGTAGTGCACGCCGGCCTCCAGCATGTCGCCGGTGATGATGGGGGACGAGGTGCTGGTGGCCGTGCAGATGATGTCGCAGCCGGCGATGGCCGACGCGACGCTGCCCGTGGGTTCCACCTCGACGCCGTCGGTGCCCATCTCCTCGGCGAAGGCCTCGCGGTGCTCGGCCCGCGGGCTGTACACCTTGACCGTCTTGATGGGGAGCACGTGGGTCAGCAGGCGGAAGTGGGCGCGCGCCTGGCCGCCGGTGCCGATGAGCCCCAGCCGGGCGGCTTCCGGCCGGCACAGCGCCTGGGCGCCCAGGGCGCTGGTGATGGCCACCCTCGTCTGCTGGATGACCCCGTCCGGCATGATGCCCATGAGCTCGCCGTTCTCCAGGCTGTACAACTGCACCAGCCCGAGAAACAGCCCACGTCCGGCCAGCGGCAGCTTCTCCAGCCGCACCGAGCCGTTGTAGGTCTCCTCGCGCACCACGTCCGAGGTCACCCGCAGGGCCAGGGTGCCGAACCGCTCCACCGCTCCCTCCACGGATTTGAAGCTGTAGGAGGCCTCGGCCATGTTGTGGTGCGTGTAGATGTGGGTCGTGGGGCGGTTCACCGACCGCCCTTCGGGAAGGTCCCGGTAGGCGGTGGCCATGGCCTCCAGGCATTCGTCGATGTTCATGGCCTGACGGACGTCGTCGTTGTCGAGTATGCGTGTCATGGGGTCCTCGTGGTCGCCGCCTCCCGGATGGCTTGCACCCGCTCTACCGTGGCGGGGTGCGATGCGTGATAGGCCGAGTACCAGGGATGCGGCGTCGGATTGCTCAGGTTGTTGACGGTCAGCGAGACCAGCGCCTCTTCGAGCGGGCGGCCGTCGTCCAGCAGCCGCACCGCGAAAGCGTCGGCCTCGTACTCGTGCCGGCGCGAAAGGTGGTTCATAACCGGCCCCAGCCAGAATGTAAACGGCCCGGAGACCAGAGAGAAGATCACCAGCGCCGTGTGGTGCGCGGGCTGTTCCAGGCCGAAGGCCCGGAACAGGGGCGCGTAGTCGAGGAGCACGCTGAGCACCCACAGTCCGCCGACGAGAAAGAGCGCGCTCAGGCCCAGGTTCTTGAGCACGTGCCGCATCTTGTAGTGGCCCATCTCGTGGGCCAGCACGGACAGGAGCTGCGGCCGGCTCAGTTGCTCCAGCAGCGTGTCGAACAGGACGATGCGCTTGGCCTTCCCCAGCCCGGTGAAATAGGCGTTGGAGTGGCCGGACCGTTTCGACCCGTCCATGGTGAAGATGCCGCTGGTGCGCAGCCCGACCCGTGCGGCCAGCTCCGCGATGGCGTCCCGCAACGAGCCGTCCGCCACTGGTTCGAAGCGGTTGAAGAGCGGCGCGATGAGGGTGGGGTAGAGCACCAGCATCAGAGCCTGGAACGCGAAGATGAAAACGAAGACGTACACCCACCAGTGGGTTCCGGTGGCCTTCATGAGCCACAGCACGCCGTAGAGGAACGGCGCCCCCAGCACCACGGCGAGCACGATCCCCTTGACCCGGTCCGTGATGAAGGTGCGCGGGTCGGTCTTGTTGAAGCCGAAGCGTTCCTCGAGCACGAACGTGGCGTAGACCTTGAGCGGCAGCGACAGGAGCGCGAAGAACCCGCCCACGCCGAGGCAGAACAGGATCCCGGGGGCTTCGGCCAGGGGAACGAGCGCCCCCGCCCGTCCCGCCAGCCGGTCCAGCCACGGCAACACCCCGCCGAACAGGACCACCAGCGTCAGCACCGCTCCGCAGGCGCCGGACCAGCGCGCGAAGCGCCCGTGGGCTAAGGCGTAACGTATTGATTTCTCGTATGTTTCATCGCTGAGGCGCGTTGCGAAGACATCCGGCAGCCGGCCCTCGCGCCACTGCCGTCGCAGGTGCCGCATGTTGGCTTCGTTGAGCAGGGACTCGATGGCCAACTCCGTCAGGAGGAAGGCCACGAACAGTCCGGCGATGAGCGTTTCCATGGGAAATTGCGTAAGGCGGGGCGCTGTGCTTTGATGGTTTTCCTTGGCGCCCTGTCCCGTGGAATCAATGGTATAAGGGACGGGACACCGAGGCAACGCTTTGGCCCGCCACGCTCGGTGGCGGCGCCTTGGAGGTTCCCATGCTGACGAACAAGGTAAGCGAGATCATGACGACCGCGGTGATCACCGCCGAGCCTTCGAGCACCATCCGCGAGGTGACGCAGCTCATGGTGGACCGCAGGGTGGGGCGGGTCGTCATCACCGAGAACGACGAGGCGGCGGGCATCTTCACCGAGCAGGATATCCTGCGGCGGGTGATGAACCGGATCCTCGATGTGCACAAGACTCCGGTGCGCCGGGTCATGACCACCCCGATCCAGGGAGTGCCGCAGGGCACGACCATCGTCGACGTGCTGGGGCGGATGTACAAGGGGCGCTACCGGCACCTGCTGGTCTACGGCGACGACAAGCGCATGGTGGGGCTGGTGTCGATGCGCCGTGTCCTCAACCTGGTGGTGGAGCTTGGCGCCGACATGCACGATTCCCGCACGGTGGGCGACATCGTCTCCGGTTCGATCCCCACCGTGGAGGCGGACACGCCCGTCACCGTGGTCATCGACAAGCTGGTGCACGATCATCTGGGCAGTGTCATGGTGCTGGCGGACGGCAAGATCGCCGGCATCTTCACCGAGCGCGACGTGCTGAAGCGGGTGGCGCTGGAGGACGGCGACATGGGACAGGTGCCGGTGGCCGAGGTGATGACCGCCGACCCCTTGGTCATGCCGGGGTCGGCCCCGGTGCAGGAAGTGCTGGCCACCATGCGCGAGAACGGCTTCCGTCACCTGCCGGTGGGCGGTGCCGACGGCGCCCTGGCCGGCATCGTCTCCATGGCCGACGTGGTGCAATACGCCAAGGCACTGGATATCGACGACGCCGTACGCAAGGCCTGGAGGGAGATCGAAGAGTTCTGGGAATCGGAAGAGAACTATACCCCAGGGTAACCATTGACCTGCAACAACCCGGCCAAGGGGCCGGTTTCCGCCGGTGGAAGCCGGTTAAGTGCTTGTTTAGTTTAGGTTCTGTTGTTATGATAGACAGCCATCACTGTCTCCCCCAACAATGGAGAACAACATGCCCGTTGTGAACGATCTGAGCATTAGCATCGCGACCGCCAACGGTTCCGGGAGTGCTTCGTCCAATAACATCCTGTTCAAGTCCATCTTCAAGATGGGCATCCCCTGCTCCTCCAAGAACATGTTCCCATCCAATATCCAGGGGCTGCCCACGTGGTACCAGATCCGTGCCAACGGCGACGGGTATCTGGGGCGCAAGGACGTCATCGACGTCATGGTGATGTTCAACGACGACACCTCGGACAAGGACATCTACCGGGTGCGCGACGGCGGCCTGATCATCTACGACGACACCAAGCCGTTGGCCGACAACCTGAAGCGCGACGGCGTCCAGTACGTAGGCGTCCCGGCCAACGCCCTCGTTCAGAAGCACGTGGAGGCCGGTCCGTTGCGCGCCAAGCAGCGCAACATGCTGTACGTCGGCGCCCTCGCCTATCTCTTCGGCATCAACATGGAGACCATCCGCGAGGTGCTGAGCGACACCTTCGGCAACAAGCCCGCGGTCATCGAGTCCAACCTCCTCTGCATCCAGCTCGGCTACGACCACATGCGCGACAACAACCTGAGCCAGTCCATCGCCATGCTGGAGACGATCCCGGGCGGGAACGAGGGCAAGATCGTCACCGAGGGCAACACGGCATGCGCGCTGGGCGCGATCTACGGCGGGGTCACGTTCTGCGCCTGGTATCCCATTACCCCGTCGAGCTCCCTGGCCGAGGCGCTGGAGCGTTACCTGCCGCGGCTGCGCAAGGACAAGGACGGCAAGAACACCTACGCCGTGATCCAGGCCGAGGACGAGATCGCCGCCACCAACATGGTGGCGGGCGCCGGATGGATGGGCGCGCGCGCCATGACCTCCACGTCGGGGCCGGGCGTCTCGCTCATGAACGAGACCCTGGGCCTCCAGTACTTCGCGGAGATCCCCGGCGTCTACTTCATCATCCAGCGCGGCGGCCCCTCCACCGGGCTGCCGACGCGCACCCAGCAGGCCGACATCCAGTTGATGCACGTGGCCTCCCACGGCGACACGCGCCACATCATCCTCATCCCCCACGACATGAAGTCCTCCTTCGACCTGGCGCGCAAGAGCTTCGACGTGGCCGAGCGCTTCCAGACCCCGGTGTTCGTGATGATGGACCTGGACCTGGGCATGAACCTCTGGGGGTCGGATCCGCTGGAGCTGGTGCAGGAGCCCTTCGATCGCGGCAAGATTCTCAGCGAGGAGGACCTTGAGCGGCAGGGGAGCTTCGCGCGCTATCTGGACGTGGACGGCGACGGCATCCCGCAGCGGACGATTCCGGGCAACCGCCATCCGCTGGCGTCGTACTTCGCGCGCGGCTCGGGCCACGACTCCCACGCGCGCTACTCCGAGGACGAGAAGGACTACAAGGACACGCTGGACCGCCTGCGGCAAAAGTACGAGACCGCGCGCAACTACGTCCCCAAGCCGTTGATCGAGTCCGACGCGGATGTGAATACCGGGGTGATCTGCTTCGGGTCGAGTCACGAGGCCGTGCGCGAGGCGCGCGACCGGCTCAAGGCCTCCGGCCTGGCCACCAACCACCTCCTGCTGCGGGCGCTGCCTCTGACCGAAGAGGTACGGGAGTTCGTGGAGGCTCATGAGGTGGTCTACCTCATGGAGCAGAACCGCGACGGGCAGATGGCCGCCATCTTCAGGGAAGAGTACCCGGGCCTCGCCACCCGGATCGTCAGCATTCTGATCTACGACGGGCTTCCCGCCACCGCCGGCGAGATCGTACGGCAGGTCGAGCAGCATCGTGAAGCAGCCACTAACGGAATCGAAACGAAGGTAGACGAATCATGGCAAAAGCAAATCGCGTCGATCTAACCGAGAGGGATTACAAGGGGGCGGAATCCACCATGTGCCGCGGCTGCGGCCATGACGCCATTTCCGCGTCCATCATGCGCGCGTTCTTCGCCAGCAGCGTGGACCCGCGCAACGTCATCAAGATGAGCGGCATCGGCTGCTCGTCCAAGACGCCCAACTACTTCATGGGCCAGGCGTTCGGCATCAACGCGGTGCACGGCCGCATGGCGTCGGTGGCCACCGGAGCCAACGTGGGCAACCACGGAATGGTCCCGCTGGGTATCTCCGGGGACGGCGACACCTCGGCCATCGGGCTCGGCAACTTCTGCCACATGATGCGCCGCAACGTGAACATCACCTACGTCATCGAGAACAACGGCGTGTACGGCCTCACCAAGGGCCAGTTCTCCGCCACCGCGGACGAGGGCACGGTGATGAAGGGCGGCAAGATCAACGACATCCCCGCCATCGACCTGTGCGAGCTGGCCATCACCCTGGGCGCCACCTACGTGGCGCGGAGCTTCTCGGGCGACCGCAAGCAGCTCGCGCCGCTGATTCAGGGGGCCATCGCCCACAAGGGCAGCGCCATCCTGGACGTGCTGAGCCCCTGCGTCACCTTCAACGACCACTCCGGCTCCACCAAGAGCCTCAAGTACATCCGGGACCACCTGGACCCGCTCCACGACATCGATTTCATTCCGCCCTACGAGAACATCGAGGTGGATTACGAGGAGGGGACCGACCAGGAAGTCACCATGCATGACGGGTCGCGCATCACGCTGCACAAGCTCGGCCGCAACTACGACCCCACCAACCGGATGCAGGCCGCGAACGCGCTCCACGCCGCCGTGGCCGAGCACAAGTTCCTCACCGGGCTCATCTACCTGAACGAGGAGCGCGCGGAGTTCGTCGACGACCTCAACCTGTGCGACACGCCGCTGGCCTACCTCACCCAGGAACAGGTGCAGCCGTCGCCGAGCTATCTCGACGAGATCAACGCGGAGCTGAGGAAGTAGAACGACACGGGCGCCGAGACTCATGCCTGCCCGTGAAGTCCTGATCCTCCACACCTCGGACCTGCATCTGGGGGCTGACAGCATCCTGACCGACGATGACTCGGCCAACGTGCCGGTGCTGCGCCAGGTGCTGTCCACCGCCAGGACGCACCAGGCCGACCTGGTCATCCTCGCGGGCGACACCTTCGATCACAACCGCCAGAAGCCCCCGGTCATCGAGGAAGTGGCGGAGGTCATGGCCGAATACGGCCTGCCCATCGTCATCCTGCCGGGCAACCACGACCCGCTGACCCCGGATTCCGTTTACCGCAAGGCCGAGTTCGACCACTCCGGCAACGTGCACGTGCTCGGCCTCACCGCCGAACAAAGCGACTTCCCCGATCTGGACCTCGAGGTATGGGGCAGGCCCCACGTGGACTATCTCGACATGATGCCCCTGCCCGAGCCGCCGGAGCGCCGCAGCCGCTGGCAGTTGGCCGTGGCCCACGGCCACTACGTGGAGGACAAGCCCGACTCCGACATCCTCCTGGGCTCATGGCTGATCCGCCAGGAAAACCTCACCACCAGCCGCGCCGACTACGTGGCCCTGGGCCACTGGAACCGCGCCGTCGCCGTAGGCAACCAACAGATCCCCGCCTACTACTCCGGCTCCCCCACCTACGCCGGCACCGTCAACGCCATCCGCCTCCAGAGCGACGGCCGGGTCATGGTGACGCAGATCCCCGTGTAAGGCTCCGATGCGACGGGCGGCTGTCGAACGAGAGCGTACGCTGCACGTATGGCGTGCCCACAACCGGCTCTTGCATGCGGGCGCCGATACAGGGTGCGTCTGCGACAAACAGCCAGGCAGATTCCGCAAAGGCCAAAAAGTCGCCGGGTGCGGCAAGTCCCGTTGCTGGCTCTGCAAGAGTGACAAGCTCGCTAAGCGTCCCCGGGTGCGAGACTACCGGTAAGCGATCTGGTACAAGGAGTAACGCGAATACCGTTTGTCTTATTGGGTAGAACCCGGGTCGCGACTCCCAGGAACTCAAGGATTCAAAACGCTGTCGAGGGAGAAACGCATGACTGCAGCGAAGCAGAAAATGAAGGACGTCATTGAGGCTCAGCCAGAGGATGCGACTTACGAGGAGATTCTGCGCGAGCTTGCGTTTGAGCGCATGGTGGACCGTGGTCTCGCGGATTCTCGTCACGCCCATGTGATATCAAACAAGGAAATGGAACATCGTATCCGCTCATGGCAGAAATAAGATGGACGACCGAGGCGGAAACTTGGTTGCGGGACATTTACGACTATATTGCAAGAGACGCCCCAGCCGCAGCCGCCAGAGTATTGGAGGGGATCTACGAAAAGGCACAGGTGCTCAAGAGTTACCCCGAAATCGGCTACAGGTATCGTTCTGGACCGGAGGGTGAGATCCGCATCTTGCTTTATCGGCAATAACGCATTGCGTACATCGTGACGAACGACGGGTTAGTCGACATTCTCGGGGGTATCGGCGCGCTGGAGATAGATCGATACCTCCCATGAGTTCACGGTGTATGAAGTCAGCCTACATGGTTCGAACGCGGGGTGCATACACAATCTCTTCGATCACGTCACCTCGCCGCAAACGCCAGTCCTCACTACTGAACAGCGGTTGTTCAACTGCAGGATGGTCGACAATGGGTAGGCTAGGAAATGATAAACCCGCCGATTCTATTGTACAGTAACTCATCGCTTCAAAGACCCTTGTTACCCTGAGTCTTGCCTTGGTGAACGACAGTTCAACTAGCGTGTTGTTGGGATCATCGGGATCTACAATAGTCCCAGTATGAAGACGTACAATGAACCGCGTATCCTTCTTAACACCGTCACGCGATCCTCGATTGATGACAGCATTGGTATCGGTCACGATCTGGGCGATCTTTCCGCGAATAGGTTCGTCGTTATTGGGCATCAATCTCTCCGTCCGACGAGGTTTCCAAGTCAGGTTGTGGTCCCCTTAGTTGAGGGATAAATTCTCCTACGACCGTTTTCTCCGAACCACCAGAGGATTCGTCCAACACTTCACCCCCATCAATGGCTCCGTACGCGAGCGCATCAACGTTTAGTGTCAGTTCGGCTGTTTGAGGGATCGGAAATAGGTCGACTACGGTCACCTCTATTTTGTCCTCGCGGCTGATGTGCAAATCCTTCAGAAACAGTTCGTCGTCGAGTGGTATCGGCTTCGCGTGGTGTGGAAATGTTAGTTGTCCGCTTACGGAGAGTTTTAACCAGCCCACCGGAGTCTGCCTAACATTTGACAATTCCAGTATGAGGTATCGATTCCCAGTGGCCATGTCCGCGTCATCTATCGCATCCGCGCGCAACGCAGCGACATCAGCAAGCAAACTGCGAGCCCTATCGGCGAATAACGCCGTTTTGGTTAGTTGATAGGCGGTAGATTCGGGATCTTGACGCCAACGCTTTACCAGGTGAGGTTCCGTGGAGTGTCTCCTCTGTGCCTCACTGTTCGCCAACATGCCATAGGTGAAGACGACATAGAAGGTCGTCGCGAGTGCAATGGTGATCTCACCAAAACCGTTTGCGGTGTAGGATATGAGTTCAATGCGGAAATTGTCGGCGGTCCATGAGGCGAACGCGCCAATGGAGAGCCAAACGATGAATTCGAATATGGCGAGTCCTAAGCATAGTAGCAGCAGGGTCTTGTGCTTAGGGCGAAGGGCTCGTTGTTGTGACGCTAACACCACTTTGTTGTCCTGTGAAACGAGCGACTCATGCGCTGAACTGATGTGGGCACTACGACTCTCGTGAACAGACCACTCACGCCCGCTTTGAGTTGTTGTGGCGCTGGTCCGTCGGTATAGCGAACGGCGGCTACATCAGATCGTCACCTTCAGGGTACAGCGCGAAGGCGGGGCTGTATCCATCTGCTAAGCCGCGCACGAGTTCTCCGGTCGTTCGCGGGTCACTCCTCACTCGTTTGTTGTGTGTTCCTGGAAACACAGGGCGCCCCTTCGCCTAACGGTTTCGTGCGTCAGTGGTGGTGGTGCCCGTGTTTCTTCTGCAGTCCGCCGTGCCCCATGCGGAGGATGTCCTCGCGGGTGACGCGATTGCCGGCCAGGAGCTTGGGCAGCATGAAGTCGAAGGCCGTGACCGGGTCGTGGAGGACGCAGCCGGACAGGCCCAGGACCGGGATGTCTCCCAGGTAGCTCATCAGGAACATGGAGCCCGGCAGCAGGGGGAAGCCGTGTGAGATGACGTCGGCACCGCTCCGGCGGATGCCTTCGGGGGTGAGGTCGTCGGGGTCCACGGACATGCCGCCGCTCACCAGGATGATCTCGGCGCCCTTGGCGGCGAAGTCCTTGATGTGGCCGGCGATGACGTCCGGGTCATCGGGCGCCAGGGTGGCGGGCTCGAGGGTCGAGCCCATGCCTTCCACCTTCGGCCGCACCGCCGGCTCGAAGCCGTCCTTGATGCGGCCGGTGAGGACCTCGCTGCCGGTCACGAGCAGGTAGACCTTCTTTGCGGGCATGGCCGCGACCGTTACGATGGACCGGTCCTGGCACAACGCCTCGGCGCTCGCCACCAGCTCTTCCTTCACCAGGATCGGGATGGTGCGCGTGCCGCCCACCACGGTGCCTTCGCGAACGAACTCGCCGGAGGGGAGGGTGGCCAGGATGAGGTCCCCGAGCTCGTTGAAACGGAACAACAGCTCTTCGTCCACTTCCAGCATGCCGTCCTGCGCCGCCACCAGGTTCACGCGGCCCTCGCTCGGGTCGGTCAGCGTGAGGCCGTCGCCGGCCGCGGCCCCGGCCAGACGCTTGGCGGCGTCCTCCTCGTGCAACTCGTCCGACGCCAGGTCCATGATGTAGATGTGCGCCTTGCCGACGTCGAGCAAACGCGGCACGTCTTCTTCGGCGATGAGGTGTCCGCGTCTGAAACGCGGCCCCTTGTGCCCGCCGGGAATGATCTCGGTGATGTCGTGGGCCAACCTCAGGCCCACCGCCTCTTCAACCGGAATGACCTTGAGCATCCGTTACCTCGTTAATCCCGAATATCCTGGGTAAACCAGTCCCTGGGTATTTCCCGGCCGGCGCCCAGCTCCCGGGCCTTGTGCACCACGTAGCCGGCCACGGACGCGAACTGGAGGCCCTGGGTGCCGTCGTTGAGGAAGAACGTCACGTCCGAGTCCTTGGCGCGGCCCGGGACCGTTCCGCCCATGAGGTCCGTCAGCAGCGGGTGCTTGCCCGAAAACAGGTCCACGCCGGGGTTCACGATGCGCGTGGTCTCGTCGTTGGTGCCGGCCACGTAGGAGGCGTACCCGGCGATGCGTTGCATGCCTTCGTCCAACGTGTGGATGGTGCCGCGGCCAAGCTTCACGGTCACGTCGCAGCGGTCGAGGATGCCGGGATCCCATTCGTTGCTGCGGACGCAGGTGACGAAGGCGCCGTCCTCCACCCAGCCGGGGTTCTCCACCACCACCCGGACGGAGTCGGTGCAGGTAGCCACCATGTCCGAGCCCCGCACCACCTCTTCCACGTTGTCCCGCGCGCTCACGGGCACGCCCAGCATCTCGCTCATCCTCTTCGCATAAGCCTCGCGGTTGGCCGCGGTCGGGCTGTAGACCTTGACCTCGGTGAGCTTCCGCACCTCGGCGAACGCGCGCAGGTAGGTCTCCGCCATGCCCCCCGAGCCGAGCATCCCCACCACCGAGGCGTCCTCCCGCGCCAGGTACCGGGCCGCCAGGCCCGCGCAGGCGCCCACGCGCATGTGCTGGATGATGCCGTCGTTGATGATCGCCAAGGGTTCGGCGTTGCGCGCGGAGAAGACCAGCACCAGGCCGCAGTAGGTGCCGGGCTCCATGCAGTACTTCTCCACCGTGCGCCCCTCGGGCCACTCGAGCATGTCCGACTTCATGCGGATGGCGAACACGCCGAAGGAGCGCGAGGCCCCTTCCATGGTGCCCCAGCGGTACATGCGCTCAGGATCGTCCTGGGGCACGTAGAGGTCGATGCGCGGACGGTACACGGCGCGCTGCGCCAGAAGGTCGCGGTAGCCGGTCTCCAGGGCGTCGATGCACCCCTTCATGTCGAGGATTTCCTCTACGGTCTCGTTGTTGATGAGCAGCATGGCGAAGTCCTTGTGAGGAGCCTGAGAAGACGGGTCGAGCGGCCTTGAGGCGGCACGCCGGCCGCACGGGACGCGGGTGCGCCGGGAAACGGCGGCCGTCAACCTCCCAGCGTAATCATCTCGATCTTGTCGTGTTGTTCCGGATCGTAGCCGTCGGGCGACTGGATGGCGTGGAGCCGGTCGGCCGAGAAGCGGTCCGCGCGGCCGGCCCACACGGCGGCCAACCACTCACGGATCTCGTCGTCGCCGGCATCGCTGCGAAGCCGTGCCTTGAGGTCGTGTCCGGTGCGGGAAAACAGGCAAGTCACCAGCCGGCCGTCCGCGGTCAGGCGTCCGCGGCTGCAGGTGCCGCAGAACGGCTCGGTCACGGAGGCGACGATGCCCACCGTGCCCTTGCCGTCGCGGAAGGCGTAGTCCACCGCGGGCGCGTTGCCCTCGCCTCGGCCGATGGGCTCAAGCGGGTAGCGGGCGCCGATGCGCTCGAGGATCTCGGCCTTCGGCACGGTCCGCTCCAACCGCCAGGCGTTGGCCGTGCCCACGTCCATGTATTCGATGAAGCGCATGACGAAGCCGTGCTCCCGCCCGAACTCCACCAGCGGGAGGATGTCCTCCTCGTTGACGCCGCGCTCGATGACCGCGTTGATCTTGATGGGGGTCAGCCCGGCATCCCGGGCCGCGAACAGCCCCTTCAGGACTTCGTCGAGGTCGCCGCGCTTGGTGATGCGCCGGAACCGTTCCGGGTCGAGGCTGTCGATGCTCACGTTGATGCGCCCCAGCCCGGCGGCCCGCAACGCCCCGGCCATGCGGCTCAGGCTGGAGCCGTTGGTGGTCAGGGCGATGTCCTCGATGCCCGCGATGCCCGCCAGTTGTTCCACCAGGTCCGCCAGGTCGCGCCGCACCAGCGGCTCGCCCCCGGTCAGGCGGATCTTGCGCACGCCCAGGGGCACGGCCAGCCGCACCACCCGGCAGATCTCCTCGTAGGTGAGGATCTCCCGCTTGTCGATCCAGTCGTAGTGGTCGAACGGCATGCAGTAGGTGCAACGAAAGTTGCACCTGTCCGTCACCGAGATCCGCAAGTCCCGCAAGGGGCGATGAAGTTGATCTGTCAACACGACGACTAATATATGGAACCGGGAACTTCCCAAGTCAAGGTAAAGAGCCTGTCGGGCCGGATGCCTGTCGCTTGACGGGACCCCGTGCAGAGGGAATAATCCGGTTGGATCACAAGAGAGCGATTTGAAGCGCTGGGCGTTTCCGCCATTTCTCAGGGGAAGAGGAGTCATTCATGGCCAATACATGGGACGATATTCTGACCGACCGTGACAAGGAAGTGTTCGCGCTGTCGGGCTACGGCGCCAAGGCGGGGTTCGGCTCGCGCCCGGCCGTGCTGGTGATCGACGTGAACTACAACTTCGTCGGCGACCGGCGCGAGCCCATCGTGGAGTCGGTCAAGCGCTTCCGCAACAGTTGCGGCGAGGAAGGCTGGGAAGGCGTGGACCATATCGCCATGCTGCTGGAGGAAGCCAGGAAGAAGCACTTGCCGATCTTCTTCACCACGGGCCACGGTGAGGAGGACTCCGTGGCCTACGGCCGCTGGCACGGCAAGAACTCCCGCGGCACCGAGGACTTCGACGACCTGGCCAAGAAGGGCAACGAGATCGTCAAGGAGATCGCACCCGAGAAGGGCGAGGTGGTGGTGCGCAAGCAGAAGCCCAGCGCGTTCTTCGGCACCCCGCTCATGAGCATGTTGAACGAGGTCCACGCGGACACCGTGCTGGTAGCCGGGACCACCACCAGCGGCTGCGTCCGGGCGTCGGTCATCGACGCGTTCTCGTACAACTACAACGTGGCGGTGGTGGAAGAGTGCACCTTCGACCGCGGTCAGGCGTCGCACAAGGTCAATCTCTTCGACATGCACATGAAGTACGCGGACGTCGTGTCGCTGGAGGAGACGCTCGACTACGTTCGGGGCCTGTCGGACAACCTGTACGCCCCGGCGCTCTAGCGTCCGGGACGGCGCTTTGGGCCTGCGAGGCGTTCGGTTCCATGAGCGAGATCGCACGGCACATCGACGGGTTCGGCGACTACCTGCGGGACCAGGCGCGCTTTTCTCCGCACTCGGTCAAGGGCTATCTGACCGACGTGGAGGGTTTCCGCCTGTACCTGGAGGAGAACGGCCTGGACACCGGGGACGGTGGGGACGCCGCCCTGCGCGCGGTCAACAACCGCTGGGTCCGGGGCTACCTCAAGACCCTCTACGACACCCGCAAGAAGAGCACCATCGGACGCAAGCTCGCGGCCTTGAAGGGGTTTTTCCGCTATCTCCTGCGCGAGGGCGTGATCGACCGGGATCCGCTGGTGGGGTTCTCCAACCCCAAGCAGGAGGCGCCGCTGGTGACGTTCCTGTCCGTGGACGAGGCATTCCGGGTGTTGGGCTGCCTGCCCGACGAAGGGATCCTCCCGGCCCGTGACCGCGCCATCATGGAGGTGCTGTACTCCTCCGGCGTCCGGGTGAGCGAGCTGGTAGGGCTCGACTGGCGCGACGTGGACTTTTCCCTGGGCGTGCTCAAGGTCTTCGGCAAGGGGTCCAAGGAGCGCATCGTGCCGGTGGGCGAGGTGGCGCTGAAGGCGCTGCGCGACTACGCGGAACACCAGCGGGAGCGCTGGGAACGCAGCGCGCGCGGGGAGGAGCCGGTGTTCCTGAACAATCTCGGCGGCCGCATCACCACCCGCAGCGTCGCGCGCATCGTCGAGAAGTACCTGCGGCTCGCCGGCATCCCCGTGCGCATGGGCCCGCACGGCCTGCGCCACACCTTCGCCACACACCTCCTGAACGCGGGCGCCGACCTGCGCTCGATCCAGGAACTGCTGGGCCACGTGAGCCTCTCCACCACCCAGCGCTACACCCACGTCAACCTCGACCAGCTCACCGCCGTGTACGACCGCGCGCATCCCAGGGCGTGAACCTTGCCTGGTCGCACCCGTAGCCGCGCCCCCACCCTGTTTTGCGGCGCTGCCCGTACAAGGGCCTGCGAAGTCGGGGGATTCGTGCTAGACTGCCGTGTTCGGGCGCGTGCTGCGATTGTCGCGCCGGCAGACAGGGTCACGGAACCTCGCGAAAGTTCCCATCGACGACTTCGTTCGCGATAGTCTCCCATTAACGATGTTTCACGGAACCACCATTCTCGCCGTGCGTCACGGCGGCAAGATCGTAGTCGCGGGCGACGGACAGGTGAGCCTCGGCGACACGGCCTTGAAGCACACCGCGCGCAAGGTTCGGAAGCTCTACGGCGACCGGGTCATCGCCGGGTTCGCGGGCGCCACCGCGGACGCGTTCACCCTGTTCGAGAAATTCGAGGGCAAGCTCGAGCAGCACGGCGGGGTGTTCAAGCGCGCGGCGGTGGAGCTGGCCAAGGAGTGGCGCACGGACCGGATGCTGCGCCGGCTGGAAGCGCTGATGATCGTCGCCGACGTCGAGGCGTCGCTCCTGGTGTCGGGCAACGGCGACGTGGTGGAGCCCGATGACGGCGTCATCGCGGTCGGGTCCGGCGGGAACTACGCGCTGGCGGCGGCCCGCGCCCTGGTCGAGCACAGCTCGCTCGATGCCCGCGTCATCGCCGAGGAGGCGATGAAGGTGGCCGCGACGATCTGCGTCTATACCAACGGTAATCTGACCATCGAGGAACTGCCCTGACCTCGCGTGGGCGGCAAGGGCGGCCTTCCCAGCACGGATCCCATGAAAGACGAAAGCCGACAGTTTAGCGTGCGCGCGCCCGACGGAGAGGCGCTGACGCCGGTCATGACGCCGCGCGAGATCGTTTCGGAGCTCGACCGCTACATCGTCGGGCAGCGCGACGCCAAGCGCGCCGTGGCCGTGGCCGTGCGCAACCGTTGGCGGCGGCAACTGGTGCCGGCGGAGTTGCGCGACGAGATCGCCCCCAAGAACATCATCATGATCGGCCCCACGGGGGTGGGCAAGACGGAGATCTCCCGCAGGCTGGCCAAGTTGGCGCAGGCGCCGTTCATCAAGGTGGAGGCGTCGAAGTTCACCGAGGTGGGCTACGTCGGGCGCGACGTGGAATCCATCATCCGCGATCTCATGGACCTGTCCGTGAAGATGGTGCGGGAAGAGGAGCAGGAAAAGGTCCAGGTCAAGGCGCGGGACCTGGCGGAGGAGCGGGTCCTGGACCTGCTGCTGCCGGAGCCGCAGGCGCCGGACAGCGGGAGCGCCGGGGAAAGCGCCGAAGGCGCCGAAAGCCCGGTGGAGCGGCCCTCGCCCGCTACTCGCGAGAAGCTCCGGCGGATGCTCCGGGCCGGCAAGCTCGACGACCGCTCCGTCGACATCGAGCTGACCCAGAACATGACGCCGATGATCGAGGTGCTGACGCCGCAGGGCATGGAGGAGATGGAGTCCAACATCAAGGAGATGTTCTCCAACCTCCTTCCCAAACAGACCAAGCGCAAGACCGTGAAGATCCCCGAGGCCATGAAGCTGCTCACCCAGGAGGAAGCGGCCGGGCTCGTGGACATGGAGACGGTGGTGGGCGAGGCCACCCGCCGGGTGGAGCAGTCGGGCATCGTGTTCATCGACGAGATCGACAAGATCGCCGGCCGGGAAACCGTGCACGGCCCCGACGTCTCCCGGGAAGGGGTCCAGCGTGACCTGCTTCCCATGGTGGAGGGCTCGACGGTGAGCTCGAAGTACGGGCTGGTGCGCACCGACCACATCCTGTTCATCGCCTCCGGCGCGTTCCACAACTCCAAGCCGTCGGACCTGATCCCGGAGTTCCAGGGGCGGTTCCCGATCCGCGTGGAGCTCAGTTCCCTGGACAAGAACGACTTCGTGCGCATCCTGACCGAGCCCAAGAACGCGCTCATCCGGCAGTACGTGGCGCTCCTGGAGACCGAGAAGGTCCACCTGTGTTTCGGGGACGACGCCATCGAGGAGATCGCCCGCATCAGCGCCGAGGCCAACGAGAAGATGGAGAACATCGGCGCGCGCCGGCTGCACACCATCCTGGAGAAGCTGCTGGACGAGATCTCCTTCACGGCCCCGGAGATGCCGGGCCGTGAAGTGCGCATCGACGCCGCCTACGTCGGCGAGCGTCTCGAGGCCATTCTGAAGGACCAGGATCTGTCGCGGTACATTCTGTAGGCCCCACGGTATCGGAGTGGCGCAAGTGGAAGATTTCATCGGCAAGGCGGAAGTGCTGCTGGAAGCGCTCCCGTTCATCAAGCGTTTCTACGGCAAGACGTTCGTGGTCAAGTACGGCGGCGCGGCCATGGTGGACGAGACGCTCAAGCAGAGCTTCGCCCAGGACATCGTGCTGCTCAAGTACGTGGGCATCAACGTGGTGGTGGTGCACGGCGGCGGCCCCCAGATCAACGAGACCCTGAGGAAGATGGGCATCGAGAGCCGCTACGTGCGCGGCATGCGCGTCACCGACTCGGAAACCATCGACATCATCGAGATGGTGCTGGTGGGCAAGGTCAACAAGGAGATCGTCGCGCTCATCAACCAGCACGGCGGCGCCGCCGTGGGTCTCAGCGGCAAGGACGGGCAGCTCATCCTGGCGCGCAAGATGAACGTGACCGTGCCGGGCGACGGCGAGAGCACGGAGATCATCGACATCGGCATGGTGGGGGAGATCGTGCGGGTGGACCCCACGGTGATCCGCTCGCTGGAGGGCAACCGTTTCATCCCGGTGATCGCGCCGGTGGGCGTGGGCGAGATGGGAGAAACCTACAACATCAACGCCGACCTGGTGGCCGGCCGCGTGGCCGCGGCCCTGGGCGCCGAGAAGCTCATCCTCCTCACCGACGTCGAGGGCGTGCGCGACCGCGAGGGGAGCCTGATCAGCACCCTCACCATCGCGGAGTCCACGGACCTCATCCGGAAGGACGTGATTTCTTCCGGCATGATCCCCAAGGTCGAGTGCTGCGTGGACGCCCTCAACGGCGGCGTGGTCAAGACCCACATCATCGACGGCCGGGACCGCCACGCGGTGCTGTTGGAAATCTTCACGGAGCAGGGGGTCGGCACGGAGGTGATTCGGGACTAACCGCGCCACACGCGCGGCAAGACCAAGCTGAGGGTCGGACGCATCATGTCAAACCTGGATGTACAACAACTCACCGACGCGCACGTGATGAACACCTACGCGCGCTTCCCCATCGCGCTGGTGCGGGGCGAAGGCGTGCGGGTGTGGGACGCGGACGGCAAGGCCTACCTGGACTTCGTCGCCGGCATCGCCGTGAACAGCCTGGGACACTGCCACCACGCCGTCGCCAAGGCGGTGTCCGAGCAGGTGCGCTCCCTGATGCACGTCTCGAACCTGTACCACATCGAGCCCCAGGCACGGCTGGCCAAGGCGCTGTGCGAGCACTCCTTCGCCGACCGGGTGTTTTTCTGCAACAGCGGCGCCGAGGCCAACGAGGCCGCCCTCAAGCTGGCGCGGCGCTACGGCGCGGAGCAGGCCCAGGGCAGGAGCGAGGTCATCACCGCCCTCAACTCCTTTCACGGGCGCACCCTGGCCACGCTGACGGCCACCGGCCAGGAGAAGATCCGCCTGGGCTACGATCCGCTCCCCTCGGGCTTCCGCTACGTCCCGTTCAACGACCTGGACGCGGTCGAGGACGCGGTGGACGAACGCACGGCGGCGATCCTGGTGGAGCCCATCCAGGGTGAGGGCGGCGTGGTGGTGCCGGAAGTCTCCTACATGCGCGGGCTGCGGCAACTCTGTGACGACAAGGGGCTGCTGCTCATGTTCGACGAGGTGCAGGTGGGCATGGGGCGCACCGGCCGGCTCTTCGGCTACGAGCACTTCGGCGTCGAGCCCGACGTCATGACCCTGGCCAAGGCCTTGGGCGGCGGCCTGCCCCTGGGCGCCATGCTGGCGCGGGAACAGGTGGCCAAGAGCTTTCCGCCCGGCTCCCACGCCTCCACCTTCGGCGGCAACCCGGTGGTGTGCGCGGCCGGGCTGGCGGTGATGAAGACTATCCTGGAAGACGGACTGGTGGAGCACTGCGCGGCCATGGGCGACCTGTTGCGCAAGGGACTGGAGGCCTTGACGGAACGTTTCGGCTTCATCCGCGAGGTGCGCGGCAAGGGGCTGCTGCTGGGCGTGGAGATGGACCGCGAGTGCGGACCGATGGTCCAGGAATGCATGAAGGACGGCCTCCTGGTGGTGCTGGCGGGGCCCAACGTGCTGCGCATGGTGCCGCCGCTGACGGTGACGGAGGCGGACGTCGAGGAGGCGCTGGGTATCCTGGAACAAGTGCTGGAGCGGGTGTCGTGAAGCGCGACGTACGGACATTGCGGGACCTCACGGCGGCGGACATGAATCATGTCCTTGCGCTCGCCGCCACCCTCAAGCAGGAACGCAGGGAGGGGCGGTCGCGGCCGCTTCTGGCGGGCAAGAAGCTCGCCCTCCTGTTCCAGAAGCCCAGCCTGCGCACCCGCGCCACCTTCGACATCGGCATGACCGAGCTGGGCGGCAGCACGCTCTTCCTGGGGCCCGACGAGGTGCAGCTCGGCACCCGGGAGACGCCGGCCGACTGCGTGCGCGTGCTGGACCGCCTGGTGGACATCATCGCCGCGCGCACCTTCGCCCAGGAGATCGTGGAGGAATTGGCGGGCCACGGCTCCGTCCCGGTGATCAACGCGCTGTCCGACCTGTACCACCCGTGTCAGGTGCTGGCGGACCTCCTGACCCTGCGGGAAAGCCAGGGCGCCATCGAAGGGCGCCACGTGGTGTTCGTGGGCGACGGCAACAACGTGGCGCATTCCTGGCTCCTGGCGGCGGAGAAGCTGCCGTTCCGCTTCACCCTGGCGTGTCCCGAGGGGTTCGAGCCCGACCGGGAGATCCTGGAATCGGCGCTGGCCGCGGGAGCGGACGCCGCCGTCACCCACGATCCGGCCGCGGCCGTGGACGGCGCCGACGCCATCTACACCGACGTGTGGGCGAGCATGGGGCAGGAGGCGGAGGCCGGCGACCGGCGGAAGGCCTTCGGCGCGTTCCAGGTCAACGGCGATCTGGTGGCCCGGGCCAGCGACGACGTGGCGGTGATGCACTGCCTGCCGGCCCACCGCGGCCAGGAGATTACCGACGAGGTCATCGAAGGGCCGCACTCCGTGGTCTTCGACCAGGCGGAGAACCGCCTCCACGCGCAGAAGGCGCTGATGGTCTGGTGCCTCGCCGAGGCAACGTAAACTCAATCGACGGGGAGATTCATGAAACCGAAAAAGGTCGTGCTTGCCTACTCGGGCGGTCTGGACACGTCCGTGTGCCTGCGCTGGGTGAAGGAGACCTACGACTGCGAGGTCATCGCCTACTGCGCCGACGTGGGCCAGGAAGAGGATCTGGAAGAGGTGCGGCGCAAGGCGCTGGCCACCGGCGCCAGCGACGTGGTGGTGGACGACCTGCGCGAGGCGTTCGTGCGCGACTACGTGTTCCCCATGCTGCGGGGCAACGCCGTGTACGAGGGCGCCTACCTGCTGGGCACCTCCATCGCCCGCCCGCTGATCGCCAAGCGCCAGCTCGAGGTGGCGCTGGCGGCGAACGCCGAGGCGGTCTCCCACGGCGCCACCGGCAAGGGCAACGACCAGGTGCGCTTCGAGCTGACCTACTACGCCCTCAAACCCGACATCCAGGTCATCGCCCCGTGGCGCGAGTGGGACTTGAACTCGCGCACCGCGCTCATCGACTACGCCCGGCGCTACGACATCCCCGTGCCCGTGACCAAGGACAAGCCCTACAGCATGGACCGGAACCTGTTCCACATCAGCTACGAGGGCGGCGTGCTGGAGGACCCGTGGCAAGAGCCTCCGGCGGACATGTTCATGTGGACCGCGTCCCCCGAGGCCGCCCCCGACGAGCCCCGGACCATCGAGCTGGAGTTCGCCTCGGGTGATCCGGTGGCGCTGGACGGAAAGCGCCTGGGGCCGGCGGAGATGCTGGTGGCGCTCAACGGTCTGGGCGCGCGCCACGGCATCGGCCGGGTGGACATGGTGGAGAACCGCTACGCCGGCATGAAGTCCCGGGGCATCTACGAGACCCCCGGCGGCACCATCCTGCACGCGGCGCGCCGCGCCGTCGAGCACCTCACGCTGGACCGCGAGGTAATGCAGCTCCGGGATTCGCTCATCCCGCGCTACGCCCAGATGATCTACAACGGCTACTGGTTCGCGCCCGAGCGGCAGATCATCCAGCAGACCCTGGACGCCGTGCAGCAGCGGGTCACCGGCACGGTGCGCCTCAAGCTCTACAAGGGCTCGGCGTCGGTGGCGGGAAGGAAATCGCCGGTGTCGCTGTACGACCCGGTCACCGCCACGTTCGAGAAGGACGAGAGCTACAACCAGGCGGACGCCGACGGGTTCATCAAGCTGAACGCGCTGCGGCTCAAGATGGCCGGACGGGTGGCCGGCGCATAGGCCGCATGGCGAAGAAGAAGCAGCTCTGGGGAGGCCGATTCGCCGGCTCCACCGCCGATTCGGTGGTGGCCTTCACCGCGTCCGTGGACGTGGACCGGCGCCTCTACCGGCACGACATCGCCGGCAGCATCGCCCACGCCCGAATGCTCGGCAAGCAGGGCATCATCCCGGCGGGCGAGGCGCGCAAGATCGTCGCCGGACTGCGCGCCGTCCAGAAGGAGATCGAGGGGGGCACGTTCCCCTTCAGCATCGCCGACGAAGACATCCACATGAACATCGAGCGGCGGCTGACCGAGAAGATCGGCGGCGTGGGCGCGAAGCTCCACACCGCCCGGAGCCGCAACGACCAGGTCAATCTGGACATGCGGCTCTACCTGCGGGAGGCGCTCGACGGCATCCTGGCGAATCTGGAGGGGCTGCGGCAGGCGCTGGCGGGCGCCGCGCGGCGCAACGAGGACGTGCTGATGCCCGGCTACACGCATCTGCAGCGCGCCCAGCCGGTGCTGTTCGCGCACCACCTGCTGGCCTACGTGGAGATGTTCGAGCGCGACATGAGCCGCTACCGCCACTGCCGGGAACAGACCGACGTCATGCCCCTGGGCTCCGGCGCTCTGGCCGGCACGACCTTTCCCATCGACCGGGCCTACGTGGCCAAGCTCCTGGGCTTCCCGCGCGTGACGCAAAACAGCATCGACGCGGTGAGCGACCGGGACTTCGTGCTGGAGTTCCTGTCCGCCTCCGCCATCCTCTTCGTGCACCTGAGCCGCATGGCCGACGAGCTGATCCTGTGGTCCAGCGAGGAGTTCGGCTTCATCGAGTTGCCGGACGCCTACTGCACGGGCAGCTCCATGATGCCGCAGAAGAAGAACCCCGACGTGGCCGAGCTGATCCGCGGCAAGACCGGGCGGGTGTACGGCCACCTGAACGCGCTCCTGACCATCATGAAGGGGCTGCCGCTGGCGTACAATCGCGACCTCCAGGAGGACAAGGAGCCGCTGTTCGACACCGTCGACACGGTCACCGCGTGCCTGGCCATGGCGCGGGAGCTGTTCAATGGGCTGAAGGTCCGCGGCGAGCGCATGGCCGCGGCCGCGGAGCAGGGCTTCATGAACGCCACCGACCTGGCGGACTACCTCGTGGGCCGGGGCCTCAGCTTCCGTGCCGCCCACGACGTGGTCGGCCGGGTGGTGCGCCACTGCATCGAGGCCGGGTGCAAGCTGGAGGAACTGCCGCTCGATGAGCTCCAGGGTTATTGCCCCGACATCGGCGCGGACGTCTACAAGGTCCTGACGCTCCGCGCCGGCGTCGAGCGCCGACGGGCGCCCGGCGGCACCGCGTCCGTGAACGTGCGCCGCCAACTGAAGAAACTGGGGGTATGATGGGAGTCACCGCGGGAATCCAGGGGTCGCGGGGCGGGGTCGCCGGTCTTGTGTGCCTGCTGCTCCTGCTCGTCCTCGTCACCGGCTGCGGCCGCAAGGGGCCGCCGCGGGCGGCGGACCTCGTGGAGCCGCTGGCCATCAGTGACCTGACCCTCATGCTCGGGGACCGCAGCATCGGCCTGGGCTGGTCGCATCCGCGGACCGCTCGCGACGGCCGGCCGCTCACGGACCTCGTGGGGTTCGTGGTGTACCGCAAGAGCACGCCGGCGGATTGCCCGGACTGCAACGCCGCCTACGGCGAGCGGGCCGTGGTCAACGCGGAAGACGAGGGACGTTTCTCCAAGGAGTCTCAATACAAGTTCACGGACACGGAACTTGAAACCGGCCGGGTGTACCGGTATCGGGTCCGCGTCGTGTTGTCGGACGGCTCGCTCAGCAAGCCGTCCAACGAGGTCAGCATCGAATGGCAACGACGGTAGAACGCTTCACGCACAGGAACGACGAGATGTATTGCGAGGACGTCCCGGTCCGGGACGTCGTCGAAGCGGTGGGCACGCCGGTGTACGTGTACAGCCTGGCACGGTTGCGCGACGCCTTCCGCGCCTTCGACCAGGCCTTCGCCGGCACCCGCCACTTGGTGTGCTTCTCGGTCAAGGCCAACTCCAACCTCGCGGTGCTGCGCGCCTTCGTCAACGAGGGCTCGGGGTTCGACATCGTGTCCGGCGGCGAACTGTTCCGGGCGCTCAAGGCCGGCGCCGACCCGCGCAAGGTGGTTTTCTCGGGCGTGGGCAAGACCCGGGACGAGATGGAGTACGCGCTGCGTTCCGGCATCCTGATGTTCAACGTCGAGTCGGAGCAGGAACTGGAGGCGCTGAACGAGGTCGCCGGGAGCATGGGCGTGGTGGCGCCGGTGAGCTTCCGCATCAATCCCGACGTGGATCCGCAGACCCACCCCTATATCTCCACCGGCATGAAGAAGAGCAAGTTCGGCATCGCCATCGACCCCGCGGCCGCGGCCTATCGCCGCGCCATCGCGTTGCCCCACATCGAAGTCGTGGGCGTCGACTGCCACATCGGCTCGCAGCTCACCTCCACGTCGCCTTTCTCGGACGCCGCCGCGCGCGTGCGCGCGTTCGTCGAGGCGCTGCGGCGCGAGGGGGCCGATATCCGCTACGTGGACCTGGGCGGCGGCCTCGGCATCCGCTACGACGACGAGCAGCCGCCCGACCCGCGTGACTACGCCAAGGCGCTGACGGAGGGAATCGGGGACCAGGACGTGACCCTGGTGCTGGAGCCCGGCCGGTCGATGGTGGGCAACGCCGGCATCCTGGTGACCCGGGTGCTCTACCTCAAGCGCGCTGAGGCCAAGAACTTCGTGGTGGTGGACGGCGCCATGAACGACCTCATCCGTCCGTCCCTCTACGGTGCGTTCCAGGGGCTGTTGCCGGTGGTGCGGCGCGAGGCCGAGCTCATGACCGCCGACGTGGTCGGCCCCATCTGCGAGAGCGGCGACTTCTTCGCCCAGGACCGCCAGATCCAGACCCCGACGCCCGGGGACCTGCTGGCGGTGATGAGCGCCGGCGCCTACGGCTTCACCATGGCCTCCAACTACAACACGCGCCCACGCGCCGCCGAGGTGCTGGTGGACGGCAAGGACTTCGCCGTGGTCCGGGAACGCGAGACCCTGGAGGGCCTCGTGGCCGGCGAGAAGATCCCGGTGATGCTGTAGGCCCCCGGAGGAGCCATGACCGAAATCACGTTCACCAAGATGCACGGCTGCGGCAACGATTTCGTGGTGCTGGACTGCATGGAGCGGCCGCCCGCGGACCTGGCGGAGATCGCGAAGAACCTGTGCCACCGCCGCTTCGGCGTGGGCGCGGACCAGTTGCTCACCATCAGGCCGTCCGACTCGGCGGATTTCCGCATGGAGATCTACAACGCCGACGGCGGCGAGGTGGAGATGTGCGGCAACGGCATCCGCTGCTTCGCCAAGTACGTTTACGAGCACGGTCTGACGGAGAAGCGCGAGATCGAGGTGGACACCCTCGCGGGCGTCATCCGGCCGCGCCTCAAGGGAGACCGCGTGGAGGTGGACATGGGCCGCCCCGTGCTCGAGGGGCGGGACATCCCGGTGGACGCCGACGGCGGTATCGTCAACCGTCCGCTGGTGGTGGACGGCAAGGAGTACAGGGTCACCTGCGTGTCCATGGGCAATCCCCACTGCGTGCTCTACGTCGACGACGTGGAGCCGCTGGACCTGCCCCGCCTGGGACCGCTCTTCGAGCACCACGCCTTCTTTCCCAACCGCGTCAACACGGAGTTCGTCCAGGTGCTGGCGCACGACGAGGTGCGCATGCGCGTGTGGGAGCGCGGCGCCGGCGAGACCTGGGCCTGCGGCACCGGCGCCAGCGCCGTGGGCGTAGCCGGCGCCTTGACCGGCAAGACCGGGAAGAAGATCACGGTGCACCTGATCGGCGGCGACCTGGAGATCCACTGGGCCGACGACGACCGGGTGTACATGACGGGGCCGGCGCGGGAAGTGTTCCAAGGGAGCATCCGCGTGTGACCGCGCGCTAAAGAAGTGGCGCCAACGCCCCGAATGGTCATTCTCGCGAAAGCCCACCACCGCCCCTGGATTCCCGCTTCCCAGGTGGTGTCAAAACGTCGTCCGGACAAGAATTGGCGCCAACCCCCCGAGTCGTCATTCCCGCGGAAGCGGGAATCCAGGGGTGGCGAGGCGGGGAAACGCCTCGGTAGTGCCCCGCCACCGCCCCTGGATTCCCGCTTCCGCGGGAATGACGTTCCGTAGGGTCCGTGCATCACGGGTTTTGACACAGCCTGGAAAGCGGGAATGACGCTTGGAGGCTTTGAGCAAAGCAACAGAGGGAGTAACCACATGTTCACCGGATCAATGACGGCCATGGTCACGCCGTTCAAGGACGGCGGTGTGGACTACGCCGCGCTGGAGGCGCTGGTGGAGTTCCAGATCGAGCAGGGCACCCATGCGCTGGTGCCGTGCGGCTCCACCGGAGAGTCCGCCACGCTCGACCACGACGAGCACCACGCGGTGATCGACGCGGTGGTGCGCGCGGCGCGGCAGCGCGTCCCGGTCATCGCCGGCACCGGCTCCAACTCCACCCGCGAGGCCATGGAACTCACCCGGGCCGCAGAGAAATCAGGGGCCGACGGCGCGCTGCTGATCTCGCCCTACTACAACAAGCCCACCCAGGAAGGGATCTACCATCACTACCGCGCCGTGGCCGAGCACGTCGGCATCCCGCTCATCGTCTACAACATCCCCGGCCGCACGGCCTCCAGGATGGAGCCCGAGACCCTGGCGCGGCTGGCGGAGATCGGCAACGTCGTGGGCGTGAAGGAAGCCACCGGCTCGGTGGACCAGGCCATCGACGTCATCCGGCTGTGTGGCGACTCCCTGGCGGTCTATTCGGGCGAGGATTCGCTCGTCTACTCGCTCATGACCCTGGGCGGCAAGGGCGTCATCACCACCACCGGCAACGTGGCCCCCCGAGCCATGGCCGACCTCACGGAAGCCTGCCTGCGGGAGGACTGGGCCGCCGGCCGCCGGATCCAGTTCGAGTTGATGCCCTTGATCCGGTGCCTCTTCAGCGAGACCAATCCCATCCCGGTGAAGGCCGCGTTGGCCGCCATGGGCAAGTGCGGACCGGGGATGCGCCTGCCGCTGACGCCCATGACCGAGCCGAACCTGAAGCGGCTGAAGGGCGCCATGACGGACTACGGGCTGATTCAGGCATGACCCGCTTGTTGCCGCGCGCACAGGCCGTCAATGAGTAGCCCCTCGGTCCGGGTGACATCATGAAAGATTCCTTGGGCCTTATCGTGTGCGGCGTGGGCGGGCGGATGGGCGGCACCATCGCGCGCCTGATCCAGGAGACTCCGGGCGTCGTCCTGGCCGAAGCCACCGACCGGGCCGGCAGCCCGCGTATCGGTCAGGACTCGGGGGAGGTGGCGGGCGCGGGGCAACTGGGCGTTGCGGTCACCGACCGCATCGACGCCGCGGCCGAGGGACGGCGGGTCATCGTGGACTTCACGACGCCGGAGGCGTCCCTGACCCACATGAAGGCCGCCGCCAAAGCCGGCATTCCCATCGTCATCGGCACCACCGGATTCCAGGCACGGCATCTGCGCCAGATCCGCACGCTGGGGGCCAAGACCCCGACCGTCCTGGCCCCCAACATGAGCCTTGGGGTGAACCTGCTGCTGGGCCTGGTGGGCCAGGTGGCTCGGAGCCTGGGCGACACCTACGACGTAGAGATCGTAGAGGCGCACCACCGGTTCAAGAAGGACGCCCCGAGCGGCACCGCGCTCGCCCTCGCCCGGTCAGCGGCCGAAGCACTGGGGCGCAAGCTGGAACGGGTAGGGGTGCCGGGCCGCAACGGGGTGTCCGAGCGCAAGACGAGCGACATCGGCCTCATCTCCGTCCGCGCCGGGGACATCGCCGGCGAGCACACGGTGCTGTTCGGCGGGATCGGAGAACGCATCGAGCTGGTCCACCGCGCCCATAGCCGGGAGGCCTTCGCCCGCGGTGCTATTCGCGCGGCCCAGTGGCTCGCGGACAAGGACGCCGGCCTTTACACCATGCAGGACGTCCTCGGGCTGGCGGACGGTTCTTCAGGCCCTATGGCGTCATCTCGGTGACCGGGCTCCCTTCATCAGGCTCGATCGTCGCGGGCGTAAGCGCATCGAAGATGCCAACAAAGCGCCCGAACGAGCCATCGGTTTCGGCGAATTGAACCTCGGTCGAGCCGACTACGCGGCGCGGGTTGCCGTCGACATCCGACACGTTCGAGAACTGGCCGCGCCACGTCCCGGCGAATGCCGCGATCGTACGTTCAGGGTGGGTGACGGTGATGTCGGTATCCTCGAACGCGCCCTTGGCGTCAAAGGACGCCGCGAAGTGCAGGTCGTAGTCGGCCGGCAGCGCGGTGACATCGGGACTCCGCGAGGACACGATCGGAAAGAGGTGGCGGCCGGGTGTGGTCTCGATCTCATCGAGACACCCAAGGCACCCCGTGATTTCCTTTTCGTCGAAGTTGGCGGTCAGCGAGATAGGGCCCTGGAATTCAGTGTACTCGGACTCATCGGCCAACTCGCCCCATGCGCGGCCATAGTAGTACTGGTACAGGCCGCCGGCACCGCCGACAAAGGTGGCCGTGCCGGTCAAGGGAACGTCGGGCGGTGCAGCGGGGTCTAGTTCCGGGCCATCGATAAAGACCCCCATTGCGGCGGTTCCGACACGCTGATAGGATACGCCGGGCGGATAAACGAGCCACCATCCGGCCGCGAGGTAGTCGGTGGGGTCGGCGTCGTTCCACGAGACGACGGCGTAGAGCATGATCTTGCCGTCGTAGTGGTTTTCCGAGAGCAACCATTCACGGCTGGTATGTCCGGGTTGCGAAGGTTGTGGGAGTAGAAGCCCCCACTCGGCCTCATAGTTTCGGACGGTATCGAGCGTCCGGGTACGGCCGTCGTGGTAGCGTACGTCGACGCTGAGGACGTTGTCGACGAAGGTCGTCCGCGCGCCAAACGGTTGCGCGGCGGGCTCGAGCGGCGGGATTGGCGGCGGAGGCGGGTCCGGAGCCGGGCCGGAACCGCCGCCGACGGAACAGCCCGCTGTCAGAGAAGCCAGGAACAGAGCCATCAGTAGTGTCGTTAGTCTCATGGCGATTTCCATTACCGGATGGTACCGCTTGACGTCAAGGACCGGGAACCGAGGCGGAACTCGCATCCTTCTTCCCTCCCTCGGTTGACATCCGGAATCCCATATATTAATCAGGTTTCCTATTCTCAGTGGCTTCAGAATCTTCAAAATCCGACTCTGAGTCGGCGGAAGCGGAAGTTGAACGGCTTGCGGAGCGCATTGGCCGGTTGATTCGGTCCGTCGAGCCGGATAAGCGGGAGGATCTGAAGGAACTCGCCTTTTCGCTGGTGCGCGAGGAGTTGATCCGAGGCGAGGAACCACGGAAGGAAGCGAGCGGGGCCACACCGGCGCCGATGAATCCCCTGGGCGCCGGCGTGTTGTTTTTTATGTTGGGCGCCGGCCTTTCCTTCGTGTTCGGTCCGGTGGGCTTGGCGTTGATGGTCGGCGGCCTTTTCTTCATCGCCTGGGGGGCCGCTATAAGCTGGTTCAAGAAGAAGTAGGGACGCGATGGCTACGAGCGAGAAACGGGAAATAAAGCGAGGCATCTGGAGCCGCCGGGACTTCTTCGGCCGCCTTGGCTGGCTGGGGTTCGGGGCGTTCTCCCTGGTCTCCCTCTTCGGTTTCATGCGGTCGGCGTTTCCGCGGGTGCTCTTCAAGCCGCCGTCGACGTTCAAGGCCGGCTTTCCGACCGACTATGCCATCGGTGAGGTGAGCGAGAAGTTCAAGAAGGACTTCCGTGTGTGGATCGTGCGCGAGGAGGTGGGCTTCTACGCGATCTCCTCCATTTGCACCCATCTTGGGTGCACGCCGCGCTGGCTCTCCGCCGAGAGCAAGTTCAAGTGCCCCTGTCACGGCAGCGGCTTTTTCAAGTCGGGCCTGAACTTCGAGGGCCCGGCGCCGCGGCCGCTGGACCGCTTCGAGATCGCCGTGGCGGAGGACGGACAGCTCGTGGTGGACAAGTCCAGGACGTTTCGCATGGGGCCGAGTGGGGAACCGGATGAGCAGCATCCCAACAGCATTCTCAAGGTCTGAGACGGATCATGATCAATCTGGAACAGCTCAAGAAGGACATCGTCGAGAGTCACGTCTGGAAGTCGATCTTCCGGCACGGTTACGAGGACACGCCGCGGAACCGCGTGCTCATGGTGACGGGCAACGTGTGGATGCACCTGCATCCCGCCAAGGTGCGCAAGCACGCCGTGCGCATGCGCTTCACCTGGTGCATGGGGGGGCTGACCTTCCTCATGTTTCTGCTCACGGTGGTGACCGGCATCTACCTGATGTTCTACTACCGGCCGGTGCCGCAGTACGCCTACGCGGACATGAAGTACCTGGAGTTCGACATGCCCTTCGGCATGCTCATGCGCAACATGCACCGCTGGGCGGCCCACGCCATGGTCATCTTCGTGTGGCTGCACATGTTCCGGGTCTTTCTCACCGGTTCGTACAAGCCGCCGCGGGAATTCAACTGGATCGTCGGCGTGCTGCTGCTGGTGCTGACCCTGCTGCTGAGTTTCACCGGCTACCTGCTGCCGTGGGACCAGCTCGCCATCTGGGCCGTCACCGTGGGCTCCAACATGGCCCGGGCCACGCCCCTGCTGGGGCATGAGGGACCCTTCGCCGAGTTCGTCGGCGCCAACCCGATCTACGACGCGCGGGCGTTCTTGTTCGGCGGCGGCGATATCGGCCCGCACACGCTTTTGCGGTTCTATATCCTTCATTGCATCTTCATCCCGCTGGTGGCCAGCCTGCTCATGGCCGTGCACTTCTGGCGCATCCGCCGGGACGGCTTCTCCGGCCCTCCGCTCTAGGTTCGTCGGCGCACGGGTTTCATCGCTAAGGGAAAGGGTGCCATCGTATGGCTGAGGCCGAGGAAAGAAGCCGGACGATCGTCATCGACGACAAGATTCACACGTGGCCGCATCTGGTGCGGGGCGAGTTTCTGGTGACCATCTTCGTGTTGGTGGCCATGACGCTGTGGTCTCTGCTGGTGGACGCACCGCTGGAAGAGCCCGCCAACCCGGCGCGGACGCCCAACCCCTCCAAGGCACCGTGGTATTTCCTCGGTTTGCAGGAGATGCTGGTGTACTTCGATCCCTGGTACGCCGGGGTGGTGCTGCCGACCTTCATCATCATCGGCCTCATGGTGATCCCGTTCATCGACATCAACGCCAAGGGCAACGGCTACTACACCTTCAAGGAACGGAAGTGGGAGATCCTGACCTTCGTCATCGGCTTCCACATCCTCTGGGTGGTCACGATCATCATCGGGACGTTCTTCCGCGGGCCGGGGTGGAACCTGTTCTGGCCGTGGCAGCGGTGGGACCCCCACAAGGTGGTGGCCCTCACCAACGTGGATCTGCCCTACCTGGTGGGCCTGCGGGACTACTGGGTGCAGGCGGGTTTCGGCCTGTTCCTGGTGCTGTTCTACTTCGTGTTCTCGACGTGGCTGTTCTACAAGTGGGTGGTCTGGATCAAGGGCAAGGAGTTCATGATCCGCTGGGGCGTGGTCCGCTTCGCGATCACGTCCTTTCTGTTCATCACCATGATCGGGCTTCCAGTGAAGATGTTCCTGCGGCTGGTGTTCAACATCAAGTACATCATGGTTACCCCCTGGCTTAATATCTGATGTTCTATGTAGCAAAGCTTGTTCAGGCCCTCGGCCTTGCCGCCGTGGGTTTCACGTTGTTCGTGGGCATCTTCCAGGGCATAGCCATGGCCGAAGAGATCATCATGACCCTCATCGGCGTGACGGTGTTCTGGCTGGGGCGCGTGTTGGAGAGCAAGGCGGCTTGAAGTCGAGATGCGGATAAGTGCTGTAAGGGAGCATGAATGGCGGTTCGCGGCGTAGATCCGAATGAGGAAAAGAAGTCCTACGGGACGGTCTTTTTCGTAGGCTCCATCCTGTTGGTGGTGGTGTCCCTGTGGGCGATTTTCGACGACAACATCACCAGACGGGTGTGGAAGATACACCAGGCGGAGTTCATCAGCACGGACTACGAGCGCGCCGCGGCCGCGCTGGTCAAGGAGCAGGAGCGCCTGAACGCGGAACCGAAGTACGCCGAGTTGGTGAAGCAACGCGCCGCCGAGGTGGAGAGCCTCGAGAGCGGCGAGAAGGGCGCGCGCCTCGCGGAGCTCCTGGAGCTTCGGCAGCGGGTCGAAGTCGAGTACTTTGACGCGGACCAGGAGGTCAAGTTCGTCAAGAGCGAGCTGGACGAGGCTTGGTACGAGTTCGACCATGCGGTCCAGTTGGGGCAGGACGCGGGCCCGTACCGCAGGCACATCCAGGACCTGCAAGCCCAGCAACGCGCGCTGGAACCGGCGCTGGAAGCCGCGCGCAAGAAGCGCACCGATGTGAGGGCGGAGATCCGGGAGGTCCAGGGCGGCGTCAAGAAGATCGACGAGCAGCTCTACGAGCTGGAGGGCGACAAGCGGAAGTGGCAGCGGCAGATGGACAACGCCATCGTCACAGTAGGCCCGGAGGGCTTCCCGCAGTTCACTCTCTACAAGGTCCCCAGCATCCAGCAGGTGGTGCTCAAGGACTTCGACCGAAACAACTTCGACCAACACGTGGACCGGGTGGACCGGTGCCAATCGTGCCATATCGGTATCAACCGCGCCGGCTTCGACGACCTGCCGCAACCCCTTACGACCCATCCGAAACGCACGGTGTTCTTGGGCGATACCGCGCATCCGCCGCGTGTGTTCGGTTGCACCGCGTGTCATGACGGACAGGGCGAGGCGGTCAACAGCACGGCCCAGGCCCACGGCAACGTGAAGTTCTGGGAGCACCCGCTGCACGAGGACCACGACGTGGAGGCCAGTTGCGTCACCTGCCATATCAACGTCGCGGGTCTCGAGGGCGCCGAGGTGGTGGCGCGGGGGCAGCAGATCTTCGAGCAGGTGGGCTGCACCGGCTGTCATCTGGTGGAAGGGTACGCCGACATCCCCAAGGTCGGGCCGAGCCTGCGCAAGGTCCAGGCCAAGCTGGATCCCGGGTGGATGGTGGATTGGATCGAGAATCCGCGCGAGTTCAGGCCTTATACCCGGATGCCGCACTTCTATTTCAAGGAAGACGAGGCGCTGGCGGCGGCGGCGTACCTGTGGTCGGTTTCCGGGAAGGAATCCGACGCCTGGCTCAAGGACAATGCCGCGCCGGAGGGTTACCAACCGGGTGACGCGGCCATGGTGGAGAAGGGTCGGGAGCTGGCCCGCTCGGTGGGGTGCCTGGGCTGCCACGGTTTCGCCGAGGATGAGTTCACCACCCGGGTCGGGGGCAAGGACTTGGTGCCGAACCTGAAGGACATCGCCGCCAAGGCCAACCCCCGGTGGACCTACAACTGGCTGCTGGACCCCAAGAGCTACAACCCCGAAACGCGCATGCCGAGCCTGCGGCTCTCCGCGGACGAGGCGCTGGCGTTGACCACGTACCTCATGACGCTGGGCGAGAAGCCCGAGCCGGACGCCGCGGTGGTGGCCCGCCTCGAGGATCCCGCCAACGTCGCCAAGGGCGAGAAGCTGGTGCGGAAATACGGCTGCGCCGGCTGCCACGACATTCCGGGGATGGAGAATGAGTCCCGCATCGGCGTCGAGCTGACGACCTTCGGTTCCAAGCCGTTGGAGGAGCTCTTCTTCGGCAACGACACGAGCATCAAGCACTCCTGGAAGGACTGGACCTACAACAAGATACTCAGCCCGCGCGTATACGCCACCGAGCGGGTCGAGCAGTTGATGCCCCACTTCGACCTGCCCGAGGAGGACATCGAGGCGGTGAGGGTGCTGCTGCGCGGCTTCATCGAGCGCAAGGTACCCGAGTCCTTCAAGGCCGATCACGCCGAACGGGCACAACAGATTCTCGCCGGCCGCCGCAAGGTGCAGGAGTACAACTGTATCGGTTGTCACGAGATTGACGGAATGGGCGGCTACGTCCGCAAGTACTACGAGCAGAACCCCACCTTGGCGCCGCCGCCGCTCAACGGCGAGGGCGAGAAGGTCCAGGCCAACTGGCTGTTCGGCTTCCTGCAGAACCCGGAAGATCCGATCCGGCCCTGGCTCAAGGTCCGCATGCCCACCTTCGGCTTCGACGGTCCCCATGCGGATACCTTCGTGAACTACTTCGCCGGCCTTTCCGAGGTCGAGATTCCCTATGTTCACGTTGACGAGGCACAGGTGCCCGCGGGCTATCTGGAGGCCGGCCAAACGTTGTTCTCCGACGACTACTTCGAATGCGGAAGCTGCCACGTGCAGGGCGACAAGACGCCCGAAGGTCCGGTGGAAGACTGGGCGCCGGACCTGAACCTCGCCCGCCAGCGGCTGAATCCGGACTGGATCGAGAAGTGGATCCTCGACCCGCAGACGCTCCAGCCCGGAACCAAGATGCCGTCCTTCTACCCCGGAGGGCCCGAGGACATCCTGGGCGGGGACGAGAACAAGCAGATCGAGGCACTGACCGACTACATCATGACGCTGGGCCTTCAGCCGGCCACCGCGGCCAAGGCCGACGCGGCGCCGTCGGCGGAGTCGTCGGAGCAGCCGGCTGTTGAGGGCCAGAGCAATCAGGGTTAAGTTGATAGAGTAAGAGAAGGGTTATGACCGTGGAAGGAGACAACAAAATGGATCGCAGGTTCTCATTGCTCGTCGCGCTGGTGTTTGCCATGACCGCGGCGCTGGCATTCGGTGCCGTTCAGTCGGCCGTGGCCGCCGGCGGAACCATTTCCGGCGCCGTCGCGTTCAAGGGCGACGTTCCCAAACCCAAGAAGCTGAAGATCACCAAGGACAAGAAGGCCTGCGACAAGAGGCCCAAGTTCGAATCGTCCTTGGTAGTGAAGGACGGCAAGATCGCTAACGTGGTCGTCTACATCGCCGAGGTCAAGGGCGGCAAGGCGCTGGAGAAGAAGGCGGTGACCCTGGACCAGAACGGTTGCGAGTATCAACCCCATGTCCTGGCGGTTGCGGCGGGCGCCGACGTCACCATCCTCAACCCGGACAAGGTGCTCCACAACATCCATACCTACAGCAAGGTCAACAAGTCCATGAACCGGGCGCAGCCCAAGTTCAAGAAGAAGCTCAAGGTAAAGTTCGACAAGCCGGAGATCATGGAAGTCAAGTGTGACGTCCACGGCTGGATGGCCGGCTGGATCTTCGTCGCCGGCAACCCCTACTACAGTGTGACGAGTGACGACGGCGCCTTCAGCCTCACCGACGTCCCGGCCGGCAAGTACCAGGTCCAGATCTGGCACGAAAAGCTCGGCACCCAGACCAAGGAAGTGGAGGTCAAGGACGGCGGCACCGTCAATCTCAGCGTCGAGTTCTCCGGCTGACCGGAAGCCGACAGGTCGCGCCAGACGTAACGCGCGGCCGATAGAATTGGAAACGCCATGCCGGCCCGCCGCCGGCATGGCGTTTTTTGTGCGACGCCCCATCACGCCATTCCCGCGGACAGGCTGTGTCAAAACCCGCGAGGCAGGGACCCTAGGGATCGTCATTCCCGCGAAAGCTTGCCCTCGACCCCGATCGGGGGCGGGAATCCACGGGTGGTAGGGTGGGAGGGCCAGGACCGCTGCTACCAGTCCAGGTGTTCCTGGATGGAGTGGGCGACCCACTGGCCGATGAAGTCCATCCGGGCGATCTGTGCGATCCTGTGCTCGATCCTGGTTACGGCCGCTTCATCGAGCAACGCGGGCCACAGCGAGCATGCCTCGGCGAGGCTGATGAGCATGACGTCCCGCGGGTCCGGCAACTCGTCGCTGAGTAGTACCGCGGCAATCCTCTGCCTTACGTCCCGGACGGGTTTCCCGTCGTCGGTCACGTCACGGAGGCCCAGGAACCAGAGCCGGCCGCCGCGTTGGCGCAGCAAGATCCGGCGTTGTACCAACCGATCCGTCAGCAGCGGGTGCAACGTGGAGTAGTCCTGGGCAACCAGCTCGACCCAGTCGTGGATGGAACGGGCCTCCTTGTCCGCCACGATACGCGCCAGCACGTGGGCGGAGGCAGGCTCCGGGCTCGGCGTCGGGTCTAGGACGAAGAGGTGGTGCTTGTCCGTGTCAATACGATTCTCGAGCGCCAGATCCATCAACACCGCGCCACTGATGGCCTTGCGGCGGTAGCGACTGCGCAGCCGCACGTTGTTCCACCCGGAATCGTAGTCCAGCATGAGGAGTACCATCTCTTCGGCGATGGTGATCAATGGATCCTCCCGTCACGGGCCGGTCCGCTGCCGGCCATGAAAGTGTGACTACATCCCCACCCGGCCCTTGAAGAAGTTCCAGGCACGCTCCATGTCCGGCGGCGGCAAGGCCTCCCGCTGGCGCGAGCCGGCCGCTTCCCCGGGCAGATAATGCGGCGTGCCTATCTGCATGGCGCCGTAGAGCACCTGCGCCGCTTCCTCCAGGTAGATGGCCATCATCACCGCCTCGGGAATGGTGCGGCCCACGGTCACCTGCCCGTTGCCCCGCAGGAGCACGGCGGCGGCATCGCCCAGAGCCGCCGCCGCTCCCTCGCCGAGGCCTTGCGTCGAGATCAGGTCGATGGGCTCGAAGACCGGCACGCCGCCGCTGAAGAAGCTGCCGTGGTTGTGCACCGCCTCCAGGGGTGTGTCCGTCACCGAGAAGATGTTGGCGGTGCGCGCGTGGATCCGTGTGATGGCGTTCACGTCCGGCCGCGCGTTGAAGATGGCGGTGTGGAGCGCGGCCTCGAAGGGCGGCGAAACCGGCGCCTCCAACACCTGCCCCTGGAGGTTCAGCACGACCAACTGGTTCGTTTCCACCAACTCCAGGCTCACCCGCGGCGTGATCACGAACAGGTCCGAGTCCGGAATGCGCGCGCTCACGTGCCCGAAACCCTGCACCAGTCCCTCCCGGCTCAGGATCCTGGCGGCCGCGATGACGTCTCTGTTGAGCTGCTCGACTCCGTCCGACATTTGCGTCCCTTTCAATTCACCGAGCGTTGCAGAATCACCTACTTATACATGCGATGGATCGCAGGGGGCAAATCAGGCGCCGCGCTCCGCGGCGGAGCGCAGCTCCAACGATCTCGACGGGGGAAGTGGCGATGAACGCGTCAGGCGCGTATTTCGCGCCGCTGCTCGGCGATGCGGAAGCACAGCTTCTTGCTGGGCTTCATCGACGGCAGGGCGTTGAATCGGAACTTGAAGCTCGCCGGGGATACTTCGATGGTGAAGTGGTGAGCGACCATCAGCACGTTGGCCGCCAGTTGCAGCTCCAGCCACCGGGACCCGAGGCACGTGTGCGTGCCCAGCCCGAACGGGGCGTACCCAGGACCGTGATGCTCGTTGCGTGGAGGCAGATAGCGATCGATGTCGAACGTGAAGGGGTCGGGGAAGACGTCCTTCATGTAGTGCGTCGCGGTCTGGGCAATGAAGATCTGTGTCCCCACCGGCAGTTCGTAGTCCTCCACCACGCATGTGTTCATGACGTTTCGAATGGACATCGGCACGATCGGGTACATGCGCAGGCATTCCATGAGGAAGCGGTGAGTCACGTCGATAGTGGATGGGTTGAAGTCCTCGCCGGCCGGATCCCCGTTATCGAACAAGGCATCGGCTTCACTCCGGATCCTGGCATAGAGCTCGGGCCGTGAAGCCATGGCGTAGATCGTGAAGCTGAACGCATCGCCAAGATACACGCTGGCGATCAACGCCGCTGAAAGCGCGAAACGCAGGTTCGACTCCGGGCAGAACTGAGGATCGCTCGCGTGCAGGCTGAGCAGGTCGTCGGCAAGATCCCGGGCGGCATCAACCCGCTGGGCGGATGTATGGACGCTCTGGACCCGCTTCAGTAACTCGTCGATGGCTTTCCCCCGGCGTCTCATTCCTGGCGTATACAGCATGAACTTGGGCAGGGCCTTCAACATGTGCGTGTTGAGCGCGCGTTCCTTGTACGCCATTACATCGTCGAGGATGTCCTGCGAATCGACGCCCACGAAGAGTGGTGAGAGTTGCGCGTTGATCATTCGCCGGCACAGGCTCGTCGCGGGGAAGGCGTCCCCAACTGCCCAGTTCGCCATGAAATTTCGCGCCTGATGGTAGAGCTGGTCCAGTTGTCCTTCCAGTCGTCCGCGGGAATAGGCTGGCGACAGGGACTTGCGAAGCCGGAAGTGGTCGGCGCCGTCCAGGGAAGGTAACACTCCGTTTGCGCCATAGATCTTCTCGAAGTCGGAAAAGTAGTCCTTGGCTCTCAGGTACATGCGCCCGCGCTTCTGAGTCCAGTGATTCGTCTCGGGCCCTGCGAGGAAGATCATGGGTTTCTTGAACGGCGGGTGGAGCTTGAAGACCGGGCCGTACTCGTTTGCAAGGTCCGCAAAGAGCGCGGGAATGTTGCCCTTGCGAACATGCGGATTGAGCAGCACTTTACGCAAAGGGACGGCCGGGATCTTCTTGGTCAGGGCGGAACGGCGAAGCAACGGGCCGGCAAGGTTGTGGGCCACCGCCTCGGCGATGGAACGGCCGATCAATTCCAGCTGGCAGACGACGTTGATACGCTTTTCCGACTCGTCATCGAGCTGGAATATGAAACGCATGACGTCGCACGTGTTGAGGAGGGCGACGATGATGATGTCTCTCGGGGTGGGAATCTCGTTGTGGAAGATCACCTTCGTGATGCGCGATGTGACGAACTCAACCGCCGTGCCTTCTCCGTTTCCAGCGGTCGGGTCGGTCTGACCGAAGGTTCGAGACAACGTCCAGAAGTCGCCCTCGTGGTGCTCCAGGATTTTCATGGCGACAAGACGGTCCAGCGTCTGGTCAACGATCGAGTCCGCGTGAGGTGCGAACCTTTCGATCCAGTACCGCGCGTTCCGTCGAACCGGTTCTTCGGCGATCTCCTTGAGGATCGGGTCGAGGGCGGGGTCGCCCACTTCGGTCCGGTCCAGGAGGATCAAGGACTCCATGTCGGTATCGATGCGGGATACGAGCGACAGCTCAGCGAGCACCGCGCCGATGACGGCGCAGTTCAGGTTCCAGCCGGGTACTTGGTGAAAGTAGCCGGACTCGCTGTTGAGGAGCATCAGCAGCAGTTCTTCGGGCAGACTGAGTTGCCGGGTCGCCATGCCGGCTGCCGAGTGGGCCATCGTCACCCCTCCTGACGCGAATGTTGCTTATCAAACTTGTTATCAATCTAGCACAGCGGTCGCGACAGTGGTACAAATTCACTCAGATGAGAACGGAGGCCACGAATGCCCGTTTGCCTTCCCCGTTTCCCGAGGGTTGGTACTTCGTAGCAACGCGCCAGGCCGTGCTGAAGGCCGCGCTTGTGCAAAAGACGTGGATGGGCGAGAACGTCGTCGTCTGGGGTGACGAGGACGGGCGCATTTGCGTTGCCGAATCGGTTTGCCCGCACCTGGGCTCGGACCTCGGGCCTGGCGCGGGAGGGTGCGTACGCGACGGCCGGCTCGTCTGTCCCTTCCACGGCTACGAATACGATGCAACTGGTCAGTGCGTCGCCACTCCCTCTGCCCCTCCACCCAGGACCGCGAAGTTGCGGGTCTTCGAGACCCGGGACATTCTCGGCCTTATTTTTGCCTGGTGGGGGGTCGGGGGGCGCGAGCCGCAATGGAGCCTGCCCGCGGAGCCGCCGGACCAGACCGGCTGGACCGGCTTTCGGATCAAGACCCTCCGCTTTCCCGGCCATCCCCAGGAGACGTCGGAGAATTCGGTGGATTTCGCGCACCTGCGCTACGTCCACGGCTACGAAGACGTGAATCCCGCTCAGGAACTGTCCGTGGACGGTCCCCATCTCGAGAGTCGTTTCGACTTCAAGACGAAGCGCACCGTCGCCAGGGTCGCGACCCTCACCTTCGACACCTCGGTCACCACCCATGTCTTCGGGCTTGGCTACTCATTCGCGGAAATCCGCGAGCACTCCATCGGCCTCGATGCGCGCCTGTGGGTGCTCGCAACGCCGGTGGACGGCACCCTCATCGACATGTCGTTGGTCTCGCAGGTGCGGGAGATACGCAAACCGGCGCGGAAGATCGCAGGCCTGGGGTTCCTCCCGGTGGGATGGCGCGCTCCCATCATGAACCGGTTCATTGTGTCCCAGCAACGGCATGACGTCCTGCAGGACGTGGTGATCTGGAGCCGCAAGCAATATCGATCGCGCCCGCGCCTCTCCCGCTCCGACGGCAAGATCATGCCCTTCAGGCGCTACTGCGCCCAGTTCTATCCCGACCCGCGCGACGCGCGACTCGCCGGTGAACTCAACCCCGAGACCGACGAAGTTGGGCTAAGGCCCGCGCGTGGAAGCCTGTCCGAGAAACCAGGAATTTGAGGTAGGGGAGGGCAGACCGTCATGCAATTCGGCAAACTGTCCAACGCGCTCAAGGGGGCGTACCACGGATCGAACGTGAGCCGTCGCGTGCAACACTTCGACGGCTGGATCGACCGGGCGACGCCGGAGGCCGCGAGGGGGTACGACCATACCGAAACGGTGAAGGACTACTACGACCTCTGCAGCGAGTTCATGGTGTGGGGTTGGAGCGAATCCCTGCACTTTGCGCCGCTGACACCGCAGGAGAGCCTGGAGGACTCCATTGTCCGGCATCAGCGGTTGATGATCGCCAAGCTGGAGTTGCGAGAGAGCATGACCGTGGTCGACGTCGGTTGCGGGATCGGCGGCCCGATGCGCCGGGTCGTCAATGAGTCCGGGGCCAGGGTTGTGGGGATCAACAACAATGCGATCCAGTTGGAGAAGGCGAAAACGTTGAACCGCGAGGCGGGGCTCGACGGCATGGTCGACTACGTGACGTGCAGTTTCATGGACATGGGAGTGATCGAAGACAACACGTTTGACCGGGGCTATGCCATCGAGTCAACGTGCCATGCGCCGGACAAGCGACGAGCGTTCGAGGAGATATTCCGCATCCTGAAACCCGGAGCACTGTTCTGGGGGCAGGAAATGTGTCTGACGGACAAGTTCGATCCAAACGACAGCCGCCACCAAGCCGTCAAGCGGGACCTCATGCGCGGTATTGCGCTGCAGGACATCGCCACCATGACGGATGTGAATCAGGCCCTGGAAGCGGCGGGATTCCAGGTCATCGAGGGGATGGACCGGGACGTCAAGGAGGGGCCGTCCACACCATGGTACCGACCCATGGAGGGTCGGCGTGGAATCCTGGGCAACGCCTTGTGCAGGCTTCCATGGGGCCGCAAGGTGTTAATCGCGGGCTTGAACCTTGCCGAGGCGCTGCGGCTGTTTCCCAAGGGCTCCACGGAAGTCGTCCGGCTCCTGGACCGGACCGCGGACGCCTATGTCGCGGGCGGCAAGACGGGCATTTTCACGCCGTTGTACTGCTTCCTGGCTCGCAAGCCGCTATAGGCCGTGGCCGGCGTCGACCCTCGCGCTTCAGCCGCGCAAGCTCGCCTGTCTTTCCCAGACAGCAAGGGACCTCGTGACATATCGCCGCTACGCCCTCCTTACGGCCGCTGGATCAGGTTTTCCGGTCGATGGCCATCAGCAGGGGCGGAAGGAACAGCAGATCGAGGACCAGCGCGAAGCCGAGGGTGAGCGCAACCAGCAGGCCGAGCATCCAACTGATGGCGAATCCCGACGTGGCGAACACCAGGAAGCCCAGCACCAGCATCATGGTCGTGGTGAAACACGCACTACCGACCGAGTTGAAGGCGTAGCGCACCGCTTCGGGCGAGGAAAGGCCCTCGCGGCGCGACTTCAGATACTTGGCCATGATGTGAATCGTATCGTCGACGACGGTGCCGAAGGCGATGGCGGTGACGAGAGATCCGGCCGGCCCCACCTCGCTGTACAGGTAGCCCCATACGCCGAAGGCCATCGCCGAGGGGATGAGGTTGGGCACGAGGCTGATGAGCCCGAAGCGGACGCTTCTGAAAATCGCGATCAGGATCAGCGAAATGACGATCATGCCGGTGACCGTCCCCCACAACATGCTCAGGGTATTCCGTATGGCCAGATGGGCGAAGACGAGGCTGTACCCCGATGCCTCGTTCGCCAAGTCGGGCGCGTTGCCGCGGAGCCAATCCTGACCGCGCACTTCGAGGGCGCGTAGTTCCTCGGATTTCAGTCTGCGGAGCGTGACGGTCATGCGCGTCGCGGACTTGGCGATGTTGATGCGGTTGTTGAGGTCCATGCCGAAGGGAACCGAAAGCTCGTAGAGCAGCAGATACTGCGCGGCAAGCCGGGAGTCTTCGGGCAGCCGGTAGAAGGCCGGGTCGTCGCCGTGCATGTTCTTGTTGAGGCGCTTCATGATGTCCGAGAACACCTGGACATGCGCCGTTTCCGGCTGGGCGCGGTACCATTCGGCGAAAGCGTCGACCTTGCGCAGATAGGCGGGATCGGTGATGCCGCCGTCACGCCCGGCG
>Ga0209754_1000650_pt1 | contig 45269 bp, 31 predicted proteins | sample MesohylBB_FD_187295 | JGI IMG/M metagenome (GOLD analysis project Ga0209754, IMG submission 187295) | Host-associated microbial community of the marine sponge Aplysina aerophoba from Gulf of Piran - sponge mesohyl, lysed by bead beating... | ecosystem: Host-associated > Porifera > Sponge >...
GGTCCGGCGCGTAGGGGCGGAATGTGGTCGACATCGAATCCTTCCGTCGTCGGCTCGCTCGCCTACAATTGTCGCATCTGTTTTTCTGCGGCGCAGACTCCTAGCCCGACAATCGTCGCCTGCGGCGCCGATTGCCGCCCAACCGGGCCTGACCAGGAGTCTGCACCGTTCTACGGCGCAGACTCCTAGCCCGACAATCGTCGCCTCCGGCTCCGATTGCCGCCCAACCGGGCCTGACTAGCAGTCTACGCCGTTCTACGGCGCAGACTCCTAGCGCTCGAACTCGTCGAGCGCGCCTCGCGCGTCGCCGATCCGGAGCAGGCAGAGGCGGTCGACGAGGTCCAGCCCGCGCTTCGTCCACTCGTCGTCCTCGTGCTGGCGGCAGAGCCGGAAGGCGAGCGTCGCGACGGTGAGCGCGTCGGCGTGGCGGTCGCTGCGCGCGTCCCGCGCCTCGTCGGCGAAGCGGTCGAGGAACTTCTCGCACACCGTGCAGGTCGCACCCGGCAGCGGTTCGCGCGACGCCTCCAGCGTGTCGAGAATCGACGTGGGGTCGTCGCCGAAGGCCTTGCTGGCGCTGAACGCCTCGATGAGATTGCCGTAGATGTCCAGCGGCTCGTCCTGCACGTGCCGGAAGCAGGACGCCGCCCGGCGTCGCACCCCGGCGTCGTCGTCGTCGAACAGCGCGGTGAGCGTCGCGGCCGACCAGCGCCGGTACTCCGGAATCGCAAGGTTGGCGGCGGCCACATGCGCCACCCCGAGGCGGTGCGCGGCGCCGCCGCGGGCGGCGTCGGCGGCCAGATCGGCGGCGCTGCGGTGCTCCGGCTCGGCGCTCATCGCGGCGACCGCGGGTTGGGTGGCGCCGGTGGAAGGACCGACTGCGCCGGCGTGCTCCAGCGCGCCCAGGCTGGCCAGGCGCGCGCCGGCCTCGCAGACCTCCTCCGCGGACGATTGCAGCATGCGCTCGACGACGGGGCGGACGTCGGCGAAGCGGTCTCGCAGGCTGTCGCGGAGGAAGCCGTAGACCTGGGAGCTGGCGAGCAGGCGATCCTCGGACAGGTCGAGGCGATTGAAGAGCGTCATGCCGAGGGCCGGATCGCGGTCGGCGACGGCCCGGATCGCCGCCGCGGTGCACGCCCGCACCGAGGCGCTCGGGTCCCGAATCAGACGGTCGAGCGTGACCCGGAATCGGGAGATGCAGGCGGCGTCCTCGACGATCAGCCCGCGGATGGCGTCGGCCGCGCTCCCGCGCGCGGTGTCGATGCCGACCTCCTCCTCCTGCCAGTCCGTTGTGGCAGGGTCCTCGTGCTCGGTGGCGAGCCAGTGGAGCATGCGCACGGCGTCGTTCGGCAGGGGCTCGCGGATGCTCCCGAGCACATCGGCGATCGAGCGCCCACAGGCGCCGCGCGACTCCGCGAAGGCCTTCTGACAGAGCTTGAGCTTGAGTGCGGGCGGGGCGGCGGCGGTCTTCAGAGCGGCCAGTACCCGGTCCAGGTATACCGGGTGCGCGTTCGGAGGCAGCTTCAGCGCGAGCTGCGCGAAGCGATCGGGATCTTCGGCGGCGCGCGCTTCGAGGTGCCCCGCCAGCTCCCACTCGCCCCCCTTGAGCTCGTCGCGCGATGCCGGCGCCGGGGCCCCGGGGCGGTGCTGTGCGATGGCCCCGAGCCACTGCTCGTCGCTCATGGTCTCGGCGGCACGCCGGTCGATCGGGGGCTCGACCGAATCGACGGCGATCGTCTGCCGACTGTCTCCGTCCTTCCCGAACTTGCGCTCGAGCGCCTGCACGGCGGCGTTCGCACCGGCGCTGCGCAGCTCGGCGGGCAGTGCGGAGAGCAGGGCGAGGCGGGCCCGGCCGGCCTGCCGGTAGCCGCGGATGCCGCGCTCGTCGGGGGCCACGTAGTCGAGCAGCGTGCGCTCAAGACGATCGCGCGATTCCCTGGCGCAGTGAGGAACCACGGCCCGAATCGTCTCCGTCGCGTACCACTGCGGGCTGTCGGAGAACCCGCACTGGAAACGCCACGGCTCGTCGCACAGCAACGTCGCCGCCTCGTCCGCGTGCCGCGCGCCCGATCCCGCGTAGAGCGCCAGCAACAGACGGTTCGCGGCGTGGGTTTCGCGGCGGCGCAGGTCCGCGACGGTGTCCGCCAAGGCCTTCTCGCCGGCGCGCGCGACGGCCGCCAGCGCCGCCCCCAGCGCGTCGAGGCAGGCATGGTCGGCCTCCGGATACTCCGTCCTGGCGACGATCGGCCACACCGCGTCGTGCCGCGGCGGACTGCCGCCGGTCAGTGTGGCGTCCGAGAAATCGAGCACCGGATCCAGCACGTGCTCCACGAAGGCGCCGGGCGCGTGCTCGGCGGACCGCGCGAACAGCGCCGCCGCGTGGTCGTCGTAGCCCGGCAACTCGGGGCTTCCCAGGTCCTGGCCCGTGGCCTTCAGCACGGCCATGCGGCGGCGGAAGCGGTGCGCCACGACCTCCGGCACCCACTCGGGGCGGTGCTCGCCCAGGTCCTGGAGCATGCTCCAGAACGTGGCGTTCGCCGCGGTCCGGCCACGAGACTCGTCCAGCGTGCCGTTGTCGACGAGGCGCAGGAACAGCTCGAAGAGACGGCGGCTCGCGTGGTGGTCGGCCCACTCCATGAAGGCGCGCAGCCGTGGGGTCCACGCGCCGCCGAGATCGGCATAGGGCTCCAGCAGGGCGGCGACCCGATCGGGAGCGTGGCGATGGTGCCGCCGCAGATAGCCCACGGCGGCGCCGGCCAGACGGTCGTTGTCCGAGGCCAGCCAGCCGGCGGTCGGGCCGTGCCGATCGGTGAACGCGAACCACGACGGCGAATCGAAGAAGCGCCGCCACGCGAGCGCCGACAACGGGTCCGGGTTCGCGGCGTCGTCCTCGATGGCCCGCAACGCCGGTGCGATCCATTTCTCCCAGACCGTCCACTCCCGCCCGGCCGGATCCGGCACGTCGGCGAGAGTCGCGAACGCGAGATCCTTGACGTGCGGCCGGACGCGCTCGCCGGCGAGCAGCCCGCCCAGCTCCCGCACGTACTGCGACGGGTCCGCGTCCCGCAGATACGCCAGCGTCTGTCGGATCCGGGTGCGGTGGGACAGGTGCTGGGACGAGCCCGCCAGAGACGACACCAGCGACTCCCGCCGATTGAAGAACGCGCGCGCGGCGCAGTAGTCGAGGAGGCTCTCGTGACCGAACCCGCAGCGACGCCCGTCGAGGGTCACCACGCCCGCCGCCGCCAGGTGCTCCAGGTACGCGGGGGAGACCTCGTCCAGCCGCTCCATCGGGACGGTGCGTTTGCGCGTGGAAGCGATCTCTTCGCAGAGAATCCTGACGACGGCCATCCACTGGTCCGGCTGCTGCGCGGCACGGGCGGCGACGGCGCGGCGTTTTGCAGTCCAGTACCTGTCGAACAGGGCCGTCGCCGTGGCGAACGCCGGCGGGCTCGACGCATCGGCCCCGCTCTCGAGCAGGAGATGCAGGTGCTGGGGAAGCCGCAGGATCTCCAGCTCGCGATCTCCGAACGTTCGCGGATCGAATCCCGCTCCCGCCAGCGTCTCCTCGACCTCGCGGCGCTCGAGCTCGGATACGTCGATCCGCGCCTCCGCGGCGGGCAGGAGCCGCCGCAGGCGGGGGTCGTTCCGCCAGTCGAAGGCCCGGCAGACGACGACGGTGTGGATCGCGGCCCGCGGGCGGATTCCGCGCGCTTCCTCCATCACCAGCTCGATGAGGCGGCCGGCGCCGGAGCCGTCGCCGGGCGGGTCGGCGCTCGTGTCCACCTGGTCGACGATCAGGACACCGGCCCGTCCGCCCGTCCGCGCTGCCTCGGCGAGCACGAGAACCGGCGACTCTTCGAGATCGAGGTGGCGTCCCAGGTCCGCGGCGGTCGCCGCCGTGACCACGTGGTCGAGCCGGAACGCCAGCACCGGCAGGCCCTGCGCACGAGCGGCATCCACCACATCGACGACGCAGGCGGTCTTGCCGGCCCCGGCCCTCCCGGTGAGGACGCTCTCGCTCGCCGTTCCCTCCAGACGCGCCTTCAGCTTCGCCGCCGCCTCCCGCGGCAGCACCGCTCCGCGAATCAGCCGCCTGCGCGCGCCGTCCAGGTAGCGGTCCGTCGCGCGCGCCACCGCGGCGCCCGCCCGGTCGGGTTCGTGCAGGCGGCGGGGCCGGAATCCACGCCGGGCGAGCCGCTCGACGATCTCCCGGCGGGTCAACGTGCGCTGTCCGGACTCTTCCACGATCGCCAGCAGCCGTGCGACCATCGTGCCGGCGTCGGCGACGAAGAGCGCCCGCAGTCCCCGGCGCACCTGTTTCTCGATCTCCCGCTCGCCGACCGTCCGGATCTCGATCCGCCGCAGCCGGTCGACTGCCGCCGGCGCTTCGCAGACCCAGCAGCGGAGCAGCCTCGCGAACCACTCCCGGCGGGCGCGGCTGGTCAGCCACTCGCGTTCGAACGCCTCCGCCGAGTCCGAAGTCGCCGCCGCCGCGCAGGGATCGGAGAGCTCCGGGGCGGCGCCGGCGGACGCCAGGACGAAACGGTCGTCGTTGCCGGCCGGTCGGTCGCCAGCGGTCTGCAGCGCCCCGCCCGCGCTGTCGAGAGCGGTGAGGCTCAACGTGCCGGCGGGGTGCTGGAGTCGCGCGTAGTGGACCTCACGCTCCACGTTCGTGGTCACGGTCAGCTCCGCGCGCCCCGCCGCGAGGGTTTCGATCCGCAGCGTTTCGGAGGCGCCGTGCAGCAGGCGCACGCACTCGGCCAGCGTCCACCAGTGCTCGTAGCGGGCGCCGGCCGTGTCGGCGGGTCCGTCCGGATTCCTCATCGCTGGGGGAGGGCTACGTGTAATCCCGAATGGCTACACTTGTGCGTGGCCGGCGGCGCGAGTATGCCGCCTCGTCGACCGTAGACCGGGCACGACTGATGCGAACCATGACACCAACTGTACTTCACGAGCTGCGCGCCGCCACGCCGTCGCACGGCGTGCGGGGCGTGACCGCCGCCATGCTGCTGGCCGCATTGGTCGGTCCGGGTGTGCCGGAGGTCGCGGCGCAGGCCGGGACCACCACCGGCGTCATCCGCGGCACCGTCCGCGACCCGGCCGGCGACCCGGTGCCGGGAACCGTGATCGTCATCCAGAACCGCGACACCGACCTGCTGACGACGGTCGAGACGGAGTCTTCCGGCACTTTCGTCCGTACTCTGCTCCCACCGGGCACCTACGACCTCACGGTGGCGCCGGCGACCGCCGGGTTCGGCACCGAGCGCATCGAGGGCGCGGTCCTGCGGGTCGGCGGGATGCTCGATCTGACCGTCGAGCTGCGGATCGTGGTGACCGAGACGGTGACCGTCGTCAGCGAGGCGCTGGCGGTGATCGACACCACCGACGTCACGCGCTCGCAGCGCATCCAGGAGGACGTGGTCGACGGATTGCCGAGCAACGGCCGCAACTACCTGAACCTGACCCTGCTCACCCCCGGCGCGTCGATCTCGCAGGGGCCGGACGGCGACGAGCTCAACATCGGCGGCCAGCGCGGCATCTTCAACAACTTCATCGTCGACGGGGCCGATTTCAACAACCCGTTCTTCGGCGAGCAGCGGGGCGGGCAGCGGCCCGCCTTCACCTTCAACCAGGACGCCATCGAGGACCTGGTGGTGGTGAACCAGGGCGCCACCGCCGAGTTCGGCCGCTCGGCCGGCGGGTTCGTCAACGTGATCACCAAGTCGGGGACCAACGACTTCAGCGGCTCCGCGCACTACTTCGGCCAGTGGGACGAGATGGCGGCGCCGTTTCCGGCCGCACGGGGAGGCGGGAAGTCCGACTTCGGCCGCAATCAGGCCGGCGCCACGCTGGGAGGTCCCCTCGTGCGCGACCGGGCGTTCTTCTTTCTGGCCTACGACCAGCAGGTGTCGGACGAGACCAAGCAGGCGACGCGCCACGTGGTGAACGCGGCGAACCTGGAGCGGCTCGACAGCTTCCTGCGGACGCGCTGGCCGGGGCTGTTCGACGACGAGTTCGGGCCGATCCGCCGCACCGACGACGCGCGGTCGCTGCTCGCCAAGCTCGACTTCAACATCGACGGCCGGCACCAGGCGTCGTTCAAGTACAACTACACGTGGGCGGAGCAGGTGAACGGCACTTTCGATGTCGACGCCTGGGGAGCGTCGGCCAACGGCATCGAGGGGGACGAGTCGAACGCCTTCAACGGCAGCCTGCGCTCGCTGCTCACCAACGCGCTGTCCAACGAGCTGCGCATCCAGTGGGCGCGCGAGGACCGGCCCCGGTGGTACGAGGGCCCGCTGCTGCCGGGCGCGCGCACCCCCGGCCCGCCGCAGTTCGACCGGCTGGGCGGCCGTCCGTTCCCCGACATCGCCATGGACTTCGCCGACGGGTTCCGAATCGGGCTGCCGTTCTTCCTGCCGATCGAGCCGGCGTTCGACACCCGGCTGCAGATCGTCGACAACGTGTCCTTCGCGACCGGCGACCACCTGTTCAAGGCGGGACTGGAGTACAACCGGACGGGTGTCGAGCAGCAGTTCATGGGTTTCGCGAACGGACGCTACGTCTTCGACTCGGTCGACGGTTTCATCGGCTTCGTCACCCAGGGCAACCGCTTCGTTACCTGCTCGGACGGAACGTCGAGCGCCCTCGGCCGCTGCCCGCCGGGGGCCGGCGTCGCCGGACCGGTCCTTCTCTACTTGCAGGCGGCGACCGTCCCCGGCGTCCCGCCCGAGCAGCTCGGCCTGCAGGCGTTCCAGGTCCACGAGCTGGGCGCGTTCCTGCAGGACACCTGGCATCCGCACGACCGCCTGACGCTGGACCTGGGCCTTCGCTGGGAGGGGACCTGGCATCCGGAGATGTTCGTCGAGCCGGAGGACACCTTCTTCGCGCCGTACCTCGACGATCTCCGGTTCCCGTCCGACGGCCGCATTCCGGACGATCTCGACAACTTCCAGCCGCGGGTCGGACTGGCGTGGGACGTCGCCGGCGACGGGCGCACGGTGGTGCGCGTTAACGGCGGCTCGTACGTGGCCCGTATCCCGATGCTCGTCTTCGCCCAGCACCGGTCGACCAACGGGGCGTTCCAGCAGACCGTGTTCCGCAGCAGCGCCGCCGCGCCGGCCCTCGGTCCCGTGCCCGCCATCGGGGAGCTGATCGACGCGTCGAGCGCGCCGCCGTTCCTGCCCGACATCCAGGTCGCCGGCCGCAATCTGGAGCTGCCGCGCACCTGGTCGTTCAGCACGGGTCTCGACCGGGACCTGGGGGGCGGCGTGGCTGCGAGCGCCACCTTCGTCCACGCACGGACCGACGACCTCTTCCGTTTCATCGACCGCAACGATCCGGTGTTCGGCTCGCCGTTCGGGGTCGGCACGCACCCGTCCGGGGGCGGCATCAACGCGCTGACCGTGGCCGAGAGCAGCGCGCGCTCGCGGTACCAGGGGCTGACCCTCGGGCTGCGCGGGCGCGGCGCGGTCCGCAACCGGCCGCTCACCTTCGAGACCCACTACACGCTCGCCTTCGACCGCTCCGACGACGACAACGAGCGCGATCCGTTCGTCCTGCGCTACGCCGATGCGAGCAACCTGGCCCCCGAGTACGGCTGGTCGGACCGCGACCGGCGCCACCAGGTGAGCGGCTATCTCCTGGCCACGCTGCCGGGCGAGCTGCAACTGAACAACGTCGTCCGCTACCTGTCGGCCTCGCCCGTCTCGGAGCAGTGCGCCAACCGGGGCATGCGGGCCGCCCAGCCGTCGGACCGCGCCTGCGCGGACGGGATGATCCTGACGCGCAACACCCTGCGGCGCGACAACGCCTTCTTCACCTGGGACATCCGCGTCTCGCGCCGCTTCGCGGTGGGCAACGGCACGGTCGTCGAGCCGATCCTGGAGATCTTCAACCTGACCAACGCCGACAACTTCGTCGACACGGCGGTCGGATCGCTGCTGTTCAACTTCGACGGGGCGCTGCGCAGCGGTCTGGGGGATACGCGGCGCGGGCAGGTGGGGCTGAGCGTGCGGTTCTGAGCCTGGCGTAGTGAACGGAGCCGGTTGCCTGTGCCGCAATCGGCCGTCACACTCCCTGCCCGTCCCGCTCACGCCGCGGCCGGCGTCGGCGCAATTGCTCAGTTCGAGCTGCCTGAACAGGCCGGTTCACCGAACGACGTTCTCTTACGGGCTGCTGCACTCTCGGGAGCGCGTCCAGCCACGCATCGGGCACTGTCAACGGTCGATCTGGAGCGGGTGGTCTGTCAACCACAGAGCGTGATAAACTATGCTTCACGCCGGGGTGGCGGAAATGGTATACGCGCCCCTCTCGCCATGCGCCCGATTGCGTTATCGGACGTATGGCAATGGGGTGGCCTTCAGGTCGTGCGGGTTCGATCCCCGTCCCCGGCACCACTCAAGAGCAATCAAAGCTGGAGAGTCGAGAACATACAAGAACAGCGTGGACCTGTTGCGCTGAATTTGCGCCCTTCTGGAGAGGGTTCCTTTTGTGGAGTCTGGCACCGAGCGGCATGTTGCACTGGTCTCTATGAAATCTATGAAATGCACGCGGGGGGGATGGAATTGCAAACTGGTACCTCGGCGAAGTTGACACGTCTATATCGGTCACTGTCCTGCTGTAAAGAACTTTGATCTGCAGGAATCCGACGGTGCCGGTCCACGCAAGGCCGATGGACGTCGATTCGCACGGTGCTGCGCATGTTGGCAGTTGTAGCATCATGTAACATGATGTCATGACATCGCGTCGGCGGCATCCGGACGTTCGCCAACAGGGCTTCCGTGGTTGGGCGGTGAAGTCTGCCCGCAACCGTGCAAAATGTAAGAGCGCCGAGTCACATTTGCATGGATCGACCGTTCCGGAGCCTCGCCGAGAGCCTCTGGGGCGCGGCTGATCATCTCTCACTCGAGGGTCGGGCAACGGTCCACTGTGGTTTCCGGCCTGCTCCCGACGTGGTATAAGCGTCTGCGGGCGATGCCCGGCCGCTGCCGCGGGATACGATGAACGACATCAGCATGTACACCGGACCGTCGCGCGAGGCTGCTCTGGATCTCGCTCGGGAGACCGATCTGCAAGCCCTCATGCGGCGCGCCGCCGGGTTGCGCGACGCGGGCTTCGGGCGGCCCGTCAGCTACTCGCGCAAGGTGTTCATCCCGCTCACGAAGCTGTGCCGGGACGTGTGCCACTACTGCACGTTCGCCCAGCCGCCGCGGCCGGGCGAGCGGGCGTACATGACGCTCGACGAGGTCATCGACGTGGCGCGCCGGGGTGCCGAGGCGGGCTGCAGGGAGGCGCTCTTCACGCTGGGCGACAAGCCTGAGTTGCGGTACCCGCAGGCGCACGCCGAGCTGGAAGCACTGGGTTTCCCGACGACGATCGCCTACCTGGCGGCCGGCGCCCGCGCGGTGTTCGAGGCCACGGGCCTGCTGCCGCACGCCAATCCCGGGGTCGTCACGCGCGACGAGCTGCTCGCCCTGCGCGAGGTGTGCCCGTCGCAGGGGATGATGCTGGAGAGCGTCTCCCGGCGACTGCTGGAGCCCGGCCACGCCCACCACGGTTCGCCCGACAAGGAACCGGACGCGCGTCTGGAGACGATGCGGATGGCGGGGGAGCTGGCGATTCCCTACACGTCCGGCATCCTGATCGGGATCGGCGAGACCCGGCAAGAACGCATCGAATCGCTGCTCGCGCTGCGTGACCTGCATGACGAGCATGGCCACATCCAGGAGATCATCATCCAGAACTTCCGGGCGAAGCCGGGCACGCGGATGGCGGATGCGCCGGACCCGACGCTCGAGGACCTGCAATGGACGATCGCCTGCGCGCGGCTGATCTTCGGCCCCGACATGGCGATCCAGGCGCCGCCCAACCTGAGCCCTCACAGCTTCGGCGCCCTCATCCGGGCCGGCATCAACGACTGGGGCGGGGTGTCGCCGGTCACCCCCGACCATGTGAATCCCGAGGCGCCGTGGCCACACCTCGAGCGGCTGGCCCGCGAGACGGCCCGCGAGGGCAAGGTGCTCACCGAGCGCTTGACGGTCTATCCCGCCTACGTGAGGAACCTCGATGCCTGGGTGGCGGAGCCGCTGCGGCCGGCCGTCCGGCAGGGGTCCGACGCGGAGGGCTTCGCGCGCGAGAGCGCCTGGTCGCCCGGCGACCCCGATGCGGTCTTGCCCGCGCCGCTGCTGGAACGCCTCCAGGAGCCGGCGTCGCCGGTCCCGACCTCGAAGATGCGGGCGCTGTGCGAGAAGGCAGCGCGTGGCGACGGGCTGGACGAGGCGGAGATCGCGACGCTCTTCTCGGCGCGCGGCGACGATCTCGTCGCGGTGGTGCGGGCCGCCGACGCGCTGCGGCGCGAGGTCAACGGCGACGAGGTCACCTACGTCGTCAACCGCAACATCAACTACACCAACGTCTGCTATTTCAAGTGCCAGTTCTGCGCCTTCTCGAAGGGCAAGCTGAGCGAGAACCTGCGGGGCGCCCCCTACGACCTCGACCTCGACGAGATCGCCCGGCGCAGCGTGGAGGCCTGGGAGCGCGGCGCCACCGAAGTCTGCATGCAGGGCGGCATCCATCCGGAGTACACCGGGGCCACCTATGTGGACATCTGCCGGACCGTCAAGGCGGCGGCGCCCGACATGCACGTGCACGCCTTCTCGCCGCTGGAGGTCTGGCAGGGAGCCGCCACCCTCGGCGTGTCGCTGGAGACTTTCCTGCGGCAACTGCAGGCAGCCGGGCTGGGGACGCTGCCGGGCACCGCGGCCGAGGTCCTCGACGACGAGGTCCGGCGGGACCTGTGCCCCGACAAGCTGACGGCGGGACAGTGGCTCGAGGTGATGGAGACCGCGCACCGGGTCGGCTTCCGGACGACGGCGACCATCATGTACGGCCACATCGACCGGCCCCGGCACTGGGCGCGGCACCTGGCGAGCGTCCGGGCGCTGCAGGCGCGCACCGGCGGGTTCACCGAGTTCGTGCCGTTGCCGTTCGTGCACATGGAGGCGCCGATCTACCTGAAAGGGAAGGCGCGCCGTGGTCCGACGTTTCGCGAGTCCTTGCTGATGCATGCGGTCCCGCGTCTGGTGCTGCACCCGCTGGTCACGAACATCCAGGCCTCGTGGGTGAAGATGGGGCCGCGCGGCGTGCACGCGTGCCTGAACGCCGGGGTGAACGACCTGGGCGGCACGTTGATGAACGAGAGCATCACGCGGGCGGCCGGCGCGGGGTTCGGCCAGGAGCTGTCGCCGGCGCGGATGGAGGCCCTGATCTGCGGTGCGGGCCGTATCCCGAGGCAGCGGTCCACCGCGTACGGCGGGGCGGACGCCTCACAGGTGGCACGGTCGTTCCACGCGGTGGACCTGCGTCCGATCGTGCAGACCCCGAATCCCGCCTGGGCGCGGGATGGAGCCCGCCCGACGCTCGTCCGGCCCGGACTCGATTCCGGCGCCGGAGAGATTCGTTCGGCGGAAGACGAAACGACAAAGAGGGAGGCACACCGATGAGCGTAGACATTCGCGACCTGCTCAACAAGGCGTTGGACCGGCCCGCCATCAGTGCTCCGGTGGCCCTGGTGGTCGTGCTGTTGATCGGTTTCTATGCGTGGTCGGCCACCTGCCCGTGCGACCGCATGCCGGGGGCCGTTCTGTTCGGCGCCGAGCACGAGGAGCCGGTGAGCGACTGGACGTTCGCGAACCAGGTGACGCTGTGCCAGATCCAGATCCGCGCCGGCCTGCTGCCGCACGCCATCAACCTGAACTGCTTCGCCAACGAGAGCGGAGACCTGTACCTGAGCTGCTCGAACTGCGACACCAAGCGCTGGTCCGGCTTCGCGGTCGACGACGGCACGGCGTGGTTGCGCCTCGACGGCACCGTGTACCCGGTCCAACTGACGCGAGCGATGGACCCGGACGAGCTCGACGCGGCCTGGGTCGCCAGACTCGACAAGCTGCACTCGCTGGAGGAGCCGGCCAACCCGCCGGCGCCGCTCGGCAGCCCTCGGCCGGACCGCTGGTGGTCGTTCCGCGTCGTGTCGCGCAGCAGCTAGCGCGACCCGCGGTCGCGTCGGGATTGGATGGACGAGATTCTGTAACGGGGGGGCGAAGACCGTGGCCAGCGTGCAACCCGCCTTCAGGTTCACCTATGAGGCCTACCGCACGGCGCCGCCGGACAGGCGCTACGAGTTGCTGGATGGAGGTGCGTCGGCGGATCGCTCGGGGCGGCCGAGCCGGTCAACAGGAAGCGGGCCGGGCTCGGATCGTGGTCGACTGCCCGCCGTACGAGATCCCATGAGGCCGGTAGGCGCTGCCACTCGTCAATCAGGATGGGCGAGTCGCCGGAGACGAGGCGTGCGGGGGCGGCGCGAATGATCTCGAGACGGCCGGGATCGTCGAGTCGATGCACCGTCCGCGCCCGACGCAGCGCGGTCTCGGTCTTGCCCACGGCCTTGGGGCCTTCCAGAGACACCCGGGCAGCCCCGCGAGGAGTGCATCGAGCTCGGCGTCCACGATGCGCGGCCGGTACTCCGCGGCGCGTACGCTCCCGATTGGACGGCGTTTACGCTCCCGATTGGACGGCCACCGGGGCCATCCCGTTCGACCGGCGCGCCGCGCGCCGCGCTGCACTTGACATTGCCGGCCAGACTCCCACAATGGGTTGATCCGGGATGATGGGCGGGATATTGCCCGAAGCCATCGGACTGAGCAGCAGGGGGACCGACCCATGAAGACTCGACAACACCGGCTCGCAGTGGTGGCCGGCGCCGTGCTCGCGCTCTGCGTTGCAGGCGGCACCGTCGCGGCCAATCCGAACGACTGGGAGCCGGGACCCGCCTCGTGGACGGGGGACCTGTCCCCGATCGCCGCCGCGGACTGGAGCTACGACCGCGCCGAGCACCTGCTGGGCCGCGCCGGCTTCAGCGGCACGCCGGAGGACGTCCAGCGGCTGGCGGACATGACGCCGGAAGAGGCGGTCAGCGCCCTGGTCGACTACGACGATATCCCGAACGGCCACCTGGAGCCCTTCGAGCACTCGGGCTTCTGGGACGAGACGCTGATGAACTTCCCGCCGAGCCGGCCCGCCGCGACCGAGCGAGCCATGGTGCGCGGTGGGAGCATGGGCATCCGCGTCAAGCCGGAGTTCGTCAACCGCCACATGCAGCCCGTCTCCGACCGCTTCTTCTATTGGCTGCGCGCCACCGCGCTGGAGACCCGCCGCGTCGGCTACTGGTGGGCCGAGCGGATGCTCGACACCAACCGGCCGCTGCAGGAAAAGATGGCGCTCTTCTGGCACGGGCACTTCGCCACCGCCCAGAACAAGGTCCGCGACTACCGGAAGATGCTGCTGCAGATCGACACGTTCGAGCGGCACGCGGCCGGGAACTTCGGCGAGCTGCTCGTCGCCGTCGCGCAGGATCCGGGGATGCTCTACTACCTCGATGCCGGCGTGAACGTGAAGGGCGCCGCGAACGAGAACTTCGCCCGCGAGGTGATGGAGCTGTTCACGATGGGCGTGGGCAACTACTCCGAGATGGATGTCCGCGAGGCGGCGCGGGCGTTCACCGGTTGGAACTTCGTGAACCTGGACTTCGTGGTCAACGAGGAGCAGCACGACGACGAGGAGAAGACCTTCCTGGGCCGCACCGGGAACTTCGACGGCGTCGACGTGCTCGGGATCATCCTGGAGCAGCCGGTCACGGCCGAGTACATCGCCTCGAAGATCTACCGCTTCTTCGTGCGCGAGGATCCGTCTCCGGAACTGCAGGCCGAGCTCGGCGCGGTCTTCCGCGACAACGACTACGAGCTGAAGCCGCTGCTGCGCACGATCTTCCTGTCGCGCGACTTCTACAGCGAGGCCAGCTACGGCGCCCACATCAAGGGGCCGGTCGAGCACGTGGTCACGATGCTGAAGCAGCTCGGCGCCCCCGACGTGCCGGGCGTGCCCGACTTCAACAGCACGACCATCGCCCTGGGCCAGCACCTGCTGAACCCGCCGTCGGTCGCCGGCTGGGCGCAGGGCCGCTCCTGGATCACGCCGGCGCTGCTGCAGGAGCGCGGCAACGTCGCCTTCAACTACCTGTTTCCCGACGTCGTCGATTTCCGGGATCCGAGCTTCCTCGCCCGCACCGGGGACGGTGTCGTGGGCGAACGGCTGCGGAGCGGCTACGACTTCGGCGCCGCCATCTCCATCGACGGCGACCCGAACCAGATGACCGCGTTCGACCTGTCGGCCCTGGAGCGGGACGAGCTGTTCAATACCCGCGTCTCCGGCTATCGGGCATGGGCCGAAGCGGTGCGCAAGCTGATTCCGACCCCGCGCGGCGCGGCGCAGTTCGACATGAGCCGCATGGTCCTGGATTCGGGGGCGACGACCACGGACGAGGCGGTCGACCACCTGCTCGGCCGGTTCCTGCGGATGCCGGTGGCGACAGAGTTGCGCGATGCGCTGGTGGAGCTGCTGGAAGGCGAGCTGGGAACCCGGGATCTCGACCGCGCCCGGACCTACCTGGAAGACCCGTTGCGCATGGTGACGCACATCATCATGAGCACGCCGGAATATCAGATCGACTAGAGTCTGCGCCGTAGAACGGCGTAGACTTCTAGTCAGGCCCGGCTGGGGCGGCAAGCGGAGCCGCAGGCGACGATTGTCGGGCGGGGACCGTCCACGAATTAGAGGTGCATGATCATGACCCTGACCAACCGCGGCAAGAAGCTGTGCGATTCCAGTGGCGTGTCCCGCCGCCAGGCGCTGAAGATCGGCGCCCGCGGCCTCGGCCTCGGCCTGCTCGGCAGCGGGCTCGGCCCCCTGCCGCCGCTGTTCGGCGCCACGTCGGAGGCGCTGGCCGCCACCGAGGGCAAGATCCTGGTGGTGTTCGAGTGGTTCGGCGGCTACGACGGCCTGAGCACGTTCGTGCCCTACGGCGACGACGAGCTGTACCGGCGCCGGCCGACCATCGGCGTCCGCGAGCAGGATGTCCTCAAGGCGGACGAGCACTTCGGCTTCCAGAAGTCGATGGTGGGCATGCAGCGGCTGTGGGAGGAGGGCAACTGCGCCGTCATCCACGGCTGCGGCTACGAGCAGCCGTCGTTCTCGCACTTCGCGTCCAGCTCGTTCTGGCACACCGGCGCCCCCAACAGCGGGGAGGCCTACGGCTGGTACGGCCGCACCGCCGACGCCCTGGATCCGACCGGGTCGCCCAATTTCCTGGTCAACATCGCCTCGGCGCAGTCGCTCGCGGTGCGGGCGCACGAGCACGTCCCGGTCGTCTTCAACGATCCGGGCGCGTTCCGCCGCGACTTCTTCCACCCGCAGAGCCCGTACATCGACAGGCTGGGCAACGGGCAGGCGGCGCGCAGCGAGATCCACAAGTTCCTGCTCGACGTCAACCAGAGCGCGCGCGATGCATCGGCCCTGGTCAGCCAGGCCTGGGAGAACTACACGAGCACGCGGGGCGATGCGCGCCTGCTCGACCTCGACAAGGTCGTCGCGCTGATCGAGAACGACTTCCCGGCGCGGCTCTACTACGTGCGGCTCCGCAACAGCCTGTTCGACACCCACGTCAACCAGGAGAGCCCGCACAACCGCCAGGTGCAGTACTGCTGCGACGCGGTCTGGGGCTTCTTCGAGGAAATGAAGCGCCTCGGCAAGCAGGACGATGTGGCCGTCTTCATCCACAGCGAGTTCGGCCGGCGCGTGCCGGAGAACACGAGCCTGGGCACCGACCACGGGACCGCCAACGTCTCGTTCGTGCTCGGCGGCGGGGTCAAGGGCGGCCAGTACGGCAAGCCGGTCAGCCTGACGGACCTCGTGCTCGGCGACAACCTGCAGTACACCACCGATTTCCGGCGGGTGTACGCCTCGCTGATCGACGAGTACCTCGGCTACCGCAAGTCCGAGAACGTGCTCGGCGGCAAGTTCGACACGCTGGGGATGTTCGCGTAGGAGTCGGCGCCGCAGGGACGAGCGTTTGGCGCGGACGACGCTGACGTGGAGTGCTCGCGAGCGTCGCGTTGACGCTCCATCGAGCACGGCGTCCGGGGATTGCCGGGGCTGGCTTCGGCCGGCCCCATTCCTTCGTTGGGGCGTTGCCGGTCCCGTTTGCGCCTTCAGCCGAGCCTGTTCCGAATTCTGCGCAGCTCCGTGATGTCCAGCAGATCCTGTGGTCTGCCGGCGCGCTGCCCCTTCTCCCGCCGCCAGCGGCGGACGTGCTCGACATCGCGAATCCGTTCGAGCGGTTCGGGAATTCGCGGGCGGGCTCCGAGCCCCCAGAGCAGATCGACCGCGGCCTCCCAGGAATCCGGGGTCAGACTGGGCACGACGTCGAGATCGAACGTGACGCGCGAGCCGCCGTGGAGGACGGCGGCGACTCCCCCGACAATCACGAAGTCAACGCGACGGTCGTGAAGCGCGTTCAGGATCTCGATGAAGCCGCTCTGCATGCGATGGCCGCTCCGTCCGGGCGCTGCGAAGCAGGGTCAGGTCACGGGTGCGTTCGCCGAGCATGCGCAGACGCGCGAGGAACGACCGGCCATCGAGCGGTTTGATCGGGGAGTCGTCGGGATGCACCCCGGTCCAGTCGACGCCACGGTCTTCCGGCGGCTGCATCACTGGCATTGTCCCGACAACGTCGTCCGAACGCAAGCTCGCGACCCGGAACGGCAGCCAGTGTAGGGCATCGGTCACTTGGCACGGGAGGATGGTGTTGTGCGCATCGCGGTGATGGGAGCCGGCGGCGTGGGCGGCTACCTGGGCGCGAAGCTGGCGCGCGGGGGCCATGACGTCGCATTGATCGCGCGCGGGGAGCACCTGGAGGCGCTGCGGCGTCGGGGGTTGCGCATCAGCGGCGCTGAATCCCTGGAGGTGTCCGGCCTCCAGGCGACGGATCGTCCCGCGGAGATCGGCGCCGTCGACACGGTGCTGTTCTGCGTGAAGCTCTACGACACCCAGGCGGCGGCCGAGCTGATCCGCCCGCTGCTCGGGCAGGATACGTTCGTGGTCACTGTCCAGAACGGTGTCGAGAGTGCGGCCCGGATCGCCGCGGTCATCGGTCCGGAACGGACGCTGGCGGGCGCCGCCTACTTTCCCGCCAATATCGTGGCGCCGGGAGAGATCGCCTGGCTCGGCCGCATGGCGGGCAAGCCGTTGATTGCTCTCGGCGAGCCGGGGGGCGGTTCGAGCCCGCGCGCCCGCGAATTCGCGCGCATCTGCAACGCAGCCGGGGTCGAGGCCGCGGTCTTCGAGGACACCGAGCGGATGATCTGGGAGAAGTTCTGCCTCATCGCCGGCTCGAGCGCGGCCACCGCGCTCGCACGCCTCCCGATCGGGCCGGTGCGCAGTGATCCGGATTCCCGTTGGATGCTTGCCCGCGCGATCGACGAAGCCGCGGCCGTCGGACGCGCGCTCGGCGTACATCTTCCCGACGACATCGAGGAACGGGTCCTCGGGCTCCTCGATTCCAGCCCCGCGAACGGGAAGACGTCGCAGTTGGTCGACCTCGAACGGGGACGGCGGCTGGAGCTGGAATGGCTGTCCGGCACCGTCGTCCGCCTCGGGAGCGAGCACGGCGTCCCGACCCCGGTTCACCGCACCGTCTACGCCGCGCTCAAGCCGTATGCACGCGGGACGGATCGTGTGTGACGGACGCTGCAACGACCGTGACCGAGACCCTCCTGGCGGACCTGGTGACGACTTCCCGCGAGGTGCGGGACGCCAGCCGGCGGCTGGACAAGATCGGCCGGCTCGCCGCGTTGCTCGGACGTCTCGCCCCGGACGAAGTCGAAATCGCGACGGCGTTTCTCTGCGGCTCGCTTCTGCAAGGGCGGATCGGCGTCGGCTTCTCCGCTCTGAGCGAGGTCCGGTCCGTTCCGGCCGCATCCGCACCCGTACTGACGCTTGCAGCCGTCGACCGCGCTTTCGAGCGGATAGCTGCTACGAGGGGCCGCGGCTCGACGGCCGCTCGCGTCCAGCAGTTACGCGATCTGCTGGCGCGGGCGACACGCGACGAGCAGGACTTCCTGGTGCGGTTGCTCTACGGGGAGATCCGCCAGGGTGCGCTGGAGAGCGTCATTACCGACGCCGTAGCCCGTGCGGCCGGACTGCCGGCGGCCCACGTGCGCCGTGCGGTGATGATGGCCGGCGGCCTCGGACCGGTGGCCAGGGCCGCGCTCAGCGAGACCAATCCGGATCTGTCGCGGTTCTCGCTCCGCATGTTCCAACCGGTGCAGCCGATGCTGGCCCAGTCGGCGGACACGGTGGAGGAGGCCGCGTCGCGTCTCGGTGCAATGGCGCTCGACTACAAGCTCGACGGCGCCCGCGTTCAGGTGCACAAGGACGAGACCGAGGTCAGGGTGTTCACGCGCCACCTGCGCGACGTTACCGCCGCGGTTCCCGAGGTGGTCGAGACGGCGGCCTCGCTGCCGTCGCGGCGGTTGATCCTCGACGGGGAGGTGCTGGCTCTCGGTGCTGACGGGTCCCCGCTGCCGTTCCAGGTGACGATGCGCCGCTTCGGCCGCAAGCTCGACGTCGACGCCCTGCGCCGCACGCTGCCCCTGACCCCGTTCTTCTTCGATTGCCTGCTCGTCGATGGCCAGGATTTGATCGACGACCCGTTCAGCCGGCGCGCGGCGGTGCTCGAGGAATTCGCAGGTAGCCGGTCGCTCGTGCCCCGTGTACTCTCGCCCGGTCCCGGCGAGGCGGCGGCGTTCGTCGACGAGGCTCGCCGCGCCGGCCACGAGGGAGTCATGGCGAAGTCGCTCGACGCGGGCTACGCGGCGGGCAGCCGCGGTGCGGCGTGGCTGAAGATCAAGCGGGTCACGACGCTGGACCTCGTCGTGCTGGCCGCCGAGTGGGGCAGCGGGCGCCGGCGCGGTTGGCTCAGCAACCTGCACCTCGGCGCGCGCGACTCCGCACGGAATGGCTTCGTCATGCTCGGGAAGACCTTCAAGGGACTGACCGACGAGCTTCTGAAGTGGCAGACGCGCCGGTTCCTCGAACTGGAGATCGGGCGCGACCGCCACACGGTCTTCGTGCGGCCGGAGCTGGTGGTCGAGATCGCCTTCAACGACGTGCAGGCCAGCCCCCAGTACCCCGGCGGCGTCGCACTGCGCTTCGCCCGCGTCAAGCGCTACCGCGACGACAAGACGGCGGCCGAGGCGGACACCATCGAGACGGTGCAGGCGATTCACCGGCGAGCGACGGGGCAGGACGACGGCGCCTCTTGGCGGGATTCACCTTCGGGCCTGGATTGACTCGCACCCCGCCGTCCGCTACCGTCCGCGTCGGACCGCGGTCGCACGGTCGACGATGGAAACGAGGGTCGACGCGACCAGCACGTAGGCGACCAGGCGGGCGACCGCGGTCAACCACGGCGTCAGGGTCGGAACCACGTCCAGCCGCGCGGTTGCCAGCACGACCAGCGGGACGAAGTAGCCGATCCCGTTCCAGCGCCCGATGGTGCTCATGCGAAGATGCTTCCGGCGGTGCAGCCAGTACGAGTCGACCACGTACTGGCTGAACGCCACCGCGATCAGAATCGGCAGCACCGGCGGGACCAGGCCTGCCAGGGCTGCGCCGGTCGAGCAGGCGGTCACGTACAGGCAGTCGGTGCCGTGGTCGAATAGTCGACCGCCGGCCGAGGCCGTGCCGTAACGGCGCGCTGCGACGCCGTCGAAGTAGTCGCTGGCGATGGCCACGGCCAGCAGCAGCGCGACGAGACCGCTGCTCAGGAAGTCCGGCCGCGCGAAGGCGATCGCGGTGGGCAGTGTCAGCGCGAGCCGCAGGCCGGTGAGCAGGTGGGCCTGGATTGCCATTGGATTTCGCCTTCCGGTGCCCGAGTAGGCTGATTCAAAATGTGATTTTGGATCAGCCTGGTTCGATGGTACATTCTGTCCCGTGATCCATCGCGACCTGGCGGCGGAACTGGAACGAGCGGCGGCCTGGGCGCCTTCCATCACCCTCACCGGTCCCCGGCAGAGCGGAAAGACCACACTTTGCCGGCAGGTGTTTTCCGATCATGCCGAAGTTGTACTTTTACGACACGGGGCTGGCCTGCTGGCTGCTCGGAGTTCGAGAGCCCGACCAACTTCGCTCGCACCCGCTCCGGGGACCCCTGTTCGAGACCTGGGTCGTATCGGAGGTGCTCAAGCATCGCATCCACCGTGGCGCGCGCGGCGGCCTCTCGTTCTACCGCGACCGCAACGGCGCCGAGCTGGATCTGGTAGTCGAAGAGCCGGAGGGCCTTACCCTGATCGAGGCCAAGTCCGCCGTCACGCCTTCGTCGAGTTTGTTGGCCGGCATCAAGCGCGTGGGACCGCGTTTGCAGGGGCTGAGCCCGCGATGCGACGCGGTCGTGGTCTACGGCGGTGAAGATGTTCAGCAGCGCACGCACGGCCGATTGATTCCCTGGCGCCTCGTGCGCTCGGCCGCTCCTCCGCAGGTCGAGCCGCTCGTGCAGATCTTGGCCGAGGGTCGACCGGTTGCCGGTGCGGATGTGATCGCGGGCTCTCCGGACGGGACACGAACGTCGGCGAAGACCGACGAACGGGGCCGCGCGACACTCCGCCTGGATTCCGGTCATCTCCCGCTGACCGTTTTCGTCTCCCGGGACGGATTCGAGCCGCACGAGGAGGCGGCGTGGATACCCGACGAACGCGCGTTCCATGTGCAGTTGACGGCACAAGCCTCCGGCGGGTCGTGAACCGCCGGCGCGATCCATCTACCCGAACAGCTCCCGCTGCGCCCGCGGCCAGAACGCGACGCCGATCAGCGCGTTGAACAGGATGAAGAAGTTGTGCTGCACGAAGCCGAACGCGGCCATCTGGCCCTCGTTCTCCGGGAACAGGATCACCCAGAACGTGATCGCGGCGGCCCGCATCGGAGTCGGCACGGCGGCGGCGAAGAAGATCACCGGCAGGTAGCCGAGCAGCGACAGGAAGGACGCCTCGACGCCGAACAGTCTCAGCGCCACGGTATAGACGACCACCGCGGCCAGCAGCGCCGGCGAGCGCAGCGCCACGAACAGCGCGTAGTGGCGTACGGTGGCGATCCGGAACGCGTGGAGGATCCGCTTGTCGCGCAACGCGCTTCCCGGCCACAGCGTGCCGCGGAAGTAGAGCACCCAGGCGGCGAAGACCACCACCGCGCCGGCCGCCAGCCAGGGAACCAGCGCGAACGCGGGCGGCAGCGAGGGTCCGCTGAAGGCGAAGCCGACGGTCGCCCAGAACAGCAGGTAGAACACCTCGCAGAACATCACGAACAGCATCACCGAGCCGACCTCCCAGCCCGGGACCCGGTGGCGCCGGTGCAGGTAGTAGGCCATCGCGCCCTTGCCGATCTGCTCGTTGAAGATCGAGATGATGTAGGCGCTGCCGCGGATCGGCAGGAGGTCCCGGTAGCGGATGGGCGATACGAACCAGTTGAGGGCGCGGCTCACCACCAGGGTGTCGATGAGGAAATAGAGGCCCGAATAGGCGACCATCAGCGCGATCCACGACACCCATTCGACGTTGGCGAAGACGTTCGCCATGTAGTCGAGCAGCGACAGTCCTTCGCGCGCCGCGGCGCCGTTCAGCCTGAAGTAGAGGTAGGAGAAGCAGGCGATGCTCAGGGCCAGGAACCCCAGGCGTCCCGCCGGGCCGCGCCTCGGGGGCGCGGTCGGGGCGGCGTCGCCGGAAGCGGAATCGCCGGGATCTCGGGTCTCGACAGGTGTTTCGCTCATGGTGCTCGGGTCTCGCACAGTCTGGCCAGCGTCTCGGACAACGGGGTGAGGCTGCCGGCCGGCGCGCGGTCGACGCACAGATTCGCCTCGTCGGAGGTGATGACCTCGATTACCGCCGGCGTCAGGCCGCCGGTGCGGATCAGTCCGGTGAGCCCGGTCATCAGCCGGGCGAGCCACACCGGCGTCGAGCGGACCGTCAGATCGTGACCGAGCAGGCGTGCGGTCCGTTGCAACAGTTCGCGCTGCGTGAGAATGGTCGGTCCGACCATGGCGCAGATCCGTACGCCGGCGCCCGACTCCCGGCAGTAGCCCAGGATGGCACGGCACAGATCGTCGACGTCGAGCGGGCGCAGCCGGTGCGACCCGCCCCCCAGGACGCGGGCGGATCTGCCGGCGGCGGTGCGCAGCAACGCGCGCCCTCCCGCCGTGCCGGGACCCAGCAACAGCGGGGTGCGGATGATCGTGGCCTTGAGGCCGGAGCCGATGACCAGGCGCTCGGCCTCGCCCTTGGAGCGGAAGTAGCCGTTCGACGAACGCGGATCCGCCCCCAGGGAGCTGACGAGGACGATGTGGCGCACCCCCGCCGACTGCGCCGCGGCGACCAGCGCCCGCGTGCTCTCGACGTTGCCGGTCCGGTAGCTCGTCGTGCGGCTCTCGAAGAGAATGCCCGCCAGGTGCACGACGCAGTCGGCGCCGGCGAGCGTCTCGACGAGCCGTTCGGGTTGCTTGTACGTGACGACGCAGGACGCGATGCGCGGCGAGCGGGGCAGGCCTTCCACCGCCGCCTCCCGGCGCACCAGGGCCACCGCACGCCCGGTGTCCCGGCCGGCGATTTGCGCGAGCAACGCCTTGCCGACGGCGCTGTTCGCCCCGGTGACCGCGACGGCGCCGCCGTCCGCCTGCTCGTTCACCGCGGCGTCCAGAAGAAGACCTCCCAGGTGCCGAGCGGCTCGGCCTGCCCCTGAATCATGCCGCCCGACGGACCCGCATCCATGGGCATGCCGTTCTTCTCGCCGTAGGCCTCGAGCAGGGGGAGGCGCTCGTCGCCCAGGATCTCGGTCGCCCGCATGGCGTAGGTGGCGTCGCCGATTCGCAGCCAGCCGTCCGGATTCGCGCGCGCCTGCCGCGCCCAGTAGCCGCCGTCGGGCCGGGTGGCGGTGATCACGCCGTCCTCGGCGCCGGCGTAGACCACGTTGACCACGAACGGGGGAAAGCCGCCGGTCTTGAGCTGGATGATGCGGTGGTCGTCCACCGTACTCCAGTCGTCGGGTGGAGGGGTTTCGACTCCGCCGATCCGGACCCCGGCGATTCGGTTGTACGGCGTCATGAAGAGGTAGACGAGCACCATGATCGCGGCGACCACGACCAGCGTGATGCCCTCGATCCGCTTCTCCGTCATCGCAGTCTCCCGTCTGCAGCCACGCGCAACCCGCGGCGGGCGGGTCCGGTGGCTGTCGGCCCGCCCGCTCATGCTATCGTAGGCGATCAACTGGGGATCCGTTCTAGACTGTGGAGGTTTAGCGATGACAGGTGGACGATCGACGACGCGACTGGCGATCCTCGCGCTGGCCGGCCTGCTGGCGCTGCCGGTCCTGGCCCTGGCGCAGGAAGACGCGCCGCGGACCGACTGGGGCGCGCCGGATTTGCAGGGAATCTGGGACTTCCGGACCATCACGCCGATGGAGCGCCCCGAGGACCTGGGCGACAAGGCGTTCCTCACGGAAGAGGAAGCGGCCGAGCGCGAGCGGAACGCGGTTGAGCGCGACATCGAGCTCTGGGAGGCCGAGGCCCGGCGCACCGAGGCCGGCGGCAGCGTCGGCGGCTACAACAACTTCTGGATGGACCGGGGCACGCGCGTCATCGGCACGCGGCGCACCTCGCTGATCATCGATCCGCCGAACGGACGGCTGCCGGAGATGACCGAGGCGGGCCGGGCGCGCCGCGCCGACGGACGCGGCTCGTTCAGCGATCGGATCCAGGAGTCCTACACCGACTTCAGCAACGCCGACCGCTGCCTGATGGGCTTCAACGCCGGACCGCCGATCACGCCGGGCGGCTACAACCAGAACGTGCAGATCTTCCAGACGCCCGATCACGTCGTGCTGATGACCGAGATGGTGCATACGGTGCGCGCGGTGCCGCTCGACGGCCGTCCCGCGCTGGACGGGAGCCTCGCACAGTGGTCCGGCGATTCGCGCGGGCACTGGGAGGGCGACACCCTGGTGGTCCGGACCGGCAACTTCGACGTCGACCGCAACTGGCGGGGCGCGAGTGCCGGCATGCAGCTCGAGGAACGCTTCACCCGCGTCGACGCGGACACCCTCGAGTACGAGTACACGGTGACCGATCCGGAGACGTGGGTCGCGCCGTGGACCGTGAACCTGCCGATGGTGCGCAGCGATCTGCCGCTCTTCGAGTACGCCTGTCACGAAGGCAACTACGCGATGGAGACCATGCTCACCGGCGCGCGCACCGAGGCGGCCGCAGCGGCGGCCGAGGCGGCCGCCAAATAGGCGGCGCTCTCGCACTTCGGGCGCCCGGACCCGTTCCGGGCGCCCCCCTTCCGCGGCGGGAGCCGGCCTGCGCCGGCAGCCACATCGTCCGCCGCAGCTTCTTCCGCAGGACATCCCGGGGAACCGGTAGGCATGAGCACCGTCCAGACTGATTGGGACCGCCTTTTCCGCCGCGCCCGGGCGGTGGCGCGCCATGCTTACGCCCCCTACTCGGGCTACTACGTGGGGGCTGCCGGGCTCGTCGACGACGGACGCGTCGTCGAGGGCTGCAACGTGGAGAACGCCTCCTACGGGCTTGCGCTCTGTGCGGAATGCTCCCTCGTATGTGCACTGCACTCGAGTGGCGGGGGCAGGTTGCTCGCGGTGGCTGTCGTGGCCGGAAGAAACCTCGACGATCTGCAGCCGGGCAAGCCGTGCGGCCGCTGTCGACAACTGTTGTACGAAGCGGGTGGAGGAAGCCTGCGCGTCAACGAGCATCACACCGTGCGCGAGATGCTGCCCGACGCGTTCGGACCGGACGCGATTCGTTGACCGCCGTGAGGTGCCGAGGTAGTCGGTTCAGTCCTCGAGGTCGACGTCGGGTCGCTCGCGGAGCGTGCTCTCGACCTGCTCGATGGAGAAGTCGAGGCCGCTGGCGGAGGCGGCCGCGGTGAGGCTGCTAGAATCGAGGCGGAGGGATTACATTACGCGGGAGAGATCCCAGCAAGGAGACCGCCATGTGCGATGAGAGAACCGTTGCCGACGACATCAAGCATCTGCGCGCCAAGGGGCTGACACGGCGCGAGTTCGGGGCCGTATCGGCCGGCGCCGGATTGGCGATGCTGCTGCCCCGGGCGGCCGACGCCCAGGATGTCGCCGAGTCCGAGATCGACGTCACGACTCCCGACGGCGTGTGCGACAGCTACTTCGTGCACCCCTCGAGCGGTGCTCATCCCGGCGTTCTCATCTGGCCCGACGCCTTCGGCCTGCGGCCCGCGAAGCGGCAGATGGCGAAGCGGCTGGCGGAATCCGGCTACTCGGTCCTGGTGGTCAACCAGTACTACCGATCCCAGCGCGCGCCCATCGTGGACTCGACGAACTTCGCCGAGGTGGCTCCCATCGTCAGGCCGCTGATGGGCACGCTGAGCGCGGACACCCACGTGCGGGACGCGCGGGCGTTCGTGGGCTTCCTCGACAGCCAGTCGTCGGTGGACAGCAGCCGGAAGATGGGGACGATGGGCTACTGCATGGGCGGCCCGATCACGATGCGCACCGCGGCGGCCCTGCCCGACCGCATCGGCGCGGGCGCCTCATTCCACGGCGGCGGCCTCGTCACCGACCAGCCGGACAGCCCGCACCTGCTGGTGCCGCAGATGACGGCGCACTACCTGTTCGCCATCGCCGCGAACGACGACGAGGCGGAGCCCGAGGCGAAGAACGTGCTGCGCGACGCGTTCGCGGAGGCCGGGCTGCCGGCGGAGATCGAGGTGTACGAGGGCGCGCTGCACGGCTGGTGCCCGCCGGACACGCAGGTCTACAACGAGGCGCAGGCGGAGCGGGCGTGGAGCCGTCTGCTTGCCCTCTTCGAGACCGCACTCTGACGAACGCGCGTTCCAAGGAACGCATCGCCGCGTTTCCTGCGTCCCGCGGCGAGGCAACGCCCGGCCGCGTCGCGGCGATGCGTTCCACACCTGCTGCGTTTCGGCCATGAGCCGGCAACCGGCGCCGCGCATCACGACCTGTCCGCTCTGCGAGGCGATGTGCGGTCTGCTGGTCGACGTCGACGGCCAGCGCATCCGGTCGGTCCGCGGCGACCCCGACGATCCGTTCAGCCGCGGCTACATCTGCCCGAAGGCGGCGGCGCTCGCCGATCTGCACCACGATCCCGAGCGCATACGGACGCCCCTCATCCGTACCGGCTCGGACTGGCGCGAGGCCTCTTGGGACGAGGCTCTCGATCGCGCCGCCGAGGGGCTGGCCGGCGTCCGCCGCCGGCACGGCCGCGATGCGGTCGGGATCTACTACGGCAATCCCGTCGCGCACAACCTCGGACTGCTGACCCACGGGCTCGCCTTCCGGCGGGCGTTCGGGTCGCGCAACATCTACTCGGCGAGCTCCGCCGATCAGCTTCCGCAGATGCTGGCCGCGTTGCGCATGTTCGGACATTTCGGGCTGATCCCGGTGCCGGACGTGGACCGGACCGACTTCTTCCTCGTCATCGGCGCCAATCCGCTCGTCTCCAACGGCAGCCTCATGAGCGCTCCCGACATGCGCCGCCGCCTCGCCGGCATCCGGGCGCGCGGCGGGCGCGTGGTCGTCGTCGATCCGCGCCGCACCGAGACCGCCGAGGCGGCGGACGAGCATCTCGCCATCCGGCCGGGCGCCGACGCCCTGCTGCTGGCCGCCCTGCTGCAGGTGATCTTCGCGGAGGGATGGGTGCGCCTCGGCCGGCTCGCGGGCCGCGTGAAGCATCTCGACGTGCTCGCCGCGTTCGTCCGTAATCTCCCGCCCGAGCGCGTGGCCCGGCGCACGGGGATTGCCCCCGCGGCGATACGGCGCCTCGCGGCCGGCTTCGCGCACGCCGAGCGGGCGGCGTGCTATGGCCGCGTGGGGCTCTGCACCCAGCGTTACGGGACGCTGGCCGCCTGGCTGCAGCAGGCGCTGAACCTCGTGACCGGCCGGTTGGATGAGGCCGGCGGCATGCTGCTGCCGACGCCGGCCGTCGACGTGCTGGGTATTTCTGCGCGGCTGGGCTGGCGCGGGACCGTCGGCCGCTGGCGGAGCAGCGTCCGGAATCTGCCGGAGTTCGGCGGCGAGCTGCCGGTCGCGGCGCTGGCGGACGAGATCGAGCACGCCGGCCCGCGTTCGGTCCGCGCGCTGCTGACGGTGGCCGGCAACCCGGTGCTGTCGGCCCCGAACGGACAGCGCCTCGAGCGGGCGCTGGAAACCCTCGAGCACATGGTCGCCGTCGATCCCTACCTGAACGAGACCACGCGCCACGCCCACGTCCTGCTGCCGCCCGCGCCGCCGCTGGCGCGCCCGCACTACGACCTGGCGCTCAACGCCTTCGCCGTGCGCAACGTCGCGAAGTACGCCGAGCCCGCGGTTTCCGGATCTCCGGGGCAGCGTCACGACTGGGAGATACTCGTGGAGCTGGGTGCACGCGCGCTCGCGCCGCGGCCGCTGCGCCGCCTGGTCACCCGGGCGGCCAGGGCGCTGCGCCCGGAACGGGTCCTGGACCTGCTGCTGCGATTGGGGCCGCACGATCTGACGCTCGCCCGGCTGCGGGACATGCCGCACGGGGTCGATCTCGGTCCGCTGCAGCCGGGGCGCGTCGCCCGCCGCATCGCCACGCCGGACGGCCGGATCGACGTCGCGCCCGAAGAGTTCCTGTGCGAGGCGCGCAACCGGCTGTTCGCCGAGGCCGACGGCGACGCGGCGGCGGGGCTGACGCTGATCGGAAGACGGCAGTCGCGAAGCAACAACTCGTGGCTGCACAACAGCCCGCGCCTGGTGAAGGGGCCTGCCCGCTGCACGCTCCTCGTCCATCCGCAAGATGCGGCGCCGCGCCGCCTCGCCCCCGGCGACCTGGCCGAGATCGAATCGGAGGCCGGCACGGTAACCGTCCCGGTCGAGGTTACCGACGCGATACGTCCCGGCGTCGTCAGCCTGCCGCACGGCTGGGGGCACGACCGCGGCGGCATCCGCCTGCGCGTCGCCCGGGCGCATGCCGGCGCGAGCGCCAACGACGTGACCAGCGAGCTCCACCTGGATACGCTCAGCGGCAACGCCGCTTTCAACGGCCTGCCCGTGACCGTGCGGCGCCGGCCCTGACACCTCATCTGGACACAGGCGGCCGAGCCGAAGGAAATCGGCGACTTCGCTTCCAGGTGTAGACCGCCGCCCGATGTGCTCTCCCCCAGGCGCGCCCGTACCTTCACCGCTGCATGACGATCACCGTGCCAGGGGTATCCGCCGTGGTGACGAACATGGTCGGGTCACGTACGCGAGCCGTGAGCAGCTCCGGGTGCGCGGCGCGCTGCAGGTGGATGCGAAAGACCAGCGCGGCTCCGGTAACGGACACGACCAGGACGTAGAGCGCGGCTGCCACACCCACCCAGAGGTGCATCTGGAACAACACGCGCCGTAGCAGTCCCGAACGGTCCGGAGTGCTCACGCTGACAATCCCGTCTCCCCCGTAGCCGCGTTACGGTCGGGCGTTCCGAGGCGGCCATCGCCTGCCTCGAGCGGTGCACTCTCAGCCGCCGATGTCGAAGCGTCCGCCGGCGACGATTGCACGCGGGAGCCCCGGATACCCGAGCGCGCTCTCGTACAACTGGTCCGTCAGGTTGTCGATGCGCAGGAACAGCGTCAGGTCGCGGCGCACGCGAAACTGCCCGCCCGCGCCGAGCAGCGTGTAGCCGGGATTGACGGTGATGTCGACGCCGCGCCCGTCGGAGACGCGCTGCAGCCCCAGGAACGCGCTGTCGTGCCGGTCACCCGTCACCCGCAGATTCAGGTGCAGGCTGCCGCGCCCCCGCGTGTAGCCGACACGCAGGTTGGCCGAATGCCGCGGCCGGCGCAGCAACGGCTGCCCGGGCTGGAACTGCTCGCTGGTGCTGACGTTGGCGACCACCTCGGTGTCCACCAGTGCGTACGAGGCGCTCGCCGTCAGCCCGGCGATTGGCCGCTGCAGGCCGAACTCGAGCTCGATGCCGTCGGCGCGCGACCCGTCGATGTTCACGTAGTCGGCTACGCCGTCGCCGCCGAACCCCGGTGAGGGCGAATAGGCAATCTGGTTCTCGTAGTCGTTGGCGAACCACGTGAAACGCGCCAGCCACCGCTGGTCGTCGAACGTGAGCTCGGCCCCCGCGTCCACCGTGACGGCCTGCTCCGGCAGCAGGGACAGGTCGCCGTCGACGTACTGGGAGCCGTACAACTGCGAGAAGTTCGGGTTCTTGATGCCGCTGCCGACGTTGGCCGATACCTTCAGCGACGAGAGCGGGCCCTCGCGGAACGGCAGCGGATAGCCGCCCGCCGACAGCTTCGGATTGACCGAGGCGCCGTAGTGGGCGTTGTCGTCGATGCGCGTCCCGGCTGTTATGAACCAGGCGTCGGCGACGTTGAACTGCTGCTGCACGAACCAGGAGTGGTTCTCCACCGTCTGCAACTCGTCGAGCGCGTTGGTCTCGCGGTAGTAGTCGTAGCCGGCGCTCAGTACCTGGTGGTCCAGCCAGGTCGCGTTGAGCTGGTACCGCGCCGCCGGGCGGCGCAGCGCCGCCTCGTACTCGAAGGGATAGTCGAAGCCGCTGTACGGGCCGCTCTGCGCGAGGAACCGGCCGGCGGTCAGGCCGGAGGCATCGGCGGTCAATGCGTCGAACGCCGTCTGGTCGAGCAGCCGTACGAGGCGCGGCCCGGCCGGATAGAGCGCGCCCGGCGTTCCTTCGAGGATCGCGAACACGCGGTACTGCGGATCGCCGATGGCGTCCACGGACTGACGCCCGGACCGGAAGTAGCTCAGGGTTGCGGAATGGTCGATGCGCGAGGAGAGGGTCTGGTCGAAGTCGAGGTGCCACGTCAGGTCGTCCGTGTCGTAGCCGGTGCCGGTGTCGCCCGGGGCATAGGTGATCGGGCCGACGGAGTTGGCGCGGGCGTCGCTGTAGCGGAACCCTGTTCGCAGCATGGTGCTGTCGCCGAGGATCGCCCCGACGTTGCCGTCGATCGACTGTTGATCAAAGCGGTCGGGCTCGGCCAGGCGGTCGCCGAACGCGCCGTCGGTGCCGCGGTAGGAGACCCCGAGCTGGTAGTCGATGCGCCGCTGGGCGCCGCCGAGCAGCCGCAGGTCGCCGCGCGCGGTTCCGAACGAGCCTCCCTCGATCGAGCCGGACAGTCGCGGGCCGCTGTCCGGTGTCCCCCGCTTGGTGAAGATCTGGATGACGGAGCCGATCGCGTCCGAGCCGTAGAGCGCCGACTGGGCGCCCCGCACCACCTCGACCCGCTCGATCTCGCTGGCCGAGACACGGCCGAAGTCGTAGTAGCCACCGTCGGCGTTGACCCGCACGCCGTCGATCAGCACGTGGTTGTAGTCGGACTCGCCGCCGCGCGCGAAGACCGAGGTGAGCTGGCCCTCCCGGCCGGTCGACTCGACGTTCAGGCCGGGCACGTAGCGCAGTACGTCCGCCACCGAATGGCTCCCGAGCGTCTCGATGTCGTCCTCGGTAAACACCGAGTGGGACTCCATGACCGAGACCTGCGCTTCGGCCGTCCGCGACGCGGTCACGACGACCGTATCGCTCAACGGTGCGATGGCGAGCCGGAAGTCGGCGGTCACGCCGGCCCCCGCGGTCACGTCAATCGTTCCGGCGGCGAATCCGTCGAGCCGGGCCGTCACTCGATAGCGTCCGTCTGCGGGCAGGTCCAGGCGGTAGCGTCCGGCATCCCCGCTGGTCGTGGTCGACACCACCCGCAGCCCGCGGAGCGCCTCGATGGTGGCGCCCGGCAGGACCCCGCCGGACGAGTCGGTGACGGTGCCGGCAACGACCGCCGGCTGCTGGGCCTCCAGATGGGCGACGGCGAGCGAACACAGCAGGATGCCGAGCAGGGCGGAATACCGCGGTGTCATGATGTCCTTCCTCTCGTTCGACGACAGGGGCGCCAGCGTACCGAAATCGAACGCTGCCGAGCCCTGGACGCAGAGGGCTCGACGAGACGGGAATCGAGTGTAGCGAGCGCTCTCTGGAGACGTTCTGAAGAGTTCCTGAAGAGTTCCTGAAGTCGGGGACGGCGTCCGGGGCGCTCGTATAGAGTGAGGCGACGGTCGAAAAGACGCCGATTGCCAAGGGTCGCTTCACTTGTTGACGCATGCCGTCGGACTGCTGTGCGGGCTCTCGGCCGCGGTCTTCGCGACCGCGGTGCGGAACCGTTGCGCCGCGCTGGCGCTGGCGGCCGGATTCCTGATGGGCGTCGCCTGGCTGGAGCCCGGCCCGGCATGGACCGGCGCGGTCATCGCCGCTACCGCCGGCCTCGCGCTCGTTCGCACGGAGGGCACTGCGGCGTCGGTGGCAGCACCGCTGCTTGCCGGTTTGGCCGGCGGGCTCTGGAGCGGGGTCCTGGGCGGCTACGGCCTGCCGCTGTGGCTCGCGTGTCTGCTCGCGTCCGGCGTCATCGCCGTTGCGGCCGTCTCCGCGGCCCGCGATCCGCGGTTTGCGGCGCCCTCGGTTCGTGACGACGCGCTCGCGGCACTCGGCGTGCTGGGACTGGCCGTCGCGGCCGCGCCGGGAGTGGCGGCCGGGTGGCGCGCCGCACAGGCGATGAATCTCGCGTCGGCAGACACGGTGCGGCCCGGCGTGCACCCGGGCGTGGTCGTCGCGTTCGCGGCGGCCGTCGCACTCGGCGGTCTGCACACGCTGCGGAGGCGCGGTTGAACCTGCTCGGGACGCTTGAGAACGGCCTGTTCGCCCTGGCGCAGGTGCTGCGTTTTCCGGTGATCGTGTTGCTCTGGGTGGCGGTCGCGACGGCCGTCTTCCTGGCCGGCGGATGCGTGATGGAATGGCTCGCCCGGCGGCGCGAGCGCGCGGGCTTCGATCTCAATGCTTGGCTGGATGCGGGCCCGGTGCTGGGCGGAAGCGACGCACGCCGGACCGCGCTGCCGGCGCCGCTCCGCGGGCTGCTCGGCGACGTCGAGGCCGAGTGCCTGAAGCCGTCGTTCGCCGACGGCGGTCTGGAGCACCTCGTCCTGGAGCGCGAGGAGCGGGTCCGGCGCACGTTGAACGGGTCGCGTCTGCTGGTGAAGGTGGGCCCGAGTCTGGGCCTGCTCGGGACGCTCATTCCGATGGGGACGGCGCTGGCCTCGCTCACGGCCGGCAACCTCGAGGCGATGGCGGGCCAGATGGTCGTCGCCTTCACGACCACCATCGTCGGTCTGGCGGCCGGAACGGTCGCCTACGTCATCCAGATCGTGCGCCACGGCTGGGTCAACGAGACCGTGCGCGAGCAGCGCTTCCTGGCCGAGCGGCTCGCCGCCGAGCTGGCGCGGGACGTGCCCCGCGAGGTCATGCCGGAGGAACGACGCCATGGGACGCTTTCTGCATCTGCCGTCGCCGGCTGACGCCGAGGACGAGGATCCGTTGTCGGGCGTGGCGAACATCTTCGACGTCTCGGTGGTGTTCATCGTCGGCCTGATGATCACTCTCTTCTCCGTCTATCGCATCGGCGACCTCGTCGATCCGGACAGCGAGGTGACGCTGGTCAAGACGAACGCCGACGGCCTGAGCGAGATCATCGTCAAGCGGGGCACCGAGATCACGGCCTACGAGCTGACCGGCGAGACGCTCGGCGGGCAGGGCGAGCGCCTCGGCACCGCCTACCGCCTGGCCGACGGACAGGTCGTCTACGTGCCCGACTGAGAGGTGCGGCATGACAGCAGCAGTACACCCGCGGCGGCATGCGGCGGCTCGCAGATGCGCAGGCCGAGCCGCCTGCGTGGCAGCCGGAATCGCCCTGCTGACGGTCGGCGCCGCCGCTCCGGCGAGCGCCCAGGAGATACGCGTCGCGTACCTTACGGGCGATTCCACGCTGCCCGGCCTGCTGAGCGCGTGGAAGGCGGTGCTCGAGGAGCGTCCGGACCTGCGCGACCGCGTCTCGGTCGCGTTCGTGACCGAATCGCTGCTCGACTCGGTCGAGACCGAGGCGGTGCTGCAGAGCGACGTGCTCGTCCTGCACGTGCACGACCAGCACACGCTCGAGCGCTTCGACGCGACCTACGACGTCGATCTCGTCGCCCGCGTCACCGGCCAGGGGCTGGTGCTCGGCGTCGGGGAGGGACTGCTGCCGCGGGAGCACTACGTCGAGCGCGGCGTGGCCTGGGACCGCCGGGCGCGTGCGTTCTGGGAGCACTCGGGCTTCGCGAACCAGGTCGGGCTGCTGAAGTACGTGCTGGCCGCCGCCGGTGTCGCGGGTCTGGCCGTCCCGGAGCCGCGGCCGAGCCTGCAGGCGGGCTACTACTATCCGGATCCGGCGGGGGCGGCGGGAGGCGCCGCCGGATCGGGCGGCCGTGCGTTCGCGACCTGGGAGGCGTTCGATGCCTGGCGGCGCGCGGCCGGCAAGCGCCGGCCGGGGGCGCCGCGCGTGGCGGTCGGCTTCTACGGATCCAACTTCGACGACGGCGACACCGCGCTCGTCGACGCGGTCATCGCGGAGATCGAGCGGCAGGGCGCCGAGGCGATCCCGATCTTCGGCTATCCGGCCGGCATCGCGTTCGAGACGCTGCTTCGCGATCCCGCGGGGGCGGCGCGGGCCGACGTCGCGCTGGCGTTCCTGTTCCGCTTCGCCGGCCCGGATGCCGGCGAGTCGCTCCGGAAGCTGGACATCCCGGTCATCAGCCTCATCAGCCTCTATGGCCGGAGCGAGGCCGAGTGGCGCGACTCCGCGCAGGGGCTATCCATGTTCGAGGGGACGTTCCAGGTCGCGGTCCCGGAGCTGGCGGGGCTGGTGGCGCCCACCGTGGTGGGGAGCAAGGAACGCCGCACCGATCCGGACACCGGGTTGACGATCGTCGCCAGTCAGCCGATAGCGCCCCGCGTCGCGACGGCGGTCCGGCGGGCGCTGGGCTACGCGGCGCTCGCAGCCGTGCCGAACGCCGACAAGCGCGTGGCCGTTCTCTTCTACAACTACCCGCCGGGGAAGGCGGGCATCGGCGCCAGCTATCTGAACGTCGCCGAGTCGCTGTCCAACGTCCTCCAACGCATGCAGGCGGCCGGCTACGACCTCGGCGGAAGCGATCTCGATCTGTCGTCCGAAGCGCTCCTCGATCGGATGATCACCCGGGCGCGCAACGTCGGCGGGTACGCCCCGGGCGAGCTCGATGCGATGCTGGACCAGGGCGGCGCCCTGCGGGCCTGGATGGGCGACTACCTGCGCTGGCTCGACGGCTACGCACCGGCGCTGCGGGAGAAGGTGATCGCCGACTGGGGCCGGCCGGAGGACGTGACCCTGATGGCGAAGGACGGCGGCTTGATCATCCCGGCCCTGCGCTTCGGCAACGTCGCGGTGCTGCCGCAGCCGGCGCGCGGGTGGGGCGAGGACGGCGAGAAGCTGTATCACGCCAAGGATCTGGCGCCGCATCACCAGTACGTCGCCACCTACTCCTGGTTGCGGGCGCCGGAGCCGGTGGGTTTCGGGGCCGATGCGGTCGTGCACCTGGGAACGCACGGGACGCTCGAGTGGCTCGACGGCAAGGACCTGGGCCTGTCCGCGGCCGACGCGCCGGACGCGCTGATTGCCGACCTGCCGAACCTGTACGTCTACAACGTCGACGTCGTGGGCGAGGGGCTGGTGGCGCGCCGCCGGGGCATGGCGACGCTGGTGGACCACATGGTGCCGCCGTTCGTCAGGAGCGCGTTGCTGCCCGAGCTGGCCGCGCTCGGCGAGAGCGTCGACGACTATCACAACAACGTCCACAAGAACGTGCAGCTCGCCGAGGCCTACGCGGACGAGATACGGCGGCAGGCGGCCGAGCTGGGAATCGTCAAGGACCTCGGGCTGGAGCTGGGGACCGGGGCTCAGATCGAGCACGACACGCTGCACGCCATCGAGGACTACCTGATCGAGCTGCGGGGGCAGAACATCCCGTACGGGCTGCATGCCTTCGGCCGCACGCCGGAGCCGGAGATGCGCGCCAGCACCGTGGACGCGATCGTGTCGGTCGACCGGGATCTGCTGCCGAACGACGCGACGGTGCTGGCGGCCGACATGGAGCGGCGGATCGTCGAATCGGGTCCGCGCGAGCTCGACCATCTGCTCCACGCGCTCGACGGCGGCTACGTCCCGGCGGGGAACGGCGGCGAGCCCATCCGCAACCCGGACGCCTATCCCACGGGCAAGAACTTCTACGGCATCGATCCCGACAAGGTGCCGAAGCCGGCCGCGTGGAGGCTCGGCGTCTTCCTCGCCGAGCGGCTGCTGAAGGACCACGTCGCCGAGCACGGGCGGTATCCGGAGAAGGTGTCGTTCGTCATCTGGGGCACCGAGACGTTGCGTCACGAGGGGGTGCTCGAATCGCAGATCTTCCATCTTCTCGGCACGCGTCCGGTCTGGGACGCCCGCGGCAAGGTGGTCGACGTCGAGGTGGTTCCGGCGCGCGAGCTCGGCCGGCCGCGGGTCGACATCGTGATCGCCTCGGCCGCCGAGGGGATGTTCAACAACGTCACCCGGCTGATGGACGAGGCCGTGCAGCGGGTGAAGGTGCTCGAGGAGGCCGAGAACTTCGTCCGCCGCCACTATCTGGCGACGAAGGCCGCGTTGATGGACCGCGGCTACGCGGAGGAGGACGCCGAGCGGCGCGCCGGGGTGCGGATCTTCGACGAGCCGCCGGGGACGTTCAACCTGAACACGTCGCGCATCGCCGCGGCGAGCGGCACCTGGGACAGCGACCGGCCGATGGCCGACGAGTACCTGTCGAAGATGGGCCACGGCTACGGCAACGGGTTCTGGGGCGAGCCGATGGAGGACGTGTTCCGCCTGGCGCTCTCCGGCACCGAGAAGGTGGTGCACAGCAGCTCCACCATGCTCTACGGCGCCCTCGACAACGACGACTTCTTCATGTACATGGGCGGCCTCGCGGCGGCCGTGCGGAGCATCGACGGCGAGAGCCCGCAGATGGTGGTCACCAACACGCGGGACCCCGGCCAGCCGGAGATGACGGGCATCGACAAGTTCCTCGGCGCGGAGTTCCGGACCCGCTACGTCAACCCCACCTGGATCGAGGGGATGCAGCGCGAGGGCTACGCCGGCGCCGGCGAGATGCGCGCGTTCGTCGAGTATCTCTGGGGCTGGGACGCCACGGTGCCCGAGACGGTCGACGACGCGATGTGGAACGAGTCGTTCGCCGTGTACGTCGAGGACCGGCACGACCTCGACCTGAAGGCGTTCTTCGACGAGCACTCGCCCCACGCCTACCAGGACATCACCGGCCGGATGGTCGAGACGATCCGCAAGGGCTACTGGGCGGCGGACGACGCGACCACCGAGCGGCTGCTCCGCGAGCATGTCGAGAGCGTCGCCACCCATGGCGTGGGCTGCTCCGAGCACACCTGCGGCAATCCCCGGCTGCTGCGCTACGTGCTGGAGCAGGGCGCCGTGATGAACATTCCGGGTCCGGCGCTCGAAGCCTACCGGGCGGCGATGGAAGCGGCGATCGGCGCCGACATCGAGGCCGCCGCGGCCGAGGCCGAGGAGTTCGTCCGGTGGAACGAGTCGCGTCCGGCGCTGACGACGACGAACATCGAGGGGTTCCGCATGGAGGAGTCGGCCGACGCTGCCGAGCCGCTGCCCGCGCCGCCGGCCTCCGGGGCGGACGACGGCGTGTGGACCCCGCTCTGGGTCGGCGCGCCCGTCCTGGGCCTGCTCGCCATCTGGCGTTGGCGCCGCCACCAGCGGTAAACCCGGAAGCTCCCATTGCCGAGACTCGTGGTCAAGTCTCTGCCGGGCGTGGCATTGCTGTCGGCCGGGCTGTGCGCCGCACTCGTCGTGGGCGCGGAGTCGGAGACCGTACGAGTCAGCCGGAGCGGGCGCGGGGCGTACGAAGCGAGCCTCGCCGCGCATCCTCGCGGTTTCGCGGTGGCGTGGCACGACACCCGCCATGGGTTGCCCGAGATCTATGCACGGCTTCTCGACGGAAGCGGCCGGCCGGTCTCCGAGGAGTACCGCCTGACGGCGGGGGCGGGCCGCTCGTACGAGCCGAGCATCGACGTTCCCGATCCGGATGTTTCCGACGACCTCGTCGTCGCGTGGTACGAGGTGGCGGCGGACGACTCCTCGTCGCGCGCGCGAGTCGGTGCGTGGACGGCCGCCGGCACACCGCGCTGGACGAGAACGCTGTCCGATCCCCGAAGGCGTGGGCGGGCGGCGGCGGTTGCCGTGGTCGGCGATCGGATCCAGTGTGTCTGGATCGAGGAGACGCCCCGTCTGCCAGGTAGCGGGGGTGTCGGGAGGAAAGAGACGGGCAACCGGGCGGCGGACACCGAACGGGAGTTCTCGACGGTCGTCCGGGCCCAGCAGCTCGGTCTCGACGGCGAGCCGCTGGGCGTGGCGCACGACATCGCCGCCGCGAGCCGCACCACGTGGAACCTGAATCTGAGCCTGGATGACGAGGGCGTCCCGTGGCTCGTTTTCGATGCGCAGTTGGAGACGCGCGCCCACGAGCTCTTCCTGGCACGCCTCGGCCGGGACCCGGCGGCCGTGGAACAGTTGAGCTTGGATGATGGTGCGCCCTCCGTCTATCCCGATCTCGCATTCGGGGCCGGACGAGCCGCCGTCACCTGGTGGGACACGCGCGACGGCAACGCGGAGGTCTATCTGGCGGTCGTCGACGGGCAGGAACTGCCGAGGGGAATAGAGAGCGCGGCGTCGCGCGTGACCGACACGGCGGGGGAGTCTATCGGCGCCTACGTCGACTGGAACGGCAGCCGGTTCGGGCTGGCGTGGTCCGACGAGGTCGAGCCCGGTCTGCCCCACGACGTCTTCTTCCAGCGGTACGCTGCGAGCGGTGTTCCGGACGGCGGCCCGCGCCGGCTCACCGACAACCCGAAGGCGTCTCTCATTCCGGCCATCCGCGGCGCCGGCTCGCAGTTCGCGCTGGCGTGGAACGAAGACGTTGTCGACGCGCGCGGCGATCATCGCGGCGGAGGGCGTTCGGAAGTCGTCTTCGCGTTCGCCCCGGAATGAAGGTGCTTTCCTCAGGAATTCTTCAGGCAGTCGTAAGGGAATCTTAAGGAAGCGTGGTCTCGGCGCTCACTAGACTCGATGTTGCGAGTCCGGGCACGGACCATGCTGCTCGATGCGCTGATTCGCTGGTCGTTGCACAACCGCCTGACGGTGCTCGCGGTGGCGGCCGCCTTCCTCGTCTGGGGTTCCTACGTAGCCGTACGAATGCCGGTCGACGTGCTGCCGGACCTTACCGCGCCGACGGTGACGGTGCTGGTCGAGGCGCGGGGGATGGCGCCGACCGATATGGAGGCGCTGGTCACCTTTCCCATCGAGGCGGCCCTGAACGGCGCGTCGGGCGTGCGGCGGGTGCGCTCGTCGACCGCGGTCGGCATCGCCGTCATCTGGGTCGACTTCGACTGGGGCGCCGACGTTCTCCGCGCGCGACAGACCGTGAGCGAGAGACTGGCAGCGGTGGCCGGGACGCTGCCGGACGACGTCGCCCCGCCGGTCATGGCCCCGCTGTCGTCGATCATGGGCGAGATCATGTTCGTCGCGCTCCAGTCGTCCGTGCATGCGCCGCTCGAGCTGCGCACGACGGCAGAGACGCTGGTGCGCCGGCGGGTGCTGGCGACGCCGGGGGTGGCGCAGGTGACGGTCATCGGCGGCGAGCGCCGGCAGTTCGAGGTGCTGGTCGATCCGGAGCGGCTGGCGGACTACGGCGTCGCCCTGAGCGCGGTCGAGGACGCGATGCGGCTCGCGAGCCGCAACACCTCGGCCGGGTTCCGCCGCACCGGCGGGCAGGAGTACCTGATTCAGGGGGCCGGCCGCGCACACGATGTCGAGGGAATCGGAGCGACGGTCATCACGACCCGCGAGATGCGACCGATCCGGGTGCGGGACGTGGCGGACGTGCGGATAGGGGAATCGCTCAAGCGGGGTGAAGGCTCCCGCAACGGGCGGCCGGCGGTGATTCTCGGCATCCATCGGCAGCCGGACGTCAACACGTTGGCGTTGACAGCCGATCTCGACCGTGCGCTCGACGAGATCCAGTCGGAGCTGCCGGTGGGGATGGAGCTCGATTCGCGCCTGTTCCGCCAGGCCGACTTCATCGAACTGGCCCTGGCGAACCTGAACGGCGCACTGCGTGACGGCACGCTGCTGGTGGTGCTCGTCACGCTGCTGTTCCTGGCCAATCTGCGAGCCGGCGCCATCACGCTGTTGGCGATACCACTGTCGCTGCTGGCCGCGGTGGTCGGCGTGCGCGTGGCGGGCCTGTCCATCAACAGCATGACGCTGGGGGGCATGGCCATCGCGGTGGGCGCGCTGGTGGACGACGCCATCGTCGACGTGGAGAACGTCGTCAGGCGCCTGCGGGAGAACGCGGCGCTGCCGGAGGCGGCGCGGCGCCCGGTGCTGGAAGTGGTCTATCGGGCCAGCCGGGAGATCCGGGCGTCGATCGTCTACGCGACGCTGATCGTGATGCTCGTGTTCCTGCCGTTGTTCTTTCTGGTCGGCGTTGAAGGGCGCCTGTTGCAGCCGCTCGGGCTCGCCTATCTGATCGCGCTGGGGGCGTCGCTGGTGGTGGCGCTGACGGTGACGCCGGCCCTGTGCTCGTATCTGCTGCCGGGAGCGCGGCGCATCCGGGAGGGTCGCGAGCCGGCGTTGGCGGCCGCCATGCGCCGCGGATACGGGCGTTTGCTGCCCGGCGTGCTGCGGCAGCCCGAGCTGGTGCTCGCCGCCGCCGGCCTGCTGTTCGCCGTGTCGCTGGCCACCGTTCCGCGGATGGGCCGGGCGTTCCTGCCGGCCTTCAACGAGGGAGCGCTGGTCATCAGCGCGGTGACGCTGCCGGGTACGAGCCTGGAGGAGTCCGATGCGCTGGGGAGCGCCATCGAACGCCTGCTGCTGGACGTGCCGGAGGTGGCCGCGACCGGGCGGCGGACGGGGCGAGCGGAGCTGGACGAGCACGTCCAGGGGGTCGAGTCCGCCGAGATCGACGTGCGGCTGACGCCGGGCGGCCGGCCGCGGGACATCGTGCTGGAGGAGATCCGCGAGCGGCTGTCGCTGGTGCCGGGCACCAACATCACCATCGGGCAGCCGATCTCGCATCGCATCGATCACATGCTGTCGGGGGCGCGCGCCAACATCGCGGTCAAGATCTTCGGATCCAACCTGAACATGCTGCGCGGGCTGGGGGCGCAGAGTCTGGCGGCGATGCAGGGTGTCCCGGGGCTGGTGGACGTGGCGCTGGAGCCGCAGGCCGACATTCCGACCGTGCGGGTCGGCTTCAATCGGGCGGCGCTGGCCCGTCACGGCCTGCCGGCGGGGCAGGCGGCGTCCATGCTGGAGACGGCGCTGCTGGGCCGCCGGGTGGGGCAGATCATCGACGGGCAACTGGCGGTGCCGCTGGTGCTGCGCTATGCGACGAACGACCTCGCCGACCTGGAAGCGATGTGGCAGACGCGCCTGGACATGCCGGCGGGCGCGCGGGTGCCGTTGGGCAGCCTGGCCGACATCGTGGAGGATCGCGGCCCGAACTTCATCGGACGAGAGAACGCGCAGCGGCGGATCATCGTGACCGCGAACGTGGCGGGGCGCGACCTGGGCAGCGTCGTGGCCGACGTGCGTGAGCGGGTGGCGGCGGGCGTGACCCTGCCGGAGGGCTACCGCGTGGAGTACGGCGGTCAGTTCGAAGCGGAAGAGGAGGCCGAGCGCCTGCTGCTGGGGCTGGGCGTCGGGGCCGTGGCGGGCATCTTCCTGATCCTCTATAGCGCGTTCCGGTCGACGCGGGACGCTGCGATCATCATGCTGAACCTGCCGCTGGCGCTGATCGGCGGCGTGGCGGGCGTGTTCCTGGGGGGCGGGGTGCTCTCCATCGCGGCGCTGATCGGATTCATCGCGCTGTTCGGCATCGCCACGCGCAACGGGATCATGCTGGTGTCGCGCATCCGGCGACTGCGCGAGGAAGAAAGGGATCTCGGCTTGCGCGAGGCGGTCATCCGCGGCTCGGTGGATCGGCTGGTGCCGATTGTGATGACAGCGTTGTCGACCGGGTTGGCGTTGCTGCCCGTGGCGCTGCGGTTCGGGGTGCCGGGCAGCGAGATTCAGGCGCCGCTGGCGCTGGTCATCGTCTGCGGGCTGTTCTCGTCGACGGCGCTGAACATGTTCGTCGTGCCCGCGGTGGTCCTGCGGTCGGGGGCCCGCGCCTCGCGCTTAGCCCAATGAACGCGCTTCCCTCGGTCGCTCTGACACAGCGGTTTCTTGCCTTGTGCCAAGAGCATGGTTCGCAACGTCTTGCGGTCGGGATGGTCGCCGTGGGTCGGAGCACAGGCGTGTCGGGGTTGCCGAAGAACAACGACTGGACGGCGTGGGACGCTGAAGAAATGCGCGCGGCGGTCGAATACCTCGAGCAACTGCGCATTCGATGACCCGTCGGATTGGAACGCGAGCTTCATGCCGACCTGAATCTCGCGGGCCGAGAACGCCGAGTCGATCAAGCCGAACTCCGTGCCGTTGGGATCGCGGCGGTAGTCGACGCCAAATTCGGCTGATCGCCGGCGACACCGTCTTCGCCGTCGGCGTCGACGGCCTCTTCCACGCGCTGGGACGCCTGCTCGGCTAGATGGCTGTCTTCGTCCGGAAGTGCGCCTGCTCCGCGATGCCGTTGTCCAAGGTTCCCGAATGCGGGCCAACGAGGCTGATTACGAAGCAACCCCGTGGGGAAGCTGGCAGAGCGTCCTGATCCTCGCCGCAGCACCGGGGCGACGGGGCGAGTGCGGGGGTGTAAGCGCCGTCCTCTGAAGACCAGCTCAGAAGAAAACCCCCGTCAGTGCTGACTCAGTGCTGACTCAGTGCTGACTCAGCGATTCTGGCGATCTTCCCAGAACCCCGATTGATTCACGCCAAGTCATTTCTTTTGTTTGGTTTAAGTTGGTGAGCCGCCAGGGACTCGAACCCTGAACCCGCAGATTAAGAGATTTCGCCCGCACCTGTTCCGTCGTTTGCGCGCCTTTGCCACGGAATGCCGTAACCAGCTCGCATACAACACGTTAGCTCTTTCGCCCGCGTGAGGGTGAATGTCGGCGCTTGCTGTGCCATGCTGTCGTTGTGGTGACACAGTGGTGACACGGGGGGGCTGGCGATGCTGACGGAGCGGACGATCCGGGACGCGAAACCGCGGGCGTCGACGTTCACGATCTGGGACTCCCAGGTGCGGGGGCTCGGGGTGAGGGTGACTCCGGCCGGGAGCAAAGCGTACGTGGTCGACTACCGCGTTGCCGGCCGCCGGCGGCGGTCGACGTTGGCGAGGTGTTCGGAGCTGGCGTTGAGGGACGCCCGCACGCGGGCCGGCCGCGAGCTGGTCGCCATCCGGTCCGGGGAGTCGGATCCGCTGGAGCGGCGACGGGACGCACGCGAAGCGCTGACCGTGGCGGACGCGCTCCGGCGCTACTTCGATGAGCATGCGCCCGCTCGCATTCAGATCGGGCGACTCAAGGCGTCGTCGGTTGGGGAGTATCGGAAGCACGCCCGGCGCTACGTCGAACCGAAGCTCGGGCGCCGCAAGCTGGCGGACGTGAAGCGCCGGGACATTGAACGGCTGGTCGACCCCTTGACGCGGACGCAGCGCAACCGCGTGCTCGCGTTCGTCTCGCACCTGTTCAATCTCTGCGAGCGGTGGGAGTGGCGAGGGCAGCGCACGAACCCCGCTCGCGGCATTGAGCGCTCGCCAGAGACGGCCCGCGATCGCGTGCTCGACTCCGGGGAGTTGGCGGCGCTGTCGGCGGCTCTCGACGGGCTCGCGGAGCGGTATCCCGCGCCGGTCGCGGCCATCAGGGTTGCCGCGCTCACCGGGCTGAGAATCTCCGAAGTCTGCTCGATCCGATGGGAGGATATCGACTTCGAGAGCGGGCGCGTGACGCTCGCGGACACGAAGACCGGGCGGCGCGTCCACCATGTCCCCTACGCGGCGCTGGACGTGCTGAGGGGGATTCTCCGCATCAACGAGGAGTGGGCCTTCTCGACAGGACGCTCTCACGTGACATACCGCCACGTCCGCACTGTCTTCGCAGAGGCGGCGAGGGCGGCGGGGCTGGTTGGCGTTCGCCTGCACGACCTGCGGCGCACCGTCATGACGAACGCGGCGGCCGCGGGAGTCGGCGTTCACGTGCTACGCGACCTGCTCGGGCATCGAACGACGGCAATGGCCGACAGATACGTCAGGTCGGTAGGCTCGCCGGTCGCGGACGCCCGCGAGGCCATCGGTGCGGCGATGGCGGCGGCGATGCGCGGCGATGGCGGGCGCGTCTGACCCCCGTCGCTGGCGTCACACCCCATCGCTCTCGGGGGAGGGGGATGCGCTTTACCCTGGCGTAAAATTACGCTAGAGTAATTCCATGAACACATACACGAGCAATTGGGCGCGAGAGCATGCATTCAAGGCGGAATGCGTCGAGGCCGGCCGCGAGTGCCTGTCCCCGCGGGAGGCGGCGTTGCTGTTCGGCGTCGAGCCGGCGACCCTCCGCATGGCGAAGAAGGCGGGCAACATCCGGCCCGTGTTCGTGATGACCTTCGGACGCGGCGACATCCCCTTCTACCGGCTCTCCGACCTGATCAAGCACTTCCACAGGACCGGCTCTCCCGAACTGCTCGACAAGATGCGCCGGAACGGAAACACGTGCTGGATGCAATCGGGCTCGCCGGGCGGCTGGCTGCTGCTGTCCGATCGGCCTGGACTGCGGCCGTGGGACGATGACGAGGCGGCGTCGTGACTGACGCACGAGTGTTCGACGACAACCGGCTGTATCCGGCAGGCCACCCGGACCTACGCCAGATCGCTCCCTATTCCACGATGGCCCATTGGCGATGCTCGGGGCGCGGACCCGCGTTCGTCAAGCTCGGGGCGCGCGTCGCGTACTCGGGCGCCGCGCTCAACGCTTGGCTCGCAGCGCAGACCGTCCAGCCGCTCGACGGTCAGCAGGCGGGCGCCGATGCCTGACGCGCTGGCCGTGACCGGGGGGCCGGACTGGGCGGCGATGGATCATGAGCATCGCGGGCTCGTGCTCGCTGACTACATCGCGCAATTCGGCCGCCGCACCCTGACGGAGTTCTGGATCATCGGCCGCGGGCTGGAAGCACACGCCACGGGGCTCAACAAGGGCGACGGCGGATGGTACGCCTACCTTGACCAGATCGGCATGAAACCCGCTCAGGCGTCCGAGTTGCGTCGACTCGCGCGGGGCTTTGCGACTGTCGAGGAGCTGCTACGGCACCGGACGAAGGACGAAGCGGTCAAGGCGCTCAAGGGGCGCAAGGCGCCGGAGTCCGAGTCGACCCCGACCGCTGAAATTCAGCGGTCCGAACCTGCCAAGGTCGTGCAGCCCGAACCGACCGACCCGCCGGCCCGCGAGCCTGACGAAGTGCTGCCGCCCCTGCCGCACCCGTCGGCTCCGGTCGTGGAAGTCGAAGGGGTAGAGCTGAAGACGGTTGAGGAGTGGGACGCAATCGAGGACGTGGCCCGCGAGGAAGCGGCAAAGCAGGAAGCGGCCGACCGCGAGGCGCGCGAGGAGCGGCTGAGCATCCGCCTGCAAGACGAGGACGGACCCGCGGTCGACGTGCTCCACCGGAAGCTAGAGGCGACCGAGGGCCGCGAGCGGGACGAACGGCGCGCCCGGCTCAAGGCGGAACGCGAGCGGGACGGCATGAAGCGGGCGCTACTCAAGGCGCGTTACTCAGACGAAGCGGCGGCGCTCAACGTGCAGATTGATGATGCGCTCGCGGTGGTCGGCGTGGCGCGGAAGCGACCCGAGTCAGGCACGGCGCATCCGCCGCGGCCGTCCGCAACGCCAGCACCGTCGACCGGCATCGGACCGAGACAACGCGGCGCCGGCCGGCCGGCCGGAAGGGGGCGACGGCATGACCGCGATCAAGACGCTGGCGGCCGAGTTGCTGTTGACGACGGTATCGGTCGCCTACCACTGCCGGCGGAACGGTATCGAGACGGTCCGCCGGCTGCCGGAGAACGTGGTCGGCGGCCAGATGTGCGCCCATGTGCGCGACGAAGACGCGGCGGCCATCCGCCAGCACTACCGCGACCGGGTGCGGAGTCGTGAGGGATGACCTACCGTTGGTCGGCGCCGTGCCGGACTACGGGCCGATGCGCGAGCCGGAATGGTCGGCGCTTCCCAAGGGGCGCCGTGCAAGACTCACGGGCGCCGCGTGCGGGCTCAAGGGCGTCGACTGGGGATTCCGGTCCAAACCGATCACTGATTCCGGTCCAAACCGATCACTGATTCCGGTCCAAACCGATCACTGATTCCGGTCCAAACCGATCACTGATTCCGGTCCAAACCGATCACCGTCGGTCG
>Ga0209754_1000652_pt1 | contig 45199 bp, 38 predicted proteins | sample MesohylBB_FD_187295 | JGI IMG/M metagenome (GOLD analysis project Ga0209754, IMG submission 187295) | Host-associated microbial community of the marine sponge Aplysina aerophoba from Gulf of Piran - sponge mesohyl, lysed by bead beating... | ecosystem: Host-associated > Porifera > Sponge >...
TGTTGTATTTTGGGCGGTCGGCCGCAAGCGGCCTCCCTTGTGCAGGGGCTGCGCCCCCGCAACGCCCCCCTCCAAAACCATCCCTCACCGACCGTGTGCCTTCTTCGCAACGTGTCGGCTGGCGAGCATGGCGACTGTACACCAGTCGCGTCACCAAGAGCCTGAATGGTTCCAAGGATGACTGGCTGGTCAAGCGTTGTGGCTTGGTAGTTACCTCAAACCTTCTATTCGATCGGGCGAAACTCGCCATCCTCTACTTTGTAAAACCAGACGCTGGCATCAACTAAATCGCCGTTGGCTTTGAAGTGCAGCGGCCCCAGGAGCGTCTCGGATTCGCTCTCGCGTATTGCTTGCGCGATCTCATGTCCATGGAACGAGTCGCCCGCGCGTACCCCTGCCGCCAGCACCTGCATCGCTATGTATCCATTGACTGAGAATGGGCCAGGATCGCGGTATTCGGTATCGCGGTAGGCCTCAATCCAGCCGGCGCCGGCCACACTGAAGGGGCTGGGCGCGAGCGCGCTTACGTACATCGCGCCGGCCGCGGCTTCCGCTTGGTCGACGTCAGCTGCCAGGAATGCCCCGTCGCCGGCAAGCAACGGCAGGTTCAGCTTCGCCTCCAACAGGCTGGCGCGGAGGTCGCGGGCCGCGCTTGCGTCGCCGGCGAAGAAAATAGAGTCAGCCCCTGCACTTTGAATCTGCTGCGCGGTTTCTGAAAAGTCGGGCTGCCCTTCCGCAACTGCCAACTGGATCGCTGTCGTCGCGCCGAGCGCCTGCAGGTTTTCAACAACTGACGCGGCCAGGCTGCTGCCGTAATCCGTTTCTGAATGGACAACGGCAACGCGCTGGGCGGTCATCGTATGTACCAGGAAACGGGCGGCTGCTTCGGCCTGCGTGCTGTCGTTGGCATTTACGCGAAAAAACATGGTGTGCCCGCGGTGGGTCAGTGCGCGCATTCCGGCCGCAGGTGTGATCTGAACGATTCCCATTTCTTCATAGAGGGGCAGGGCAGAGGAGGTGGGGCCGCTGTCCAGGTGGCCGATCAAGCCTGCAATGTGTTCACCGCCTGCGAGAGCCAGTCTGATTCGTTCTGCATTTTCGAGAGCTGCGCTGTTTTCCGATCTGTCATTGAGGGCGCGAACGACAATGCGGCGGCCCAACAGCCCGCCGTTACTGTTAATCTCCTCGGCTGCCAGGCGCACACCGCCAAGCGCAGATTGTCCTGCATCGGCACGGAATCCGCTTAGTGGCACCGCGACGTATACTATTGTCTCGCCGGCAAGGGGTTGCGCGCTGGCCGCGTTGCAGGCGGATGTCAGTGCGGCGATGAGGCAGACTGCAAACAGTGCGATGAAGCTGTTAGAGCGTGGTCGCACATTTTCTGCCATTTGGCGAAGGCGTATGGAAAGATTCATATATAAATATGCTGGAACCTGCGTTGGACCCGCAGGATGAGGCTGTGAATCATTCTAATGCGTTGGCTGAAAGTAGGTTGAAATGTGGCGATACAGCTCTTCCAGGTTGGTCTCATCGGCGCGATGGAACCTGCCTCCGCCGATGCGAGCAAGGTTTCGCAATAGTGATGCGTCTGCATCGCGGCCGAATGCGATCGTGTGGATTGCCACCGGCAACTGGGCCTGTTGCACTGCCTGCTGCAAGTCTTGCAAACGGGAGTCGCTGTCGTTATCGCGGCCGTCGGTCATCACCACGATGGCATTGATGGCTTCGGTGTCGCCCACATTCTGCAGATCACTATGTGCTGCCCATACGGCATCAATCAGGTCGGTGTAGCCGCTCGCCTGCATGTTTTCGATCAGCTGTGACAGGTAGTTGCGGCCGTTTGCATCCAGCTGTTGCAGAGGACCGTGCTGCTTGATCCCGGAGCCAAACTCGACCAGCCCGACTCTGTCGCGGTCCCCCTGAATTTCGTCGATGAACCCGTGCAGGGCGGCTTTCGAACTGGCAAGTTTTGTGCCTTCCATCGACTCGCTGGTGTCCACGATCAAGACGATATTGGCAGGCCGCTTTGTGTAGCGCCAAATGTCCAGCACCATTTCCATTACCTGCGCAGGCGGCAGAGGCAAAAGGGTCTGTGGGAGAAGTGGGTTCACTGCACTGCTGCCGGCGAATGGGCTCGGCGCGGCCATCAGGTCGATGGACAGGTCGACAGGTCGGAAACCGGCCTGCAGAAAGGCAAACTGACTCTCCTCCTCCAGCAGAAAACTGGCGAATGCACGGTAGGTGCGGCGTTGGTTCCGGGTCAGGGCAGGGCCGGTGCGGCCGTCCAATTCCAGCAGCGCCAGGGGATAGTCAGCCCAAAGGGTACCTTCCTTCGGGTAGATAGCGACCAGTTCACCCTCAGGCAGGCGCCGGTCGTCGTTGTCCAAGCCTAGCAATCGCGGGCGATTGCGGGCGGAGGAGTGGTTCCAGGCAATGACGGTCTGCTCTTGGGTGACGAATGCATCCAGGACGACGTTGTCTGCATTCCCGGCGGGGAGCAGGCGTCCTTCGTCGCCCAACTGATTGCCGTCCGGGAGGACATGCGCGGCGGTTTCCACGCTGCGAACGTAATCAATGACTTCGGGCCGCGCGGCGATCTCTTGGGTCAAACCGCGAGTTACACCGGCGCCGGTGTAAAACTCCGACAAAATCGCCAGCACACCTGCGGCGCTGTTTACGCTGGGGTGACCCCATGTGAACTCAGTGAAAGAGGCGATCGCGCGGGCCTGGACTTCAGTCCAGCCGACAGCCTGCTGGGGCCAGCCAAGAATCCGGGCTGCTTCTGGATGGGCGGCTATGACGATTGGGCTGACAGCGAATCGCGTTGTCGGACCGACCCGGCTGGCCCCTAAGCTGCCTGGCGCGATTGGAAAGAGTTCGGCCCAGCGTCGTTCGATCAAATCCAGCCAGAGCGAACTGTCGGGCGCGACGGCCTGAAAGCCGGGTTGCCGCAGCGACTCCTGCACCATTTCCAGGGGCGACAGCCTCACAAGTTCGACCCGCATCAACTCGCCGTCGACTGTACGGAGTTTCAGGTCGTTGAAACTGTCGGCCCGCTCTTGCAGTGGTCCCGCGATGGGTTGCGAGACGGCCACTGTCAACTGGGCGCTATTGGCGGGCCAGTCTGCTAAAGGGGCGACGTCACCGGTGGACGCGGCAATGCTGCCGCCGTTCAGGTTGTCAGAGATCCAAGCGCCCACGCGCACCGTCGTCACGGCACAGGCGCATAGCAGGAAGCAGGCTGCTATTGCCAGGGCGGCGAGGTGCTGGCCGGGCAAAAGGCGTCGGCGTCCTGTTTCAGACGGCTCTGCAGGGTCTCGACTTGTCTCTTCCTGCGGTAGGCTCATTGCGCTTCGTTCGTGTCCTGCCAACTCCAAAGACTGGGCAGGAGGTCTCGATTGGGAGGTTGCATTGTGATTGCAGGCTGGATTTCGCTTCTTACACCTAACTTCTGCCAGCGCACAAAGAGGCTGTCGTCGGAGGCGTCTACAGCCAGGCCGGGGTCAATGGGTCGCAGGCCGAAAGCAAGGGCCTTGCGCTGTTGCGCTTCGCTGAGCAGAAAACGCTGAAACGCCAATGCGGCGTTCTTCTGCACTGCCGACGTTTCCGGGCCTACCCAGATAGCGAATGGAAAGTCGAACCGGGCGGTCACTTCGGGATAGTGGACGATCATCGGCTCCTGCCAGCGGGTCTGGATACCTTCCATGTTGCGCAGGAGCTCGCTTTCCAGGAACTGTCCGCCATCTCCTGCAGTGAAGCCGAACAGTGCCACATTTTCGGCCGCGCTTGATCTGTTCCAGCTCGAGATGTTCGCCGCGCCCATTGCCTCATCCAGCCAGATAAGGAATTCCGGGTCGGTTACGTCTTCGACAGATAGGTCATTTCGATCGTAATATTCGCCGGCGGCGGTGATTATGGCAGCCAGGCCGGCCACGGTCTTGCCAGGCGCGGCAAGCGCCAATTTGAAGTTGCCCCAGGCGGGATCGCCGCCCAGTTCTTTCCAGCCTGTCGGCGCGACGGCCGCCTCGTGCACTGTGGACCATGAGACTGGCCCGAGGTTTTCGAGGAGGGCGACGCCGCGGCTTCGAAACAAGCCCCAGGTGAGAAGCGTTTCTGCCACGGAGCGCACGCGGTATTGCCCGTCGCTCAGAAACAGGTCCCGCCCCAGTCGATCCCTGTTGGAGGTGTTGGCCATTTCGACGAGGTAGCGGCTTTCGGCTATCCAGGCTGTGGGGAAGGCGTCCAGAGCAGCGCGGATTTCTGGGGGTAGGTCATGTGGGAGAATGTCTGCTGGCAGCGCGCCGAACTCGTTCCGTTCCCATCTTCCCAGCGCGTCCAGGCCGTCCATGGCGATTACTTCGACTTCAACCGGCGCGCTTCCCGTTCCGGGGTCAAACGCTATGAACTCTTCCGCCGCGGCCCGGACCCACGGCTCCACCGGCGGGGCTGTGATCACCTGAATTCGTACTACCTGCGGGGGCCCGGCAGCAAAGCCAGGGTTGACGGATTCCCCGCCGATCGTGCGCCACACCAATATCGCGACGACCAGCAGAGCGGCTGCCGATAGGATCGCGACAAAAAGGACACGCGTGCGATTCATTGTTCCTGAACAAGTGGGGTGCCGCAGAAGTCGCATACCGCGGTCTGCGTGATAGAGGCGCCTTCTACAAGATCCGGCGGTGTCGCCGCGCCGCACGATGCGCACTGCGGTTCATAGCGCACTGTTTGCGGGGATTCACCGCCTAGCGGCCGCTCCACTCTTAGAGGGATATCGTCAGGATCGGGCTCTGTGCGTCCAAGGTATGCCCCGAGGAGGCTGGTGACGCCGACTAAGACGAGTATTCCGGGCCAAATCCAGTCGGTGGCGAAGAGGATGGCGAGGCCGATCATAAAGACGGCGCCGGTCAGGCCATGGCGGGGCGCGGCGAATTTCGCGTTTTTCATGGTTAGTGCGGACTCGTTTTGTTTCAGTGGGGAGTTTTCAACATCCCGCATGTGGACTATGCACCATAGGTTTCGGTTGCTAACTTCTCCAATTTGTCTGATTCTACTACAATCTTGCCAATGGGAACACAACCTGGGAGCGTAGGAAATGAAACGGGTTTTCGGCCCCCATTACGGCAAAAGGGAAAATTCACGCACTCAAAGACACTCAGAGTTTCTCCAAAGTGCTGGCTCAAATGGACGCAAACTGCACAGAGCCAAAACGCCTGAGGAATGTCAGTGACTCACCACTTGGCAGATATTATTTCGGAGCACTTGCCGTGGTCTGGCCCCTACTGTGCTTCTGCGAATAAGCGTCTCATGTCGCCTTGCGAGGTAATTGTTCCAAGCTTCCGGGCTCATGTCAGAAGATGCGGCTTGGACGTAGTGCACGAGGCGCCCGTCAATTCGGGTGTCGCCTGCGTACTGACTGAGCTTGGAACGACTGATATTCCCACTCATTATTTCGCCAATGAGCCAATATTCGTACTTAGTAGTTTTACGAGCAAAAGGAAGACTTTTTCCGTTTTTTCGAATGCCGTCTTTGGTACCCGGCGAAGGGGCTGCGGATTCCGGTTTCCGGCTTTCTGCCAGATGCAATTGTGTTTGAGTCTCCTTCGCTCTTCGTTCCAATTTTCCCAGTTCGGCAACCGCGGCCTGGGCTATTCTTTCGGCTTCAAGCTGGGCTGCTTCGGCTCTGGTTGCCTGCTTTTCGGCTTCTCTTCGAGCATGTTCTCTTCCTTGAGCTAACTCCTCAGCCTCAAGCTTGGCAGCACCTGCCGCAATTGCCAGTTCCTCAAATTTAATTCGGGCAATCTCAGAGGACTGGGCCTGCTCCTGGGCCTGCCTTATGGCCGATTCGGCGATTCGTGCCCTTACTTCCGCGTCTGAGAGAGCTGCATCGGCCTCCTGAGCTCGTTGTTCTGCTTTCCTCCTTGCATCCCTATCAATCTCGGCAGAGGCCCAGGTAGACCCTCCCAGTGTTTCATTTAGGCGCACCACGGCTTGATGCTCTTCCCAGGCTCTGATTTTCTTGAGCACGTAGGCAATGTGGTTGAGGCTTCCCCTAGTAAGCTCTTCGTCCAAATCTCGCAGGTGTGGAGGATGAGACGCCTTATTTCGAGCCCATGAGATTCTCCTGAATTTGCGAAGGACTCTCTTGTCGCCACCGAACCGTTTTGAAAATATGTCCTCCCAATATTTTTCTGCGAGCGCCTCAAAGAAACTGACCTCTATCGTCGATTCCAAGTCAGTGCCTCTTCGCAGGTTTCTGTCAAGACTGTCTGCACTGCTGCCCTTCAGAGATTGCTGCAGAACAACCTGTACAGTAGCGCCCGGTGCAAGGTGAAGACATTCAATGAAGAGAGGGCGCATTGTGTCTAGAAATATGTCCACTGCCTTGATTAGGGCATCCTTGTTGGGTCGGTCAATGGTAGGCATTGCAACCTTTCCTTTCCTCTATGAGAGAGCAGCAGTGTGATTTTTCAACTGAGTCAACATTGACTTCGGCAACAGGCAATTCAGACTAGGGGAATCTAGGTACACCTGGGTGAATGCGCCGCAAATGCAAACGGCGGCAGATTCGAGGAATGAAAGTGAGGTGTTTTCACTTAGATGTGTAGGGGGAACATGTCCTATGCTTGAGTACTTTCATGTCTCGGTATCTCGTCTGCAGATTACTGGGGGGAATATGTCACATTTTACTTGTGGTAGGCGCAGACCGTTTGACATCTAAGGGACCAGAAAGCTGACAGTATACGGACAGGAACTGCAGTAGCTGACAATGACGAAAATGGAATTAGAGTTCTTGACTTGAACATCCTCACAGCACTCCCCAATCGCCTCTAAACGTATGTGTTCTGAGCAAAAGAGGAGCATCCATATTGAGTTGGCGCAATCGGCCCAGCGACTGTTACCCGCGGTCCAACTTGCATGTAAGCACATGCCAAAGGATCGGTTGGGCCCTCGACTGCACGCGAGAACGCTGACTGTCCTCTGCTGATACACTGTTTAACTATTGAGTCGTGCAGAAGCCCCTATTTCGTGACACGCACATTCGACATTCTCAACAGCCTGAATCAGCAAGAACTGTGGTACAATAGGAACCGCCAACCCTTGGTGTGAGAGATGCCATGATTACCCGAATCGAACTCGATGGATTCAAGACCTTCCAGGACTTTGCGCTAGATCTGTCGCCTTTGCAGGTCATCGTAGGCGCAAACGGGGTGGGCAAGAGTAACCTATTCGATGCTCTGCAACTGCTCTCGCGTCTGGCTGACTCCGATCTTAGGACGGCGTTTCAGGCTATGAGGGGTGAGGTGGGTGAACTCTTCACTATCCGAGCAGATGGCCATACAGCCAGCCGGATCCGTTTGGCAGTCGAACTGCTAGTAAATCGTCTTGTGCAGGACGACTGGGGAGTACAACAGGAACTGACATACCCCCGAATGCGTTACGAACTCGAGATTGCCCGAAGGCGCGATGACTTGGGTCTCGATCGGCTCTATGTTGACCATGAATTTTTGACCGCGATTCCGCGCAAAGGGGACAGGTGGACGAAATCATACAATTTGAAGACTGGTGGACCCTGGATTCCGTCAGTGACAGGTGGACGTTCTCCTTTTATCTCTACCTATGAAGAACTGGGCAAACCCACCCTTGCACTGCATCAAGATGGGAGAGGTGGTCGTCGAAACATAGTGGGCGAGCAGGCAGAGCGGACTGTACTCAGCGGGATCCACAACACAGAATTTCCACATGCATATGCAGTCGCCGAAGAGATGCGGACATGGCGCTTTTTGCATCTCAATCCAGAAATTTTGCGCCAACCGAGCCCACTAACTGCTACTACAATAATGGCAGCGGATGGTAGATTCCTACCTAACGCGCTTGCCCGAATGAGTGGCACTGATCCAACCCTAGTGGCCGACATTTCGAGGGATTTGGCAAACCGCGTTCCTGGAATTCTACAGATCGAGGTAGAAGAAGATCGAAAGCTGGAACGCTACGTAATCTGGGCGCATACAGTGGATGGCAGGCGATTCTCCTCCCGTGTACTTTCCGATGGAACGCTCCGACTGCTAGCACTTGTTACATTGACAAACGACCCGGACCACGAGGGGCTTCTTTGCTTTGAGGAACCAGAGAATGGCGTGCACCCCTCTCGTTTAGTAAGTATGACTAACTTGCTGCAAGATTTGGCAACGAATTTTTCGGATCCCGATCAGACTGGACTTCCCTTACGTCAGATAATCTCAAATACACATTCACCGATATTCATCAGCAACACGGATATCCTTCCTTATGTGCTTTTTGCTCATATGGCAACCCGCGTTGAACCTGCCGAAGACATCCCGCCGCAGAGGTTGACCAGAATAGTCTCCGTAGTTCCGGATCCGTTGCAGCCGCAACTTATCCCTGAAGAATTGCAGAGCTATACTCTAAGCGAAGTACGAGACTATCTGGAGTGCGCGGACCTGGAGGACGCAAGGCGTGAACTAGAGATGACTGTGGCACATGCCAATGGGCGCCCGATGGGTGTAGGTTTCAAGTAATGAAGCAACTAGCAATGGCACTCTTGGCAGAGGGGAAGACGGACCATCAGTTTATTCGTATTGTTGCACAACGTACAGCGGAGCGCGTACTCAACCTGAACTGTCCGGTAACCACAGAAGTACTGGATCCAATTATTTTTGAGGAATCTGGGGGCAAGCAAGCTGACAGAATCTTGGGTGTCGCGCATTCTGCATTTGGTTTCCACCTAATTCTTATTCACGCAGACGCTGACTCTCGCACAAGCGAATCCGCATGGTCCGACCGAATCGAACCCGGCTTTCAGCTCATTCACGATGCAAAAAAAAAAGGAGAGAAGGTCTGTGAACAGGTAGTACCTGTGATCCCTGTACAAATGACGGAAGCCTGGATGTTGGCCGATCCAGAGGCACTAATCGAAACAATTGGCTTCAATGGTTTGCCAGCTGAGTTGGGACTACCTCCCCGTCCTCGTTTGGTCGAGGGAATTGCTGATCCGAAATCGAGTTTGAAGGAAGTCATTAGCACTGCCGTAAGTACACGCCCGAGGCGGCGGCGACGGGAACTGAGCATTAGTCAATTGTACGAACCTCTAGCTGGAAGAATCGAACTTGAGTTTTTGGCCCAAGTACCGGCATATCAACGATTCCAATCGGACTTGAAGCGGACGCTAAGTGAATTGAGTTTCTTCTAACGAAACACATGTTGGAACAATTGGGCACAGTTTAGCGACACAGAGTATTTTGAACATATCAAAGGAGAATCATGCCCAATATCCAACCTTCTACTTTGCGCGAAGTCGGTTATCAACTGTTCGAAGCCTCGGGCTGCACTGTCGAGGACGCCCACGCCGTGGTCGACCACTTGGTGGAGTCGAATCTTTTCGGACACGATTCGCATGGCGCGATTCGTTACTACGAGTACACGCGAGCCATCCGCGAAGGTCGATTTCAGCCGCGGGCGAAACCCACAATTGTTCGCGACTATCCCAGCACCGCAGTCGTGGACGCCGGCGGAGCGCTTGGCCAGGTCGGCGCAACTTTCGCCATGAATCTGGCAATTGAAAAGGCCCGCCGAAACGGTCTGGCCACCGTTACATTACGCAACACGAGCCACGTGGGCCGCGCTGGCGCGTATCCACTGATGGCGGCGCGGCAAGGGAACTTGATCGCGCTGGCGTTCGTGAATGCCGGGAATCTTGGCTATCAGATTGCCCCCTTCGGCGGGCTGGAGGGCAGACTCAGCACCAACCCGATTGCATTCTCGGCGCCCCGGCCCAACACCGATCCGATTCTGGTGGACATGACGACTTCAGTCGTGGCCGAAGGCAAGGTGCGGGTCGCGATCAATCAGGGCAAGGATGTGCCCGAGGGCTGGCTTATCGACGCCAACGGCAACCCGACGACCGATCCAAACGATTTCAGAGCCGAACCGCCCGGAGCAATCCTGCCGATGGGGGGTGTCGTAGCCCACAAAGGCTATGCCCTGGGCCTTGTGGTAGAATTGCTGGGAGGCACGCTAAGCGGCGAGGGCTGTGCCGACGGTTCCCGGACGATGAGGAGCAACGGCGTCCTCTTCACAGTTTACAATATCGAACACTTTACCGAGCTATCTACCTACTATGAAGAGGTAGAGGCGCTCCTCCGTCACGTCAAGTCCAGCCGCCTCGCGCCCGGATTCGATGAGATTCTCGCGCCAGGAGAGCCGGAGTTTCGCAGCGCACAGCGCAAAGAGGGCGATGGCATCGAAATCGACGAGACCACCTGGGAACACATTTGCCAGGAAGGACGACTTCTGGGGCTCGATCCGGACAGTTGGTAGAAATCGCGCAGGGCTCGCGGCTCTAACGCGGCCGCATGAACCGATCTGAAACCAGCGCCAAAGGGAGAAAGCAATGGAACAGATGACACCAAAACAACGGTTCTTGGCTGGGCTGAACGGCGACCCGGTGGACAGACCACCTGCAGCCAGCATTGTGTCCGTTATCACTTACGAATTGATGGACATTACCGGCGCGCACTTTCCACATGCAAATATCGAGCCGGAGCCGATGGCGACGCTCGCTGCCGGCGCGCATGAAGTGATGGGATTCGACAGCGTCATGCCGATCTTCAGCATTGCCCAGGAGGCAATGGCGCTCGGCTGCGAGGTGGACTGGTCGGATACCGACATGATGCCCAATCCGACCGACTCGCCCTGGGCGGATCGCGATGTCGAAATCAAGCTGCCTGACGGCTTTCCCGATGCGTTTCTTGAAGACAAATACGTCAAGTGCGCCATAGACGCCATCCGGTTGCTCAAGCAGCATTTCGGCGACGAGGTCATGGTTCTGGGCAAGGTCATGGGGCCGTGGACACTTTCCTACCACTGCTATAACACGCAGGAGTTTCTGTTCGATACCATTATGGACCCGGACCGTGTACGCAAATCGTTGGAAACTCTGGCGCCGGTGCCGCTCTTGTTTGCGCAGGCCCAAGTAGAGGCCGGCGCCGACGCTATCGTCTGGGCCGACCACGCCACCGGGGACCTGGTTCGAAACACCATGTACCGGGACTTCCTGTTGCCGCACCATCAGGAGCTTGTGCCTCAAGTGGACGCGCCCGTTATTCTGCACTGTTGCGGCCGGACGCTGGACCGGGTCGAGTACTTTAGCGAGGCCGGCTTTGCCTGCTATCATTTCGAGTCGGCCAACGCGCCGGATCTGATGGTCGAGAAGGCTGCCGGCAAGATGAAGCTGACCGGCAATGTAAACAATCCGATCACCTTGTACTCGCGCGGCCCGGCTGAGGCGCGAGCTGAAGCGCAAGCCGCCATTGACGCAGGCGTGGACATTATTGCACCGGAGTGCGCCGTTCCACTTCAGGCACCCGTCGCCAACCTACAGGCGATCGTGGAAACCTGCAAAGACAATCGCTACCAATAGGAGCCCCTTACTATGAGCCGCGAAGAAGAGATCAAGAAAGGGCTGTACGAGCACACACTAGTCGGCGAGGCGCCGGAAGTGGTGGCGCTTACGCAAGAGGGTATCGACCTGGGGATGGATCCGCTGGATATTCTGTTCGGCGCGCTTATTCCATCTTTGCAGGAAGTGGGCCGTCTATTTGAGATTGGCGAATACTTTGTTCCCGAGATGCTGGTTGCTGCGCGCGCCATGCAGGGGGCGATGGCTCTGCTGCGACCACTGCTGGTCGACAAGGGGGCAGAGCCAATTGGCAAGGTGGTGATGTTGACCGTAAAGGGCGATGTTCACGATATCGGCAAGAATCTGTGCAACATCATGTTGGAGGGCGAGGGCTTCGACATCGTAGACTTGGGGGTCAATGTCAAGCCGGAAGACGTGGTCGCGGCGGTACAGGAACACGAGCCTCAATTGTTGGGCTTCTCTGCCTTTTTGACCACGACCATGCCCTTTTTCAAGTCAAATCTGGCAGCTCTGACGGATGCCGGATTGCGGGACTCAGTCAGGGTGATGGTTGGCGGCGCGCCGGTTACGCAGGAGTATGCTGACAGTGTAGGCGCGGACGGTTTCGCGCCCGATGCCAGCGCGGCGGTGCGCCTGGCCAAGCAACTGATGGTCGAAATGGGATACGACGTCAGCATGGGCGGCGGCGATGACGGCGAAGGCACATCCGCTCTGGCAAGCGCGGTGCAAGCCGTTGAGGATCTCATGGTCCAAGCTGGACAACATGACGAGTAGCCTGACATGAATACTGTGATTTCCTCCGCGAAGAAGACCGTTGTAATTGGTCCAGAACACCCCTTTGTTATTATCGGCGAACGTATCAACCCCACCGGCCGGAAAATTCTGACCAAGCAGATGATTGACCGCAACATGAGCATGGTCTGTCGCGACGCTCGACGGCAGGTGGAGGCGCACGCGCATGTGCTCGATATCAACGCCGGCGTCCCTGTCGACGGCGTAGAGCCGGAGATTCTTCGACAAGCGATTCAGGCCGTGCAGCAGACCGTAGACGTGCCAATTTCAATCGATTCATCGGTCGTCGAAGCGTTGGAAGAGGGCCTCGCGGCCTATGAAGGCAAAGCCCTCGTCAATTCAGTCACCTATGAAGATGAGCGGCTGGAGACGGTATTGCCGCTGGTCAAGAAGTACGGCGCGGCGGTCGTGGGTGTTGCCAACGACGATACCGGCATTTCCAACGAACCGGAGGAACGGCTTCGCATCGCGACCATGATTGTCGAGCGCGCCGCAGACCACGGCATACCGGCCGAGGACGTGGTGATTGACCCACTGGCTCTGACAGTCAGCGCGGATGACAATGCAGCTCTGATCACATTGGAGACTATCCGCCTCATCCGCGAGAATCTGGGCGTCAACATGACGTGCGGGGCCAGCAATATTTCCTTTGGACTTCCATGGAGGCCAACTGTAAACGCTGCTTTCCTTTCCATGGCGATCGCGGCCGGTCTGACTTCGGCCATTACAAATCCCCTAGAGACGGAAATCCGCCACACAATTTACGCCGCCGACCTCCTCATGGGGCACGACGCCTATGCGGGCAACCTGATACAGGCATTCCGATCGGAACGAAAGCGCCAGCAAGAGTCGAATTAGCTTTTGTTCCGTTCCAAACGGAAACGCATATGCGTTCGCTTCAATGACAAATACTGTTCCCGCCGGAACGACCAAAGTCTCCATAGAGTTCCGACCTCACGATAAGGTAACCCGCGTTCCACCCGGAATGACGATTTTCAACGCCGCCAATTGGATAGGTCTGCCGATTGACAGCACTTGCGGCGCTAAAGGAACTTGCGGTAAGTGCAAGGTTCGTATACTGCGCGGGCAAAACGGCGCGACCGCGGCTGACCGGCGGATTTTCTCTGAAGAGGAGATCGCCGATGGCTGGCGGCTCTCCTGCCGCAGCGAAGCCAATTCGGACGTCGTCTGCCACGTGCCGCGGCTGATGGGTAACCCCAAAGCGGCGTTGATGGGATTTGACCGCCACGTCATTCTGAATGCCAACGTCTATAAGATCCCCTTGACGCTGACACCGCCCTCGCTGGAAGACCAGCGCAGCGATTTCAGCCGCATCCGCGATGCATTGGAGCCGGAAGGGTATGCGATTGAGGCCTCGCTGAACCTGTTGCGCCAGTTGCCGGGCGTGCTGCGGCGCAGCAATTGGCAGGTTACCGCTGTGATTGTCGGGCACGAGTTGGTCAGTGTCGAGGAGGGCGACACCAGCAGCCGCTCCTTTGGTCTGGCCTTCGACATTGGCACAACAACGGTTGTGGGCATGTTGATCGATCTCAACAGCGGGGCGCCGGTTGCAGTCCAATCCGCTCTCAACGGACAGGCGGTACAGGGCGCCGACGTTATTTCCAGAATCAGCTATACGATGCTCAATGAGGGCGGGCTGGCCGAACTGAATGAAGTTATTCTGCGCACGCTAAACGGGCTTATCGCCCGACTCTTGGAAGAAGGGCAGGTGGCGGCGCACGAGGTTTATGAGGTTGTTACCGCCGGCAACGCCACGATGCAGCATCTGTTCTTGGGGGTTGACCCGGAACCGATCGGGCTTGAACCGTTCATTCCGGCGGTCGAAGACATGGTGCAGGCTTCGGCGCACGAGATTGGACTCAACATACATCCTCAGGCACAGGTACACTGTCTGCCCTATCTTGGCGCCTATGTCGGCGCCGACCTGGTGGCGGGGTTGTTGGCCACCGGGCTGGCACAAAACGAGGGTGTTCGGCTGCTGGTTGATGTCGGAACGAACGGCGAGATCATTCTGGGGTCTGCGGCGCGCACCGTGGCAACCGCAGCGCCCGCCGGGCCTGCCTTTGAAGGCGCGCAGATCCAGGACGGAATGCGTGCCAGCGAAGGAGCGATTGAGGCTGTGACCATCACCCGGGATGGGGTAGAGCTCCAGGTGATTGGGGATGTTCCACCGATTGGACTGTGCGGGTCCGGCTTGCTGGACGCGGTGGCCCAACTGCGATTGACCGGGCTGTTACTTCCATCAGGACGGTTCGTGAAGGCCGAGGATGCGACTCAATTGGTTGAGCCAGACCTGGCAAGGCGCATCATCACGGGTGACGAGGGCAGGCGTTCCTTTGTCTTGGCGTGGCCGGAAGAAGCCGGCAGCGACAGACCGATAGTTCTGACCCAACGCGACGTGCGCGAGCTTCAGTTTGCCAAAGGCTCGATAGCAGGCGGTATCGATGTGGTCATGCAGGAATTGGGGGTCGGGGCGGATGCGCTTGTCGAGATATACCTGGCCGGTTCATTTGGCAGCTACATCAACCCGCAGAGCGCACGCATAATCGGGCTCGTGCCGCCCGTGCCGGTTGAGCGGATCAAGGCGGTGGGCAATGCCGCCGGCGAAGGCGCCAAGATAGCGTTGCTCTCATTCCGGGAGCGAATGGTGGCCCGGTCGCTGCCCCAGATCGTGGAGTATCATGAGCTTTCGGGCCGAGGGGACTTCAACGATTCTTTTCTGGCCGTTTTGCAGTTTCCGGAACTGGAGACTCTCGAGCTGGAGCAGAGTGTCGAAGCCAGCCCCGCTTGAGAAGTTTGGAAGACGGATCCCCTACCTGACCAACCGGCAGTTCTCCTGGTCCAGCACCTTCGCATTTACCACTGTTTTTGGCACTTCCCCACGTAGCACGGTTACCACGTTCTCAGCAGCTTTGCGCGCTAACTCGGCTGTGGCGGCGACCGAGTAGAAGGCAGCATGCGGCGTCACAATCACATTTTCCAACGTCAATAGAGGATTATCTGCCGAAGGCGGTTCCGGATCGGTCACATCCAGGGCAGCGCCTCCGATGCGTCCGTCTCTAAGTGCTCTGGTCAGCGCCTCTTCGTCAATAACGCCGCCGCGGCTTGTGTTTATCAATAATGCATCGGATTTCATCTGTGCGAGCGCGGCATCGTTGATGAGATGGGCCGTTTCCTCCGTTAGCGGGCAGTGGATCGATACGTAATCGGACGCGGCAAGCATTTCAGAGAGGTCGTTTGTTACCTCAACGCCTTGCGGCGCGTCCTGAGGCCGCAGTCGCGGCGTGTAGGCGATCACGCGCAGTCCGAACCCCAGGGCCTTGGGAACAAGCGCGCGAGCGATGTTGCCGAACCCGATCAGGCCGAGCGTCTGTCCTTTTACACGGGGAATCGGGCGGGGCGTTTCCCTGGTCCAGCCGCTGCGCTCTGGCGTGCGCGCGAGAGGAAATAGTTGACGGGCGGTTGCCAGCAGCAGGGCCATGACGTGGTCCGACACTTCCTCCAGGCAGAAATCCGGAACGTTGGTGACGAGCATGCCCAGCTCGGTGGCGCGGCCGATGGGGATGTTGTCCAGCCCGATGCCATAGCGGCTGACCATCTGGCAGTGGGGTGCAATGTCAAGTGCCTCCGCCGGTACATCCTTCCAGCAGGTCAGGATCGCGTCCGCTTGCGGCGCTAGGGCAATGATCTCTTCGGGCGTACCATCTCCGGCCAGCATGACCTCGCCATCAACTGCCGCCAGCACCTCCTTTTCAATTTCGAGATCTGGCCATGCAATGTCGGTAATTAGAATTCGACGGGTCATTTCTGCGACTCCATTCTTGATTCTGAGAGGGATATCAGGCCGGGCACAGGTTTGGCAGCGGCCTCATTTTGGCGATTAATCGAGACTTCCGTTACGGCATTCAACTCTCGCCGGCCATCTCCGCGGCGATTTTTTCTGCCATCATCATAACTGTGGCGTTGATGTTGGCGCGCACGCTGTCCGGCATGAGTGAGGCATCGACGATGCGCAGCCCGTCGATACCGTGTACACGGCCGGACTGGTCGGCGACAGCCAAGGGGTCGGCAGGCGGGCCCATCTTGCAAGTACTGGAAGAATGATGCCCCGTATCGGCATTGGCTAGAATCCATTGGTCAAGGGCCGCGTTATTATGCAGCGCGTTTCCCGGGCCCTGCAGGACTTTCCCGCTAATTGTGCGGAATGCTGGGTGCTCTTCGATCAGTTCGGTACAGAGCCGGACTGCTTCCCTCTGGCGCTCACGATCAAACGATTCTTCGTAGTAGCGGTAATTGAGTAAAGGTTGGTCCTGTATGTCGGCGCTGCGCAGATGCAACTCTCCCTGCCCGACGGCAAGATTGACCGTCGGACGAACGAAGAGGACTTTGCCGGATTCGATGGCGCCTTCGGGAACAGCAGCGAGGTAGACGATCATGTCGTTGACCAGGTGCGAACCGTCGGCCGTGTAGCGAAGGCCGGCCTGGTGCCAGTGGTAGCGGTTCGAGGGATCGAATAGCAACTCCCAGTCCAGGTTGACCGTCGGGTGGTCACGCAGGTTGCTTCCAACTCCGGGCAGGTGATGGCTGACTTGCACTCCTACTTCTCGCAGATGGGACTCCGGGCCGATGCCGGACAGCATCATGATCTGCGGCGTGCCTATCGCGCCGGCGCATAGTACGGTTTCGGCGGCGTAGAACTGCTCTACTTTACCTCTGCGAACCGCTTCCACACCGACGGCTCGGCGATCTTCCAATAGGATTCGGCGGGTACTGCATTCCGCCAAAATATGAAGATTGGGGCGGTTTCGGGCTTGGGCCAGGTAGGTCACTGCTGTACTCTGGCGAACTCCCGCAATGTTATTGATGGGGTAGGGGCCGAATCCGGTTGACCCAGGCAGATTGGCGTCGGGGCATTCCGGGAAGCCGGCCTGCCGGCAGGCCTCAGCCCAGGCCTGCTGATCCGGGCCCCATTCATCCTCGGGGTAGCGGCGTACGCCGATGGGGCCGGCGTCGCCATGATAGTCTGCGTCGCCGTAGTCGTGGTCGTTCTCGAGCTTGCAGTAGTAGGGCAACACTTGCTCCCAGCTCCAGCTGTCGTTGCCCATTGCCTCCCAAGCCGCGAAGTCTTCAGGAAGTCCGCGCAGAAAGATTTGCGCGTTCACGGCGCTGGAGCCACCCACGACCTTGCCACGCGGCACACCCATGTCTTCACGCTGCGGCGTCGCCTGGGCAGTGTATCCCCAGTCGTGGCCTTTCGCGATGATACCGGAGGACGTACCGTAACCCAATCGGATTTCTGCAGGCAGGCTGTCGGTCTTCGGATAGTCGGGACCTGCTTCCAGCAGGAGCACCTGGCGGGTTTCGTCTTCGGTCAAGCGGGAGGCGAGGATGTTTCCTGCCGAACCGGCGCCTACGATCAGCGTGTCATAAATCAAGCAGCAATTCCTCCCCGCAGCGGCCTCTTGGGATCAGGCATTTGCAGGCTGGGTCGGCAGCAACTCATCGCCCTCTTTGCGTTCGCGATAGCCGCTGACGATCATACCGGCCCGTTCTGTCCTTTTACCGGCAACCTCGCGATTCTGTGGGTCGCGGTAGCCCATGCGCACCAGCCGGCGCGGATTCTTAGTCTGGTTGATGTAGGAGCCATGAACCGTATCAATGCAGAAAACAACGACGTCGCCCGCGTTGGCGGGAACGGCTACAGTGTCTTCGAGGTGGAACTTATCGGTGGGAAGATGGGGTGAGCAGGGGCCGTCTTCGGTCTCAAGGATATGATCGAGGTGACCCATTTTGTGCGAGCCATCGAGGAAGCGGATTTCGCCATTTTCGTGACTGGTATCGTCGAGGTGTACAAGCACGTCGATAAAGCGCCCGTCCTGGTGGGGGTAGAAGGGGTTATCCTGGTGCATTGGGAAGGGATGGCCGGTCTGCGGCGGCTTGATGTGCAGGGTGGTATGATGCAGCTCGACATTGGGGCCCAATAGATCGCTGAGAGCCTCCGCGAGCCTGGCATTGGTAGCCGCCCGCATCCATGCTACAGAGTAATAGTGCAGGTCTTGCATCGCTGTCAATTTGGACTTCTTTTCTGTTTCCGGGTCCATGTAGGCCTGCCGCCATGGGCCGGTCCAGCCTGGGTTGGTGAAGGCCCAGTCCTCTACGAGCCGGTCCAACTCGTCGGAAAGTTCCTGGGTCTGTTCGGGCGTAAACACGCGAGGGATGCGCAAAAAGCCATGTTCGTGATAGAAGCTGATCTGTTGCTGTGTAAGCACTGGGTCATCTCCCTTTTGTGTGTTGCGTTGCTGCGCCATTGGTCGCAGTGCGGCCTCGTGTTCAAGTCGAATCAATTCCAGGCGACAGCGCGTTGCGCCCAATTTGAGGCAGGCGCAAATTGATGCTGCCTTGTCTCAGGCGATGGGCAGGAGCTCGTCGCCCTCTTGACGCTCGCGGTATCCGCTGACGATAACGCCCGGCCTCCCCATACTCTGGCCGTACTCCTGGCGGTTCTGCGGGTCACGGTATCCCATGCGTACAAGTCGGCGGGGATTCTTCGTCTGGTTTATGTAGGATCCGTGGACGGTGTCAATGCAGAACAGCACGACATCGCCAGCCTTGGCGGGAACCGCCACTGTGTCCTCCAGGTGGAACTTATCCGTCGGCAGATGGGGCGAACAAGGGCCGTCTTCGGTTTCCGTGATGTGTTCCAGGTGGCCCATCTTGTGTGAGCCATCCAGGAATCGGATCTCTCCGTTCTCGTGGCAGGTGTCATCCAGGTGGACCAGGACATCGATGAAGCGGCCGTCCTGGTGACCGTAGAAGGGGTTGTCCTGGTGCATCGGGAACGGTTGTCCGGCCTGAGGCGGCTTGATGTGCAAGGTTGTATGATGCAGCTCCACGCTGCTATCCAGAAGCTGGCTGAGAGCTTCGGCAAGCCTGGGGTTGGTGGCGGCGCGCATCCAGGCCACCGAGTAGAAGTGCAGGTCGTGCATTGCTGTCAGTTTGGCTTTCTTTTCCGTATCCGGGTCCATATAAGCCAAGCGCCAGGGGCCGGTCCAGCCAGGGCTGGTGAACGCCCAGTCTTCGACAAGGCGGTCCATCTCGTTCGAGAGTTCTTGCGTTTCTTCCGGTGTAAACACCTCGGGAATGCGGAGGTAGCCGTGCTCGTGATAGAAGTTGATCTGTTGCTGAGTCAGCATTGGGTCATCTCCTGTAAGTTTGTGCTTGGGGTTCATTCCTTACTGGAATTCACAGTCTGTGACTGTAGTGGCCGCGAGGTCGGAGGTTTGGGCTTTGGCAGGCATAACAACCGCCGCCGCCCATGTCGACGAATAGATTGGGGCAAAGTGCCCTTCAACAGTACTTTGGTGGCACAGCCGGTCCGGATAGCTTCTTCTCGCACAGTGTACCGAAAGTTGGGGGAATGATGCAACCGCGGTCGTGGGATTCATCCAAGGAAAGGCAGGAACTAAGCTTCAACGCAGCCGGCCCAGTCATTGCTTTCGAGTTCGGTTTGAATAAGGCGAACCGTGGCTGAAATGAGGGCGTAGTCTTGCCGAGGAAGAGACTCCTTAAGGATTTGGAATGTTTCGCAGTAAAGTAGCAGGCCAGACTGCACCACTTCGCGTAGAGATAGTGGGCCTCTGTCACCCTGGTTCTCTGTGCCAAAGGCACGGCGCAGAAGCAAAGCCCACCTGCTCTCAGGGCCGACAGCGTTGATAACATCGTCGTAAAATGTATTATCGCTAGTCGTGAGAACCCCCCTGTGTAGGCGCATCACCCATGACAGGCCCCAGGACAGTCCGAAGCGGGCGTTCAGCAGGCGGCCGGTGTCGTTGCGCCGCAGGCCCTCCAACCCTTTGTGGGCTTCTTCGATCCAACCGACCAGCTCCTTGCCAGCCAGTTGGTCGGCTTTCTCCTGGTGCTCAGGGGTCCATTCAAACCGGTGCGCCCGCTGCTGGATGGATGCGAATACTTGATCCGGATCCCATAGTTCCTTGCCGCGACGTAGGCCATCGATGATACCGAGAGCCTGGCCTGGTTCGGTAAACCAGCTTTCAACCTGGCTGGGAGTGATCGTGCTACGCACAATCAACCATTGATGGGGAATGTTCCGACCCTGCTGGCGGTCCTCACCTGCTTCAACGCCCTTTTCGCCCCCAATCAGAAAGCTCTGGGCTTCCTCTTCTTGCTTGTCGTCGTTCACGAAACGTAGGACATCCACGTCGCTGAATGGTCCGGCGTCGCCGCGGGCGTAGCTGCCCAGCAGGGCGAAGGCTACTGTTGCGCCTGTCTTCCATGCCTCAAGGCAGGCGGGGAGATCGGGCGGCAGTTCCGGCATTGCGTCGCTCACTGATCAAGACTGCGCACGAGGTCCGGCCAGATCGGCGCCAGCTTGCCCTTGGTATGGGATTCACCCACGTCGAGCGCAGGCCCCTCCACGGGCACCCCATGTTCGATCAGCACATCAAAATAGGGTTCGCGACTTACTGCCAGGAGGTCCAGGAGCTTGGCGCGCATTTCGTTGCAGGTCTGCGAGTCGATGTCGGCCAGATTGTTCATTTCAAAGGGGTCGTTCTCGAGGTCAAAGAGCAGTTGGTGCCCTGTCTCGTAGAACGTGTACTTCCAACGAGAGGTGACAAGGCCGCGCCAGTCCAGAAAGTCCAGGTTCCAGCGGGGATTGCCCGACATTTCTATCAGGACGGCTTCAGGTCCGGCGAAATCATTCTTGCCCTGCAGCGCGTCGCTGAAGTCAAGGCCCTGGCAGTGGGAAGGCACATCCAGCCCAAGCAGCCCCATCGTGGTTGGAAAAAGATCGACGAGGCTGAACATAAGACCATCTCGACGGCCCTGTGCTGGGATTTGCTCCGGCCAGTGGAAGACGGCGGGAATGCGGACGGAGTTTTCGTGAGGGTTCTCTTTGCGGTTGATGGCCCCGTGTGTGCCCATGTAGTCGCCATGGTCGGAGAAATAGACGGTCAGACGGTCGTTTTCGAACTCCGGCAGGCTGTCAAGGGCGTCACGCAGGCGACCGATATTCCAGTCCAGGTTTTCGACCATGGCGTAGTAGGTGGCCAGCTGTGTGCGCATCTCTGGCGAGTCGGCGAAGCTGGGCGGTGTCTCCAGCGCGGCCGGGTCAAATCTTTCGAATGCCTCCGGGGCTTCGAGGGGGAAGTGGGGCGGTTCCACGCTGAGAACGAGAAACAGCGGCTCATCTCGATCGTAGGACTGCAGATAGTCGATGGCCAGATTTGTCAAAACGTCGGTCTGGTAGCCATCCATCTTGCGGGGATTGGCCTCATCTTCGTGATAGTAAAAGCCTTTGAATGGGGCATTGTTGATCTCGAAGCCGTACCAGTCCTGGAATCCGGCGCGATGATATTCGGGGGTACGATGGGGCCAGCGGGTGTACTCTTCCCTTTCTGCGCGCACGGCAGGCGGCTCCTGATCGTGAACGACGCCGCAATGCCATTTGCCGAAGTAGGCTGTGTGGTAGCCGGCTTCGCGTAGAGCGGTGGCTGTGCTGGGGGCGCTGGCCTTGAACACATCGAAGAAATACTGTACAGGCCCGGAATGCGCGTGCCGGCCTGAGAAGATCGTTCCCCTTGAAGGTGTGCAGATCGGGCAGTTGGCGTAGGCACGGTCGAAGCTGATCCCTTCGGCGGCCAAGCGGTCGATGTTGGGCGTACGCACGTTGGCGTCGCCCATATGACTGGTTGCGCCGCCAAAATGCTCGTCGGAAAGGATGTAGATTACGTGAGGTTGACGGGGCATGTCGGCTCCTTGGCAGGCGGCTATAGAAAGGTGTGTTTAGTGCGTTCGCTGCTATTGCTAAAGCAGAAAGAAGGGACGAAGGCGGGCCATCAGATGTTACACAGTTCGAATGCCTGGCGAAGAGATGCGACTACATCGCCCTGGGGTCGAAACTCGTGGCCCACGTAGCCTTCGTATCCGGCACTGCTGAGGGCGCGGCAGATCCCGCGGTAGTTCAGCTCCTGAGTGTCATCCAGCTCGTTTCGTCCCGGGTTGCCGGCAGTATGGACGTGGCCGATGGAGTCCAGGTTTGCCGTCATTGTCCGTATTACGTCACCTTCCATGATCTGCATATGGTAGATGTCGTAGAGGAGCTTGACGTTGGGACTGTTCACCTGCTGAAGCACGGCAAGGCCCCAGGCGGTATGGTCGCACTGGTAGCCGGGATGGTCGACTTTGGAGTTGAGCAACTCGAGGTTGAGAGTGATGCCGTTGGCCTCGGCATAGGGGGCGGCGCGGCGTAGACCGGTGGCTGTGTTGGCGATCGCGGCTTCTTCGTCCATGCCTTGGATGCGGTTGCCGCTGAAACAGATCAGCCCGGCCACGCCGTGGGCGGCGGCAACGTCAATTGCGTCGCGTAGCTCGGCTTCAATGCGGTCGTGGTTTGCCGGATTGTTGAGGCCGTCCGTGCCCGTACCGTGACCGCTGATGCTGACCATGCGCAGGCCATTACGTGCGGCGGCCTCGCACAGGCCGGGGAAATCGTCGTCCCAGCCCCAAATCTCGATCGCGGGGTAGCCGATGGATGCGATTTCGGCGAGAAGCTTTTCCCTGGGCAAGGCGTCCTGAGGCAGGATTGGGATGCAGACCGACTGTTTGATGGGCAAAGCATCACTCCTTTGAACTCATTGCTCTTATTTGCTTGGTACGTCACTCTGTTCTAATGAAGTCAGGAAGTCTCGAACGATACTAAACACGGGCTGGTCGAGGTCTCCCCAGTACCCCTTTGCAGTAGCGTATCCTACAGAATGGTGCGGGTCAGGTTTCGTTGTCAGGTAGGCCCAAGCGCGGGCTTTGGCGGGACGTCTTGACTCCCCGACTCCAGCTTCTGCTATGCATTCAAAAAAACTGTTGACGCAATCGTCTTCAGGTGTGCCTGCGAAGGTCTTGCACAGAAGAGTCTCAAGCATGCCAGACTCACCGCGACCAGGAAGAATCAAAACGTTAACCGATGGTTTGCCTGCGCTAGGCGTTTCCGGATGTTCCGGGACCGATAGCCCAGCCTGTTCCAACGAAGACTGAACACTTTCAAACGCGCTTGCGGCAGATTTTTCGGCGTCCCGGACGATTCCGATACTTTGAACCGATTCCCGGAATCCTGGACCATTGGCAAAGGCGCGCAAGAACCTCTTGAGGTCAGGTACTCCTCCGAAATTATGAATCTGAATATCTTCGATCGCGAGGTGGCCGATGAATGCCCTGAAGAAATTCCTCTGATCATTGCCCTCAACCAATAACTGGGTTTTCGACTTTATCTTTTCCGGTCGATTCATACCTACCGAACCTCTAAGTTGAATTCCAGCGCGGCAGCTATAGTTTCAGGATCGTAAGTGATACATCGGTTTCCATCATCGCTCTCTTCTAACCTGTGTAACCGGAAGTCCTCACCGGCAAGAGAATTATGCGCCGCCCTGACGCATTCAAAACTATGGGTCGTAGCGAAAATCTGTGTATTGAATTGTTTGGCCGCCTCATTAAGGACAAGCCAAACTCTCGGCAAAACGGAGTGGTGAAGGCCATTTTCCAGCTCATCCACCATTACAATACCGTCTCCAACGGCGGAAACAGCAAGAACCAGCCGAGCAATGCGGCTCATGCCTTCACCCATTATTGCCAAGGGAATCAACTCCGGCAGGCCGATGTCGCCCCAAATCATAGGTGTACCGCTGGCGGAATTCTCTTCGATACTTTGCAGCTTCGGTTCAATGACTCTGAGGGCTTCCAAAAGAAAGTGCTCGCGTTTCTGTTTTCTCAAGTTTGACAGTCGTCTTGCATCCTCTTGACTATCTGGGAAACGCGACAGAACTATCGCTGCCTTAAAGGGAACATCTATATCTGGCTGTTCACCCGTGATTCTTGTCCCTATCTCCTGTATGTGGCTCTTTACCGTTTGGCCTGAAGGGAAGGTATATTTGAAAAAGAGGGTGTGTTCGTTGGGCGAATTTGTCGCGATTGCTCCCTCAGTGGAATCTAGCAGAATATCCGTAAATTGCTGTCGCCCCGAAGTGATTTCTAAGGACAAATGGCCATGAGACGTATGCAACCCTTCGACTAGGATAGAATTCTCCATGTCGAGGTCGGAAAAGAACGGTTTCCAAAAATTGTCACCTATTAGCCGGGCACCAGGTTCTAGTTCAACACGTGAAATATGCCCGTTGAGGGCCAGCTCAGCCCGCCCACCAGCCAGCAGAAAAATTGCCTCCAGCAGGCTCGTCTTTCCAGAGTTGTTGTTGCCGGCAATTAGATTTATGCGGCCAAACTGGTCAATCCTGAGTTCATTGAAGATGCGATAGTTTCGTATCCAGATCTCTTCAAGCATCGCCACCCTCCTTTACCGCTCTTGCTCCTCTTCGTCCCTGAAGGTCCTCTTAATCCGAGAACTAGTAAATTACTTTGTTCAACGGATACTCGATGATGCCGGTGGCGCCGGCCTGCTTCAGATGGGGGATCAGGTCGCGAACGATCTTCTCGTCGATGATCACCTCCAGCGCAACCCACTCCGGGTCGGTCTGATTGGTGATTGAAGGCGTGTGAAGCGCCGGAAGCTGTGCCGTGATGTCCTTGAGGGAAGTTCTGGGCAGATTCATCTTGAGGCCGACTTTGGCGCCGGCCTGGAGCGCCCCCTTCAGGAGCATCGCCAGATTCTTGATCTTTTGCCGCTTCCACGGGTCGGCCCAGGCGTCGTGATTGGCTATCAGCTTGGTCGTGGATTCAGCCACAGTATCGACGATGCGCAGCCGGTTGGCCCGCAGCGACGAGCCGGTCTCTGTGCCCTCGACGACGGCATCGACCAGCAAGGGCGCTTTGACTTCGGTCGCGCCCCAAGAGTACTCAACTTCGGCCCGCACATCGTGCCGTTCCAGGTACCGGCGTGTGACCTGCACAAGCTCGGTGGCGATTCGCTTGCCTTCCAGGTCTTTCGGACTGTGAATATCGGAATCGTCCGGAACGGCCAGTACCCAGCGATAGGCCTGGTTGGTCGCCTTGCTGTACACCAGGTCTTCGACCTCTCGCACATCGGCCTCATTTTCCTGTACCCAGTCCTTGCCTGTAAGGCCAACGTCCAGCACACCACGTTCCACGTACCGGGCGATTTCCTGGGCCCGGAACATCAGACAGCCGATTTCAGGGTCATCGATATAGGGAGCGTAGGAGCGACCCCTTACATAGACCTGGTAGCCGGCCTTGGCGAAAAGCGCGATGGTGGATTCCTGCAGGCTTCCTTTCGGGACTCCGAGAATAAGGCGACTCATTTCGTTCCTCTATCTATGTGTAGGTTGTTTCTAGTGTCCAAATGCAGTGTGCCGACGGCCAACGACAGCAGCCAATCAAAACGACAGTTCCTGGGTTAAACGAACTTCAAATGCGCCGTGAATTCGGAGGGCACACTTTGTTCATTGGCGGAATCGGCAACTTTTTCGATGCGTCGATAGTAGCAGCCGGCGCGCGCCTTGCCATCAGGGCCCTTGGTGTGGCAGGCTCCTGCTCCCAGTGGGCGCACCAGATAGAGCAGCGAGTTCTGCTCGCAGTTGACGCGCACGTCGACAAGCTCGAGCGTATCGCCGGAGGTCGCGCCTTTCACCCACAGTTCGTTTCGTGATGTACTCCAGAAGGCGGCAACGCCGTGCGTCAACGAGTAAGACAGGGCCTCCTGATTGGCGTACGCGATAATGAGTACTTCCTTGGTGTCGAAGTCCTGTACTGCCACAGGGATGACGGCGGCCACTCCTTTGCCTATGTCTTGTAGCTTGGCGAAATCGAGGGTTAAGGCTGATCCTTCCTCCAACTGGGAGGGCAAAGAGGTAGCTGTCTTTTCGGTACTTTTCATGCGGATTCTCGTCTATTTTTGATGTCGTGTACTTGGCGCTTACTCAATCCAATGCGCTGCCCCACACATCCATGTCTACCTCTACCTCCGCCCGATTGAGTACATCATCCAGGATGAGATGGGCGTCCGGCAGGTCTTCGATTTTCTCGGCTACAAGCACCAGGTCGGCAAGCGTAGCGTCGGTGACGTAGGCCTTCTCGAAGATTTTTCTTGGATTCAGCCAGTAGCCGCCTGCGGCCAGTTTGCCCCACTTCGTCAGCAGGTAGAGGATGACGTAGTCGCGGCCGCCGTTGCTGGTGTCAACAATGCGAGAGCCGTTGACGCTGATTGGGTAGAGGAAGTCGATTCCTGAGCGCGTACGCTCTGCCCGGTAGTAACGAATGTTGGGCGTGCGGGCAAAGCGGTAGACTGCTTTTGGAATCAGCGCCGCCTGGCTGGTTTCCTCCATCCCTCTCCTCTGGCATGGTGAAAAAGCTCGAAGGGATTTTCCCTGTAGCGTAGCAGTGTTACCGATTCTTGTCCAGAAATCGTCGTGCCGGGGCAGGGGTCATTCGGGCAATGGGCGTGTTCCGATCAAGGCGATGCTGAGTCAGAAATTATCAGATGACGACGCGCCGAAAGGACATGGAGTCGGTGTCAGAAAGGGAATTTCCCAGCGGCAACGTGCGGTAATTTGAGATGATGCTTTCGCACGAATGCATCCCAGGTTCTGGGGTAGGGACAGTTTGGCGGGGAGATTATGCCGGCGGTGACTGGAATCAGTTACCGGCTCTTGGGGAGACGTAGGGCATGCAGAAGGCCTGGCCATTCCGGGAGGGCCGTCGTATGGGGGGGACACAGGGCAGGCACAGTGCAGGCGCGGCGCCTGCCTCTGCCGGATCGGTAGGGGGAAAAAGTGTTGGCTAGACACTTTGTTCTAGACACCTTGCTATAGACATCATGTTGGGGAAGAATTAGCACGGTCGCTAGCCAGGGCGGGGCGTTGCGGGGGCGCAGCCCTTGCACAAGGGAGGCCGCTTGCGGCCGACCGCCCGGAACTGCAGTTTCTAGTATTCAGTTTTTAGTTTTCAGTGGAACACCAGTCGTCAGGGGAACACCGGAGATTAGCGGTCGATGGTCGGTGGGTTGAGGCGGCAAGTGGGGGGGAGACACAGTTGGCTAGAAACGCTGCTGGAATGCGCACACACGGTCGGTGGGCGATGGTTTTGTAGGGGGGCGTTGCGGGGGCGCAGCCCCTGCACAAGGGAGGCCGCTTGCGGCCGACCGCCCATAAAAAGCTCGGGGGACACCAGCCACGCAGAATGCCTGAGATTGTATATGCAGGTTGGAAGTGGCGCAGTCGTCACCTGAGGCATACGAGAGTTCACCCCCATTGTGGGATGCCCCTTTCGCACTCGTATCATTGACAGAGAAATGGCCTCTATTTACAATGTCAGTAGTCCTCGACGGGGGCTGCTCCAGAAAGTCCACGTGGTCCAGGCAGCCTTCGATTCACGCAATAACACAGTTGGTTCTGAAAGGATAAGAAGATATGGATGTACATAAGACGGTCGCCTCCCAGTTCCACGCCGCCCTGTCAATGATGGAGCAGACGGTGCGTACATGCCCTGACGATCTTTGGGATGTCCCCGGGCAGGTAAACCCGTTCTGGCGTGTTGCGTACCATGCACTCTTCTACGTGGATCTCTATCTGCAGCCGTCCGAGGAGGAGTTGACGCCGTGGGAAGAGGCGAGGGAAGGGTATCATTTTCTTGGGCCCTTGCCGGTGCCGCCGCATACGCCACAGCCCACAGCCGATCAGCCTTACAATCGAGAGGAGATTCTGGCCTATATCGACCATTTGCGATCGCATGTGGATCGCACGGTACCGACGATCGATCTGGCTGCACCGTCGGGTTTCCACTGGCTGCCCTTCGACAAAATGGAACTTCAGATTTACAACATCCGTCATTTGCAGCAGCATGTGGGCGACCTGAGCACAGTATTGCTGACGCAGGCGGGTCTCGAAATCAATTGGGTTGGTAAGGGGCCTGAGCCGACGTCAGGTTAGGCTGCCCAGGGCGGTTTTCAGGGCAGGATTTAGTTAGCGGACAGTACTCACAGGAGAGCACCCATGCATCTGTCAATGCACAACTGGATGCGCGCCGAACCGATCGATGTAACCATCAGACGGTTGGCACGTTACGGTTACAAAAGCATCGAAATCAGCGGCGAGCCGGAGGTTTTCGATACGAAGGAGCTGCGCAAGCAACTGGCCGATAACGGAATCGCCTGTTGGGGTGCGGTCTCTCTGATGTTCGAAGGTCGGGATCTGATCCACGCGGACGAGGCTGTGCGCGCAACTTCAATCACCTACCTCAATGAATGCATCACGATGGTGAAGGAGTTGGACGGCTACGAAATGACTATTGTGCCGTCGCAGGTGGGCAAGGTGGCTGCGATGGACACGCCGGAGCAGGAGTGGGCCTGGGCTGTGGAGAGCTTGAAGGAAGTCTATGTCCATGCACAGAAGGAAGGAATACGCATGGCGCTGGAGCCGCTCAACCGTTTCGAGACCAATTTCCTGAACCGGGCCGACCAGGCCATGCTGCTGGCTGAGGAGGTAGGGCCGGACTGCGGTGTATGCATCGACACGTTCCACCTCAACATTGAAGAGGCCGACATGATCGAGGCGATCAAAAGTTCGAAGGAGCGCCTGGTTGATTTTCATGTGGCTGATAACAACCGCATGGCCTGCGGTATGGGCTCGCTGGACTGGCCCCTGATCATTGGAACCTTGAAGGAGATTGGTTACGACGGCGCGGTGACGGTGGAGTTTGTGGCGCCGCTGGATAGAACGCCGGCAAATCCATACCGGAATGCAGTTGCGGCCGCGGAGCAGGAACTGACACCAGAACAGCTGCAATTCATCCAGGACCACGGCAGCGGCGTGCTGTCGGAGGAGTTCTACAGCTGGTTGGTTGAAGAGACGGCGAAAACACTTCTGCCCCTGATTTGAGGACCGCAATTCGCGGCGCGGCCACTAGAGAGAGATCCGCCTGCCCTCTCGCGCTGATTGATACGCCCCTAATATCATTTCCACTGACTTGCGCCCTTCCTCGGCGCTGACGTGCTCATCGCTTAACCCGCGCACGTAATCGATAAATGGCCGCGGTACGCCCGCGATGCGTTCTCCCTGGCTGGCTGGGATCGGCAGATGAAACTCTTCCCAGTCGCTGTCGCCTTGTCGGATCATGCGCAATGGGGCGACGCCTGGCGGGCGCGGCGGTAGAGTGGACACGGCGTCGCCGTAGTCCTGAATGATAGTGCCTTCGGCGCCATAGATCTCGGTCGTGTTGACGCCGGCAACCGTGGTGGAGCCATTGAACAGGGTGCCCAAAGCGCCGCTCTCGAAACGGAACAGAGCGATCCCGTTGTCGTCAGGAGCAACATTCGAAACGATGTTGTCTATTTCGGCCATGACCCGCTTGGCTGGGCCAAACGTCCAGTAGAACCAGTCGGCCGCGTGAATGGCGTCGTCGAAGAACATGCCGACGTTAGAAACGGGATCGACGTGCCAACGGGAGGGACCGGTGAAAAAGGCCTCGTTGTTGAGTACGTTAATACAGTGCCGGCGCCGCACAACTGCAATTTCGCCAACTGCTTTCGCGTCAACCAGTTCTTTGATCTTGCGATTGACCGGGTCCTGCCGCATCTGGAAGGCGACGCTGAACTTTACGCCGGTGCGGCGAACGGTTTCGATGATATGATCGCAGTCGTCGAGCGTTGTTGCCAGCGGCTTCTGGCAGAGGATCGCCTTGCCGGCCGCGGCGGCCAGTTCTACATACTGGGCATGACGATTTGTCTCGGTTGCAACGATGATGGCGTCGATATTGGGGTCGTCGGAGACGGCCTCGGCGTCGGCGCGGAACTCCATGCCGAACGCGGCGGCAGCTTCGCGTCCTCGCTGCTCGTTGTCGTCCCAGCAAGAAACCAGTTCGACGTCGTCGAAGTCCTGCATCACGCGGCAGTAGGCGTTGCTGTGACCGTGGGCGTGGCTTAACACGCCGATACGTACCTTATCCATGGGATTTCCTCGGAGTTTAGTGGGTGACGGGACTGAGAGGTCAGGCTTTCAAGCCGCCGGCGGTCAGGCCGCGCACATAGTGTCTCATGCCGAATGAAAACAGGACGATAAGGGGAATGGCGGCCAGGATGTAGCCGGCCATCTGCGGGCCGAGGTCGGTTACGCCGATTTCGGAGGTAAACTGGGTCAAGGCCACGGCCACGACCTGGCGTTTCGGGCTGGAGATGACGACCAAGGGCCACATGAACTGGTTGTATGTCGTCACGAGCCTGACGACCGCGACCGTCACGAGAATTGGCGCGGAAAGCGGCACCGCGATCCGTATGAAGCTCTGCAGTTCGCTGGCGCCGTCGATGCGGGCGGCGTCGAAAAACTCCTCCGGCAGAGTAGCGAAAAAGCTGCGGCAGAGCAGCAGGGCGAACACCTGCCCGCCCGATGTCCACGGCAGAATCAGCGCCCAGTAGGTGTTCTCCAGCCCCATATTGAGGATAAGCACATAGGCGGGGATGAGCGTCAGAATGGGAGGAATCATCAGCAGGGCGAGGATTCCTGTATAAAGCATCTCCTTGCCTGGGAAACGGTGGCGGGCGAAAACGTAGCCGCTCAGACTGGCGAGCACAACTGTTGCCGTGGTGGAGGTGCCGGAAGTCAGAATGGAGTTGAGGATTGACCGCCAGATCGCAAGGGAGCCCAGAGTGAAATTTACCCAGCGATATGGATTGGGCAGGGACCAGAATCGTCCGTAGATCTGGCCGTTGTCCTTAAGAGCGAGCACAATCAGGTAGAGGATAGGGATGAACGTGATAAAAAGCAGTATGATCAATATGGCATACAGGATAATTTGCCCGGCGTTAAACTTGGGGGCTCTGAAGAGGGAGGTCGACGCGTACATGCTCCCCCCTTCGGTTTCGCCGCTTTGGTTGTCCCCTGTGACCGGAAGAGGCTGTTCCGACTCTTTTTGTCCCTGTGCCGATACCATTTCAGGCCTCATATTCGGTGGAGGAACGGACGTATCGCATATTAATGATCGTGCCCGCAAGAATTATCAAGAAGAGAATCATGCCGATGGCCGAAGCTACTCCCATGCGGTCCATGCGCATTGCCAGGTAGTAGAGTTCCAGCGCAGGTGTGTAGGTGGCTGCGCCAGGGCCGCCGCCTGTTGTCAGGAAGACAAGCTCGAATGTCTGCACAGCATTGATGAAATTGAGAATCAGGAGCAGCTTGATCTGGCCCATGAGCAGGGGCAGGTCGATAGTCCAGAAGCGGCGCCAGGTGCTGGCTCCGTCGACGAGACTGGCGTCGATAATCTCGTTGGAAATTGAGATGAGGCCGCCATAAAATATGAGCAGTGCGAATGCGTTTACCCAGGGCACGCCGATAAAGATAATGGCGCCCAGAGATACGCTGGCATCTCCGTACCATACCCGTGTCAGGTTTTCCAAGCCGAAGAGTTTAAGGCTTTCGTTGAGGAGGCCGATGGCGGGATCGTAGATGTTGTTCCAGACCAGGATCTCGACCACTGCCGGCAGAACGATGGGCACGACGAAGAGGGTTCGGAACCAATACTGTGAGAACTTGTTACGCACATTGAAGATGAATTCTGCTACCAACAGCGGAAAAGTCATTGTCTTAATGATCGAGACAACGACCAGGATGCCGGCGTTGCGGAAGCCGGAGAGGAAAAAGCGATCTTCCAACAGGAATTCAAAATTGGCAAACCCCACCCATTCCGTGCTGACACCGGGACTCCATTTGGTGAATGCATGATAAAGGCCGGAGAAGGCAGGATAGTAGTTAAAGGTCAGCAGTAGGAGCAATGTCGGCAGGATCAACAGGTAGGAAAGCCGCGCCCTCCACATGGTTTGCAGGAGGCCAATGGGTCCAGCGGCGCTGCGTTGGTAGATCAACTGGCCGGAGGCGGTGTTGCGGGCGGCCCATGTGGCCAACAGAATCAGCAGCGCGAATACGCCTACCAGAATGAAAATGAGTCTCTGACGTTGGGCTGTCGACTGGGCGGCTCCAGCTACGGCCGCGGCCCGGTCGTAATAGCGGGCGGCGCCGGCGATGGTTCCGATGGCCAAGCGGCTGCCATCCCCAGCCAAAGCGACGCTCAACACATCATCGTCTTGCCTGAAGCGGTGCGTGAGTGTGCCATCGCCTGCTAAAAGATAGGCGCTGCCGTCCTCCGAGCCGACAAGGGCGGTGGAGCTGTCGGCGGCAAGCGCTACGCCGACTATTGTATCCTCGGCCTCAAAGCGCCAGATTTCATCTCCATTGGCGCCATTCAGAAGGATTGCAGTGCCGTCTTCCGTACCCGCCAGAATGCGGGCGCCGTTCGGCGTCACCGAAACGGACTGCACGCTGTAGTCAAGACCGGCCTGTAGCAGCGCCTTGCCAGTGCGGCTGTAGATGGTGATCAGCCCGTCACTGGAGCCAACTACGACGCGTGCCTGTTCGCCACTGCCGTAAATGTCAACTGCCTCTACACCGATGCCCAACACTTCCTGCCAGACGATGTTTCCCTCACCGTCAAGGACATAGACGGTCAGATCATCGGATGTTGCGGCGACGAGTGAGCCGTCACTGGCGACTGCCGCATTGTTCATCGGCCGGGAAGCCTTGTGCTTCCATAGTGCATTGCCGTCCCCGTCGAGCAGGTAGACGAAGCGATCCTCTGATGCCACCGCCAGCCACTGCCCGTCTGGTGAGATGTCCACCCCGGAAATACTATTTTCGGCTTCGAATTGCCCGATTAATTCTCCTGAACTGTCTAGCACTCGCAGTGTATTATCACGGCTGCCAATAACCACGCGGCCGCCGTCTGCCGTGAGAGCAAGCGCCTGTATGCGGTTTGCAGTGTCTTGACCCCATAGCTGACCATCAGGGGACTGTGCGGCAAGAGGCAGAGCCAGGCCCAACAAGAGGGAAGTGGCGAGGGCTATGGCGAGGGCTATGCTGCATACTGCCGGTCTGAGGCGGATGGCGCTACTGGCTGAACGCCAACACGACATGCCGCTCCTGTGCAGGAGCGGCATGTCTGGTGCACCATATTGTGAACGAGCTTTCGCCCGTACGCGATACAAGGAAGACGCCATAGTTAGTCGTTAGCGTAAGCTGGACATCTAGCCGTCGTCCGAGAAGGACGGCGGACTCTGTCTGTTAGTACGGTCCAGCAGCGACCCAACCCGGCGGTCGTTTTTCAGGGCTGTCCAGGTCTTCGTGCGTCAGGTTGAGGAATTCCAACAGACCATCAAAGTTGTCTTCGAGCAGAGACTGATAGCCGGCGGCGAACTCTTCGGCCGTCAGCTTGCCTTCAAAGAATTCCTGAACCATGATCGACCATTCGCGTTTGGTTTCTTCATATTTGAAGAAGCCGCGGGCGACAGCGTCGCCTGGCGCGCCGGGCTTTTCATAGTTGCCGATGAAGACGCTCTGGGCGAAAATCTCCTCCCATTTCCCCGGCAGCGAAACGTTCTTGATCAGAGGCGGACCAGCGATGCCACCCTGGAGGTTCTCGGTATCCAGTTTGTTCTCGAGGAAGATCTGCATCCCCTGCGGACTTGTCCAGAACATGACAAAGTCGACTTCGAGATCGTTCTGGGCGCGGTCCTTGAGCGGCAAGGCCAGGTAGCCAGAGGTCAATTCGTTGGCGCGGGCGGTGCCCTGTACGCAGGGTCCTTCGATCGTGGGGAAGGCAAAGCGCCCGTATTCGAACTCGACGGCTGCGGCCGAATCCTCTTCGGTTACTTCAGCCTGACCACCGTACTCACCCTGTGCCAGCGAGCGGATGTCCTTGGGCAAGCTGGTGTAGATACCGCCGTGCACCATGCGCATGGCAGCTCTCTGGGTCAGGAAGAGCGGGTAAGCATCGGTCATGCCGGTCCAACCTTCGGGTACAAAGCCGTTCGCCGTCTTGAAGATGCGCCCGACCTGGGTCATCATTTCGACGGTGCACTCGTTGTTGAAGTTGATATCGCCTTCGCGCAATGCCTGGAGGTGACGGGCGATATTGACGGAGACGCGGTCGGGGTCATCGTTGCGCACGTCGGTGGGATCGTATGACCACGTGTCGTCGATCCCCTCGCGGAAGCACCAGTCGCCTTCCTGGCACTGGATGATCTGGAGGTCGTCGCGGTGGTACTGGTCCATTGCCGAGCGCATCAGCCAGGGCATGCGGCCGCCGCCCCAAATCTGCTCAGTTGTACCTTCAATGGCGATGGGGATGAGGCCGGCGTCGCGCAGCTTCTCGTTCCACTCGACAAACTGATCCCAGGTGGGGCGCGGCGGGACATCGGTGATGCCGGCCTGTTCAAAGTGAACCTTGTTGTAGATCCAGAAGGTCTGGACCGACTGGTAAGGCATGGTGAACATCTGGCCGGTATTAGGGTCGCGCACCAGGTTCAAGCCCCACTCTTCGAAGCTTTCCACCCATTTTTCGCCCGTGTAGGGATTCACTTTGTTGAGGTACTGTCCCCAGTCGACCAGGCGGCCTTCCTGGGCGAATTCCCGCAAGTGGGGCGACTCGATCAGCGAGACGCGCGGCACTTCCGAGGTGAATTGGGAGCGAATCCACTGGAGATAGGCGTCCACGCCCGGCGGCTTAAGCTCGACCAGAACGTCGACATCCGGGTGCATCTCCATGTAGGCATCGGCAATCGCCTGGTAGGTCTGCACGTCGTTCGAAGCGATGCTGATGACGACTTCGCCGCTCATCTCCATTGCTTCTTCTTCGGATTCCTCGATCTCGACGACCTCTTCATCAGCGGGCGCCGCTTCTTCGGCGGCGGGCGAATCTCCAGCCATCCCGCTGTCTGCGGGCGCGCCGCAAGCTGCCAGGATGACCAGCGCCAACAGCAGGAGCAGGCCGAGACCGGTTCGGTAAAGTTTCATTGACTTTTTCCTTTCGTTGTGGCTGCAATGATTACGATTTCGTGCTCTTCGCTCTATGTCGCAAGAGGCCGAAGCAGGCCAGTGGAATGTTTGTGATCAATCCTCCGCAAAAGGAAAGGTACCTTCGTAACCGAGCGTGTCCAAGGTGAACTGGGGATTGCTGACAAACTTGATGCCGGGAAACATCGGATTCTGCTGGTAGTGAAGGACGATATTGGCGCGAATCTCGCCTTCCGGATCCGGTCCCATCTTTGCGCCCTGGTGAGGAATGTGGCTGTAGAATACGACCGCGTCACCCGCCATCGGATACAAATGAGCCAAGTCTTGCTGGTCGCACCAGCTCTGGAAGGGATCGTTACGATCCTCGGTATAGCGCAGGAATGGGATCAGGTCCTCAGGAACGGGCCGGTCGAAGCAGTTCTTGACGAAGGTCAGGCGTGCTCGGTCGGGTGTGTTGTCGGTCAAATAGAATGTGGAGTTCAGGCAAAGGCCAAGCATTGGATTCTTGGCTTCGGATTTCTCCGTCTGGTAGTAATAGTCGGAGAAATCCATGTGCCATTCCTGCAGGTACTCCGCCGGGTTGACGTGGGCGCGCAGACTGCGCAGCTGGCACTGCTTTCCCATAACGGCGTGCAGGTAGGGGGCGACGCTCTCGTGTCCAATCAGCTCGCCTGACAACTGGGGTTCCAGGGCGAGCAGCTTCTCGAATGCAACATTGCCTACGCCGTTGCTGATTTCGTAGGCGCCGAGATCGTAGAGAGCGTAAAGCACGGTCTTCCACTGTTCCACCCTCTCAGGGGGCAGCGCGTTGGGAATTAAGATGAAACCTTCGCGGTTTAGCTGATCGAGCTGCAGCTGGATTTCAGGAGAGTGCTGGTCCATTGTTCATCCTCGCAACGAATCGTCAGACGGCAGGCACGTCTTCTGCCTTTCCGCTATGGTGCGAGCGGATGGCGGCCTCGATAATCTCCTGCACGGCCAGCCCTTCGCGACCTGAGGCCTCGATTTCATCACGCGGCGCGCCGTCGTCCACCTGCTCAATCCAGCGGTTGATGCGGTTGGTGAAGGTGGCGTCGAAGCCGCTGAGGCCGCCCATAATGCTGTTGCGCACGACGGTCAGTTCGTCGCTCTGGCGGGGGTATAGTGTCAATTCCTGGTACAGGTTGTCGAGCACGAAGCGGCCGGCAGTCCCCATCACTTCGCAGCGTTCCAGGTTGTGCCGGGGATTTGTATCGTAACTACCCGTCAGATGACCAACGACACCATTGGCAAACTCCAGGTTTACCTGGGCATTGGAGTAGCAGACACGTCCAGGCGCCTGGTTGAAGAAGGCGTGGACGCGCTTTACGTCGCCACAGAAGTAGCGCATGATGTCGAGGCTGTGGGGGTGGAGAGCGCGAATATGGAACCAGGGCGACGTGTCGTTAGGGTTGCCGATCCACATCGTCATGTTCATAAGCAGCAGATCGCCCAGCTTGCCCTCATCCACCCACTGCTTGGCTTTGGCAGCCGGCGGCACGAAGCGGTGGTTGAGGTTGATGCCGAAATAGAGGCCGGTCTCGTCGGCCTTGGCCGCCATTGCGCGGGCATGTTCGATGTTGTTGGAAATCGGTTTTTCGCATAATACATGCAGCCCTGCATCGAAGCATTGCATTACTGGTTCGTAGTGATGGCCGCCGTTTTCGGGGCCGGCGGTGGTGACACTGACTGCATCCAAATCAACCGCGTCGAGCAGTTCCGGTATGCTGTAATAGGCCGGAAGGCCGAAGCGCTCTGCGGCCGCGTCGGCAATGCTCTTGTCCATATCACAGACTGCTAACAACTGTGCACGTTCGCTGGCCTGGTAGACGCCGGCGTGCGTTCTACCGATATTGCCCAATCCAATAATCGCTACGTTCAGCACGAAGCATCCTCCTCAAAGTGGAGCGGATTCGTATAGTCTAAGGGCTGCTGTTGGGATTTCAAGATTGACCGGAATGCTAGCATAGCAGGAGAAAACTGTCAATCGGCATAATGAAAGTACCAACGACAATCGTACTAAGAATCGGAGGCTAAAATTGCCTGGAAGGGACTCTCGTCAATCAATTCAGACGGCCTCGCGAGATACTTGCGCGATTCATTGCAGTCGCACAGGATTCAGTCGGAATTGGGTGAGTGAGGCGGACCAGGGCGGACTAAGGGGAAGCGTTTCCCTGGTCTTGCCAGACTTTGAATTCGTTACGTCGCACTCTTTTGTGGATTATGGTCTGATCGATTGGAGGCAAGTCACTTGTAATCGGATGCCCACCTTCCTCTTCAATATATGCAGTTGCGAGAATGACGGCTTCTTGAGACCGGCGCAATCGCGTCTAAGATCGGACGCCAGATTAGCTATCGAATGGCGCGCACAAGAGGCACTCCTACTTCGTTCAGCCGTCATCACCGGGTGCTGTTCAAAACCGTTGCATTTGTCCGGATCCGGGTCGGGCCAAGTCGACCCATGTCGACCTAAGTCGACCTAAGTCTACCCAAAAAAAAAGTTTGTTGAACAGTTTTGTCCAGTTTCGTCCAGTTTCGTTAACTCTCACTCTCCGTCCTTTGTCGATAAAGGAAGGACGAATAGCTGGCAATTCACGGATTTGCAACTGATCCCCTTCGCCTTCAGATTTTCTCTCCGCGTGATCGAAGGTCTAACCACGTTGATACTTTCTCGGCACTGCGTCCACGATTTCGGGCCCCGGCAATCACAGAAATCTCAATATGGCAGCGTTGCAAAAGGATGTGGGAGCGAGGATCAGGACGTTCCAGGCTGGGCCGAAGCCGCCAACTGTAACTCCCTGTCTGCTACACTTAAGCGAATCGCTCGGCCAGTTTCTCCTTGTAAGGCTTGGACCGATGGTAGACGAGGGGGTTCTGCCGGTCGTCTTCGAGCAGGTCACCGATCTCGTAACTGGCGAACTGTTCATCGGTCAAGATGTTCTGTATACCGTTGAAGGTGCAACCGTCGGGCATGAAGCCGCAGGTCATGGCACGGCGCCAGCCAGGGGTCATATTGGCGCCGGCGCCGTGGGCAATTAAACCATTATGAAAGGAGGCGGAACCTGCTTTCATCTCGGCGGGGGCCGCCATTATCTCTTTCCACTGTGGGTAGACGCGAAAGATGTCGCCGATGTTTTCGCCGATACTGACGTTTTCGAACGTAGCCGTCTTATGGCTGCCGGGCAGGAAGTAGAGACAGCCGTTCTGCAGCGTGGCATCATCCAAGGCGACCCAGAGGCTGAGTGTCTCACGTGACGAGTAGGACCAGAAGGGGTTGTCGAGATGCCAACCGGTGGGGTTGGCCCACGGCTGTTTGATCAACGCCTGGTCATGCCAGAGGCGGACGCCGTCGACGCCGGCCAGATTTGCGGCCATTTTGCCCAGGCGCGGGTCCAGGAGCAGCCGCCGCACGTCTGAATTGTCCTGCCACAGGTTCACTCGCTGGACAAAGACATAGTCGTAGTAGGTTTCTTCACGGTCTTCGTCTACTTCCTGGTGAATCATACGTTGCTTGCCGCGCTGACGCACTGCTCCATCCACGGCCTGCCGCCAGGATTCGAGTTCGTCCGGAGTGAGGAAGTCGTGCTGGACGACGAAGCCATTTTCCTGATAGAAGTCGATCTGTTCCTGGGTCAAATTGGTATTCATGCTGCCCTCACTGGTGGTGCAGGCTTCGTGCCCGCCTGTCTGTTAGACCGGCTTTTGAATTCGCCTAGTTAGAAAGAGAAGGGCCGACACAGGTGTGCCGGCCCTTCCTGTTGTCAATTCACGATGCGGCTCGCTTCGCCGTTTCGTCTATTCTGCCGGGCCAAGCTGGCCAGTCAGGATTTGAATCACAACAAAGGAATCGGCATAGGGGCTGTTGACGTAGATCGGGTCGCCCTCCGGCAGCCATCCGCTGGCAAAGCGGCTGGGGACCGGGTTGTTGCCATAGCGTTCCCACAGAGGAATCTGCGGCAGCAGCTCGTTGTAGGCCATGGCGATCTGATCCAGTGCAGCGATCTGCATGGCGGCGTCACCGCCGGAACCGGCATCTTTTGTCAGGGCCCACAGGTCGACGTCGCCAACGCTGTCGGTGCTGACGTTCAGGTCGAAGGACATACCGGGCAGCTCGATGCTGCCGGCGCCCGATGCGCCTACGCCGGTCGCGGCCGCGTTATGGGTGCTGAAGTCATTCTCGTAGGAGAAGGACGGGTGGGGGTTGCCTGCGCCCCAACCGCGAATCGCCAACTCGAATTTGCCCTCGTTGATGTCGATCGGATGCTGCTGGAAGTTCACGCCGCGGAAGCTGGTCTTGAAGCCGAAGGCAGTCAGCTGTTCGGCCGCGTTTTCAGCTGCGGCAGACCAGTCGGAGTACTCGGCCGGCGCGGTCAGATTCCATTCCATGCGTGCGCCAGTGTCGTCGAGCCAGACACCGTCGTCATCACGGCTGAAGCCGATGTCGAGCAACATCTGCTCGGCCTTCTCCAGATCCTGCGTATACGGATTCAGGTTGGCGCGCGTATCATCACTTAGCCACAGAGGCGCAATGTTGTCGGAGAATCCACACATGCATTCTTGCGCTATGCCCGATTCGGCCAGCGAGATGAAGGCATTCTCTTCAAAGTTGATGGCATAAGCCAGCGCCTGCCGAACTTCCTTCATCTGGAAAGGATGAATTGTGTGGTTGAAGTACAGGGCCGGGCCGCTGTAAATCGGGGCTCGAATGATGCGGTAACCCAGAGACATGAACTCGCGCTCTGTGGCTGGCGGGAAGCCGTGCGTGGCATAGTCGACATCGCCGGAGAGGACGAGCGGCGTTACGACCGGTGTCTCACCGTTGTAGTTGACCATCCGGTCGAAGCGCACCGTGTCGGCCCAGTAGGAGGTCTCAACCTTGTTGAGGATCATCTGGGATTCGGTGATGCTGGCCGGGTCGATCGCGTACGGCCCCAGAACGACCATCTCATCAGGTCGCAGTTCATTGAACTCCTGCAGCAGCTGCTTCCAATCGTCGTCCTCGTTTGTCATGCCGGCCTCGACCAGATCGCGGGTGCGCTGGGCAAAGTCGCCATAGACTGAAGAGGCCGTGATGTGTATCTCTCGCAGCACGCGGCGGGGCACGGTCGTGGACGGTCCGCTGAGAACGAAGTCGACCGTGTGATCATCAACGGCCTGCACGTCGTCCAGGAAGCGCCAGACGGTCTGGCTCAGCAGACGGGAGATGGAGAAGGTATCGACCACGTCCTGCGAGGTGAAGGCGCTGCCGTCGCTCCAGTTCGCGCCCTGAATCAGGCTGACGCGCAAGGTGACGTCATCGACCCATTCCCAGGCCTCACCGGCTACCGGCATCCAGCTGCCGTCGGCCCAAAGGAACATAAACAACGGCGGTTCCATGAGGGCGCGATAGATGCCGAGGGTCATGCCATTGGTGACCCAGGTGTTGAAGTGGCCGGTGGGAGGCGGCGCATAGGGCCAGGCCGGATGGAACTCGGCGACGCCGCTACCTTCTGCATCGGCCGGCGCAGCCTCTTCCTGCGCTGCCGGAGCTGCCTCGCCGCCGCCGGTGTCGGCCGCGGGCGCGCCGCATGCGCTGATGATAAGCGCCGCGATCAAGGCAAGTGCGAGTAAGATTTTTCGGTTCATTCGTAATCCTCCATAGGATAACTGAGAAAGTGTGGATTTAGGGGGATAAGGGGCGGGTCCGCGCACGGTAACGCGCATGGCGCGCCAGCGGGCTTGGATCACCGTTCCCTTCGTTTCCCCCACTGTACAAGAATCACAACCAAGAGTAGATAGATCAGCCCAATACCGAGAGTAAACTGGGTTATCACATATTCTGCGGTCCCTTTATCCAGAAAAAGCAGGAGGGCGCCGGCGACAAACGCAATGTAGAACCCAAGGTGAAAAGCTGCTCTACCAAGAAAGGGGTCCATCTGAATTCGGACTCACTATATCGGGACCCATACCGCATCCGAAGAGGGAAAGCGGTCTGCGTCCAATAGCTTCATATTAATTGGGTTGGCTCCGACATGCGGACGGGACAGGCTACGCTGCCCCCTTCGGAGATTCGTTCCAACGGTGGCACCATAGTGTCGCACTCGCCCTCGGCGATGTAAGGGCAGCGCGGATGAAAAGTACATCCTGCCGGCAGATTGAGGAGGCTAGGAATTTCGGCGCTCCGCAGTTCAATGTGCGTCTTTTTCTTTGCCAGTTCCGGGTCGGCTTCGGGTACAGCTCCCAATAGCGCCTGTGTATACGGGTGACGAGAGTCGGTTATCAGCCGGGGCGTCGGCCCCTCTTCCACGATTCTTCCCAAGTACATGACAGTAATGCGCCCCTCCCATGCGAAGTACTTCGCCAGCGCCAGGTCGTGCGTGATGAAGAGAAAGGTGACGTCGAACTCTTCCTTCAGCCGGGAGAGCATGTTCAGCAGGCTTACCCGAATCGAAACATCTACCATCGAAACGGCTTCATCTGCGACGATAAATTTCGGCTCCACAGTTAGCGCCCTGGCTACCGAGACTCGCTGGCGCTGTCCTCCACTCAACTGGTGAGGATACTTGTCGAGAAACTCCGCTACGGGTGTAAGATCGACGATTTCCAGCAGTTCGGCTGCCCGTCGCTCCGCGTCGCGGCGCCGTGATCTTCTGCCGCCACCGCTACCATTCTGCGCCGACCTCTGTGACTGGTGGCGCAGCAGCGGGGTCATGATCATCTGGCGCACGGTCTGGGTGGGATTGAGTGAGGCGTATGGGTCCTGATGGATGATTTGGACGGCGCGGCGATACTGCTGGTAGTCGGCCTTGTCCATCGCCGCGATGTCCTGGCCCTGATAGAGGATCTGCCCGTCTGACGGCGGCAACAGACCGACGATCATGCGGCCGGTGGTGCTTTTGCCGCAGCCGCTCTCGCCGACCAGACAGACGATTTCCCCGGGTTCGATATCAAGCGAAATCGAGTCGACGGCAGTAACCCGATCGCGGCCGCTGCCAAAGTATCTGGTTACATTTCGTAGTTCGAGAATTGGTGTCATCTAATGCTGACTCCAGCGGCCGCGCCGTGTTTGTGCGTTACATCCGTCCAATTCGTCGTTTCGGTCATGATCTCTTCTTGCCGCGCAGCCCGTTGCGCTCGATGTCGTCCTGCACGGCATCGGTATGCCAGCAGGCGGCGAAGTGGTTATCGCCGACGCGTTCCAATTTCGGCTCCTCACTGCTGCAGCGTTCACTCGCATACGGGCAGCGGGGATGAAATTTGCAGCCGGTTGGCAGATTGATCAGATCAGGCGGAGAGCCGGGGATAGAAGAAAGTTCCTCGAAGCCGCCGGTCACAGTCGGCACCGCCCGAATCAGCCCCAAAGAGTAGGGATGGCGCGGGCGATAGAAAATGTCTTCGACAGGACCGAGCTCAACGACCTGCCCGGCGTACATGGTCGCCACTCTGTCCGCCAACTCAGCCGCGATGGCAAGGTCGTGCGAAATGAAGAGCATTGTAAAGTGCAGGTCTTCCTTCAACTTTCGCAACAGATCGATAATGGTGCGCTGGGTGAGGATATCGAGAGCCGTCGTTGGTTCGTCGAGGATTAGAATTTGCGGGTCGAGCAGTAGTGAGATCGCCAGGAGGGTGCGCTGGCGCATGCCACCGCTCAGTTCGTGGGCGTAGGCGTCGATTACCCGACTCGGATCCAATTGGACGAAGCGGAGAAGGTCGAGGAAGCGCTCGCGGACCTCCTCACGGTTGTTCCAGCGGTGGGCTTTGGCGGTATCCCACACCTGGTCCCAGATCTTCAGCACTGGATTGAAGGCGTTGAGGGCCGACTGGAAGACCATGGCACAGTCGCGCCAGCGGAACTCGCGCATGGGGCCATCGGCCAGGGAAAGCACGTCCACTTCGCGGCCGTCGCGGCGATAGATGATCTTGCCGGGGCTGACCTCTGCGGTGTCGACCAGCAGGCGCACGATTCCCAGCCCCAAAGTCGTCTTGCCGGAGCCGCTTTCGCCGATGAGGGCCAGGCTTTCGCCGGCATGCAAATCGAGCGTGACACCGCGAACGGCCTGGACGCTGCCTTTGCGGGTGCGATAGCTGACATGAACGTCTTGCAGGCTCAGAGGTGGCTGCCTGCCGTTTTCTTCAACGTTCTGGTGCCAGGAAAGGTCGGTGGTTTGGCTCATTGTTGTCTTGGAACCTGTCCCTTACTCGCTGGCTCGCAGTCGCGGATTGAACACTAACTCCAGCGAGCGGGTCATGGAAATAATCGACAGTTGGAGAATGGCGATTGCAACAATTGGCGCCATGATGTACCAGACGCTGTCCTTATAGAAGATCGCCCCCCGAACCCACGCCAGCTGGATCATCACGCTCCAGTTGCCGGCGCTGATTGGAACGAGGCCGAGGAAGACGAGGCCGGCCTGCTGGTAGACGGCGAAGGTCATTCCTAACGCGAAGCTGACCACGATATAAGGCATCATGTTGGGCACCATCTCCCGCAGGACGATATGCCATACGCCCAGGTCGAGCGCCCTGGCTGCTTCGATAAAGTCGCGTTGTTTCAGGGAAAGGGCCTGGGCGCGCAAGGCGCGCAGGAGGGTTGGCCAATTCAGCAACCCCATGAGAATGCCCAAAAATGTCAAACTGTTTAGCGAAATGAAGGCGGCCAACACGGCCAATAGTGGGAACTGAGGGATCGTAAGGATGATATCGGTGACCGACATGATGGCGCTGTCGATCCATCCGCCGATGAAGCCGCTCATCGTTCCAAAAACGACAGCGATCACCGTCGATATCAGCGCTGCCAGAAACGCCACATAGATTACGTCTCTGCCGCCGTTGACAATCTGGGACCAAATGTCCCGTCCCTGATGATCGGTCCCCAGAGGATGTTCGATCGTCGGCGTTATATAGATCTTGTCGATCTTCGTTTTTGTATCCAGTTCAATTAACAGTGGCCCAACGTACGAGAGCAGGACCATGAAAATTACTACAAGGAACCCGATAAAACCGACCCGATTGTAGGCAAGTAGGCGCACGCCGGTACGAAATCCCTTCCATGCGCTGACCAGGATGCTGTCGGTCTGTTCGCCTGCTATGGCCTGTGCTGCCATTTATCTGCTCCCGTGCTTCTTTGGGCGTGCTTTTTCTGCGGTACGTATCGTGTAGTCAGGCATTCTGCGGTTAGCCTTCGTTATCTTGCAGCTTGATGCGGGGGTCCAGCCAACCGTAGAGTACATCTGCAAAGAAGTTGGCGAAGATCACCGAGAAGGTGATTATCAAGAAGATTCCCTGCATTATTGTATAGTCGCGCTGGTTAATGGCTTGGCCCAGCATGCGGCCGATGCCGCCGTACTCGAAGATCTGCTCTACCAGCAACGAGCCGCCGACGACGAAGCCGATGCGGATGGTCAGAATCGTGAAGAGGGGCAGGATTGCGTTGCGGCCCACATAGGCGGTTGTGATTCGCCATTCCTTTAACCCGCGCGCTTTGGCAATCGTCACATAATCTTCGCCCAGAGTGCTGATTGTGTTGCTCTTCATGCTCAGCATCCAGAAACCTATGCTGGTTAATACATAGGTTGAGATTGGCAGAGCTCCGTGGAATAAGGCATCGAGAAAGAATTCGAAATTCAGGCCCGGCACCATGCCGGAGGAATAGGCGCCGCGCATGGCCGCGATCGGCAGGATCTTCCACTGTACGCCCAGCCAAACGACGATCAGAAGACCGATGAGAAAATCCGGAACGGAACTGACTATAGAACTCACGACAGTAAAGCCGTGATCGAGAAAGCTGTCGCGGCGGTAGGCCATGATGACGCCCAACAGGACGCCTACCGAAAAGCTGATCAGGAGCCCGGTACCGACGCTGAAAAGGGTCCATGGCAGGAATCGCAGGATTACTTCGGTTACGGTTGTTCCAGGGGAGAGAACCGACTGGCCGAAGTTGCCCTGTGCGAGGTTCTGCAGATAAGAGAAATACTGGAGAATGACCGGCTGTTCCAGGTCGATTGCGAAGAGAGCGGCAGCCTGATCCTTTGCCTCGTGAACCGGCATTCCGTAGGTGACGACCAGTTGATTTACGTAGATTTCTATGGGGTTGCCGGGCAGGAGGCGTACCAGGAAGAAGATAATCGTGGTAACAATGAAA
>Ga0209754_1000656_pt1 | contig 45030 bp, 38 predicted proteins | sample MesohylBB_FD_187295 | JGI IMG/M metagenome (GOLD analysis project Ga0209754, IMG submission 187295) | Host-associated microbial community of the marine sponge Aplysina aerophoba from Gulf of Piran - sponge mesohyl, lysed by bead beating... | ecosystem: Host-associated > Porifera > Sponge >...
GCTGATCGCCGGCGTGCGCTCGCCCTCCTATCACGCGGTGGGGCTGATGGCGCCGGGGCTGCCGATCTTCGCCATCGGCCGCAACCCGCACGTCGCCTGGGGCGGCACGAACATGCGCGCGGCCTCCAGCGATCTCTACGATGTGAGCGGTGTGCCGGCCTCGGAAATTGTCGAGCGAGACGAGAGCATCGACGTGCGCTGGTGGTTCGACAGCGATGTCACCGTCCGCGAGACGGCGTGGGGACCAATCGTGAGCGACGTGCCGCTCCTCGCCGAGCACGACCTGCCGCCGCTCGCGCTGAAATGGACCGGCCACGGGGCGAGCGACGAAATCGGCGCCATGCTCGCGGTGAGCCGGGCACGCACCTTCGACGAGTTCCGCGCGGCGTTCGACAGCTTCGCCGTGCCGGGCCAGAACATGCTCTACGCGGACGCAAGCGGGAATATCGGGCAGGTCATGGCGGTCTGGCTTCCGAGCCGCGACGGCCCGCCCGCCGATATCGCCGTCGACACGGCCGCACACGACGCGTCATGGGGCTCGTTACGCACCACGGCAGACCTGCCCTACAGCTTCAACCCGGACACGGGCTTTCTGGTCTCCGCCAACAACCGGCCGCCGGCGACCGACGTCCCGGTCGGGTTCTTCTTCTCCCGCGAAGATCGCGTGGACCGCATGCGCTCTCTCATCGAGGCCGAAACCGCAGTGGGCGTCGAGACCCTCAAGGCACTGCAGCAGGACGTCTACATGGCGTCGTCGGTGACGCTGCGCGATCTCTTCATCGCCAGGCTGGATGCCCTGGGGATGACCGCCGCAGCCGATGCGGAGGGCACGAAGGCGATCGGCCGGCTGCGCGACTGGGACGGCGAATACCGGTCCGACTCGATCGGGGCGGTCACCTTCGAGCAGTTCCGCCACGGCTTCACCGCCCGCTTCTACGCCCTGCTCTACGGGGAGGACGAAGGGGAGGCGTTCGCCTCGGTCGGCCGGCGCACCGCGCTGCTGGGCGAGGACATCGCCACCGCCGACGAGAGGACCCTGCGCGCGGCGCTTGCCGCCGGGCTGGAGGCGGCCGTCGACGGCCTGGATTCGTTCGCAAGCTGGGGCGAGATGCACCGCCTCAGCCTCGCGCATCCCCTCTCTAACGTTCCGCTCATCGGCGGGCGCTACGAGTTCGCCGAGGCCGGCGTCGGCGGCAGCTCTGACACGCTGATGAAGACCGCGCACGAGCCCGCCGCCGAGCGTCACACCGTGAATTATGGGTCCAACGCGCGGCACATTTCCGACATGACGGACCCGGACGAGAACTACTTCGTCCTGCTCGGCGGGCAGGACGGCTGGTTCAACAGCACGACCATCCTCGATCAGTGGGAGCTCTGGCGCCGCGGCGACTACGTCCGCGTGCCGCTGACTCTCGAAGCGGTCCGCAAGAGCTTCCCGCACGTGCTCTCGCTGGGGAACTGACTCGAGGTGGCGGAGACGCCCGCAACGGGACCATGTACGACGCGACCTGGATGCTGCGGCTCTATGCCCGGCGACGCCTGCGACAGCTTGAGGCGATGGAGCCGCAGCAGGCGCAACGCCGCGTGCTCGCGTCCCTCATCCGCCGCGGCCTTCGCACCAGGTTCGGGCGGGACCACGGGTTTTCGACCGCCTGGTCCCTCGACGATTACCGCGCCCGCGTGCCGCTGCGCGACTACGATGCGTTCTGGGAGGCCTATTGGCAGGCGCCCTTCCCGCGCCTCGCCGATTGCACGTGGCCCGGCCTCATTCCCTGGTTCGCGGTGTCGTCGGGAACCGCGACCGGCACCACGAAATACATCCCCGTGAGCCGGGAGATGCGCCGGTCGAACGTGCGCGCGGGCGCCGAGCTCCTGACCCACCATCTCGCCAATCGGCCTGAGAGCCGCCTCTTCGCGGGCCGCGTCTTCATGCTCGGCGGCTCGACCGGCCTGGTGCGCCAGGCGCCTGGGGTCTTCAGCGGCGACCTGAGCGGCATCGCTGCGGCGTCGATGCCCGGCTGGGCGCGGCTGCGCTACTTCCCGCCGCGCGATCTCGAAGGCATCGCCGATTGGCAGGTCAAGATCGGCCGCTTCGCCGAACGCTCCCTGGAAACGGCGATTTCGGCGATCGCCGGCACGCCGAGCTGGCTGCTGATCTTCTTCGAGCGTCTGGCCGAAGTCGCGCGCGCCCGGCGAGGCGGCGCGGCGTGCCGGATCGCCGACATCTATCCAGACCTCGAGCTACTGTCGCCCGGCGGCGTCGCCTGGGCGCCCTATCGCGACCGCTTCGCCGCCCTGCTCGAAGGCAGCCGCGCGGAGACGCGTGAAGTCTACCCGGCAAGCGAAGGCTTCTTCGCCATCGCGGACGGCGACGACGGTGCGGGCATGCGGCTCCTGCTCGACACCGGGATCTTCTACGAGTTCATCCCCGTCGATCAGCTCGACAGCGCACACCCGGACTGCCGCTGGATCGGCGACGTCGAGCCGAGGGTCAACTACGCGCTGGCGGTGACCACCTGCGCCGGCCTCTGGCGCTACCTCGTGGGCGACACGGTGACCCTGGTCGAGCGCGACCCGCCCCGCGTTCTCGTTACCGGACGGACGAGCTACATGCTCTCCGCCTTCGGCGAGCACGTGATCGGCATCGAGGTCGAGCGCGCCGTGGCGGAGGCGGCACGCGCAATCGACGCGACCGTCAGCGATTTCGCCGCCGGAAGCGTGTTTCCGGAGGAGACCGGCACGCGCGGCGGGCACCTCTACATCGTCGAGCTGGGAGCGGAACGCGCGAGCGATGGCCTCGACGGCGCAGAGCAGGCGCGCTTCGCCGCAGCGCTCGACGCGACACTCTGCCGCCTCAACGACGACTATGCCGCTCACCGCGCGGGCGGCTACGGCATGGACGCGGCGCGCGTGCGCTTTCTCCGCGCCGGCGGATTCGCGGCGTGGATGAAGAGCCGCGGCAAGCTCGGCGGCCAGAACAAAGTGCCCCGCATCATCAACGACCCGGCGCTCTTCGCCGCACTCCGCCGCTTCGCCGACGGGTACGGCGGGACAGGGAAAGGATCGGCACGACAATGAAGGTCACCGACGCCATCACCGGACGAGCCGGCCGCGCGGACCGCCCTGCGCCGGTGGCGAGAGCCGGCTATTCGGGCACACAGATCGCCTTGCACTGGATCATCGCCGCGCTGATCGTCGCGCAGGTTCTGCTGCACGAAGGCATGGAGGTCACGTACGGCTTCGAACACGGCGGTCCGGCGCCGACCGAGTCGGAGTCCCTCCTCGCCACCGTCCACATCGCATGTGGCATCGCCGTCTTCGTGCTGGCCTCGTTGCGCGTCGTCCTGCGCGTCCGGCGCGGCGCCCCGCCACCGCCGCAAGAGGAGCATCGAGTCCTCAGGCTGGTCGCCAAGGCGACCCACTTCGCCTTCTACGCCGTCATCCTTCTGATGCCGCTCACGGGTGTGCTGGCCTGGTTCGGTTCCGTCGAGGAGGCCGCAGCCGTACATGCTATCGGCCTGCCGGTGATCCTGGGCCTCGTGTTTCTGCATATCGTGGGCGCCCTCTACCACCACTTCGTCCTGAAGACCGATGTCCTGCGTCGAATACTGCGCCCGGAACGGTAGAGCGGTGAAAATGCCTGCCGGACGCCCGGGCTAGGGCCAGTGGGGCCGCCATGACCCGCCTGCTGATGATCGAGGATGACCGCGCGCTCGCCGAGATGGTTGCGACCTATCTCGGCCGTGCCGGCCTGACGCTCGAGCATCGGGAGAGCGCCGAGGCAGGTCTCGCCGCCGCCCTTCAGGGCGGCTACGACGCGGTGGTCCTGGACCTGATGCTGCCCGACGGCGACGGCCTCGAGCTTTGCCGGGCGATCCGCGCCCGCTCCGACGTGCCGATCCTGATGCTGACGGCGCGCGGCGAGGAGGCGGACCGCATCGTGGGCCTGGAGATCGGCGCCGACGACTACCTGCCCAAGCCCTTCAACCCGCGCGAGCTGCTGGCCCGCCTGCGCGCCATCCTGCGCCGCCGGACCCCCGGCAGCCGGGCCGCCGCCGGCGAGATGCTGAGCTTCGGCCGGCTCGTCATCGACCGCGCGGCGCGGCGGGTGCTGGTCGATGGCGCGGAGCGCTCGCTGACCGGCCACCAGTTCGACCTGCTCTGCGCGCTGGCCGAAAGCGCCGGCCGCGTGCTCAGCCGCGAGCAGCTCATGGACCGGGTGCGCGGCGAGTCGCTCGAGGCCTTCGACCGCAGCATCGACGTCCATATCTCGCGGATCAGGGCGGCGATCGAGGACGATCCCAAGCGTCCGCGCCGCATCATCACCTTGCGGGGCGCGGGCTACCTCTTCGTCCGCAGCCAGGACGACGACTCGTGAGGCGGCGTCTCTTCCTCCAGGTCTACCTGACGCTGCTCGGCATCATCGTGCTCTTTGGCGTGCTCGCTGTCCTCGGCTGGTGGCTGACACACGAGGAGAGCCCGGACGCGGAATTTCGCCGGAGCGTGGGTGCGCTCATCGTCGAGCTGTTGCCGCCGCCCGGCGCGACCCGGGCCGAGACCGACGCCGCCCTCGCCCGGCTGGGCCAGGACTTCAACGCCCGCATCAGCGTCTTCGGGCCGGAGGGCGAGTTGCTTGGCAGCCTGGGCCGGCCCTTGCGAGCGCCGAGGGAGCGCCCGCCCGAGTGGCGCAAGCGGGAGGGCAGGGCCTTCACTCTGCCGCTGCCGGACGGCCGCCTCGTCAAGGTCCGTCCCAAGCGCGGCGACGTATTCCACGCGCCGGCGATCGGCTTCCTCGCCGCCCTCGGCATCCTGGCGTTCGCCGTCGCCGTCGGCGCCTGGCCCCTCTCCCGCCGGCTCGTGCGCCGGCTGGAGCGGCTGCAGGGCCGGGTCGAGGCGCTGGGTGCGGGCGACCTCGCCGCCCGAGTCGATGTCGAGGGCAAGGACGAGGTCGCGGCGCTGGCCCGCAGCTTCAACAGTGCGGCGGAGCGCATCCAGGCGCTGGTCGAGGCCCAGCGAGACACCCTCGCCGCCGCCTCCCACGAGCTGCGCTCCCCGCTCGCCCGCATCCGCATGGCCGTCGAGCTCCTGGCGGAGAACGGCGATCCGGCGCTGCGCCAGCGGGTCGAGCGCGACATTGAGGACCTCGACGAGCTGATCGAGGAGATACTGCTCGCGAGCCGCCTCAGCACCCTGGAGCGGCCCGCGCATCTGGAGCGAATCGACTTGCAGGCGCTCTGCGCCGAGGAGGCCGCGCGCGCCGGCGCCGCGTTCGAGGGCGGGCCGGCGACGGTTGCGGGCGAAGACCGGCTGCTCGCCCGCCTGATCCGCAACCTGCTCGAGAACGCCGCGCACCACGCCCCCGATAGCGCCATCCAGATCGAGCTGGAGGTGCGCAACGGCCTGGCCCTGCTCCGCGTGCTCGACCGCGGGCCCGGCGTGCCGGAGGCGGAGCGCGAGCGGATCTTCGAGCCCTTCTATCGCCGGGAAGGCAGGCGAGAGGATCGGGACGACGACCGGGGGGTCGGGCTCGGGCTCAGCCTGGTGCGCCAGATCGCGCGCCGTCACGGCGGCGATGCGGTCTGCCTGCCGCGCGAGGGCAGCGGCGCCTGCTTCGAAGTCAGCCTGCCGACTTAGGGAAGAGCAGTCGGCCGGCTGGCGGCCCTTGCCTCATTGTGGTGATGTCGGGAGTGCATGGCGCTCCGCAAAAGTGTGACAAAATTGTGGTTGACAGGCCCGTGATATTTAGCGTTACTTACTACAGATTGCGGGTTTGTCGCCTTTATGCCCTATATGTTGTCATAGCGTGTTTGGGTGGCATCCGCTCAGTTGCTTCGGTTCTCGGCCGCCCTTGGAGGCCCCATGCGCATCAAGCGCCACTATACGACGGACGACGGATCGCCCCGCGAGGAGGTGGCGTACCGCACGACCGCGTGCGAGATCCGCAATCCCGACGGCTCGGTGGTGTTCGCGCAGCAGGATGTCGAGGTTCCGGCCGGCTGGTCGCAGGTCGCCTGCGACGTCCTCGCCCAGAAATACTTCCGCAAGGCCGGCATCGCGGCCCGGCGCAGGCCGGTGCCCGAGGCCGACGTGCCGGAGTGGCTGTGGCGCAGCGAGCCGGACCCGGAGGCAGGGGACGACGCGGACGCCGGAGACGGCAAGCCGACCCAGGGTGAGCGCTCGGCCAAGGAGGTGTTCCACCGCCTCGCCGGCACCTGGACCTACTGGGGCTGGAAGGCCGGCTACTTCGACGCCGAGCCGGACGCCCGCGCCTTCTACGACGAGCTCGTCACCATGCTGGCGGTCCAGGTGGCCGCGCCGAACTCGCCGCAGTGGTTCAACACCGGCCTGAACTGGGCCTATGGCATCGACGGCCCGGCCCAGGGCCACTACTTCGTCGACCACGAGAGCGCCGAGCTGAAAGAGGCCGAGTCGGCCTACGAGCACCCCCAGCCGCACGCCTGCTTCATCCAGAGCATTCAGGACGACCTCGTCAACGAGGGCGGGATCATGGACCTCTGGGTGCGCGAGGCCCGGCTCTTCAAGTACGGCTCGGGCACCGGCACCAACTTCTCCAACCTGCGCGGCGAGGGCGAGGCGCTCTCCGGCGGGGGCAAGTCCTCCGGCCTGATGAGCTTCCTCAAGATCGGCGACCGCGCCGCCGGCGCCATCAAGTCGGGCGGCACCACCCGGCGCGCCGCCAAGATGGTCATCGTCGACGTCGACCACCCCGACATCGAGGACTTCGTCTCCTGGAAGGTGGTGGAGGAGCAGAAGGTCGCGGCGCTGGTGAGCGGATCGCAGCTTCTGCACACACGCCTCAACGCGATCGTCGATGCCTGCCACGAGGGCAGCGGCGCCGCGCGCTTCGAGCCCAGGTCCAACCCGGCGCTCAGCGACGCGGTGCGCGAGGCGCGGAGGGCGCTGGTGCCGGAGAGCTGCATCCACCGGGCGATCCGCTGGGCCGAGCAGGGCTTCACCGAGATCGACTTTCGCATCTACGACACCGACTGGCAGTCGGAGGCCTACCTCACGGTCTCGGGCCAGAACTCCAACAACTCGATCCGCGTCACCGATGACTTCCTGCAGCGGGTCGAGGCCGGCGGCGACTGGAAACTGATCCGGCGCACCGACGGCCAAGTGGCGAAGACCATCGATGCGCGTGGCCTCTGGGATCAGATCGCCGAAGCGGCCTGGGCCTCGGCCGATCCCGGCATCCAGTTCGACAGCACCATCAATGCCTGGCACACCTGCCCGGCGGGCGGGCGGATCAACGCGTCCAACCCCTGCTCCGAGTACATGTTCCTGGACGACACGGCGTGCAACCTCGCCTCGCTCAACCTGATCACCTTCAGGCGCGAGGACGGCAGCTTCGACATCGAGAGCTTCGAGCACGCGGTCAGGCTCTGGACCATCGTGCTCGAGATCGCGGTGGTGATGGCGCAGTTCCCGTCGCGCGAGATCGCGCTCCGCTCCTACCAGTACCGCACCCTCGGGCTGGGCTTCGCCAATCTGGGCGGGCTGCTCATGTCGCTCGGGCTTTCCTACGACAGCGACGAGGGCCGCGCCATCTGCGGCGCCATCAGCGCACTCATGACCGGTACCTCCTACGCGGCCTCGGCGGAGATGGCCGGCGAGAACGGCGCCTTCCCCGCGTTCGACGGCAACCGCGACGCCATGCTGCGGGTGATGCGCAACCACCGCGCCGCCGCGCACGGCGCGAGCGCTCGCTTCGAAGGCCTCGATATCCGCCCGGTGCCGCTCGACCACGCCAACCTCCCCGATCGCGCCCTCGGCAAGGCCGCGAAGCGCGCCTGGGACCGCGCGGTGAAGCTCGGCGAGAAGCACGGCTACCGCAACGCCCAGGCGACGGTGATCGCACCCACCGGCACCATCGGGCTGGTGATGGATTGCGACACCACCGGCATCGAGCCCGACTTCGCCCTGGTCAAGTTCAAGAAGCTCGCCGGCGGCGGGCACTTCAAGATCATCAACGGCACGGTGCCCAAGGCGCTCAAGACCCTCGGCTACACCCCGGCGCAGATCCGCAAGATGGTGGCCTACGCGGTCGGCAGCGGCACCCTCAAGGACGCGCCGGCGGTCGACCACGCCGCGCTCACACGCAAGGGTTTCACGCCTGCGGCCATCAAGCGCGTCGAAGGCGCCCTCGATGCCGCCTTCGATCTGAACCTCGCGTTCAACAAGTGGACCCTCGGCGTCGAGTTCTGCACCGGCACGCTGGGCCTCGACGCCCGCGACCTCGACCGCCCGGACTTCGACCTGCTGAACGCCATCGGCTTCAGTGCCAGAGAGATCGAGGCGGCGAATCTCTATTGCTGCGGCGCCATGACGCTGGAAGGCGCGCCGCACCTGAGGACCGAGCATCTGCCGGTCTTCGACTGCGCCAACCCCTGCGGGCGCACGGGCTCCAATCGCTGCCTCTCGACCGAGAGCCACGTGCGCATGATGGCGGCGGCCCAGCCCTTCGTCTCGGGCGCCATCTCGAAGACCATCAACCTGCCGCCGGACGCCACCGTCGAGGATTGCCGCCGGGCCTACGAGCTTTCGTGGCGCCTCGGCCTCAAGGCCAACGCCCTCTACCGCGACGGCTCCAAGCTCTCCCAGCCGCTCACCGCGCTCGCGCTCGGCGACGGGCTCGAGGAGGCGGAGGAGGACGAGGCAGCCGCTGCGGCGCCAGCCGTGGCAAGCCGGCCCGACCCGCTCGCCGTGGCCGAGCGGATCATCAAGCAGGTCATTCGCGAAGGCGAGCGGCGGCGCCTGCCCCACCGGCGGCGCGGCTACACCCAGAAGGCCATCGTCGGCGGGCACAAGGTCTATCTCAGGACCGGCGAGTTCGAGGACGGGGCGCTCGGCGAGATCTTCATCGACATGCACAAGGAAGGCGCGTCCTTCCGCAGCCTGATGAACAACTTCGCGATCTCGATCTCGATCGGCCTGCAATACGGCGTGCCGCTCGACGAGTACGTCGACGCCTTCACCTTCACCCGCTTCGAGCCGGCGGGGATGGTGGTCAACAACGACGCCATCAAGATGAGCACGTCGATCCTCGACTACATCTTCCGCGAGCTCGCCATCTCCTATCTCGGGCGCAGCGACCTGTCTCACGCCGAAGCCGAGGATCTGCTGCCGGACACCATCGGCGGCGGCGAGGAGCAGACCGTGCGCGCCCCGGCGCTGACCGACCGGAGCGGGCACGCCGGCCCCGGTGCGAGCTCGGACGACCCGGTGAGTGCCGGTTACGTGCGCTCCAACCTGCTGGTGCTCAACGGCGGCGCCGGCAGTGCGGGCAACGGCGAGAGAGGCGGCCGGGAAAGCGCCCGCCTGCGGCAGGCACCGGAACGCAACGCGCCTGCTGCGGCCCTTTCCCGGCAGACGCAGCGCGCGGATCACGCGGCCGGAGCGCCCGTGGCCAACGGCCGCGAAGCGCTGCACCAGGCGCGCGGCAAAGGCTACGAAGGCGAGGCCTGCGGCGATTGCGGAAACTTCACACTGGTCCGTAACGGGACCTGCATGAAGTGTGTGACTTGCGGCGCTACCAGTGGTTGTTCCTGACGACCGTCCATCTCCCGCGGTCTTTAACCACTGGCACTGGGGAGTGCGTGCAAAGCGCACTCCCCTTCTTTCCCTCGCCCATTGCAGCGCCCTTTGCCGCAGCCGTCAAGCGATTGTCTGAAGGAGCACGGTATAGCGAAAGCGCCGTCGGCAGGGCGCCGAAGGGCCACGAGCAGGGGAATACCGATGAGCACCACCGCCAAGTTGGGCGCGCTCGGCGCCGCGATCGTCGCTCTGGTGATAGGTCTTTCGGCCTGCCAGACGTCGGGAACGGTCACCTCGATTGTTACAGACAAGGGAGAGGAGACGTTCACATCCTGGCTCGCCAAACCCGAAGGCGAAGGCCCCTTCCCCGCCATCGTTCTGCTGCAAGGCTGCAGCGGAACCGAATGGAACACGTCGCATCGAACGGCCCGGCGCGGCTTGAACCGTCACGCCAGGCTGCTGAACGACTACGGCTACGTCACGCTCATCGTCGACGGCTGCCAGACCGGCGGCAAGTACGAACCGGTGCAAGTCAGCGATGCCAACGCCGCCTTCGATCATCTGGCCTCGCTGCCCTTCGTGGACGCAGACCGGATCGGCTCCGTCGGTCTCGCGCTGGGCGGCAGCACCGCCTCGCAACTGCCCATGCGGGGGCCGCGCTTCGTCGAAGTCATGGGTGGCAGGCCCCACACGGTGGCCGGCAACTCCACCGCACGGCGGGATTCGCAGACGCGCATGCTGGCATTCTTCGCGAAACACCTCGGCGGGCCGTATCCGGCGGCGACTGCCGGATCGGTTGACGCCGCGGGCCATTCGGGCTTTGGGAATTTCTTGCGTGCCGCCTTCGCGAGGAACGATTAGTCTCTCGGCCCGACGGGCCGAGGCCTGCCCGTCCCGCGCCTCGATCGCGCCCATCACGGCAGGATGAAACGATGACGCCCAGCGCCTTTCGCGCCTTCACCTTCGATTGTTACGGCACCCTGATCGACTGGGAGCAAGGCATTCTCCAGGCGATCCGCGCGCTGCCCGGGATCGACGCCGACGACGATGCGCTTCTCGCCGCCTTCGCCCGGCACGAGCACGCAATTCAGGAAGAGAATCCGGCCATGCGCTACCCGGACGTGCTGAGTCACGCCTGCAAGGCGATCGCGGCCGATTTCGGCCGCACCGCGACCGACGAGCAGGCCGCAGCCTTCGGCGCCTCGATCGCCGACTGGCCGCCCTTCCCCGATTCGGTCGAGGCCCTCGCCTACCTGCGCCAACATGGCTTGCTGATGGTGCTCTCGAACGTGGACCGCGCGTCCTTTGCCCATAGCGCAAGGCGCTTGGGCGATCCCTTCCACGCCGTCGTCACCGCCGAGGATGTCGGGAGCTACAAGCCCGCGCCCGCGCACTTCGAGCGCGCGACGGCCCTTCTCGCGGACGAGGGGATTGCGCCGGGCGAGGTGCTCCACGTGGCCCAGAGCCTCTTCCACGACGTTGTGCCGGGCCGTGCAGCCGGCTTTTCTACCTGCTGGATCGACCGCCGCGCAGGCCGCCCCGGCGGCGCGACGCCACCGGTCGACGTGGAGCCGGACATCACCTTCCACGACCTCGCCTCGCTCGCCGCCTGGCACCGCTCGGGCTGAGCTTACGGCGCCGGCCGGTGCGGCCGGCAGAGAATAGCCCCCTCTTATTCGTGCAGGTCGAAGCGGAAGGACTTCGAGACGATCTTCCATTCGCCGTCGATCCTGATCAGGCTCAGGAAGTCGGTGAAGTAGCGCGGATGAATCGCGCACTCGCAGGTCACGACGGCGGTGTTCTCGTCCGACAGGTCGATGGAGAGGATCTTGTCGAAGCGCGCTTGCCCCGTCGACACCGGCGACACGCGGCTCTTCACGATTTCGAACCATTCCTCGCGCGGCCAGTCGACGAACTTGCCGTCCATGTTCGCGAACAAATGGGCGGACGGGTGAAAGATCGTGGCGAGCTTTTCCGTGTCGCACTCGTAGAGCCCGTCGAAATAGACCTGCACCACGTCGGTGATCTCTTGGTAGCTGTTGCTCATTCGTGCTCCCTCCCGCTCCCTTGCGGCCCCTCGGCCGGTTCCGCCGGCCACGGACCCCGTATAGGCTTTTGCCCCGGCCGACAAGAGCCCGATGAAAGCCGGTTACTGCGCAGGCGCGCAGGCCCGTGCTACCGTTGCAACCCGTGATAGCGAGAGCCGATCGGATGCCGCGCGGGCGCGCGCGGGAGGGGGGCCGATGAAGACCGTGATGCGCGAGAAGCAGTGGGCGGAGAAGTATCCCGACCTCGGGACCGAGCCGGTGCCCACCGAACCCTACGTCTCCGACGAGCACTACGAGCTCGAGCGCGAGCGCATCTTCCGCCGATGCTGGATCAACGTCGGCCGGGTCGACGAGATCCCGAACCCGGGCGATTACTTCGTGCGCGACATCGCCATCTGCAAGACCTCCGTGCTGATCATCCGGGGTTCGGACGGCGTCGTGCGCGGCTTCCACAACGTCTGCTCGCACCGCGGCAACACGCTGGTGCTGGACGGGCGCGGCACCTGCCCCGGCAGCGTCTACTGCCACTTCCACAACTGGGTCTACAGCGACACCGGCGAGCTGATCCGCGTGCCCGACGAGGAGAACTTCTTCGACTTCGACAAGCGCGACCACGGGCTCACGCCGGTCAACACGGATTTCTGGGAGGGCTTCGTCTTCGTCCACCTGGGCTCAGAGCCGGCGGAGACGCTGCGCGAGTTCCTCGGCGGCGTGGCGGACCAGCTCGACGGCTGTCCCTTCCACGAGATGCCGCTGATGCAGACCTATCTGGTGGACGAGCGCGCCAACTGGAAGGTCGGGCTCGATGCGCAGAACGAGCTCTATCACCTGCCCTTCCAGCACCGCCGCATCCTGGGCGATTCCTTCCTGATGAACGACAAGGGGCATTGCCGCTTCCAGGACGTCAACCTCTACAACTATCACACGGTCTGGTCGTGCGAGTACGACCCGACCCACAAGCTCACCCCGTTGGAGGGCACGCTCTTCGCCGCCCAGAACGGGGCCCCGGCCACCCGCATCCCGCAGATGATCGGCGAGTTCGACTTCTTCGTGCTCTTCCCGAACTTCGTGATCCTGCTCTTCAACGTCGGCAACTCGACCAGCTACGTCAGCTACAATTTCTGGCCGCTGGCGATCGACCGCACGATCTGGGAAATCCGCATGCACTTCAGGGAGCCCGCGAACACGCGCGAGCGGCTGCAGCAGGAGTACTTCAAGTGCCTGATCCGGGACACGCTGCAGGAGGACACGGTCGCGCACGAGAACGTGCACGCGGGCCTCGCCTCGCGCGCCAAGTCCCACGTGATCCTGCAGGACGACGAGGCGCCGATCCGCTATTTCCACAAGGTGCTGGAGGATCACGTCGGGTTCTACAGCAACGCGTGACCGGCGGTCGCGAGGCTGAAGAGGGCCGCACGATGTCCGAGGCTGCGCTACCGGAGGCGTTCGAGGACCTCGCGCCCTGGCTCGACTGGGCGCTGGAGCCTGAGCGCGCGCGCACGGCGAAGAAGGTGGCGTCCTCGATGGAGGAGCTTCGCGCCTTCTACGACGCCGTGATGCCGCGCATGGAGGAGATCATCGCGTATCTCGACGATGTCCCGGAGGGTGAGAGCAGGCCAGCGCCGGCGCACCGCCTCTACCTGCTCACTCTTTCGCTGGTGGAGGTCGCCAACCTGGTGGAAATCTACAAGCGCCGCGAGGTCATAGAGGCCTGCGCCCCCCTCCACTTCAACCCGCAGCACTGAGGGGGAAGCGCCTTTATCTCGATCAATCGCGCAAGTGAACCTGTAACCACTCGACGAGTTCAGCCTCGTCGGCACGGCCGGCTGCGACACTCTCCATAACGCGGATTGCTTCCAAAGGCTCGAAGGCTAGGCCGTAACCGTTATCTAGCAGAAACAGGCGCCCAACGACCCAAGCCACTCGTTTGTTGCCGTCGACGAACCCGTGATTCTTGGCCAGCCCATACATGTAGGCGGCAGCCAGCGCAGCCGCATCAGGGTCGCCGTACACCGCGAGATTCACCGGGCGCGCAATAGCCGACTCGATCGCTCCCAGATCGCGTATGCCGTCGGCACCACCGTGTTCGGCAATTTGACGGTCGTGAAGAGCCAGGACGACGTTCAGGCCGACCCAACGCCAAGGGTCCTGCCGCCCCGCGCTCACTTCGCGAGCGCCCGCAGCACCTCACGGTCGTCGTGCATGATCTCTTCGGCGAGCGCCATCTGGCGCGCGAAGTCAGGATCGTATGGAGACAGCCGGTAGCCGCCGCCCGGCGCCTCGGTCAGATAGAGCGTATCGCCCTTCTTCACGCGAAGGCGCGCCATCGCCTCCTTGGTGAGGATGACGCCCGACGATGCGCCGACGGTAGTGATCTTGAACGAAAGCACGGGGATCCTCCTCCTATATAATGATCATTATATAGGAGGGCCACCTGCCGTTCCAAGCACGAAACGACCTTTGTGCCTCAGCTACGCGGAAACGGTCGTTCGGAACGATACCCTACTCGTCATCGCTTTCCCTGCTCGGCCGCTCCTCCCGCTTGGGCGGCAGATCGAGCTTGAGGCTCAGCTCCTTGAGGTGCTTCGCCGGCACCGGCGCCGGCGCCCCCATCATCAGGTCCTGCGCCATCTGGTTCAGCGGGAACATGATGACCTCGCGGATGTTGGGCTCGTCTGAGAGCAGCATGACGATGCGGTCGATGCCGGGCGCGATGCCGCCGTGGGGCGGCGCGCCGTACTGGAAGGCGTGGTAGAGCGCGCCGAAGCGGCGCTTCACCTCGTCCTCGCCGTAGCCCGCGATCTCGAACGCCTTGACCATCAGGTCGGGCTGGTGATTGCGGATCGCGCCGCTGGAAAGCTCCACGCCGTTGCAGACGATGTCGTACTGGTAGGCGAGCACGCTGAGCGGATCGTCGCTCTCCAGCGCCTCCATCCCGCCTTGCGGCATGGAGAAGGGGTTGTGGCTGAAGCCGACGGCGCCGGTCTCCTCGTCGCGCTCGAACATCGGGTAGTCGATGATCCAGCAGAAGGCGAACCTGTCCTCGTCGATCAGCTCGAGCCGCTTGCCGAGCTCCAGGCGCACGGCGCCGGCGTAGCGCGCGGCGGCATCCGGCTTGTCGCAGCTGAGGAACACCGCATCGCCGTCCTCGAGGCCGGCGATTGCGCGAATCTCCTCCTGCACCGCATCGGGCACGAACTTGGCGATCGGCCCCTTGCCGGCGCCGTCCGCGAAGGTGATGTAGCCGAGGCCGGGCGCGCCCAGGCTCTGAGCGAACCCGATCATCCGGTCGAAGAAGCTGCGCGGCCGGTCGGCGATCCCCTTCACCGGAATGCCGCGCACGACGCCGCCCTTGGCAATCGTGCCCTTGAAGGCCTTGAACGTCACCGCGTCGTTGCCGAACTGCTCGGTGAGGTCGACGATCTCGATGGGGATGCGCAGGTCCGGCTTGTCGGTGCCGAAGCGCAGCATAGCGTCCGTGTAGGCGAAGCGCGGGAAGGGCGGCGGGGTAACGGCGCGCTCGGTGAACTCCGTGAAGACGCCGTGCATCACCGGCTCCAGCGCCTCGAACACGTCCTCTTGCTCGACGAACGCCATCTCGACATCGAGCTGGTAGAACTCGCCCGGGGAGCGATCGGCGCGCGCGTCCTCGTCGCGGAAGCAGGGCGCAATCTGAAAGTAACGGTCGAAGCCTGAGGCCATCACCAGCTGCTTGAACTGCTGCGGCGCCTGCGGCAGCGCGTAGAAGGTTCCCGGATGCAGCCGGCTCGGCACCAGGAAATCCCGCGCGCCCTCGGGCGAGCTCGCCGTGAGAATCGGCGTGTGACACTCCATGAAGCCCTGATCGACCATGTGCCGGCGGATGCTGGCGACGATCGCGCTGCGGCGCACCATGTTCTGGTGCATGCGCTCGCGCCTGAGGTCGAGGAAGCGGTAGCGGAGCCGCACCTCCTCGCCATAGTCGTGCTCGCCGTGAACCGGCAGCGGCAGGGTCTCGGCGGCGTTCTGCACCTCAAGCTCGGCGATGCGCACCTCGACCTCGCCGGTGGGGATCTTGGGATTGACGGTCTCGGCGTCGCGCGTGACCACCGGGCCGGTCAGCGTCACCACCGTCTCCGGCTTGAGCGCCGTCACCGCGTCGAAGAGCGGCTCGCCTGACTCGGCAACGCACTGGGTGATGCCGTAGTGGTCGCGCAGGTCCACGAAGACGAGGTGGCCGTGATCGCGCACCCGATGGACCCAGCCGGAGAGGCGCACGGTCGAGCCGACATCGGACGGCCTGAGCGCGCCGCAGGTATGCGTTCGGAATCGATGCATGGCGGGAGGCCCTGTGGAGCGTGGAGGGGAGTGGAACGTGGTGCCCGGACCGGGCCGAGCCGCGCGGAAAAGCGCACGGAACCGGCCGGCTTGTCAAGCGCGGCCCCGGTCCGGCGGTACGGCGCCGACCGGCGCGCGTCCGTCTTTGATGGACGCGCGCCAGGCCGCGACCGCGACCCGCCGCTCCTGCGGCGCCCTCGCGGAGGCGCTGGCCGAAGGCCGGCTGCCGTGAGCGAAAAAGAGCGAGAGCGTTTCCGCGCTATGTGGAAACGCTCTTAGTCACCTCAGTGCAGCGTCGCGATGTCCTCGGCGGTCTCCTCGCCGGGCTGCTTGCCGAGGATGATCATGCTCAGCACCTGGTCCTTGGTGACCTCGGCGGTGCGATGAGTGCCGATCTGGCGGCCGTTCGTCATCACCGTGATTCGATCCGAGAGATCGAAGACATCGTGGATGTCGTGGGAGATCAAGACCATGCCGATCCCCTCCGACTTGAGCCTGATCACGAGGTCCTTGAAAACCGCGGTCTCGCGGTGCCCGAGCGCGGCGGTCGGCTCGTCCATGATCAGGACCTTGGTGTCGAAATAGAGTGCCCGCGCAATGGCCACAGACTGGCGCTGGCCGCCGGAAAGCCGCTGCACCGGCTCCCGCAGGTTCACGAAGTTGGGGTTGATGCGGGCGATGACCTCGCGGGTGGCGCGCTCCATGGCGTTGCCGTCGAGGGTCGACCAGCGGGTCATGATCTCGCGCCCGAGAAAGAGGTTGGCCACCGCGTCGAGGTGATCGGCGAGCGCGAGATCCTGATAGAGGGTCTCGATGCCGAGGTTCCTGGCATCGCGAGGGTTATGGATGGTGACCCTCTCGCCCCGAATGTAGATCTCGCCACTGTCCATGCGGTAGGCGCCGGCGAGAATCTTGATGAGCGTGGACTTGCCCGCGCCGTTGTGGCCGACGACGCCGAGGACCTCCCCGCCCGCGACGGAGACCGAGACATCCTCGACCGCGTGGGTGCCGCCGAAGCTCTTGTAGATGTTGCGCATCTCGACCAGGGGCGGCGTGCTCATCGCATCCCTCGGTGGATAGGGCGGTCAGCAGTCAGAGGAGGATTCTCGGGCGCGCGCCCGCGCCGGTCAAGCGCCCGCCCTTCGCCCCTGCATGGGTGCTTCCGCCCGGCTCACTCCGCTGCGGTGCTTTCCTTGAAGTGCGCGATGGCCTCCGCCAGCTCTTCGGTCTCTTCACAGCCGGCGCAGATATCCTGCAGGGTCGCGAGGTGCGCCTCGGCCTTGGCCAGATCGCCGACCATCAGGTAGGCCTCGCCGATGTACTCGTGGGCGCCGAGATGCTTTGGATCGAGGTCGAGCGCCCGCGCGTAGTTCTCGAAGGCGTCGTCGAGCCGGTCGAGATGGCGGTAGCTGTAGGCCAGCAGATTGAAGACATCCGCGTTGCGCGGGCTGGACTCGGCCGCGCGCTCGAGAAAGGACGCGGCACGCTCCCAGTCGCCGGCCTCGATCGCCTGCTTGCCGCGCTCGATATTGCGCTGGTCGGCCTGGGTGGTTGCGCTGCTCGTGCTGCTGGAGCTTCCCGCAGCGATGGCGTCAGGCGCGGGAAGCACGGCCACGGCACCGCCGAGCAGCAGGATGGCGGCGAAGACTCTCACGTATATCGTCATGTCGCACCTCCGGGGCTGAATTGGTCCGACGACCTCACCGGGCCCGACCGCGCTGCCGGGGCTAGTGCGGCGGCTGATAGTTGGGCGGCTCGCGCATCACCCCGACATCGTGGATGTGGCTCTCGCGCAGGCCCGCCGCCGAGACCCGCGCGAACTGGCAGTTGCGCTGCATCTCGGCGAGCGTGGCGCAGCCAGTGTAGCCCATCGCCGCGCGCAGGCCGCCGACGAGCTGGTGGATCACCTGGCTCAGCGGGCCCTTGAAGGGCACCCGCCCCTCGATCCCCTCCGGCACCAGCTTGAGCCGGTCGCTGATCTCCGCCTGGAAGTAGCGGTCGGCCGAGCCGCGCGCCATGGCGCCGAGCGAGCCCATGCCGCGGTAGGACTTGTATGAGCGGCCCTGGTAGAGAAAGACATCGCCCGGGCTCTCCTCGGTGCCGGCGAAGAGCGAGCCGATCATCGCGCAGTCGGCGCCGGCGGCGATCGCCTTGGCGAGATCGCCCGAGAACTTGATGCCGCCGTCGGCGATCACGGTGACGCCCTGCTCGCGCGCCACTTCGACCGCGTCGATGATCGCCGTGAGCTGCGGCACGCCCACGCCCGCGATGACGCGTGTGGTGCAGATGGAGCCCGGTCCGATGCCCACCTTGATCGCATCGGCGCCGGCGTCGATCAGCGCCCGCGCGCCCTCCGCCGTCGCGACGTTGCCGGCCACCACCTGGGCATAGTTGCTGAGGGTCTTGATGTCCTTCACGGCGCGCGCCACCGCCTCGCCGTGGCCGTGGGCGGTGTCGACGACGATGAGGTCGCATTCGGCGTCGAGCAGCGCCTCGGCCCGCGCCAGCCCGTCCGCTCCGACGCCAGTCGCGGCGCCTGCGCGCAACCTGCCATGCGCGTCCTTGCACGCGTGCGGAAATGCCTGCGCCCGCTCGATGTCCTTGACCGTGACCAGGCCGACGCAGCGATAGGCGTCGTCCACCACCACCAGCTTCTCGATCCGGTGGCGGTGGAGCAGCCGCTTCGCCTCGTCCCGGTCCACGTCCTCGCGCACCGTGATGAGGTTCTCGGCAGTCATGATCTCGCGCACCGACCGGTTCGGGTTGGTCTCGAAGCGCACGTCGCGGTTGGTGAGGATGCCCACCAGCCGGCCGCTATCCTCCTCGACCACCGGGATGCCGGAGATTCCGTGCTCGTCCTTCAGCCGGAGCGCTTCGCTGACCGGGCGATCCGGCGTGATGGTGAGCGGGTTGACCACCATGCCGGCCTCGAACTTCTTGACCCGGCGGACCTCCTGCGCCTGGTCCTCGGGCGTCATGTTCTTGTGGATGATGCCGAGGCCGCCGGCCTGCGCCATGGCGATGGCAAGGCGGCCCTCGGTCACCGTGTCCATGGCGGCGGAGAGCAGCGGAATGCCGAGGCTGATTTCGCTGGTGACCTTGGTGCCGACGGCCGTCTCGGTCGGCAGCACCGTGGAGGCCGCGGGGATCAGGGTCACATCGTCGAAGGTGAGCGCTTCTCGAAGCTGCATCGCGACCCCTGTCGAGTTGGCGCGCACTATACACAAATGGCCAAGGCGGCCAAGCGCTCAGAGGGGCGGAAGGCTCGCGATGAGGCCCTCGTCCGCGACCAGCACGGCGCCGTAGAACGCAGCCGAATCGACGGTGCAGAGGAAGAGCGCGGTGTTGGCGATGTCCTCGGGCTCGGCGAAGGCGCGGCCGCTCGGGTTGAGTGTCTCGAAGCGCCGGACCACCTCCTCGTTCTCCGGCTCGCGCATCCAGTCGTTCATCGGCGTGCGCACGTTGCCCGGCGCGATCGCGTTGACGTGGATTCCGTGGCCGGCGAGCTCGGTGCCGAGCGAGCGGGTGAGCAGGATCACGCCCCCCTTGCTCGCCGCGTAGGCCGAAGACTGCGTGAGCCCGATCACGCCTGCCACCGAGGCGACGTTGACGATGTGGCCGCCGCCGGCTTCGACCATGCCGGGCACCACGGCCTGGCAAACGTGGTAGGTGCCCTTCAGGTTGGTGTCGATGATGCGGTCGAAGACGGCGGGATCGCTCTCCGTCACCGGGTTCGCGTGCCAGATGCCGGCAGCGTTGACCGCGATGTCGACCGGACCGATCTCTCGCGCCGCGCGGGCGACGGCGGCGTCCACTGCCGCCGCATCGCTCACGTCGGCGACGAGGCTGACGGCGCGGCCGCCGGCATCGCCAATCTCCTCGGCGACCGCTTCCAGCACCGCCTCGTCCGCCTTGTCGAGCAGCGCGACCCGCGCGCCCTCCCCGGCAAAACGAAGCGCAACGGCACGGCCGATGCCTGAGCCCGCGCCCGTCACCAGAGATGCGCGTCCCTCGAGCCTCACCGCCAACCCCCGCCTTCTGTTCGGAATCGAAGCCTAGTCGTGCGGCAGTCCGGCGCACAACCGGGTGCGTGGACGGTCATTGGTCGTGCGCCTATAGTGAGATCCCCGGCGCTCGGCAAACAACAAGCAAAGGCCCGATGGCGCCCGGTTCAGAATGGGAGGAAAGGAACGATGCTAGGGAGATTTACTGCTCTTCTGGCGCTCGGCGCATTGGTGGCTGCGCCCTTGGCCCATCAACAGCAGGCGAAAGCCGATGACCACGAGGTGGTGATCGGATTCGCGATTGCGCTCAGCGGCTGGATGAACCAGTACGACGGCCCCCCCTACCAGGGCTCGCTGATGGCGATCGAGGAGTTCAACGCGCAGGGCGGCATCCTCGGCAAGCAGATCCGCGCCGTGGTCGCCGACACCAAGACCGACACGGTGCAGGGCGCCAAGGCCGGCGCCGACGTGGTCGCCCAAGGGGCGCAGTTCATGGTGGTCTCCTGCGACTACGACATGGGGGCGCCTGCCGCCACGGTCGCCAACAGCAACAACATGATTTCGATCTCGTCCTGCGCCTCGGACGCCAAGATGGGTGTGCAAGGCATCGGGCCCTATGCATTCACGCTGAATACATACGGCCAGGGCGAAGGCGCGGGCATGGCCAAGTACGCCTTCCACGACAGGGGCTGGCGCAATGCCTATCTGCTGCTCGATGCCTCGATCGAGTACGACAAGAGCATCTGCCACGGTTTCCTGGAGCAGTGGAAGGACTACGGCGGCACGGTGATCGGCGTCGACAGCTACATGCAGGAGGACGCCTCCATCGCCTCGCAGATCACCCGCTACAAGGAGCTGGCAGCGGAGCGCGGCGAGCCTGAATTCCTCTATCTCTGCTCCTACGGCGGCGGCGCGGTGAGCGCGATCCGTCAGATCCGCGCGGCAGGCATCGACGTGCCCATCGGCGGCGGCGATTCCATGGACGGCGACTACTGGTCCGAGGCGGTCCCCGGCTTGAGCGATCACTACGCGTCGTCCTTCGGCTCCATCTGGGGCGACGATCCCCGGCCTGAGGTCAACGAGTTCTTCGACCGCTATCGGGAGAACTACGGTGAGCCCGAGACCTCGTTCCCGCTCAACGGCTACAGCGTGATCCAGGCGATCAAGGTCGCGGCCGAGCGGGCCGGCTCCCTCGATTCGGACGCCGTGCTGGCGGAGATGAACAAGTTCGACAAGGAGCCGCTGCTCTGGGGGCCGACCACCTATACGGCCGACACCCACATCGACCTCACCCACGTGCTGACCATCATCCAGATCCAGGATGGCAAGGGCAGCTACGCAGGCCAGGGCGGTGCCGAGAACCCGCCGGCGCTGCAGCTCATCTTCCCGGACTTCACCGAGGATCTTTACGAGAACTAATCCTCGTCGCGTCGGAGCCGGCTCGCCGACAGGCGGGCCGGCTCCCGACGCGGCAATTACCGCCTTCCCGGGTGCGTCGTGACCGGACTGGTCCAGAACGCCATCGACGCGCTCGCGCTGGGCAGCCTGTACGCGCTTACCGCGCTCGGCATCGGGCTGATTTTCGGCGTCATGCGGCTGATCAACTTCGCCCATGGCGACCTCATCATGATCGGCGGCTATGCCCTGATCGTGCCTTCGAGCGCCGCCGCCGCGGTCGCCTTCATCGGCGCTTGGCCGGCCCCGCTGCTTGTCGGCGCCATCGTCCTGATCGTCATGCTCTTCGCGCTCGCCTGCGAGCGGCTGGCCTTCCGGCCCCTTCGCCGCGCCAACCCCTCTGTGCTGCTGATTACCTCCTTTGCGCTCAGCTTCTTCCTCGAGCATCTGGTGGTGATGATCTACGGCGGGCGGGTGAAGGCGGTGAGCATCTGGCCTGAGCTGCTCGAAGCGCTGCCCATCAGCGGCGTGCGCATCCCCTACCTGCAGATCGTCACCATCGGGGTGACGATCGGGCTGCTGGTGCTGCTGGTGGTCTTCCTCAAGCGCACCCCCATGGGCATCCAGATGCGGGCGGCGTCGGAGGATTTTTCTACGGCGCGGCTGCTCGGCGTCCGCGCCAACCGGGTCATCGCCGTCGCCTTCGCCATCAGCGGGATGCTCGCCGCCGTGGTCTCGCTCCTCTACGTCTCGCAAGTGGGCGCGCTCACCTACAGCATGGGCATTCCGCTGGTGCTCTTCGCCTTCGTCGCCACCGTGGTGGGCGGCATGGGAAGCCTCACCGGCGCGGTGCTCGGGGGCTTCGTGGTCGGCATCGCGAGCGTGGTGCTCCAGGTGGCACTCCCGGTGGCGATGCGACCCGACCGGGACGTTTTCGTCTATGGGCTGATCCTGCTGATCCTGCTGATGAGGCCGTCGGGCCTGGTCAAGGTGAAGTCGATCGAGGAGAAGGTCTGAGATGGCGGGGCCGGGCCAGGGCGACTCGATCCGGCGCCTGCCCGTCGTGGGGCTCCGCGCGTTCTGGACGCCGATCGTGCTCTCCCTCGGCATGCTCGTCATCGTGCTCGCGGTGTGGGCCACCGGCGACGCGGTGCTGGCGCTCGCCGTCACTGCCGCGCTGATCCGCGCGGTGATGGTGATCGGGCTCTATATCTTCATCGGCAACTCGGGCGTGCTGGCCTTCGGCCACGCCACATTCATGATGGTGGGCGCCTACGGCGTGGCATGGCTGACGCTGCGCCCCTTCAACAAGAGCTTTGCGCTGCAGCTGCCGGAGTTCCTGGCGGCGCACCAGTATCCAATGCTGCCCTCGGCGATTGCGGCGGCGCTGCTCGCCGCCATCGTCGCCTTCGTCGTCGGCATCCCGATCATGCGGCTCTCGGGCATCGCGGCGGCCATCGCGACGCTCGCCGTGCTCGGCATGTTCAAGACCTTCTATTCCAACTGGAGCGAATGGACGCTGGGTGCGGCGACCATGCCGGGCATTCCGATCTACGTCGACATGTGGATCGCGCTCGCCTGGGTCGTGGTGGCGCTCTTCGCCGCCTACATCTACCAGCGCTCGAAGTACGGCCTGGCCCTCCGCGCCTCGCGGGAGGACGAATTCGCGGCCCGTGCAGCCGGCATCAACATCCCACGCCAGCGCCTCGTCGCCTTCGTGCTGAGCGCCTTCTTCATGGGCATCGGCGGCGTGCTGGAGGCGCATTACCTCGGCACCATCGCGGTCAAGAACTTCTGGCTCACCATCACCTTCATTCTGCTCGCCATGCTGATTGTGGGCGGCCAGCGCAGCCTCACCGGGGCGCTGGTGGGCGTGGTGGTGATATCGACCCTGATCGAGATCCTGAACTCCCTCGAAGCCGGCATGAACGTGGGCATCGCCGTGCTCTCGGTGCCGATCGGCGCCCAGGAGCTCACCATCGCGGGTATCATGATCATCATCCTGGTGTTCCGGCCGGACGGGATCATGGCCGGGCGCGAGGTGCCGTGGCCCTTCGGCAAGGCCGGCCGCATCGTGCGGGACCCCGGCGCGGCCGAGAGCGAGGACGACCCCCTGCGCCGTGGCCTCGTGCAGCGGGACGGCGCGCCATGATGAACCGGCTCGCCCGCAGGCTGTTTCCCGCGCGGCCCGGCGCGGCGTCCCTGGCCGTCGCTGGCACGGCGGAGGACAAGCTGGAGGCCTTCGACGTCACGGTTCACTTCGAGGGGCTCGCGGCCGTCGACGGGGTCTCGATCTCGATGCAGAACGGCGAGGTCTTCGGCCTGATCGGACCCAACGGCGCCGGCAAGACCACGCTGGTCAACGCGATGACCGGCTTCCAGCGCCCGACCCGGGGCCGCGTCGTCCTTGGCGGCGAGGACGTGACCGGGCTTTCCGCGCACGAGCTGGGGCGTCGTGGCCTCGCACGGACCTTCCAGGCGGTGCGCCTCTTCCGCGACATGCCGGTGATCGAGAACCTGGAGGCCGCGGCGGTAGGCACCGGGCTCGGCCGCCGCGAGGCGGCGCGCCGGGCCTCGCGCATCCTCGCCTGGATGAAGTTCGCGCACCGGGCGGACGACTGGGCGGACACCCTGCCCTACGGCGACGAGCGCCGGGTCGGCATCGGCCGCGCGCTCGCCATGGCGCCCCGCTTCGTGCTGCTGGACGAGCCGGCGGCGGGCCTGAGCGACGCCGAGTGTGACGAGCTGATGGGGCTGATCGCCGAGATCCCCCGGGTCTTCGGCTGCGGCGTGCTGCTGATCGAGCACAACATGCGCGTCATCATGGGGGCGTGCGACCGCATCCACGTGATCGAGAGCGGGCGCACCGTCGCCGAGGGCTCGCCGGAGGAGATCCAGGTGAACCCGGACGTGCTCCGCGCCTACCTGGGGACAAAGTCGGCCGATGCTGGAAGTTGAGGACCTGCACGTCCGCTACCGCAGGCTGCGCGCGGTGCGCGGCGTCTCGCTCACGGTCGGCGAGGGCGAGATAGTCTGTCTGGTGGGCCCCAACGGCGCCGGCAAGTCGAGCACGCTGCGCAGCATCGCAGGCCTCCATCCGCCGGCCCAGGGCGACATCCGCCTCGCCGGCCGCTCGGTCAATGGCCTTGCGCCGGAGACCATCGCGCGCTTAGGCCTTTCCATGGTGCCGGAGGGGCGCCACGTCTTCACCCAGCTCACGGTGGAAGAGAACATCCTGCTGGGCAGCCAGATGCGGCGAGACCGCAAGCAGGTGCGGGCCGACTTCGAACGCATGCTGGAGAGCTTCCCCTTCCTGCGCGGGCGCCTTGCCACCCCCGGCGGCAAGCTCTCCGGCGGCGAGCAGCAGCAGCTCGTCATCGCGCGTGCGCTGATGACGCGGCCCCGGCTGATCCTGCTGGACGAGCCCTCCCTCGGCCTCGCGCCCATGGTGGTGGACACCGTCTACGAAATCCTCAAGGGCCTGCGCGACGAGGGCATCACGCTGCTGGTGGTCGAGCAGAGCACCCACCGGGCGCTGGAGAACGGCGATCGCATCTACATCATCCGCTCGGGCCAGATCGAGCTCGAAGGCGAGTGCAGCGCGCTCACCGACGAGCGCGTCGAGCAGGCCTACTTCGGCTTCGAACAGACGGAAGCCGAGGCCGACCACCGGACCCGATTCTGAGCGGCGTCGTGGCGATATCGATGGAGCGCGCGGCGTGCGAGCGGTTGGATCGGGAGTGCCCGCTGGCCAACTGCCGGGAGCGCTTCTCGCTGCCCGAGGGCGTGCTCTACTTCGACGGCAACTCCCTCGGCGCCCTGCCTAGGACCGCCGCCGCCGACATCGACCGCGTCGTTCGGGAGGAATGGGGTCAGGGGCTGATCGAGAGCTGGCTCGATGCGGACTGGTTCTATCTTGCGCGCGAGGCGGGCGATGAGATCGCGCCGCTGATCGGCGCCTCGGCAGGCGAGGTCATCGTCGCGGATTCCACCTCCGTCAACCAGTTCAAGCTGGCGGCCTCCCTGCTGCGCCAGAGCGAGGGCCGGAGCAGGGTCGTCACCGAGCGGGTCAACTTCCCGACGAACATCTACATTTTGGAAGGGCTCGTCGATCTCTTCGAGACGAGGTTCGATCTGGTCCTGGCGGAGCCCGGAGACCTCGCCGGATCGATCGACAATGACACTGCGCTGGTCGTGCTCACCCACGTGAACTTCAGGACGGGCGCCATGCACGACATGGCGGCGATCACCGCGCACTGCAGAGAACGCGGCGTACCCGTGATCTGGGACCTCAGTCACTCCGCCGGCGCCGTACCGCTTGCGCTCAACCAGTGGGGGGTCGAGTACGCCGTCGGCTGCACTTACAAGTTCCTGAATGGCGGCCCCGGCGCGCCCGCTTACATCTACGTGGCGGAGAGCGCCATCGCGGCGTTCGAGCCGGCGATGACCGGCTGGTTCAGCCACGCCAACCAGTTCGGCTTCGAGGACCGTTATCGCTCTGCGGAGGGCATCGAGAAGTGCCTGGTCGGCACCCCGCCGATCCTCTCGCTCCGCGCCGTCATGCACGGCGTGCGCTGCTTCGACGGCCTGGCCATGGACGATGTCGTCCGGAAGTCGCGAAGGCTGTCCGAGCTCCTGATCCGCCTGGTAGACGAAGGGCTCCCGGGCGGAAGCCTTGCTCTCGCGAGCCCGCGAGAGCCGGCGAAGCGCGGCAGCCAGGTCTCGTTCAGGCACGCACACGCCTATCCGGTCTCCAAGGCGCTGCGCGCCGCGAACGTCGTCGTCGATTTCCGCGAGCCCGACATTCTCCGTTTCGGCATCGCGCCGCTTTACATGCGCTACGTCGATGTGTGGGATGCGGCCGATGCGCTCGTCCGAGTCATGACCACCGAGAGCTGGAAGGCGCACATGAGCGATACGCCTGACCCGGTGACGTAACGGGAGACACCAGTGGGCTATCACGACCGTTATATCGAGAAGGGAGTCGGCCCGGCGGTGCTCTTCAGCCACGGCACGCTGATGGACGCGACCATGTTCGCTCCCCAGCTCGACCATCTGGCCGAGCGCGGCTACCGGGCCATCGCCTGCAACAGCCCTGTGCTCACCGGGGCGCCGGCCGCACACACACTGGGCGATCTCGTGGAGGACTGCCGGACCCTCCTGGACGATCTCGGCATCGAGACGTGCGTCCTCGCGGGCATGTCGGTCGGCGGCTTCATGGCCCTCGAATTCGCCCTCGCATATCCCGAGCGTTTGAGCGGGCTGATCCTCATCGCCGCGACCTCGAAGGACTATTCGGCGGAAGAGCGCGAGGCATACCACCGCCAGTTCGACAAGCTGGACCTGGACGGCATGGTGCCGCGAGACTTCGCCGAGTGGGTCGCGCCCTTCTGCTTCGGCGAGACCACGCTTGCGGACAACAAGCCGCTCATGGACCACTGGGTCGAGCGCTGGTCCACGACGGTGCCAGCGCGCGCGGTGCTCCACCAGGGCCGTTCCTGGCTCGACAAGGACGACATCACCGCCCGCATCGCCGCCATCGAGCTGCCGGCACTGGTGGTTCACGGAGAAGAGGACGTGCCGCTCCCCATCGACCGCGCGGAGGCGATGGCGGACGCGCTCCCCAATGCTACCTTCGCCCGCGTGGCGCACGCGGGCCATTCGGTCAACCTGGAGCAGCCCGCGGCCGTCAATGCGGCCATCGCCCGCTTTCTCGGCCGCCTCGATCTGTCCTAAACAAGGCAATTCGAACGCGATCACCGAACCACGACGAAAGGACGAGAGCCCATGTCAGACTCCGCACTCCTCGTGTTGCACTTCCAGAACGGCGTCGCCCATCCCGATGGCGTCTGGGGCAAGCACCTCTTCCCCCAGGTCGAGAAGAACGGATCGGTGGGCAATGCGAAACGGGCGCTCGACGCCGCCCGGCAGCGCGGCATGCTGGTGATCTACGTGAACATCGCGTGGCGCCCGGGCTTCCCGGAGCTGCCGGACAACACCTGCGGCCTGCTCAAGGAGGCGAAGAACAACAACGAATGCCTCGTCGGCTCGTGGGGCGCCGACGTGATCGACGAGCTCAAGCCGGAAGGCAACGAGATCATCGTCATCAACTTCGGCTCGGACAGCTTCGAGGGCACCGACCTCGACCTGATCCTCAGAAACCGAGGGGTCAAGAACCTCTACGTCGTCGGCCAGTGCATCGAGCACGTCGTCGCGACCACGGTGAAGCGCGCCGTCAACATGGGCTACAGCGCCGCGATCCTGAAGGACTGCACCAGCGGCTTCACTGACCAGAACTACGACGCCATGGTGGAGATCATGCCGCTCTACGCCGACCTGATCACGGCAAGCGACTTCGTCGGCATGAACTGACCCGGCGCCCGGGCGGCGCCGCGCCGGGCCTCCCCAACTTGGCTGTGGCGCCGGGGGCGCCGCGGCACCATATGCGTGTGCAGCAGGCAACTCTCGCGCCGGGGAGCCGAGACGCATGAGGCGGTCGCGCCTGAACCAGGTGCTCAACTCCGTGGCGGACGCCGGCCGCGAGCTGCTGCGGCGCGGCCCGCCTGCGGGCAGGCTGCGCGAGCGATCGCCGGGCGCGCTCTGCGAGGCGCTGCTGTCGACGCGGGGCGAGGCGTCAGGCACGGCGCTCGCGCGCGACGTGGCCGACGCCTACCGCGCGATGAGCGCGGCGGAGAAGCACGCCTTCTTCGCGACGCTCGCGGCGGATTACGGACCGGACCCGGCGGCGATCCATGCGGCTGGCGACCGCTACAAGGAGGCGCCCGGCTGCGACACGCTCACGGCCCTCTCGGCGGCAGTCGAGCCGCCGCGGCAGGAGCTCTTCCGCCGCATCAACATGGCGCCGAACGGTACCGCCACCATCGTCGCGATGCGCGAGGACCTGCTGACGCTGCTGCCCGATGACCCCTCCCTCAAGGCGGTGGACGTCGATCTCGTTCACCTGCTCACGTCCTGGTTCAATCGGGGCTTCCTGCACCTGGAGCAGATCGACTGGGAGAGCCCGGCGGCGCTCCTGCAAAAGATCATGGCCTACGAGGCCGTGCATCCCATGGCCGGGTGGGCCGACCTGCGGCGCCGCCTCGCCGACGACAGGCGCTGTTTCGCCTTCTTCCACCCCGCATTGCCCGACGAGCCGCTGATCTTCGTGGAGGTGGCGCTGGTGCGGGGCATGGCGAGAGCCGTTCAGCCGCTGATCTCCGACCCCGGCGAGATGCTCGATCCGGCGAAGGCCGACACGGCGATCTTCTACGCGATCAACAACTGCCGGGTGGGCCTGGTCGGCATTTCCTTCGGCAACTTTCTCATCAAGCAGGTCGTGGTCGAGCTGGCCCAGGAGCTGCCGGGGCTGAAGACCTTCGCGACTCTTTCGCCCGTTCCGGGATTTCGCGCCTGGCTCGCTTCCCGCGCGGAGGAGTCGGAGGGCGCGCTCTCGGACCAGGAGGAGACGGCGGTCGATCGCCTCTCGGAGTCGGACTGGCCCACGAGCGAGGACGCCGAAGCAGACGTGCGGGAGCCGTTGACCCGGCTCTGCGCACACTACCTGTTGGAAGCCAAGTCGCGCGGCCGCCCGCTCGATCCCGTGGCACGATTCCACCTGCGGAACGGCGCCCGGCTCGAGCGGCTCAACTGGCTTGGCGATGTTTCGGAGAAAGGGCTGTCGGATTCAGCGGGGTTGCTGGTCAACTACGTCTACGATCCGAAGACGATCGAGCGCAATCACGAGAGCTACGTGAGGGAAGGCAAGATCGCCGCCTCTCCCGAGATCAAGCGCCTCGCCCAGTAGCCTCCGGCACTCCGGGCTCAGACCGTCTCGATGCTCGCCTCCGCGATGAGCCGGTTGATCGCGCGGCGCTGGTCCTGCGCCTCGTCCACGGAGACTGCGCGGAAGCGGTAGACGTCCCCCGGCTTCGATTGCGCAAGCTTCCAGAACGCCGCCGACGGCACGGTGTAGGGATTGATGAAGCCGCCGGTGCTCGGCCCGTCGTTGACCAGGATGATGGGCGTCTGGCCGCAGAGATTGACCGCGCCCACCGGATAGCCGTGGTCGAGGATGTTGGACGGGTCCTCGCCATGCTCGGGGCGCTTGTCGGTCGCCCTCGCCGTGAAGCTCCAGGCCGGCCCGTCGAGGCGATACCCCGTGCGGTTGCTCCGCGTCTGCACGGTCCAGTCGCTCTCCAGGAACCTGCGATGGCCGGTCTCGTCGATCCAGTCGTCGTTGGGGCCGGGCACCGCCTCCATCTGCCACACACGCTCGCCGCTGAGCGGCGGCCTGCACTCGGGGCGCACGCGCCGACCGGGCGTGCCGTCACCCGCGTCGTCGCCGAGCGGCAGGCTCTGCTTCGCCTTGAGCGCGTAGCCGTCGAGCCCGCCGATTCCGGCCTGGTGGAAGGTCGCGCGCGAGCCCAGTACCGGCGCCGTGTCGATGCCGCCCGAGACGGCGAGATAAGCGCGGGCGCCGAGGCGCGCGAAACCCAGCGTCAGCACCTGGCCGGCGCGGATGGCGAAGCTCTCCCACATCGGCGCCGGCGCGTTGTCCAGGGTGGGCTGCATGTCGGCGCCGGTGACGGCGACCACGGCGTCCCGGCCGAAGCGGAGCGCAGGCCCGGTGAACTGACATTCGAGGCCTGCGGCGTCCGGCGGGTTGCCCACCAGCAGGTTGGCGAGGCGGAAGGACCAGTCGTCCATCGGGCCCGAGAAGGGGAACCCCTGCTCCCAGTAGCCGATCCGCCCCGGCCAGTCCTGCACCGTGGTCTCGAGACCGGGCTTGATTACCTCCAGCATGGCTAGAACCTGACCGTCTCGTCGATGGTGGCGAGCCACGTATGGTAGTTGCTGATCGAGAAGCGCTGGTACTCGGCCACGTTGTGGAGGTAAGTGCCGGCCTCGACCTGGGTGGCGACGTGGTCGTATTCCTCGGCGCTCGCCGGGATGAAGCGCACGCGATCGCCGGGCCGGAAGAGCGCGAGGCTCTCGGCAAAGGCGGCGAGCCGTTGCGCGGGGTCCCAGATCGGCACCGGGGTCCGCGCGATCATCTGGTAGCCGCCCGGCGTCCGGTCCGGATAGATCGAGCAGAGCGCGCCCCCGATGCCGATGGTGCCCTTGTAGGTCCACGTGCGCGGCGGGTCGTACTTGGGCGCGGTCAGCCGGCAGCGCGGGTCGAGCGGCATCAGCGAGACCAGGCCGGGATAGAAACCGAGTGCCGCCACCCAGTAGTCAGTGCCGGAATGGACGCGGGCGAGTTGGGCGAGGTCCGCGAGGCCGTTGAGCCGCGCCACCAGCTCCGGGTCGCGCTCCTTGGGCGCGATCTTCGCGCAGTAGTCGTCGTAGCACTCGCGAGTCCAGGGGTCGAAGTAGCGGATCGGCAGGTAGAAGATCCGGCTGTCGAGCTCCAGCCCGTCGAGCGGGCCCACTGCGTGGAAGAGCGCGGTCACCTCCGCCACGACATCGGCGTAGGAGATGCGCTCGAAGTCGTAGCTGATCATGATCGAGGTGAGCTCGGGCACGATCTCGACGATCCCGGCGGGGCCGCTCTCGCGGATCAGCCTGGAGACGCTGTGCACGCGGAAGTTGAGATCGAAGCTCATCTCGTCGCCGAGCTCCATCTCGATGAAGCGGTCGCCGCCGGGCCTGAAGACCGGCTCCGCGAAGATCATGAACGCGCCTCCCCGCCTACCCGCAACGGCGGGCCTTGGCGCGGCTTGAAGGGTCGCAGCGGCCTCCGCGATTCGGCGGAGGGCGCATCACCCGGTGCGCTCTCGCCCACCATGGGTGTAGCGCCAAGCGTAGGCACCGAGCGCCATGCCGATCAAGGGGCCGACGATGTAGATCCAGTAGTGGGTGAAGTCGCCCATCGCGACATAGGGGCCGAGAGCCCGCGCGGGATTCATCGCAGCGCCTGCGACCGGGCCCATCAGCATCACCTCGATACCGACCACCGCGCCCACCGCGACGCCCGCGAAGGGGCCGTGCGCCCGCTTGTCGAGGCCCACGCCGGCGACCACCCACATCAGCAGGAAGGAGAGGAAGAGCTCGATCAGGAACGCGCTAAGCGGCGTGATGCCGATGGCGGCGTTGGGCAGGTTCGCGCCCATCGCGCCGTAGTCGCCGAGCGCCCACAGCAGGCACATTCCTGCCAGCACCGAGCCCGCGAGCTGCGCCAACGCGTAGCCGGGGACGAGGCGCCAGTCGAGATGGCCGATCAGTGCCGCCGCGATCGAGAGCGCCGGATTGACGTGGGCGCCCGAGACGTGGCCGAAGGCATAGATGACGACCGTGATGATCAGGCCCGAGATCAGGCCGGGGCCGACGGCGCCGAGCGTGCCGCCCATCTTGGCGTCCACGACCACGGCACCTGCGGCGAAGAAGACCAGCGAGAACGTGCCGATGAACTCGCAGCAGTAGCGGCGCAGGTCGTCGGATCGCGCGCCCGCCGGCAGCGGCGAACGCGGCGTGGCCTGATCACTCATGGGACCGGAGAATAGCCGGTATTGCCGCCCCGCCAATCCGGCGCGGGCAGCGGCTGCTCAGGCGGCGTTCGCGAGCGCTTCTTCGATGGCCTTGAGGGCGTCGTCCAGGCGCTGCCCATCCGGCCCGCCCGCCTGCGCCATGTCGGCCCGGCCGCCCCCACCCTTGCCGCCGATCGCCGCTGCGCCCGCGCGCGCGAGATCGACCGCGCTCACGCGGGCGGTGAGATCGTCGGTGACGCCGACCGTGAGCGCGGCCTTGCCATCGGTCCGGCTCACCACGGCGTAGACGCCGGAGCCCATACGCTGTTTCAGGTCGTCCACCATGGCGCGAAGCTCCTTGGGCCGGGCGCCATCGAGCGAGCGGCCGACGAAGGAGACCCCGGCGATCTCGCGGGCATCTTCCGTGGCGCTGCCGCCACCGGTGGCGAGCGCGTGGCGGGTCTCCTCGAGCGTGCGTGCGAGCTTCTTGTGCTCATCCATCAGCGTGCCGATGCGCCCGGCAAGTTCGGCCGGCGGCACCTTGAGTACCGCCGCGGCCTCCCTGAGGGCGGCTTCAAGCCCGACACCATGGCGGCGCGCCGCCTCGCCGGTGAGCGCCTCGATGCGCCTGACGCCGGCGGCGCTCGCCGATTCGCTCACGATGCGGAAGAGCCCGATATCGCCGGTGCGCTCCACATGGGTTCCGCCGCAGAGCTCGACCGAGTAGGGCGCGTCCGCTCCATTCTCGCCGTCCCCCATGGAGACGACGCGCACCTCCTCGCCGTATTTCTCGCCGAAGAGCGCGAGCGCGCCGGCGTCGGTCGCCTCCTCCGGGCTCATCAGGCGGGTGACCAAGGGGGCGTTCTGGCGGACCAGCCGGTTGACCTCCGCTTCGATCTCGTCGAGCGCCTCGCCCGAGACCGCACCGGGATGGCTGATGTCGAAACGCAGGCGATCGGGCGCCACCAGCGAGCCCTTCTGCGTGACGTGATCGCCGAGGGCACGGCGGAGCGCCGCGTGAAGCAGGTGGGTGGCCGAGTGGTTGGCACGGAGCGCGGTGCGCCGTGCCCCGTCCACGGCGAGCACCACCGCGTCTTCCACGTTGATCGTGCCCTCCTCCACGACGGCGTGGTGGACATGGAGGCCGTCGGCCTCGCGGCGCGTGTCGGTTACGCGTGCCCGGGCGCCATCCGCTGAGACGATCGTGCCAGTGTCGCCAACCTGGCCACCCGCCTCTGCGTAGAAGGGCGTCTGGTTGACGACCAGCGCCACCGTGTCGCCGGCCTCGGCGCGCGCGGTCTCGGCCCCGCCTGCCACCAGGGCCTGGACCACGCCCTCCGCGCTCTCGGTGCCGTAGCCCAGGAACTCGGTCGCGCCGACCCGCTCACGAATGCCGAACCAGACCGCATCGCTTGCCGCATCGCCCGAGCCCGCCCAGGCGCGGCGCGCCGCCTCGCGCTGGCGCTCCATGCAGACCTCGAAGCCCTCGCGCTCGACCGCGCGCCCCTGGGCGCGGAGCGCGTCCTCGGTGAGATCGAGGGGGAAGCCGTAGGTGTCATAGAGCTTGAAAGCCGTCTCCCCCGGCAAGGGAGCGCCGGCGGCGAGGCCGGCGGTCGCGTCGTCCAGCAGGCGGAGGCCCCTGGCGAGGGTTTCCTTGAAGCGGGTCTCCTCCAGCTTGAGAGTCTCGGTGATGAGCGGCTCGGCAGGCGCGAGCTCGCCGAATGCCAGGCCCATCTCGCGCACCAGCGTCGGCACCAGGCGCCACATCAGCGGCTCGGTGCAGCCCATCAGCTGGGCGTGGCGCATGGCGCGCCGCATGATCCGCCGGAGCACGTAGCCGCGCCCCTCGTTCGACGGCATCACGCCATCGGCAATCAGGAAGGCACTCGCCCGCAGATGATCGGCGACCACCCGGTGGGAGGCCCGGTGCGCGCCTTCCTCCGGCGCGCCGCTCAACTCCACGCTCGCGGCAATCAGGTTCCTGAACAGGTCGGTCTCGTAGTTGTCGTGCGTGCCCTGCATGATGGCGGCGATCCGCTCCAGCCCCATGCCGGTGTCGATCGATGGTTTGGGCAGATCGATCCGCTCCTCGGGCGTGACCTGCTCGAACTGCATGAAAACCAGGTTCCAGATCTCGACGAAGCGGTCACCGTCCTGATCGGCGCTGCCCGGCGGGCCGCCTGCCACGTGCGGCCCGTGATCGTAGAAAATCTCCGAGCAGGGGCCGCAGGGGCCGGTCTCGCCCATGGCCCAGAAATTGTCCGAGGTCGGGATGCGTATGACGCGCTCTTCGGGCAGACCGGCGATCTTGCGCCAAAGCCCGTGGGCCTCGTCGTCCTCGGCGAAGACCGTGACCATGAGGCGCTCTTCCGGCAGGCCGTAGTCCTTCGTGACCAGCCGCCAGGCGAGTTCGATGGCGCGCTCCTTGAAGTAGTCGCCGAACGAGAAGTTGCCCAGCATCTCGAAGAAGGTGTGGTGGCGCGCGGTATATCCGACGTTGTCGAGGTCGTTGTGCTTGCCGCCCGCGCGCACGCACTTTTGGGAGGTCGCGGCGCGCCGATAGGGCCGGGTCTCGGCGCCGGTGAAGACGTTCTTGAACTGCACCATGCCGGCGTTGGTGAACATCAACGTCGGGTCGTTGCGCGGCACGAGCGGGCTCGAGTCCACGACCTCGTGCTCGTTGGCGGCGAAGTAGTCGAGAAACTGCGCGCGGATTTCGTTGACGCTCGGCATGGGGCGGCCCTGCAGATTTCCCCGGGCAGCGGTCGGCCCGGCGGCTTGGATGCCCGCTACTTAGTGCGGCTTTGGCGGCCTGTCCAGATTGGCGCGAGCCACCGGGCAGTAGCGTTCGCCCACCTCACGCCTGAGCTCGCTATGCGCCCTGGGCGCCGTGGTCGGGGAGAACCTCGGCGACGGGCGGCGTCTCGTCGGCGCCATCGAGACCGGCTTGCCGGCGGATGGCGTGGTTGATCGCGTCTGCCGCCTCCGCATTCTCGGCGAGAAAGCGCTTCGCGTTCTCGCGGCCCTGGCCGATGCGCTGGCTGTCGTGGGAGTACCAGGAGCCCGATTTTTCGACGACGCCGGCCTTGAGCCCGTGATCGATGAGCTCGCCGGTGCGCGAGATCCCCTCGCCGTACATGATGTCGAACTCGACCAAGCGGAAGGGCGGCGCGAGCTTGTTCTTGACCACCTTCACCCGTGTCTGGTTGCCGACGACCTCGTCCCTGTCCTTGACGGCGCCGATGCGGCGGATGTCGAGCCGCACCGAGGCATAGAATTTCAGCGCGTTTCCGCCGGTGGTGGTCTCGGGGCTACCGTACATCACGCCGATCTTCATGCGGATCTGGTTGATGAAGATGACGCAAGTGTGCGAGCGCGCGATCGACGCGGTGAGCTTGCGCAGCGCCTGGCTCATCAGCCGCGCCTGCAGGCCGACATGGGAATCGCCCATCTCGCCCTCGAGCTCGGCGCGGGGCACCAGCGCGGCGACACTGTCGATCACCACCAGGTCGATGGCGCCGGAGCGGACCAGCGTATCCGTGATCTCCAGCGCCTGCTCGCCTGCATCCGGCTGCGAGATCAGGAGCTCCTCCACATTGACGTCGAGCTTGCCGGCGTAGATCGGATCGAGCGCATGCTCGGCATCAATGAAGGCGCAGGTGCCGCCGAGCTTCTGGGCCTCGGCGACGCAGGAGAGCGCCAGCGTGGTCTTGCCCGAGCTTTCGGGCCCGTAGATCTCGACGATCCGGCCGCGCGGCAGCCCGCCGATTCCAAGCGCCACGTCGAGCCCGATGGAGCCGGTCGGGATCGCCTCGATCTCGACCGCGGCGCCGTCGCCGAGCTTCATGATCGAGCCCTTGCCGAACGCCCGCTCGATCTGGCCGAGCGCCGCGTCTAATGCCTTCTGCTTATCCATGGAACCCTCGGACACAACGCGAAGCGCCGTACTGGCCATCACCGCCTCCTTATTCCACACAGGCAAAACCGATGCAATGCGACTGCGATATTGCGTTTGTACCCTATTTGTTCTCTCCCCGCAACCCTTCATTTCATCGCCGCCTTCGCGCGGGCGCGCTATGATGGGTGCGGCTTTCCGCCTCGGGCCCGTAGTTCAATTGGTTAGAACCCGCCGCTCATAACGGCGTTGTTGCAGGTTCGAGTCCTGCCGGGCCCACCAACTCCCGCTCACCCGGTGCAATCCGCTGCGAAAGCGTATATGCACCGGGCCTGACAAGAATGAGTGAGAGCGAATTATGGCGGAATTCGACCTCCTGGTGATCGGTGGCGGCTCGGGCGGGGTGGCCTGCGCGCGCCGGGCGGCGGGTTATGGCGCCAGGGCCGCGGTGATCGAGAACGACCGGCTCGGCGGCACCTGCGTCCACCGGGGCTGCATCCCCAAGAAGCTCCTGGTCTACGCTTCGCACTTCAGCCACGACTTCGAGGACGCCGCCGGCTACGGCTGGAGCGTGGGCGAGCGCGCCTTCGACTGGCCGGCGATGGTTGAGGCCAAGTCGGCCGAGCTCGACCGGTTGGAAGGCATCTACGAGCGCTTGCTGCGCAACGCCGGCGCCACGCATATCCCCGGCACCGGCCGCCTGCTCGACGCCCACACGGTGGCCGTAGGAGACGAGACGCACCGCGCCGAGACCATCGTGATCGCCACCGGCGGCCGGCCGACCATGCCCGACATCCCCGGCATCGAGCTCGCCATCAGCTCGGACGAGACGTTCGATCTGCCGGCGCTGCCCGAGCGCATGGTGATCGTGGGTGGCGGCTACATCGCCTGCGAGTTCGCCTGCATCATGCAGGGCCTCGGCTCGACGGTGACCCAGCTCTACCGGCGCGACCTGCCCTTGCGCGGTTTCGACCACGACCTGCGCGACGTGCTCTGCGAGGAGATGCGCAAGGGCGGGGTTGACCTCCGGCTCAACACCAACGCGGTCTCGCTCAGCAGCGACGGGTCGGCGACCGCGGTCGCGACGACGACCGGCGAGACCATCGAGGCGGACCAGGTGCTCTTCGCCACCGGACGAAAACCCAACGTCGCCGGCCTCGGGCTCGAGACGGCAGGCGTCGAGCCCGCCGCGGGCGGTGCCATCCCGGTCGACGGGTCATCGCACACGGGCGTCGCCAACATCTATGCCATCGGCGACGTTACCGACCGCATCAACCTGACGCCAGTGGCGATCCACGAGGGCCGCTGCATTGCCGAGACACTCTATAACGACAACCCGCAGAAGCCGGATCACCGCGACGTCGCAACGGCGGTCTTCACCACGCCCGAGCTCGGCACAGTGGGGCTCTCCGAGGAGGAAGCCCGCGAGGCCTTCCCCGCCGTGGACATCTACAAGACCCGCTTCCGCCCGCTCAAGCACACCCTCACCTCGCGGGAAGAGACCATCTTCATGAAGCTGGTGGTCGACCGCGCTTCGGACCGGGTGGTCGGCTGTCACATGGTGGGCTACGGCGCAGGCGAAGCCGTGCAGCTGCTCGGTATCGCCGTCAAGGCGGGCGCGACCAAGGCTCAGTTCGACGCGACCATGGCGGTGCACCCGACCGCGGCGGAGGAGTTCGTCACCATGTACGAGCCGGTGCCGGAACCCGCAGACCCGGCTGCCGCCGAGGCCGCTCAAGCGTGACGCGGGCTTGGGCCGGCCCGGATGAAGCACAGGAAAATGCTGGCACGACGGACGGTTCGGGCGTATAGCACGGCAACAACGCGATAAATTCCGCGGGAGAACGACATGCCCGGCACGTGGAATCCCGGCCGCTGGCGCGGACTGCCGATCAAGCAGCAGCCGCAATGGCCCGACGCGGCCGCACTCGCCTCGGCCGAGGAACGCCTTCAGACGTCACCCCCGCTGGTCTTCGCCGGCGAGGCGCGCAGGCTGCGCGAGCGCCTGGCACGAGTCAGTGAAGGCCAGGCCTTCCTCCTGCAGGGCGGCGATTGCGCCGAGAGCTTCGCTGAGTTCCACCCCGACACCGTGCGCGACACCTTCCGCGTGCTGCTGCAAATGGCGGTGGTGCTGACCTATGGCGCCAAGGTGCCCGTGATCAAGGTGGGCAGGCTGGCGGGCCAGTTCGCCAAGCCGCGCTCGTCGGACACCGAGACCGTGGAGGGCACGACGCTCCCCGCCTATCGCGGCGACATGATCAATGGCATGGCCTTCAGCGAGGACGAGCGGACGCCCGTGCCGCAACGCCTGCTCCGGGCCTACGGCCAATCCGCGTCGACCCTCAATCTGCTGCGCGCGCTCGCCCAGGGCGGCTATGCCAACCTCCACGCCGTGCACCGCTGGAACCTGGGCTTCGTCGCTGAGAGCACGCAAGGCGCGCGCTACGAGGCTCTGGCCACTCAGATCGGCGAGACGCTCGACTTCATGGAGGCTTGCGGGCTCACCGAGGAAACCTCGCCCCAGATCCGGGAGACCGAGTTCTACACCTCTCACGAGGCCCTGATCCTCGCGTACGAGCAGGCGCTGACCAGAATCGATTCCACCACCGGCGAGTGGTACGACTGCTCGGCGCACATGCTCTGGATCGGTGACCGCACGCGCCAGCCGGACGGCGCCCACGTGGACTTCCTGAGCGGCGTCGGCAACCCCATCGGGCTCAAGGCGGGCCCGAGCCTGGAGCCGGATGGCCTGCTCGCCCTCATCGACCGACTCAACCCGCAAAACGAGCCCGGCAAGCTCACCGTCATCGCGCGCATGGGGCACGAGGCCGTCGAAGGCAAGCTGCCGCCCCTGGTGCGGGCGGTACAGCGCGAGGGCCGGCACGTGCTCTGGGCCTGCGATCCGATGCACGGCAACACGATCAAGTCGTCCAACGGCTACAAGACCCGCGTCTTCGACCAGGTCCTGTCGGAGGTACGCGGCTTCTTCGCGGTGCACCGGGCCGAGGGCACACACCCCGGCGGAGTGCACTTCGAGATGACCGGGAAGGACGTGACCGAGTGCCTGGGCGGTGCTCAGGCGATCACAGAGGAAGATCTCTCCAGCCGATACCACACCCACTGCGACCCGCGGCTCAACGCCTCGCAGGCGCTGGAGCTCGCCTTCCTCATCGCCGAGCATCTGAGGGAGGAGCGAGCAGCCATCGTCCAGCCAAGGGCGCTGCACGGCTAGAGGTGCCGGGGCTCACGGCGATGCCCCACAACGGCCCCCCCGACCGCGAGGTCGCTCGCTACACCGACCGCTACTTCACGCGCACGCGCGAGGCGATCGGCCGCTTCGGCGACGCCCGGGTCACTTACGCGCTCTTCATGCGGCGGCCGGTCTGTTTCGCGCCCCGCCTGATGATCGAGTGGCTGGAAGGGGTCGCTGCCGAGCGTGGCACCGAGTTCACCGTCGAATGCCAGTTCGAGGAGGGCGAGTGGGTCGGCGCCGGCGAGCCGCTCATCTATCTCTCGGGCTCCTTCCGTCACCTCGTCGATCTGGAGACGCTCTACCTGCAGCGGCTGGGCGCCGTCTGCGTCGCCGCCTACAACGCCTACGCCATGACGCGGAGCCTGCCCAAGGTCGCGTTCCTGGCGATGGACGCGCGCCATTGCGCGGGCCTGGAGATGGCCGAGATGATGGCCTACGCGGCAAGCGTCGGCTCGAATACGGCGAAGCAGGAGTGCGGCGCGGTCGGCTTCATCGGCAACGCCACCGACGCGACCGCCCACTATTTCGGCAATCAGCGGGGCTACGGCACCATGCCCCACGCCTTCATCGGCTACGCGGGCTCGACCCTCCGCGCCGCCGAGATGTATCACGAGATCTTCGCGGGCGAGCCGATGACCGTGCTCGTCGACTACTACGGGAAGGAGATCACCGACACGCTCGCCGTGTGCCGGCGCTTCCCCGACCTCGTTGCGCGCGGCGAGCTGAGCATCCGCCTCGACACCCACGGCAGCCGCTATGTCGAGGGCCTGGACATGGCGAAGTCATACGCCGTGCTGGAGCGCTACAGCCCCAACGCGGTGCGCGAATACCGCACCGAGGCGGAGCTGCGCTGGTTGCACGGCACCGGCGTCAGCGCCGCGGCGCTCTTCCACCTGCGCACGGCAATCGACGAGGCCGGCTTCGAGAAGGTGAAGATCGTCGCGAGCTCCGGCTTCGGCCCAGCCAAGTGCAGGGTGATGGCCAGCGTGAGTGCGCCGATCGACGTGATCGGCACGGGCTCGTTCCTGCCCGAGAATTGGTCCGAGACCTTCGCGACCGCAGACGTGGTGGACTACAACGGCACCGCGCGGGTCAAGCTTGGCCGCGAGTTCCTGCTGCGCAATGGCGCGGACGGATCGCCCCGCTCGCGCTAGGGCACGACCGCCGGGCCACGCGAGCCGGGCGAACATTGATAATCGGGGCCGGCAACCGCCGGCTCCTTTGTGTATAACCGGCCGACCATGACCGACACTCTCGCCATCGCACTCGCCCAGCTCAATCCCACCGTGGGGGACCTGGAGGGCAACAAGGCGCTGATCCTGCGCGCCCGCGCCGAGGCCGCGGCCCAGGGCGCGGATTTGGTGGTCTGCACCGAGCTCGTGGTGACGGGCTACCCGCCCGAGGACCTCGTGCTCAAGCCGATGTTCCAGGAGCAGTCGCGGGCCGTCGTGGAAGCACTCGCGGCGGCGACCGCGGACGGCGGGCCCGCGCTCCTCGTCGGCGCGCCCTGGGTCGACGAGGGCAAGCTCTACAACGCCGCGCTCTTGCTCGACGGCGGCGAGGTCGCGGCGCGACGATACAAGTACGAGCTGCCCAACTACGGTGTCTTCGACGAGGTCCGGGTGTTCGCGCGCGCCGGCCTGCCGGGGCCGATCCCGTTTCGCGGCGTCCGCCTCGGCGCCATGATCTGCGAGGACATGTGGTTCCCCGAGGTCGCCGAGTGCCTGGTGGAATCGGGCGCTGAAATCGTGATCGTCATCAACGGCTCGCCCTTCGAGAGCGACAAGGAGGACGTCCGCCTCAACTGCGCCGTGGCGCGCATCGGCGAGACCGAGCTGCCGCTGGTCTACACGAACCAGGTGGGCGGCCAGGACGAATTGGTCTTCGACGGGGCCTCCTTCGTCCTCAATGCCGATCACAGCCTCGCCGCCCAGGCGCCGGCCTTCGAGGAATCGGTCGCGCTCACCCGCTGGACGCGCGAAGCAGACGGTTGGCACTGCGCGCCCGGCTCACGCGCCGCACTGCCTGACGGCCATGCGGCGACTTACCGCGCCATGACCTTGGGGCTGGCCGACTACGTCGGGAAGAACGGATTCCCCGGTGTGCTGATCGGGCTCTCCGGCGGAATCGATTCGGCGCTAACGGCCGCCGTCGCCGTCGATGCGCTGGGCGCCGACCGGGTGTTCTGCGTCGTCATGCCGTCGCGCTACACGGCGCAGTCCTCCCTCGACGACGCGGCCGAGTGCGCGCGCCTGCTGGGAGTCCGCCACGAGGCGGTGGGGATCGAGCCAGCGGTGGACGCGCTCGGCGGGATGCTGGCGCCGATTTTCGCCGGCCGCAACGCGGACGAGACCGAGGAGAACATTCAGGCGCGGGTGCGCGGCGTCATCCTGATGGCAATCAGCAACAAGCTCGGCCACATGGTGCTCACGACCGGCAACAAGTCGGAGATGTCGGTGGGCTACGCCACGCTCTACGGCGACATGTGCGGCGGCTATTCGGTGCTGAAGGACGTCTACAAGACCGACGTGTTCGAGATGTCCCGTTGGCGCAACCGGAACTGGATGGAGGGACTGAAGGGGCCGCAGGGGCCGGTGATTCCCGAGGCGATCATCGACAAACCGCCGAGCGCGGAGCTTCGCCCCGACCAGACCGATCAGGACACGCTGCCCCCCTACGAGGTACTGGACGACGTGCTGCGCGGCCTGGTGGAGGAAGAGCGCTCGACCGAAGAACTTGTGGCCCGCGGCCATGCGGCGGAGACCGCGGCGCGCATCTGGCGGATGCTCGACATCGCGGAGTATAAGCGGCGCCAGGCGCCGCCCGGCATCAAGCTCACGCTGCGCTCCTTCGGCAAGGACCGCCGCTACCCCATCACCAACCGCTACCGCGGGGCCGACTGAGCCATGACGCTCACGCTGCACAACACGCTGACCCGCAAGCGCGAGCCGCTGGAGCCCGTGCGCCCCGGCCATGTCGGCATGTACGTCTGCGGGCCGACGGTCTACGACCTCGCTCACATCGGCAACGCCCGGCCCATCGTGGTGTTCGACGTGCTCTACCGGGTGCTGAAGCGGCTCTATCCCTCCGTCACCTACGTCAGGAACATCACGGACGTCGACGACAAGATCAACGAAGCCTCGCGCCAGACCGGCGAGCCCATCGAATCGATCACCGCGCGCACCACCAAGGCATTCCACGAGGACATCGCAGCACTCGGCGCGCTCCCGCCCGACGTGGAGCCGCGGGCGACGGCGCACGTGCCCCAGATGATCGCGCTCATCGAGGCGCTGATCGCGGCTGGCAACGCCTACGAGGCGGAGGGTCACGTGCTCTTCCACGTGCCTTCGGCACCCCGCTACGGCGCCCTCTCCGGCCGCAACCGCGACGAGATGATCGCGGGCTCGCGCGTCGAGGTCGCTCCCTACAAGCGCGACCCGGCAGACTTCGTGCTGTGGAAGCCGAGCGACGAGACCCTGCCGGGCTGGGAGAGCCCCTGGGGCCGCGGGCGTCCCGGCTGGCACATCGAGTGCTCGGCCATGAGCCGCGCCTATCTCGGCGAAACCCTCGACATCCACGGCGGCGGGCTCGACCTAGTCTTCCCCCACCACGAGAACGAGATCGCGCAGAGCGAATGCGCCTGCCCCGGCCCGCCCTTCGCCCGCCACTGGGTACACAACGGCTGGCTCACCGTGGAGGGCGAGAAGATGTCGAAATCCCTCGGCAACTTCATCACCATCCGCGACGCGCTGGCGGAGGCGCCGGGAGAGGTGAACCGGCTGGTTCTCCTGAGCACGCACTACCGCCACCCGATGGACTGGACTGCCGACGGCATCGCCCAGGCGCGCGCCAACCTGGACCGCCTCTATACGGCGCTACGCAACGCGGGCACTGCGGCGAATGGCGTGGAAGACTCCGTCGATCCCGAGGTCGAGGCCGCGCTTTGCGACGACCTCAACACGCCGAAGGCGCTCACAGCGCTCCACCGCCTCGCCGGCGAGCTCAACCGGGCCGGCGACGCGGCAGCGATGGCGCGGGCCGCGGCCGCGCTGCGCGGCTCCGGCGCCCTGCTCGGGCTGCTGCAGGCGGACCCCGAGGCGTGGTTCCGCGGCGCGGGGCAGGAGGGCGGCATGAGCGATGCCGAAATCGAGGCGCTGATCGCCGCCCGCGCCGCCGCCCGCGCCGGGCGCGACTTCGCCGAGGCCGACCGCATCCGCGATGCGATGGCCGCCGAGGGCATCACCCTCGAAGACAAGCCGGAGGGCACGCTGTGGCGCCGCGCCTGAGGGGCGGCGCACGCGAAACCCGCACCCTGGCAGGCTGAGCCGTGGCAGGGAGCGACCGGCGCAAGGCTTGCGCCGCGGCCCATGTCGATGCCGGGGCGCCGGCGGTGATCCTCGTGCGCACTCAGCTCGGCGAGAATATCGGCGCCGCTGCCCGCGCCATGCTGAACTGCGGCCTCTCCGACCTACGCCTGGTCCAGCCCCGCGATGGCTGGCCCAACGTGAAGGCGCTGGGCGCGGCCTCGGGCGCGGATGCGGTGCTGAACGGCGTGCGGCTCTGCGCGACAGTGGAAGAGGCCGTGGCCGACCTGAACCTGGTTTACGCCACCACGGCCAGACCGCGCGAGCTGCTGAAGCCGGAGCTCGCGCCGCGCGAGGCGGTCACGGCGTTGCGCGATGCGGGGCGCAGCGGTGCCCGCCTCGGCCTCCTCTTCGGGCCGGAAAAGGCCGGCCTCAAGAACGAGGAGCTGGTGCTGGCCGACGCCATCGTCCGGATTCCGCTCAACCCTGCCTTCGCCTCGCTCAACCTCGCTCAGGCCGTCCTGATCATGGCCTACGAGTGGCGCCTTGCCAGCGGTCCGTTGGAGGAAGCACCCGAGCCGGCGCCACCGCCGACGGGAAGCGCCCGGCCCGCCACCAAGGACGAGATCCTGCACTTCTTCCGGCATCTGGAAGGCGCGCTCGACGACCGCGACTTCTTCCCGACGCCGGAGATGCGGCCCAAGATGGTGCAGAACATGCGCACCATGTTCGAGCGCATCTCGCTCACCCGCCAGGACGTGCAGACCCTGCGCGGTGTCGTGCGCGCACTCACCGGCGAGCGGCTCCGGCGGCGCGAACCGCCGGGCTCGGCCGATTGACACCGCACCGGCTGCGGCTATAGTGCGCCCGGCTCGCCGCCGGAGGCTGCGGGCGCACGCGATTCTCCCACCGGCACGGGCACGATGAGCAAGCGACAGCAGTCGAAGTACAAGATTTGCCGGCGCCTCGGCGTCAACCTCTGGGGCCGCCCCAAGAGCCCCACCAACCGGCGCGACTACGGGCCCGGCCAGCACGGCCAGCGGCGGCGCAAGCCGTCCGACTTCGGCGTGCAGCTCGCGGCCAAGCAGCGCCTGCGCGGCTACTACGGCAACATCACCGAGAAGCAGTTCCGCCGCTACTACCACATCGCCGGCGACCGCAAGGGCGACACCGGCGAGAACCTGGTCGGGCTGCTGGAGCGGCGCCTCGACGCCGTGGTCTACCGCATGAAGTTCGTGCCGACCGTGTTCGCGGCGCGGCAGTTCGTGAACCACGGCCACATCCTGGTCAACGGCCGCCGGGTCACGATCCCGAGCTACCTGGTGAAGGACGAGGACCGCATCACGGTGCGCGAGCGCTCGAAGCAGCTTCCGCTGGTACTGGAGGCGATCGATTCGCCCGAGCGCGAGGTGCCGGACTACCTGGAGGTCGACCACGACCGGATGGAGGGCCGCTTCATCCGCGCGCCCAAGTTCGCCGACGTGCCCTATCCGGTGACGATGGAGCCCAATCTCGTCATCGAGTACTACTCGCGATAGAGCGCGTCCGTCTTTGACGGATGCGTGACAGGCCGCGACCGCGGCCCGCCGCTTATGCGGCGCCCTCGCGGAGGCGCCGGCCGCAGGCCGGCTGCCGTGAGCGAAAAAGACGCCCCCAAGCGTTTACGCCCCCCTGCGCTCTCGATTGACAGGGCGCCCTATCCCGGCTTTTGTCTGCCTTGGGAATCCGAGGGTAAGGGAGGAGCGTGATGGGCGCGTTGGCATTCGAGCATCATCTGCTGAAGGAAGCCGGTA
>Ga0209754_1000657_pt1 | contig 44911 bp, 39 predicted proteins | sample MesohylBB_FD_187295 | JGI IMG/M metagenome (GOLD analysis project Ga0209754, IMG submission 187295) | Host-associated microbial community of the marine sponge Aplysina aerophoba from Gulf of Piran - sponge mesohyl, lysed by bead beating... | ecosystem: Host-associated > Porifera > Sponge >...
CCGTTCGGTGGTCCGCCACAATCCGCTCTATGCGGCGGTACACCGCGAGGTCTACGAGCGGGGCATCGTCGGGCTCAACTACGGCGCGGCGCGACGCCCCTACTCACTGACCTTCGCGATGGGCTATCTGCTCGCGCAATCCGACATCTCGATTCACTGTCCGGTGACCCTGACCGGGGCGGTCGCCCACGTGCTCGACCGTTTCGCGCCGGAGGCCCTGCGGAATGTCTACCTGCCCCGCCTTGTGCGGACGGACGGCAAGGCGGCGACGGGCGGCACGTGGGTCACGGAGAAGCAAGGCGGCAGCGATGTCGGCGCCACCCGGACCACGGCACGGCGCACCAACGACGGCATCCGGCTCAGCGGGCTCAAGTGGTTCGCCAGCAATGTCGACGGCGGAATCGCGCTCACCCTCGCGCGGCCGGAGGGCACGGCCGACGGTGGCGCCGGGCTCGGCCTCTATCTGGTGCCGGCGCGGGGCCCCGACGGCGCGCCCAACCGCTACCGGATCAGGCGGCTCAAGGACAAGCTCGGCACCCGCGGCCTCGCCACCGGCGAGATCGAGCTGGAGGACGCCCACGCGTTGGAAGTGACGCCGCCGCCGGACGGGCTCAGGACGATGATGGCGGCCCTCGGCTACAGCCGCATCCACAACGCCATGGCCTCGGCCGGCATCCAGCGGCGCGCGTTCGCCGAAGCCCTCTCCCATGCCGAAACCCGCGAAGCCTTCGGCCACCGCCTCGCTGCCTATCCGATGGTGCAGGACCAGCTGGTCGAGATGCAGGTGCGCCTGGAAGCGAGCGTGGCGCTGGCCTTCGCCGCGGCGCAGGCGTTCGACGAGGCGCAGGGGACGCCGGCGGAGCAACCCTGGATGCGGCTCGTCACCGCGCTCGCCAAGTATCTCACGGCCGCCTGGGCGATCACCGCGACCAGCCGGGCGATCGAGGTCTTGGGCGGTAACGGCTATACCGAGGAATATCCCACGGCCCGGCTCTACCGCGATGCCCAGGTGCTCACCGTGTGGGAGGGGCCGCCCAACATTCAGGCGCTCGAGGTGTTGCGTCTTGCGGGCGCGGACTCGCCGGGGCTCGCCGCCTTCCACGCCAAGCTCGACGCCATCCTCAACATGCCCTTCGCCGCCAGCCATTCGGCATTCGTGCGCCCGCGCGCGCTGATCTTCCAGGCCCGGCGCGACGTGGCCGCGTTGACGGCCTTGATCCGGGACGATCGGGCCGAAGCCCAGCGTCAGGCCCACCGGCTGATGGACCGCATGGCCAAGGGCCTGGCCGCCGCCCTCCTGGTCGAGGAGGCGGCCACCGACTGGGGCCAGGGTGATGCGCGCAAGGCGGTGGTCGCGCGCCTCTTCGCCGCGCAGGATCTGGCGGCGCCGGAGCCGCCGAGGCCGGGTGAGAGCGAAGGCCAGATGTTCTTCCGCCCCCTCGCCGCATACGAGCGGATCGAGACCGCGCAGTTAGACTGACGGTGTCGACCGGCCGGCGGCGGAATACGCCTATCCGGCCGGCGGCGCCGCGTGGTATGTGCTGATCCCGCGGGAGAAGCGGGTGCACGTGACCGGAGCGAGGGCGATGGAGATCAACGGCAAGGAAATCGCGGTCGAGCAAGAGGGCGCCGGCGACGCGGTGATCATGGTCCACGGCCTCGGCGGCACCGCCAACACCTGGTACCCGCAGGTCGGCCCCCTCGCCCGCTTCTTCCGCGTGGTGCGGCTCGACCTCGAAGGCTCCGGCCGCTCGCCCGCCACGGGCGCGCTCTCGATCGCCTCCTTCGCCGCCGACGTGATCGCGGTGATGGATGAGCTGGACATCTCGACCGCGCACCTCTGCGGCCACTCCATGGGCACGATCGTCTGCCAGCACATCGCCGCCGAGTGGCCCGAGCGGGTAAAGAGTCTCGTGCTCCTGGGCCCGCTGGCCGAGCCGCCCGAACCGGCCCGCCCGGCGATCCGAGACCGCGCGGGGGTGGCGCGGAAGAACGGCATGGTGCCGATCGCGGACACCCTGGTGGAGGTCGCGATCTCGGCCGAGACCAGGGCGCATCATCCGGCATCGGCTGCCTTCGTCCGCGAGATCCTCATGCGCCAGGACGCGGAGGGCTATGCGCGCACCTGCGAGGCGCTCGCCGCCGCCGAGAGCGCGGACCTCTCCAACATCGGTTGCAAGACCCTGCTGATTACCGGCGATGAGGACGGCGTCTCACCGCCGCCGGCGGTGAAGGCACTGGGCAAGCGGATCAAGGGCTCCCGCGTTGCCGTGCTGCCCGGCTGCGGCCACTGGACCCCCATCGAGAAGCCGACGCAGGTCAACGGCCTGCTCCTCAACTTCTATTACAGCTTCAATTAGGCTGGGCCATGGCGACACGGAAGCCGACGAAGCAAGGGGCCACGCGCTCGGGCGCGGGCAGGGCCCGGGCTGGCGCCGCCAAGCGCTCCGCGCGCGGCTCACGGACCACGAAGTCGTCCGGCGACGCCCCGGCGACCTTCTACATTTGCCGCTCCTGTGTCTGGTCCGAATCCGCGCGGGAGCGTGACGGCAAACGTCAGGGCACGTTTCTGCTGGAGGCGGTACACGACATGGTCGAGGCCAGGCCCTTGCCCGAGGCGCTCAACCTGCGCGCGGTCTACTGCCTGAACGGCTGCACGAGTCCCTGCAACGTTGGCTTTCGCGCGGCTGGCAAGCACCACGTGCGCTTCAGCCATTTGACGCCTGAGAACGCGGCGGACGTCATCGCCTACGCCCGCGCCTACCAGGCGAGCAAGACCGGCGAAGTTTCCGAGGACGAGACGCCGGCGGCGATGCGCGGCAAGATGACGGTGCACACCCCGCCGATCGGTTAGTCTCTGCCTCAGCTTCGCCAGGTGGCCGCTTCGCCGGCTCCAATCTCCTGCTCCTCCAGTTGGGCACCGGCGTGGCGTCGGTTGGCCTCACCCAAGGCGTCGCGCAGGGCCTTCACCAGACTCGCCCGCTCCTCCGGCGCGAGGAAATGGCCGATAACGATCGAGCGGCCGTGCGAGGTGAGGATGATCTGGCTGTGGTGCTCCACCGGCTCGTCGAGGGCGACGCGGAGCCAGTAGGGGTTGAAGCGCCATTCCGTCGTGCGGCCGTTGGGCGCGATGCGCCGGACCACGACTTCGTCTGCGCTTACGCGGATGGTCTCCCGCAGGCGGCCCGAGCGATAGCTCAGCCGGAACGCGAGATAGAGCAGCGCGATGTCGAGGCCGAAGAAGCCGAACACCGGCCACGCGCCCTGGAGCAGGAAATAGGTGCCAAGGCCGACGCTGACCACGACCACGCCGGCCATGACCGCGAAGAAGCCGGCGCGCCCGAGCGAGCGGTTGGGCGCGAGTACCGCATCGAAGAGCGCCGGCGCATCGGGCTTCTCCTGCTGGTCTGGTGTGTCCGGCCGGCGCGGGGAGGAGGATGTCATATCAGGAGAGTAATGGCTTCTAAGCGCGCCGGTAAAGCATGTCCGCCGAATTTTTCGTTTGGGAGGCAAATAACTGTACGTAACGCCCTTCTTTTTTGTCAGGCGGCTTGACACTATTGGCCGAATCGCCGTCAACTCCGCAGCGACCCATTGGAGCCAGGAGGGGGCTATGCTCAAGAAATCGTGGGCCATGCGGATTGCGGTTGTCGCGCTTCCGTTGGCCGTCGCTGCGGGTTGCCAGTCCACCGCGCAGCAAGAGGAAGCGGCGGCCGCCATTGCGGGCGCCGAAGCGATGGCGGCGGAGGCCATGGAAGCGGCCAACCAGGCCTTGGTCGCCGTCGATGAGCTGACAGCGGCCGTGGACGGGGCCAGCCAGAGCGCCGCAGCGGCAGCAGCGGCGGCCGAAGCGGCAGCCGAAGCAGCTCAGGCGGCTGCGGACAAGGCGGACCGCATTTTCCAGAAAGGGATGCGCAAGTAGAGCCGGCGGGCGGCGCTCTCTCGCCGCCCATCGTCGGCTAGCCGGGAGTCGCAGGCCGGTCCACGGTGACTTGGACAGGGACACCGGACCGTTCCGTTAGAGCCCTGCGAATGAGGTGCCAGTCCAGTCGATCCTGGTCGGCACTTGCCTGCGCTTTTATTCGGTAGAGGGCGTCGGCGCGCGAGCGCGCGTCGACACTCTCGATCTGCCCCGTCCGCTCCAGCTCGTCCGCCTGTTCGGCTTCGGGGTGCGCCTCCACATAGAGCTCGCCGTCATGCCAGCCGATCTTGACCGCCTGGCTGATGACCTGGACCGGGGTGCCGATGGGCACGAGCTCGAACAACTGCGCGATATCCTCAGGGTAGAGCCGAATGCAGCCGTGGCTTACCCGCCGCCCGACGCCCCACGGCATGTTCGTGCCGTGAATCAGATAGAGGGGCCAATCGAAATAGAGCGCGTGGCTGCCAAGCGGATTGTTGGGGCCCGGCGGCACGACCTTGGGTAGATCCGGCTTCTCGGCACGGATTGAGTCCGGCGGATACCAGGTGGGCCCTTCCTTCTTGCGCACGATCTCCGTGGTGCCGACCGGTGTCCCCCAACCCTCTCTTCCCACGCCGAGCGGGAAGGTTGTGGGCTCTGTGCCTTCGGGCCCGAAGTAATAGAGGCGATGTTCGGCGAGGTTGACGACCAGGCCCTCGCGGTCGGCGTCCGGCAGGACGTGAGCTGTCGGCAGCACGATCGGCGTGTCTTCGCCGGGGACCCAGGGGTCGATGCCGCGGTTGGCCGCGATCATTTCGACGTAGCCCAGCCCGTTGGCGCGCGCGAGATCGAGCAACGTGTCCTCGTAGGCGGCGGCGATATGCCTGAGCGCACCGATCATGTCGCCGGATCGGGGCTCGCTCTCGGCCTCCAGCGTCGCAGCCCCGACGGCCGAAGCCAGGGGCAACGCAGCCACTAGGGCGGCTGCGATGGTGAAGTCCCTTCGCCTTAGCCGCATCGTGCGCCCCTCTACGCCGAGCCGCTCTCGACCGGAGCGTCCGCGCGGCTGCCCCAATCGGTCCAGGAGCCGTCGTAGACGGCAACCTGCTCGGCACCGATTGCGGCGAGCGCGAGCGCCAGCGTGCACGCCGTGATGCCGGACCCGCAGGTGGCGATGACCGGCCGGGCGGGATCGACCCCGGCATCGGCGAAGGCCTGGCGGATCGCCGCGGCGTCACCCAGCGCGCTGTCGTCATCGTCTAGGACGGCGTCGAAGGGGACGTTGCGGCTGCCGGGAATGTGACCGCGCGGCAGGTCGGGCCTCGGCCCCGGATCCTCGCCCGTAAAGCGGGCGGCGGCGCGTGCGTCCACGATCTGCGCGCCGCCCGTGCCGAGTGTGGCGCGGACCTGCTCGAAGGAGCAAACCAGCGCGTCGTCACGGGCCCGCGCCGTGAACGATCCCGGCGCGATCGCGGGCTCGCCGCTCTCCACCGGGCGGCCTTCTGCCCGCCAGCGCGGCAGGCCGCCGGCGAGGATCGAGACACGCTCGTGCCCGAAGACGCGGAACATCCACCACACGCGCGCCGCGCTGTAGAGGCCCACGGTGTCGTAGACGATGACATGCGAGTCATTGCCGACGCCGAGCGCCGAGACGCTGCGCCCGAAGAGCTCCGGCGACGGCAGCATGTGCGGCAGCGACGAGTCGGGATCGCAGATGCCGTCGATATCGAAGAAGGCCGCACCCGGAATGTGCGCCTCCAGGAATTCGGCGGCCGGGTCGCGCGCCAGGGGCGGCAGGTGCCATGAGCCGTCCAACACCCGCACCGCACTGCCCGCGCCACTCTCGGCCTCGAGCCATGCCGGAGACACGATGAGCGGTATCTCGGCCTCGCTCATGCCGGATCTCCGAACGCCAGCGAGACGCGCCGGTTGTGCCGGCCCTTGCTCTCGATCTTGCGGACGATGACCGGGCCGATCTCGCCTGTGCGCGCGACGTGGGTGCCGCCGCAGGGCTGCAGGTCGATCCCGTCGACATCGATCACTCTGACCCGGCCCTGGCCGCTGGGAGGCTTCACCCGCATGGTCTTTACCAGCTCCGGCTGCGCCGCGAGCGCTTCGTCGCTGATCCAGCGCGCGGCAACCGCGAAGTCCCGCGCGATGAGTGCGTTGAGCTCGTCCTGGACCGCAGCCTTATCCAGCTTGGTATCGACGTCGAAGTCGAGACGGCCTTTCTCTGCCGAAAGCTGCCCGCCTGTCACCGGCGCGTCGATCACGGCACTCAGCAGATGCAGGCAAGTGTGCATGCGCATGTGGCGGTAGCGGCGCTCCCAGTCCAGCTCGACAACCACGCGGCTTCCCGGCGCCGGCGGCGCGGAGTCGGGGTCGATCAGGTGCAGGACGTCGTCGGCACCCTCGCCCTTGCGTGTGTTGCGCACGGCGATCTCGGTGCCGTCATCCGTCCGCAGGATCCCGGTATCGCCGGGCTGGCCGCCACCCTCGGGGTAGAAGACCGTGCGATCGAGCCGCACCGCTTCGCCGTCTACCGCGCTGACTCTTGCCTCGCAGGTGCGGGTGTAGGGCTCGGCGCGAAACAGCAGTTCAGTCGGCGGCATCGGGAGCGTCGTCGAGCCAGGGCGGCACCGGAAGGTCACGCTCGCGCAGGAACGCGGCGTTGAAGAGCTTGCTGAAATAGCGGGTGCCGTAGTCGCAGAGCACGGTGACGATGGTGTGGCCGGGACCCATTTCCCTCGCCAGCCGGATCGCGCCGGCAACGTTGATCCCGGTCGAGCCGCCCATGATGTGGCCTTCGTTCTGCGCCAGATCGAAGATCACGGGCAGCGCCTCCTCATCCGGGATCTGGAAGGGCACATCGATCGGGGCGCCTTCGAGGTTGTCCGTGATCCTGCCCTGCCCGATCCCTTCGGTGATCGAGCTGCCCTCCGCCTTGAGCTCGCCATGGGCGTAGTGATTGTAGAGGGCAGCCCCCATCGGGTCCGCGAGGCCGATCGTCACCGACTGATTGCGCTCCTTGAGCGCCATGCCGACTCCGGCAAGCGTGCCGCCGGTGCCGACGGCGCAGATGAAGCCGTCGACCTTGCCCCCGGTCTGCTCCCAGATCTCGGGCCCGGTCGTCTCGACATGGGCCTGGCGGTTGGCCACGTTGTCGAACTGATTGGCCCAGACCGCACCGTTCGGCTCCTTGGCGGCGAGCTCGTCGGCGAGGCGGCCCGAATACTTCACGTAGTTGTTGGGATCGCGATAGGGGACCGCCGGCACCTGGATCAGCTCCGCACCGCAGAGCCGCAGCATGTCCTTCTTTTCCTGGCTCTGGGTCTCGGGGATCACGATCACCGAGCGGTAGCCGAGTGCGTTGCCCACGAGCGCGAGCCCGATGCCGGTGTTGCCGGCGGTGCCTTCGACGATGGTCCCGCCGGGCTTCAGCACGCCCCGCCGCTCGGCATCGCGCACGATGAAGAGCGCGGCGCGGTCCTTGACCGAGCCGCCGGGGTTCAGGAACTCGCACTTGCCGAGGATCTCGCAGCCGGTGGCCTCGGAGGGGCCGTGCAGGCGGATCAGCGGCGTGTTTCCGATCAGTTCGACGAAACCCGGTACGGCTGTCATGGCGCCCCACGCCCCTGAATAGAGCGGCGCACCCTAGCTTGCGACTCCCCCGCTAATCAAGCGGCGTCCACGGGCGGCCCGTCGCCGGCACGTGTGTTCTGCCGGTTTTGGCAGCACGTTGATCGTCCGCTTCTGCTGCCGAAGCTGGCCCAGAGAGGAACCGGTCGGGCGCTCGTGTTGACGTTGCGCTTGGACGGCAGTTAGACTTAACGCTGGTCCGAGTGAGAAGGTAATAATAACAATGACTTGCGACAGGGCCCGCGAGACACGGCCGCGCAGCGGCCGGGAGGCAGGGGGACGGTAGGGAGCGGCATGAGTGACTTCGCCGTCGATCTGATCAACGTCACCAAGCGCTTCGGCAGGGATATTCTCGCCGTCGACGAGATGACGCTCCACATCGCTCAAGGCGAGTACATTTCCTTCATCGGCCCGTCAGGCTGCGGCAAGACGACGACTCTCCGCATGATCTCCGGCTTCGACGAGCCGACGGACGGCCAGATCCTGATCGCGGGCCGCGACTGCACGCACCTGGAGCCGCACGAGCGTAACACCGCCATGGTGTTCCAGCACTTCGCGCTCTTCCCGCACATGTCCGTGGCGCAGAACGTCGAGTTCGGCCTGCGCATGCGTAACGTGCCGTCGGCCGAGCGCAGCCAGCGCGCGCTGGAGATGCTGCGCGCCGTGGACATCGAGGACCTGGCCGACCGCGCCATCCAGCAGCTCTCCGGAGGCCAGCAGCAACGCGTAGGCCTCGCGCGAGCGCTGGTCACGCGGCCGGACGTGCTCCTGCTCGACGAGCCGCTGGGCTCGCTCGACGCGAACCTGCGCTTGCGGATGCAGCGCGAGCTGCGCCGCCTCAACACCGATTTCGGCGTCGCCTTCGTGCACGTGACCCACACCCAGACCGAGGCCTTCGCGGTCTCGGACCGTGTGGTGATCATGAACCAGGGGCGGATCGAGCAAATCGGCCCGCCCGAGGACGTGACCCACCGCCCCAAGAACCTCTTCGTCGCCCAGTTCGTCGGCAAGAACAACATCCTGGCGGGCGAGATCACCGGCGTGGAGAACGGAATTGCTACCGTCACCGGGCCATCGGGCACCTTCCACGCGCGAATCGGAGACGACGCGCCGGCGCGCAAGGATTGCCACGTGGTGGTGCGGGCGAGCCTGACCAACCTGCTGCTCAACGGCGAGACGCCGGAGAACACGGTCGAGGGCGAGGTGTCGTTCTCGATTTTCGAGACCTCGCAGATCGAGTTCAACGTCGACCTGCCGAGCGGCGATTCGATCCGCGTCGACGAGCACGAGCCGCCTGCGGCGATCACCGCGCTCGGCCACGGCGACAAGGTGAGGGTGGGCTGGAACACCGACGATGCACTGGTGGTGTTCGAGTGAGCGCCCGGATCACACCGCCACGGGGGCGCAGGCAGCCATGACCGGCGGGGCGAAGGCCAAGTGACGGACGTAGCCCAAACTCCGGCTCCGGTCCCGGCCCTTTCGCCCGGGATGACGCTTACCAAGAAGCGCGCACGCCAGGCCCTTCTGCTGGTCGCCGCGCCGACCTTCCTGATGGCGCTTTTCTGCGGCATCCCGCTGATCTCGGTGGTGGTCTTCAGCTTCTACAAGCCCTGGGCCTACGGCATGAAGCCGGGCTTCGTGCTCGACAACTACATCGAGTTCTTCACCACCGCGACCTACCTGCAGACCCTCGGCTTCACCTTCCTGATCGCGATCATCGTGCTGCCGCTGATGGTGCTGCTCTGCTATCCGGTGGCCTACTACGTCTGCTTCTTCGTGAAGAGCGAGCGGCTCAAGCTCTATATCCTGCTGCTCTGCATCGTGCCCTTCTGGACCAGCGCGCTGATCCGCATGGTGGCGTGGCTGCCGCTGCTCGGCCGCAAGGGCCTGATAAACCAGATCCTGATGGGGCTCGGCATCATCGACGAGCCGGCGGAGATCCTGCTCTACAGCGAACCCTCCATGGTGTTTTCCATGGCGATCATCTGGTCGGTGTTCATGATCGGGCCGATCTACTTCTCCATGGCCAAGATCGACCGGCAGGTGATCGAGGCGGCGCGCGACCTCGGCGCCTCGGCCTGGACCACCTTCTGGAAGATCATCGTGCCGCTGACCAAGCCGGGGCTCGCCACGGGCGTCCTCTTCGTCTTCGTCGTGATGATGGGCGAGTTCGCGATCCAGAAGTTCATCGGCGGCGGCAAGACGACCATGCTGGCGAACGTGCTGATCCAGCAGCAGGGCCTCCTGCAGTGGCCCGCGGCATCCGCCGTGGCCGTGGTCATGGTGCTGGTCTCGATCCCGGTGATCGTGCTGATCTTCCAGTTCGTCAATCTGCGGCGGGAGCTCTGAGCCGTGCCTGAGCCCACCAGCTATCACGTCGCCAAGTTCGGCTGGGTGAAGATCGTCCTCGCGGTCTACGTGGTGGTCTTCGTGCTGATGCTCTACGGGCCCTTCATCGTCATGGTGATCCTCTCCTTCCAGGGCGAGGACGGCGGGCCGACCTTCCCCATGCAGGGGACGAGCCTTTTCTGGTACGAGCGCCTCTTCAACCCCTCGGGCACGGCGCGGGACATCGGCGAGTACGTCGGCGACTTCGGCAACGCCGGCCTGCGCTCGCTGGTGCTGGCGCTCCTCGTCATGTGCATCTCGACGGTGCTTGCGACGATGGCGGCGCAGGCGATGCGGGCGCGCTTCCTGTTCGCGGGGCCGATCTTCTACCTCTACCTGGTCGGCATCATGATCCCCGGCGTCACGGTGGGTCTGGGCCACGCACTCTTCTGGCAGGGCATCGGCATCGACAAGCACTGGCTGGGCACCACGCTGCCGGTCCACATCCTCTGGACCTTCCCCTTCTGCTTCATCGTGATGCTGACCGTGTTCAACCGCTTCGACCGCTCGACGGAGGAGGCGGCGATGTGCCTCGGCGCCAACAGCTGGCGCACCTTCTGGCACATCACGCTGCCAATCATGAAGCCGGGGATCATGGCGTCCGCGCTCTTCGGCTTCACGCTCTCGTTCGACGAATTCGCCCGCACCGTTCTGGTGTCCGGATCGCAGAACACGCTGCCGCTCGACGTGCTGGGCGCGACCACGATCCGCATCACGCCGCGCATCTTCGCCGTCGGCGTCATCATCACGCTGATCTCGTTCGCGGTAATCGGGATCTTCGGCTACCTGATGACCGCGAGCCGTTACCGGCCGCGTTTCACCGGCCAGGAGGAGCATCAGACTTAGTATGCCGGCCCGGCGGCGCCCGGACCGGCCCGAACAGGCAACCGAGACTTCACAGGGAGGAAGCCATGGACAGCAAGCATCTGGAGAAGAAGTACGAGAGTCTATCCGACCGGATGGATCTCCATACCGCGATGGCGGCGGAAGAGAAGGCGATCAAGCGCTTCCGCGATGCCGAGGCGGAGGAGACGGAGGGCTCAGGGATCGACCGCCGCACCTTCCTCGCCGCGGCCGGCGCGACGGCGGCTGCGGCCGGCACAGTGCTCGGCACCGGCGCTGCGAAGGCGGGCCTTGCGGAGCGCGTCGCCGGCATCACCCAGGACGACCCGATGCAGACCATCGGCCTCGGGGTCTCGGTGCAGGAGCGCTTCTTCAACAGGTTCAAGGAGGACACCGGCCTCGACGTGTCGGGGACGGTGGCCGGCTTGAGCGAGATGATCACCAAGTTCATCACCGGCGGCAACAAGACCTACTCGATGATCGAGACCAACGCCTATCGCCAGCCTGCGCTGCGGGAGGCCGAGGTGATCGTGCCGATCCCGGCCGAGAAGATCACCAATTGGGAGTTCGCCGATTCGCTCTACACCCAGCCCGGCCATATCGGTGCCGACGACGTAACCGGGTGGCCCTCCAACATCGTCTACTGGGACGAGAACAAGGACTCCTTCTACGGCGTGCCGCAGTTCTACAACATGGACGCGCTCGGCGTGCTGCCGCACAAGTTCGCGCCGACGCAGCCGGATTTCGCAATCCCCGACTCGCTCGGGCTGCTCTACACCGGCAAGTGGCGCGACGTGGATGCGACCGGCAAGACCTCGATCCAGAACGACGAGCTGATGGGGCCGCCACGCGCCTACAGCTTCCTCTGGAAGAACGGCATCATGGACCCGCCCAAGGTCGGCAACTCCGACATGGAGCCCGACGAGATAGCGGGTGTGGTGGACTACCTCATCGCCGCCAAGAACGACGGCGTGTTCCGCCTCATCTGGAACAACTACGGCGAGGCGGTGAACCTGCTCGCCTCCGAGGAGGTGTGGGGCATGGACTGCTGGAACCCGGTGGTGGAGGACGTGAAGAAGCGCGGTATCCCGTGCTGGTACGTCGACGTCTTCGAAGGCACCGCCGCCTGGGTCCACACCATGTGCCTCTCCAGCGAGGCGCCTGAGCCCGAGGTCGCGATGGCCTACATGGACTGGTGCCTCGACGGCTGGTGGGGCTCGGCGGTGGCACCGCAGGGCTACTACTCGCCCTGCCCCGACCCGGTGCTGAACTTCCTGACCGTGGAGGACTACCGGCGCTGGTACCAGGGCAAGGACCGCGATACCGGACCTAAGACCCGGCGCCAGTCCAACATCGCGTTCTGGATGGTGTGGCCCACGCATGTGACCAGCTACATCAAGGAGTGGAACCGCTTCAGCGCGGCCTGATCCGCTCCCCTTCGACAAGGCGCGGCGCGGCCGAGGCAAACGCCCCGGCCGCGCCGCTGCCGTTGACCGCTGCTTCGTAGCGCGGAAGATCGTCCCATGGCGCTCGAGCGGCCCAAGCACATCAAGACCGGAACCGATGCCCGCGAGGCGTTGATGGCGGGTTTTGGCCACACCGCGCGGCTCGCGGGGCTGACGCTCGGGCCGCACGGCGGCCGCGTCGTGCTGGAGCGTGCGGACGATTACCCCGAGCTCACACGCGACGGCTTCACCGCCATCAGGGACCTCGAGGACGAGGACCGCTTCGCCACCCTCGGCACCGAGCTGCTCAAGGCCTGCGTCAAGAAGACCCGGGACGCCGTGGGCGACGGCTCGACCACCACGGCGCTGCTCGCCGGCGCTTTCGCCGAGGCCGGGTTGCGCCTGGTGGCGGCGGGAATCGATCCGCCCACAGTGCGGCGCGGCTTCGACCGGCTCACGCGTGAGGCCCTGGCGGCGCTGGAGCCGCAAAGCGGCCAAGTCGCGGGCCGCGCGATGCTTGCGCAGCTCGCCGGGGTCGCCGCCGACGGCGACGACGAGATCGCGGGCCTGGTGGCCGAGGCGGTGGAGCGGCTCGGCGCGGAAGGCGTCGTCAGCATCTCCTACCACCAGGGCGTCGATACGACGGTCGACTACATGAGCGGCATGGCCTTCGAGCACGGCCTGCTCTCACGCAATTTCCTGCTCAAGGCGGGCGAGTCCGAGGTCAAGCTCGACCAGCCCTTCCTGCTGATGTGCCAGGGCGAGCTGACCGAAGCGGCTCAGGTCGTGCCGGCGCTGGAGGCGGCGCGCGAGCACAAGCGGAGCCTGCTGGTGCTGGCGCAGGATGTCTCCGACCAGGCGCTCGCGGCCTTGCTGACCAACCACCGGGAGGGGACGGTCCATTGCGCGGCGGCGAAGGGGCCCGAGTCCGGCATCTATCGCCACGTCGCGACCGATGACGTCGCGGTGCTTACGGGCGGGCGCATGGTCGGCGAGGAAACCGGGCTCCTGCCGGAAAAGATCGACGACGACGCGCTCGGTTCCGCCAAGCGGGCCGTGGTGGACGGGGTCTCGACCACGATCTTCGGTAACGGTGGCGAGGAAGCGGCGGTGGAGCGCCGCGCCGCGCAGATTCGCGACGCCATCGCGCACGAGCGCAAGAGCTACGACCGGGGCAAGCTCGAGGCGCGGCTCGCCCGGCTGGTCTCGGGTGTCGCCAACATTCGGGTCGGCGGTGTCACCGAGACCGCCTGGACGGCGCGCTACAAGGCCTGCGAGAACGCGCTGAACACCGCCCGCGCGGCAGCGGCGGAGGGCGTGGTCGCGGGCGGCGGCGTGGCGCTCGCGCGCGCCGCCTTCGCCATCGAAGACGGTGCCGCCGGATTGTCTGAGCCCGAGCGCCGCGCCTTCGCCCGTGCTCTGAAGGAGCCCTTCCGCCGCATCGCGGGCGCCGCCGGGTGCGAGCCGTCGCTGGCCCTGGAAGCGTTGAGGGAAGCGCCGGCCGACATCGGCTTCGACGCGCGCACGGGCGCCTTTCGCCCCTATCGCGAGGCCGGCGTCATCGACGCGACCCGGGTGACGACGACGGCGCTCACCAACGCGGCCGTGACCGCCGGGCAGCTCCTGTCCACAGGCTGCGCGGTCGCCCTCGCGCGCCGCCCTGACGCGGTGTAGGCCCTCACCTGTCTCGCGTCCGTCAAAGACGGACGCGCCTTAGTCCGGAGACGCTTCCTGCACGGTGTCCGCCAGAATCATCCTCTCCGTCACCTGACCGAACTTCACCAGGCTGCCGGTCGGGTCCCACACGTACAGTTCGTCCATGCCCCAGGACGTTTCGACGACCTCGCCCACATCGGCGCGCCTAGCGAGGTCTGCGCGTAGCGCATGAATGTCGTTCACACGGACGTAGCAGGAGGTGTTCTCGGCGACGTTCTTGTCCGTGCACAGCCAGAAGTGGATCTCGATGTGCTCGCGGACGGCGATGCCGTAGCTGTCGCCGAAATTGTGCGTTTCGAAACCGAGCTTGTTGAAGTAGTCGAGCGAGGCCGCGATATCCGACGAAGCGAGTATGGGTATGGACCGATCGAACATCGAAGCGTTATCGGGCATCGGTCATGTTCCTTCCATTCGGCGCATAGCGAGCAGACATCTCCTGCCTGCGTCGCGCGCGACGCAGGTCATCGCCCTGTGAAAAATCCGAGTCAGGCGTCGGTGATGCGCAGGAAGCCGTAGTCGTCGACCCGGAGCGTCTGGCCGGGATGGACGAGGGTGGTGGCGGTGGCCTCCTCCACGATCAGCGGCCCGGCCAATTCTGCGCCGGGCGGCAGCCGGTCGCGCTCGTAGACCGCGGCCTCGTGGCGTCCGTCCTCCGCGAAGTCGGCCATGCGCGCGGGCCGCGCTGCCGCCTCGATCGAGCGCCCGGCGGGCGTGAGCTTCGTCATCTCCGGCCGCGGAACCTTGGCGGAGGCGGTGAGCCGGTAGGTCACGAACTCGACCGGGGTGTCGTCGAGGCGGAAGGTATAGGTCTTCTCGTGCGCGTCGTGGAAGGCCGCGAGAATTGAGTCTACCTCGGCGGCCTCTATGTCCACGAGCACGGTCACCGGGTGCTCCTGCCCTAGATAGCGCAGGTCGATGCGGCCCTCGTAGGCGATCTCCGCCTCCCCCATGTGGGCGTCGGTCTGGTAGTAGCGCTCCGCCTCCTCCTTGAGGCCGGCGAAGACCGCGCGCACGTCGCCCGCCTCCACCTCCTCGTCGCGGCGCAGCACGGTCTGCATGAAGTCGCGCCGGGGCTCGGTGGCGAGCATCCCCCAGGCGGAGAAGAGGCCGGGGTAGAGCGGCACGATGATCTCCTTCACGCCGAGCTCGCGGCCGAGCGGGGCACCGTGCATGGGCCCGCCGCCGCCGCCCACGACCAGCGCGAAGTCGCGCGGATCGTGGCCGCGCTGGATCGAGACCAGCTTCAGCGCGTTGATCATGTTGGCTTCGACCGTGCGGATGACCGCGACCGCGGCCTCCACCTCGTCCGTGCCGAGGCCGCTCGCGATCTTCTCCATCGCGGCGCGGGCCTTGCCCTCGTCGAGGTCGAACTGCCCGCCGGCGAAGTTGGTGGGATTGATGACGCCGGTGATGAGCTTGGCGTCGGTCACGGTGGGCTCGGTGCCGCCCCGGCCGTAGCAGGCAGGCCCCGGATCGGCGCCGGCGGAGACCGGCCCTACCTTCAGGAGCCCCGCCTTGTCGAGCCAGGCGATGGAGCCGCCGCCCGCCCCGATCTCCACGATATCGACGACCGGCACGCGCAGCGGGTAGCCGAACTGGGTGCGGCTGTACTCCAGCCGGTACTCGGTGGTGACCTTGGGCGTGCCGTCCTCGATGGTGGTGCACTTCGCGGTGGTGCCGCCGATGTCGAGATAGATGACCCGGGGCTCGTCGCAGAGGCCACCCACGATGGCGGCGCCGTTGCAGCCCGCCGCCGGCCCCGATTCCATGAGGGTAATCGGGTGCTCCTTGGCCCACGAGAAGCTGGTGGTGCCGCCGTTGGACTGCATGGCGGCGTAGGCGCAGCGGATGTCGGCACCGCCGAGCGCCTCCTCCAGCCGCCCGAAGTAGGTCTGCACGATGGGCTGCACGTAGGCGTTGAGTACCGCCGTGTTGGCGCGCTCGTACTCGCGCCACTCGCGGGTGATCTCGTGAGAGGCGGTGATGCTCACGCCCGGCAGGCGCTCGCGCAGATGGGCCGCGGTCTCGGCCTCGTGCCGGGGTGCCACGTAGCTGTGGAGGAACTGGATCGCGATCGCCTCCACCTCTTCCTCCCGGCAACGCGCGACGACGAGGTCGAGGTCCGACTTCTCCAGCGGCCGGAGCACGTTGCCCGCCGCATCCACCCGCTCGCGCACCTCGAAGCGCAGCAGGCGGGGCACGAAGGGGCGCTCCTTCTCGAAGCGCAGATTGTAGAGGTCCGGCCGGTTGCCGCGCTGAATCTCCAGCACGTCGCGGAAGCCGGCGGTCGTGACCAGCGCGGTGCGGGCGCCCTTGCGCTCGGTAATGGCGTTGATGACCGTGGTGCCGCCGTGGACGAAGAAGTCGACCTCGCCCGGCGCGAGGCCCGAGAGCTCGACCGTGTCGATCACGCCCTGGGTCAGGTCCCCCGGTGTGGTGAGGGACTTCGCGGTACGCAGCGAGCCCTCTGCATCGTCGAAGTAGACCAGATCGGTGAAGGTGCCGCCGATATCGGACGCGAGCCGGCCCATGATCGACCCGCGCGCTAGGCGGCTGCGGCGCGCAGCTTGGCGGTCGCTTCCTCGTCGACGGCGCGGCCACCCGCCGCGACGACCACGCCGTAGTCCTCACGGGCGCGCTCGGCGGAGATGTAGTCCGCGCGGACTTCTGCAAGCACCTCCTCGGCAGGCCGCTGGAAGGGATCGCCGTAGCCGCCACCGCCGCCGGTGAACATTCGGATGATATCGCCCCGCTTCATTATGGTGGTCGGTGCCCGCGCCGCGCGGCGGGCGTCGTTGCCGACATGGAGCTCGAAGTAGTTGCAGGAGCCCTCGTCGCCGCCCTCCTGCGCCCACGGCTTCTCGATCGAGCGGCCGTAGCTTGCCGACAGCACCGCGTCGTCGGTCAGGATCTCGTACTCGCGGATCGAGCCGTAGCCGCCCCGGTGGCGGCCGGCGCCCACGCCGCCCGGCGTGTTGAGCGCGTACTGGTTGACCCGCACCGGGAACTTCGCCTCCAGGAGCTCGATGGAATAGTTGAAGGTGTCGCCGTTGGTGATGGCGCTGGTCACGCAGTTGCCGTCGCGCTCGTCGGTGGCGCCCCAGCCGACCATGCTCGGCTCGATCATCACCCAGGGCTCGCCCTTGGCGCGGTCGTGGCCGCCCAGCACGGTGACGCAGAGGCTGTTGGCGCTGCCCATGCTGACCCGCTTGGGCGCGATGGGAGCCAAAGCCTTCCACGCGAGCTCGGAGGCCTGGCCGGTGCCCTCGTAGTACCAGCCGACCGGCGCGGGCTTGGTCGCCGTGAACACCGTGCCGTCCGGCGCCTCCACCTTCAGCGGGCGGAACCAGCCTTCGTTGGAGGGCGACTGGGGATCGACGATCGCCTTGAAGACCGTCTTCACCGCCGAGACCAGGGCCGAGCGCGAGCAGTTGACCGGACCCTGAAGCTGGTCGCAGGAGCCCGTGTAGTCGACGGTGATGTCGTCGCCCTCGATGGTGACCGCCACCTTGGTGCGGAAGCGCTCCTCGGTGATGCCGTCGCCATCGATCCAGTCCTCGGCCTCGTAGGTGCCGTCCGGCAGCGCGGCGACGGCCTCGCGGCTCACCCGCTCGCTGGTCTCCAGGATGTGGCGGAAGGTCTCCGCGACCGCCTGCTTGCCGTACTTCTCGCAGAGCTCGAGGCAGCGATTCTCGGCGATGCGGACGGAGGCCAGCGCGGCGTTGAGATCGCCGAGCGCCATCTTCGGCAGGCGCACGTTGGCGGCGATCATCTCGAAGATGGCGTCCTGGCGCTCGCCCTCCTTGTAGACGTGGATGCCGGGGAAGCAGATGCCCTCCTGGAATATCTCGGTCGCGTCCGCCGGCAGCGAGCCCGGCGCCTTGCCGCCGATGTCGGTCCAGTGCGAGATCGAGATGGCGAAGGCGAAGAGCTCGCCGTCCACGAACACCGGCTTCACGACGCCGACGTCGTTGTAATGGGTGCCGCCGTGGAAGGGGTCGTTGAGCATGTAGATGTCGCCCGGCCGGATGCGGCCCGCGAACTTCTCCTTGATGATGTTGATCTGGATCGAGAAGGTTCCGGTGAAGACCGTGATTCCGTTGGTCTGGGAGACGAGTTCGCCGTCCGCGTCGCAGAAGCCGCAGGCGAAGTCGAGCACCTCGTAGATCACCGGGCTCATGCTGCTCCGCGCGAGCACCACGCCCATCTCGTCCGCCACCGCCAGCAGCTTGCCGCGCACGATCTCGCGGGTCACCACGTCGGTCTCGAAACCACCGCCATTGCGTCCGTTCGTGCTGCTTGTCATCGCGTCATCCTCCGCGGGGGCTTCGCGCCGCCCCCAAGCGCACTTAGTGTCTCACCGCCACGGAAGCCCGGTCAACGCGGGATGCTTCCGTGGTCACACCGTGACGACGATCTTGCCGCATTGGGTGTTGGACTCCATGTGGCGGTGGGCTTTCACGATCTGCTCCAGCGGGAACTCGCGGTCGATCACGGGCTTGAGCGCACCGCTCTCAAGGCCTGCGAAGAGGTAGTCGCGCCCCGCCGTGAAGCGAGCCTCGTCGCGGACGAAGTCGAGCACCTGGTAGCCGACGATGGTGAGCGATTTCGCCAGCATCGGCATGAGCGGATAGGCGGTCTCGCCGGGGTAGAGGGCGCCGTACTCGTAGATGGTGCCATAGGGCACTGCCGCGCCGCAGAGCGTGGTCAGCAGCGGCCCCGCGATGGGATCGAAGGTCACGCGGGCGCCGGCTCCGCCGGTAATCGCCATGACCCGCGCCGGCAGGTCCTCTTCATCTGTTGCCACGACGTGATCGGCGCCAAGGCCGAGGAGCGCCTCCTTCTTGGCTGCGGTCCGGGTCGTCGCGATCACGGTGGCTCCCTGGGCGCGGACGATCTGGATCGCGGCGAGGCCGACGCTGCTGCTCGCCGCGGTGACGATCGCGGCGTCGTCGGGGCCGAGATTGCCGTAGTGGACCAGCGCGCCGTAGGCCGTGAGGTAGGCCATCCAGAGGGACGCGCCCTCGGCCGGTGAAAGCGCCGCGGGGTAAGGCTCGACGATCTCCGCCGGCACGGTGGCGCTCTCGCCATAGACGCCCTGCCGGGTCTGGGAGAGCGCGAAGGAGGGAACCGTGGCGATGCGGTCGCCTTCCTTCACCCTCGTCACCCCTTCGCCCACGGCCTCCACCACGCCAGCGGCCTCGTAGCCAATGCGGGAGGGGAAGACCGGCTGCTCATGGTAGATGCCCTCGCGCAGCATGACCTCGGCCCGGTTGAGGCCGATCGCCTCGACCCTGATGCGGACCTCGCCGGGCCCGGGGTCGACCTCCGGCACCTCGTCGACGCGCAGCACCTCGGGCCCGCCGGTCTCGTGGAATCGCACGATTCTAGCCATGGTCCGCTCCCCGCCCGCTCGCCCGCACGGGTGCCGGGCATCCAATGAACCTTGCGAAACCTAGCACAAACCCGCCCTAGCCCTTCGGTCGTGGGGCAAGCCCGCGGGTTCCTGCTCTGCGCGCTCCACCCGATCTGGACCCTCTGCTTGCGCGTGGCCATACTGCCGGCACATCGCCGCCGGGGAGAAGGAGCCCAACCCATGTCGTCCATTCCGTCCGCCCTGGAGATCACCAGGGATATCGTCCGCATGGACACCCGCAATCCCCCTGGACGCGAGGTGGAGTGCGCTCATTATCTCGGCGACCTGCTGAGCGCCGCGGGGATCGAGGTCTCCTTCCACGAGTTCGCGCCGGAGCGGACGAGCCTGGTCGCGGTGCTGCGCGGCGAAGGCGGTAACGGCAAGAAGCCGCTCTGCTTCGGCGGGCATATCGATGTGGTCCCGCTCGGCGCCAAGGAGTGGTCGGTCGATCCCTTCGGCGCCGATATCGTGGACGGCAAGCTCTTCGGCCGCGGCACCACGGACATGAAGGCCGGTATCTCCGCCTTCGTCCACGTCGCGTTGAAGCTCGCGGCCGAGGAGAAGCGCGGCGAGGCGGACATGGTGATGGCGATCTGCGCCGGCGAGGAGACGGGCTGCGAAGGCTCCTACCACCTGGCCGAGATCGGCGCGCTCGGCGAAGCCGGCGCCATCGTCATCGCCGAGCCGACCTCGAACTACCCGATCCTCGGCCACAAGGGCGCGCTCTGGCTGAAGGTGGAGACCGAGGGCATCACCTCCCACGGCTCGATGCCGGAGCACGGCGACAATGCGCTCTACAAGGCGGCGCGCTCGGTCACCAAGCTCGAGGAGTTCGACTTCAACGTGATGCCCCACGAGCTGCTGGGCCGATCGACCCTGAACGTCGGCACCATGCAGGGCGGGCTCAACCTCAACTCGGTGCCGGATCATGCCGAGTTCACCGTCGACATCAGGACGCTGCCCGGGCAGGACCACACGGAAATCTTCTCGGGCCTGGAGGGATACCTCGGCGACGAGAACAAGATTGCCCGGGTCGTGGATTGCGGCGGCGTGCATACCCCGCACACCAACCCATGGATTCAGGAAATCTACGCGGTGATGGAGCGGGTTCTCGGCGAGAAGATCGAGCCGCGCGGTGCGCCCTACTTCACCGACGCCTCGGCGCTGATGCCGGCCTACGGGCGCCCGCCGACGATAATCCTCGGGCCCGGCGAGATGCACATGGCGCACCAGACGGACGAGTACTGCCCGGTGTCGCACGTCGAGCAGGCGGCGGAGGTCTACGAGATTCTGACCCGCAGCTGGTGCGGCTACTGAGCGGGACCGGGCTCCGCGGACAGAGCCATTTGTGGACTCGGGTGCGGGCGCGGTTGTACGCTCTTGCGGCGGGGGCTGCGGGCAGGACGCGCCACGCAGGGCCTCGGCACTAATTGGGAGGCGGCATCATGAAGATCATGATCATCAACCCCAACTCGTCGCAGGACATGACCGACGCCGATGCCGTGGCCGGACGCTCGGTTGCGCGGGAGGGCACGGAGGTCGTGGCGGTGACGCCCGACTACGCGCCGGCCTCGATCGAATCCTTCTATGACGAATACCTGTGCGTGCCGGGAATCCTGAACGAGATCCGCAAGGGCGACCGGCAGGGCTTCGACGCCTACATCATCGCCTGCTACGGCGACCCCGGCCTGCACGCCGCGCGTGAGATGACCGACAAGCCGGTGATCGGGATCGCGGAAGCCTCGCTCTACATGGCCTGCCAGCTCGCGGCACGCGTGGCGATCGTCACCATCATCCCGCGCTTCCGTGTGCCGGTCGAGGACATGGTCGCGGGCTACGGGCTCAGCAGCAGGGTGATCGTGCGCACCTCGCCGGTCTACGTGCTCGACGTGGAGCAGGACTACGAGGGCTCGCTCGAGAAGCTACGGCAGGAATGCTATCGCGCCCGCGACGAGGACGATGCGGAGGCGATCTGCCTCGGCTGTGCCGGCTTCGCGGAGTTCGCCGACGGGCTGGAAGCCGAGCTCGGCATCCCCGTGCTCGACGGGGTGGTGTGCGCAACCAAGATGGCCGAGGGCATCGTCGACATCGGGCGCAAGACCAGCAAGTGGAAGACCTACAGGTTCCCGGAGCAGAAGTCCTTCACCGGGATGTTGCAGCCGTTCGGTGCCGAGGCCGCGGCCGGCAGGGCCGCCGCCGAGTAAGCACCGGCCGCCCGGTGCGAACCGGGCGCCGTCACCGAATTCAGGGAGGCCAAGGGAGGCAGAGATGGACAGCGGACACCTTGACAAGAGGCACGAGAAGTTCTGCGACGACGCCGAGACGCGCTCGCGCTCAGCGGCCGGGCTCGACCGGCGCGAGTTCATGGCGGCGGCCGGTGCGACGGCCGTGGTTGCCGCGGCCGGCCTGGGGGCGACAGAAGCCGAGGCCGCATTCTCCGATCGGGTTGCCGGCATCACCCAGGACGAGCCGATGGAGCTCATCGGCACCGGGGTCTCCGCGCAGGAGCGCTTCTTCAAGAAATTCGAGGAAGTGAGCGGTGGGCTCCAGGTGACCGGTCAGGTCGCGAGCCTCGCGGATTCGGTCCAGAAGTGGATCACCGGCGGCTACGAGACCTTCTCGATGATCGAGACCAACGCCTTCCGCACGCCGGCGCTCCGTGAGGCGGAGACGATCGCGCCGATCCCGGTGGAGAAGATCACCAACTGGGAGTTCGCCGATACCCTCTTCTCCGACCCCGCTCACGTCGGCGCCGATCACACCAGCGGCTGGCCGGTCGAGATGGTCTATTGGGACGACACCCGCACCTCTTTCGGGATGCTGCCCCAGATCTACAACATGGATGCGCTCGGCATCCTCCCTCACAAGTTCGCCGAGACCCAGACGGATCGACTCACGCCGGACACGCTCGGGGTGCTCTACGAGGGCCAGTGGCGCGACGTGGACGTGCGGGGCAAGGTCTCGATCCAGAACGAGGACCTGATCGGCCCGCCGCGCTGTGCAAGCTATCTGGTGAAGAACCGCAAGATGGACCCGGTCAAGGTCGGCTACGGCGATCTCGAGCCGGACGAGCTCAAGAACGTCATCGACTTCCTGATCGGTGCCAAGCAGGACGGTGTCTTCCGCGCGCTCTGGACCAACTACGGCGAGGCGGTGAACCTGCTCGCCTCCGAGGAAGTGTGGGGCATCGACTGCTGGAACCCGGTGATCGAGGACGTGAAGAAGCGCGGCATCCCCTGCTTCTATGTCGACGTCTGGGAGGGCACCGGCGCCTGGTATTACGGCATGTGCCTCTCCAGCGAGGCGCCGCAGCCCGAGGTCGCCATGGCCTACATGGACTGGTGCCTCGAAGGCTGGCGCGGCGCGGCCGATGCCGAGCAGGGCTACTACTCGCCTTGCCCGGACACCGCGCGGAACTACATGACCGAAGAGGCGTGGCTGAAGTGGTACGAAGGGCGCGGGCGCGACACCGGACCCAAGCTCCGGCGCCAGTCCAACATCGCCTACTGGATGATCTGGCCGCGCCAGATCACGCTCTTCATCAAGGAGTGGAACCGCTTCCTCGCCGCTTGAGGAACATTACTTCCCGCCCCGCCGGCACCGGGTCGTGCCGGCGGGGCAACGCGCTCCCGGGCGCACGTGAGGGCGCGGGCCTCCACGCATTCCTCAGGCGGACCCTTCGAGCTCTCCCCGCACATCGGGAGCATTCATGAGCCTTCGCATCGCCATCGATACCGGGGGAACGTTCACGGACGTCATCGCAATTGACGAGAAAACGGGCGAGCAGCTTGCCATCAAGACGCCGAGCACGCCCGACGATCCGAGCCGGGGTCTGATCAACGGAATTCAGGAGGTCGTCGGCGAGACCGACGCACAACTAAGCCAGATTCTGCACGGCACCACGACGGCGACGAACGCCGTGCTCGAGCACCGTTTCGAAGGGCTCGGCCTGCTCGTGACATCCGGCTTTCGCCACATCATCGAGATCGCGCGCCAATCGGTGCCCGACGGCTACGGCAATTCCTTCTTCTGGGTGAAGCCGCCCAGGCTCGTGCCGCTTCACCTGGTCCAGGAGGTGACGGAGCGCATGAGCTACGACGGCTCCGTCATGGCGCCTCTCGACGAGAAGAGCGTGATCGAAGCGGTGGACCATCTCGTCGATTTCGGCGTCACGCGCATCGCCGTTTGTCTGCTCCATTCCTATGCGAACCCGGCGCATGAGCAGCGTGTCGGTGCGATCATCAAGGAGCATTTTCCCGACACGTTCGTGTCGCTGTCATCGGTCGTCCTGCCCGAGTACCGCGAGTACGAGCGCGCGATGACGACGCTGATCGACGTGATGGTCAAGCCCTACTGCCAGACCTATCTCGGGCGCGCCCGCGACAGGATCGCCGAAGGATCGGGCGACAAGCCCTTCCTGATCATGCAGTCCAACGGCGGGATCGTCTCCAGCGAGGCCGCCGGCGAGAAGCCGGTGACGATGCTGCTCTCGGGGCCTGCGGGGGGCGTCCTCGGCGCCACCCACATGGCGAACCTCGCCGGCTACAGCGACATCCTGACCCTCGATGTCGGCGGCACTTCCACCGATGTCTCCCTGGTGCGCGGGCTCACGCCGCAACTCTCGACGCACACCACGATCGAGCACTATCCGGTCAAGACACCGATGCTGGATGTCGTGGCTGTCGGCGCCGGCGGGGGATCGCTCGCCTGGATCGATCCCTACGGCGCGCTAAAGGTCGGCCCGCAGAGCGCGGGCGCCGATCCGGGGCCCATCTGCTACCGGCGCGGCGGAAGCGAGCCCACGGTGACGGACGCGGGCGTGGTGCTGGGGCGCCTGCCCGGAGCGCTGATCGGCGGCGGGCTCAAGCTGGACGTCGATGCCGCGCGCGGCGCCTTCGAGGCGCTCGGCGCGACGCTCGGCCTCTCTGCGGAGGAAGCGGCCGCCGGTGTCCTCGAAATCGCGGCATCCAACCAGGTGCAGGGCATTCGCAAGGTGACGACGACGCGCGGGCTCGACCCCGGCGATTACGCCATGATCGCCTTCGGCGGCGCGGGCGGCCTCTTCGCCGCTGACGTGGCGGACTTCCTGGGAATCAAGGTCGCGGTCTCGCCGCCCAATCCCGGGAACCTCTCCGCCTTCGGACTGCATGTCTGCGACATCAAGCGCGACTACGTTCGTACTCTGGTGCGCCAGCAGTCGACCGCCGCGATCGATGAGCTGGACGGGCTGTGGGCCGAGCTCGAACAGCTGGGCTGTGACGAGATCGCGGCCGAGGGCGTGGCGCGCGAGGCGATCCAGCTCGAACGGAGTGCCGACGTCCGCTACGTCGGCGAAGGCCACGAGGTGCTGGTCTCAATCCCGGCCGGTCTCGCGGGCGCCGCAGCCGTCCAGCACATGTGGTCGGACTTTCACCGGGTCCACGACGACACCTTCGGCTTCCACTACGAGGGCAGCCAGGACGTCGAGGTCGTGAGCCTGCGCGTGCAGGCGATCGGGCGCATGCACCGGCCGGCCGTGCGCACGGTCGAGCCGGGTTCGGACTCGTCCCGCCCTGCCGGGTTGCGCGATGTCTACTGGCGCGGCCAGGGCTGGGTGCCCTGCCCCATCTGGCGGCGGGAGAGCTTGTCCCACGGCTTTGCCACTCGGGGGCCGGGTATCGTCGAGGAGTACGGCTCGACCCTCGTGGTGCCCGAGGGCTGGGCGCTGAGGAACGACGAATACGGCAACCTCATTCTGGAGAAAGAGGCATGAGCGCAGTCACGGCCAGGGATGCGGGGCCGCCGCTCGGCCCGATCGAGCTTGAGGTCATAACCGGCACGATCCGCACCGCCGAGCTGGAGATCGAGGCGGCGGTCGAGCGGACGGCGCGCTCGCCGATGATCAGGGATCAGCACGACTATCGCGTGGCGCTCTTCGACGCGCGCGGGCGCAAGCTGACGGGGCGCTCCTACGCCGCCCTGGTCGAGCCGGTGTTCGAGTACTTCGATGAGGGCGACATCCACCCGGGAGACATCTTCTTCTGGAACGACCCCTACAACAGCGCGGGCGGCATCGGGCACATCCCCGATCTGTGCACGACCATCCCCATCTTCCACGGCGACCGGCTGATCGGCTTCAGCCAGGTTTTCGGGCATCACGACGATGTCGGCGGCTCGGTGCCGGGCAGCCTGCCCGCCAATGCGACCGACATGTGGACCGAGGGACTGGTGGTGCCCCCGATCAAGATCTACGAGCGGGGGAAGATCAACGAGGCCGTCTTCAAGATCATCTCGCGCAACTCGCGGCTTTCGGAGCATCTGCGCGGCGACCTCGATGCCGAGATCGGCGCCGCCAGGCTCGGCAGCCAGCGCATCGTGGCGTTGGCGGAGCGCTACGGCGTGGATGCCCTGGAAGCCGCCTACGACGCGATCATCGAGAATTGCGCCGAGACCATTCGCCGCGAGCTGCTGCCCAAGATTCGCGACGGGGTCTACGCCTGGGAGGACTACATCGAGGACGACGGCGTGGAGGGGCCGCAGATGCATGCGCTGCGCCTGACCATGACCAAGACCGCTGACAAGATCGTGCTCGACTTCACGGGCACGTCGAAGGAGGCAAAGGGGCCGATCAACTGGCCCATCGACTACGCGGACGGAAAATTCGCGCGCAAGTGGATGGGTCCGGTGCTCCGCTCGCTCGCGGCGACGCCTGAGCGGGCGGCCGAGATCGATATGAACGAGGGCGTACTGGACGTCATCGAGTTGAAGTTCCCGCCCAAGGGAACGCTGGTGACGCCGAGCTTCGGCAAGGCGACGGGCCTGCGCTTCTTCCCGCTGCTGCGCTCGCTCGGGATCTTCGCGGCGCTGCTGGCGAAGGCGACGGACGGGCGCATGCCGGCCGATCACGAGACGATCCGGATCTGGGGCCTGCACGGCGGGCGCATCGGTCACGACTTCTTCCTGTTCCGCGAGGTGCTTGGCGGCGGCGGTCCGGGGCGCCCGTGGGCGGACGGCAGCGACGTCGTTCACGTCGTGCCGAACTCGCGCAATCTGCCCGCCGAGTTTTCGGAGACCCGGTATCCCGTCATCATCGAACGCCTGGGCCTGGCGACGGACTCAGGCGGCGCCGGCTGCCGTCGCGGCGGGTTCGGCTACGACAAGCGGGTGAGGGCGCTCGAAGACTGCGAGGCCCTCTCCAACGCCGACCGCGCAATGATCAACACCTACGGCGTCAACGGCGGCAAGTACGGCGGCACCTACGGCCTGGAGATCGACAATCCCGACGGCACGCAGCGCCCGGTCGCCGGCATGGACGACCGGGTTGAGGTCGCGGCCGGCTCGACGATCAGAATCCAGACGACAGGGGGTGGCGGCTGGGGCGACCCGCTGGCGCGCGAGCCGGAGATGGTTTGTTACGACGTTCAGTGCGGCCTCGTTTCGGAGCAGGCGGCGCGTGACGACTACGGCGTCGCGCTCGGGCGCGCGGGCCGGCGCTACACGGTCGACCAGGATGCGACGGATCGCCTGCGCGGGCGCATGAGGGCCGAGCGCGGGCCGCTCCCCATGTTCAGCCGCGGGCCCTATTTCGAGCAGATGAAGCGCGACCATGCGATCGCACGTCCAGAGGGCTTCGACGACCCGGACGACGGCTGGTTCGCCGACGGCATGGTTCCGGAGGCGGCGGAGTGAAGCCGGCGCTCTTCGACTATGTAGCACCGCAAAGCATCGAAGAAGCGCTCGAGACCCTGGCAAGCGACGAGATGGCGAGGCCGCTGGCGGGCGGCCAGAGCCTGATCCCCACGATGAACTTCCGCATCGCGGCGCCCTCCAGGCTGGTGGACCTCGCGCGGATCGACGCGCTCAAGGGACACACGATCGAGGGCGATGTCATCCGCGTGGGCGCGATGACCCGCCAGCGGGATCTCGAACGCGATGGAGAGGTTCGGCGGGCGAACCCTCTGATCGCGGAAGTCCTGGGCAACGTGGCGCACATCGTCATCCGCAATCGCGGCACGGTCGGCGGCAGCATCGCCCATGCCGATGCCGCGGCCGAACTCCCCTGCATGCTGGTGGCGACGGGCGGCGCGGTCGTCGCGCGCAGCGTCGCGGGCGAGCGGACCATCGCAGCCGATGACCTCTTCCACTTTCACATGACGACGGCGCTTCAGCCGGGTGAGCTGCTGACCGAGGTGCGCATACCGGCCCTTTCTCCCCGTACGGGTTACGCGTTCCAGGAGGTCGCGCGCCGTCACGGCGACTATGCCCTTGCCGGCGTCTGTGCGCTGGTGACGCTGCGGGAGGGCGTCTGCACCGCCCTGCGCCTCGCAGCCTGCGGCGTGGCGTCGAAGCCGACGCGCCTCGCTGAGGCCGAGAATGCCTTGCAGGACGCCGTACCGGAGGGAAGCGCGCTCGCGGGCGCGGCCGACGCGGCGCGCACCCTTTCGACGTCGGGCGACGATCGGCAGGCCAGCGCGGAATACCGCAAGGACCTCGTTGCGGCGCTGGTCCGGCGTACCGTCACCAAGGCCGCCGACCGGGCACGGGAGCGCGCGTGATGGCGAGGTCGACGGCACGCAGGACGCCGCTCGGGCGGTCTCCCGACCCGCAGGTAGCGGTGACGATGACGGTCAACGGCGAGCGGGTCGAGCGCGAGGTCAGCCCCCGCATGCTGCTGAGCGACTTCATCCGCCACGAGCTGGGCCTGACGGGAACCCACGTGGGCTGCGAGCATGGCGTCTGCGGGTGCTGCACGGTGATCATCGACGGCAGGGCCGGGCGGTCCTGCCTCGCCTTCGCGGTCCAGGCCGACGGCGCCGACATTCGAACGATCGAGAGCGTTGCCGCTGCCGACGGTACGCTACATCCGGTCCAGCAGGCCTTTCGCGAATGCCACGGGCTGCAATGCGGCTATTGCACCCCCGGCTTCGTCATGGCGATCGTGGATTACCTGGAAGACAACCCGGATCCGGACCTTTCGGAGGGGGCCATTCGCGAGGTCCTGTCGGGCAACCTGTGCCGCTGCACCGGCTACAAGAACATCGTGGCCGCCTTCCGCCGCAGCGCGGAACTGATGCGCGAAGCAGGCTAGAGAAACGGGGGTCAGAACCGTGTCGACGCGCCAGTTCGGCGAACCGATCGAGCGCAATGCCGACCCTGCCCTGCTGCGCGGCGAGGGCAGCTTCATCGACGATATCGACCTTCCCGGCGCGCTCCATGTGGCCTTCGCGCGCAGCACGGTCGCAAGGGCAAGGATCCTCTCGGTCGACACGTCTGCCGCCGAAGCCCTCGACGGCGTGGTCAAGGTCTATACCTGCGACACCATCGGTGCCCTCGATGCCCCGCTGCCCCTGCTGATTCCGAACCCCGACCTTACCCACCCCAGGACGCAGCGCCCGCTTGCCCGCGACGACGTGTTCTACGCAGGGCAGTGCATCGCGATGGTGGTGGCGGTCGACCGTTACGTCGCCGAGGACGCGGTGCGCCTGATCGATGTCGACTACGACCCCCTGCCGGTCGAGATGGACCTGGAAAGGGCGGTCGAGGACGACGCGCCGCCGGTTCATCCCGACGTGCCCAATAACACCGCCGGCAAATTCCGTGTTGAGACCGGAGACACGGACGCGGCGTTTGCAGAGGCCGAGCACATCACGCGAATCAGGATCCGGCTCGAGCGCAGCACGGCCGCGCCGATGGAATGCCGCGCGATCGCGGCGCGCTGGGAGGCTGTGACCGGCGAGCTCACGGTCTGGGACAGCACGCAGTCGACGTTGTCGGTGCGTGGCGCCCTCGCCACCGTGCTCCAGATCGACGAGGACAAGGTGCGCGTGATCGCGCCCAACGTGGGCGGCGGCTTCGGCCAGAAGATCATGATGTTCTACCCCGACGAGCTGCTGGTTCCACTGGCAGCGATGGAGCTCGGACGCCCGGTCAAGTACATCGAGGACAGGGTCGAGAACTTCATCGGCGCGTCCCAGGAGCGGACTCAGATCCACACCCTCGAGCTCGCGGCCATGAAGGATGGCCGGGTAATCGGCCTGAAGGACGACTTCCTGCACGATACAGGGGCATTCATTCCCTACGGGATCGCCGTCGCCCAGGTGAGCTCGACCTCGATCGCGGGGCCCTACCGCATCCCGAGCTTTCGGGTCACGTTCCGCCCCGTCTACATGCCGGCCGTGCAGGTGACCCCCTATCGCGGCTGCGGCCGGCCCCATGCCTGCTACGCCATCGAGCGCGCCATGGATCAGCTCGCCGACGAGCTCGACCTCGACCGCTTCGAAGTCCGGCGGCGGAATTTCATCGGAAAGGACGAGTTCCCCTACCCGCGCGAGGGCGTGATCTTCGCCGACGGTCTGCAGGTCATCCACGACAGCGGCGCCTACGAGGAGGCACTCGACAGGCTGAGCGAGGCGATCGATGTCGAGGGCTTCCGCGCCGAGCAGGCGGCCGCCCGCGAGGAGGGGCGATATCTCGGCCTCGGCCTCGGGTTCTATGTCGAGGGAACGGGGCTCGGCCCCTACGAGGGCGGGCACATCAAGATTCACCCGATCACCGGCAAGGTCTATGTCAACACCGGCCTGACCGATCAGGGTCAGGGCCACGAGACGGTGTTCGCTCAGATCGCTGCCGAGCAGACTGGCGCGCGCGTCGGGGACGTGATCGTCGTCGAGGGGGACACTGGCGCCTTCGGATGGGGGGTGGCGACCTTCGCGAGCCGCGCCGCGGTGTGCAGCGGCAATGCAATCCACATGGCTGCCGTGAAGGCGCGCGCGCAGATCGTCGAGGCCGCGGCCAACATGATGGAGTGCAGCCAGGCGGACATCGAGCTGCACGACGGTGCGGCGTGGGTGAAGGGGACCGACCGCCGGGCGACGCTGGCGGAAATCGCGACCGCGACCAACCCGCTGCGCTACGCCTTCAACAAGCCATCGGCCAGCGCCACGCAATTCGCGCCGGCGAGCCGGCACGACGGGCCGCAGCTTGCCGAGGGCAGAACGCCGGGCATCGAAACCACCGACTACTACAGCCCGCCCCATGCGACCTGGGCCTTCGGTGCCCATGCCGCCGTGATCGAGGTCGATCCCGAACTCTGCACGGTCGACGTGAAGCGTTACGTCTGCATTCACGACTGCGGGCGGATGATCAATCCGATGATCGTGGACGGCCAGGTCATGGGCGGGATCGCGCAAGGCGTAGGCGGCGCCTTCTATGAGCGCTGCGAATTCGACGAAGAGGGAACCCCCCTCAACGCCAACTTCATGGACTTCCTGATTCCCTACGCGACCGAGGTGCCCAACGCGGAGATCGTTCACTCGGAGACGCCCTCTCCGCTCAACCCGCTGGGCGTCAAGGGTGTGGGCGAAGCCGGGACCATCCCAGTGGCGCAGGTTTACGCGTCAGCGGTGGAGGATGCCCTGCAACCCTTCGGGATCGCGCCGATCCGCGAGGCGCCGCTGACGCCCGACGCGATCCACCGGATGCTTAAGCAGGCGCGTGATACCTAGCCTGAGCGTCCGAACAAGGCCGCGACCAGCCGCCTGATCCACACTGCGACGACGACACGCGTGAGTTGCGTGCCCTCGATTGCCTGGGGCGGCTCCTGAACTTCGGCCTCAGCCTCGGCCTCGTGCCCGCGTTGGGCGAGCTTGTCGCGGAGGGTCACCGCAAACTGTACGGTGAGGTGGTTGGCGACGTCCTGGATGATTCCGCCGCGGCCCATCTGCGCGAGCGCGCCGGTCAGGCGGATGGTGCCGTGGAGCCTGACCTGGGAGCCACCATCTCGCTCGTGGATTTCGTATCCGATGCTCGCCCTTGCACGGTTGTTGCCCCGCCGGTCGACTCCAGAGGCTTCGATCGTCGCGCTGCGGGTCTCGTGGTCGGTCTCGGCGATGGCAGCTTCACCCTCGAAGGCGGCCGTCACTGGCCCGAGCTTCACCGTCACCTTGCCCGTGTAGGTCGACTCACCTGTCTGGGCGAGAAGTTCCGCGCCGGGCATGCAGGTCACAACCTCGGGCACGTCCTGGAAGAAGGTCCAGACGCGACCAGGCGGCTGGTCGATGTCGAACGATGTTTCGATGTCCGGCACGTCATGGCCTCGCGGTTAGGGCGTGCGTGGCGATAACCCAGAATGCACTCGTGAATAATTCACGATGCCTAATCGAAGCGCGCGGGAGCGGGGCTCACCACGCGAATCTTGCCGCCGCTAGCCACCTCGAAGACAGCAAGGCCCCGTTCCGCGATCCCATCGTCATCGAAGCGAAACAGCCCGTCCGCGCCGAGAAAGCCGCCCCGATTGCCGATGGCCTGCGGGCCGAACGAGTTGCCCGCACGCGCGAGTGCCGCCGCGAGCGCGGTCGCGTCGTAGGCGAGGGTGGCGAGCGCGCCCGGCGGCTTCCCGAAGATCCGGTTGTAGCGGGTCTCGAAGGTTTGCCGCGCGGCAGGGTCGGGACCCGCAAACCAGCCGCCCGTAAGCGCAGGCTCGCCGAGCGTCGCCGGGTCTTCCCAGAGGCCGGTTCCGAGGACGCGAATCTTGGTGGGGTCGATGTCGTAATAGGGGAGCAGCGGGGCGACCTGCCGCAGCCGGGTGCCGCCATCGGCCAGGAGCACCGCATCGAAGGGCAACTCGCCCAGCGTGTCGAGCGTCTGGAGGCGTCTCAGGCGGCGTCGGGCTGCAGCATCGTTCTGGCGGGCCAGCGTCCTTCGCTCATCCTTGAGGGCCCGGGCGCGGCGGTCGTAGTCGGCGAGGTCGCGCACCACGGCTGCCGCGTCGGACCCGTCGGGGGCGTAGGTGCGAAGCCGTGTGAGCGAGAGGCCCATGAGCGCCGCCGCTGCCCAGGCTTCGTCTGCCACTGCCGCTCCGTATCGCGTCTCGGGCGCCAGCAGGGCGATGCGTCGGTGCCCGTTGGTCGCCGCATGGGCGAAGACCCGCCTGATCTGCGTACGCGGCGTGTGGCCCAGCAGGTAGACGCCCTCGCGTGCCACCGTCCGGTCGGTCGAGAAGGCGACCACGGTGACACCATGTGCCCGGGCATCGGTGGCGACGGCGTTTACCCCCTCGGCAAACAAGGGACCGAGGATCAGATCGACGCCGTCTTCGAGGAGCGCAAGCGCGGCACGCTCCGCACCCGGCGCCGTGCCTCCCGTATCGCGTGGCAGAAGGAGAAAGCGCTCGTCGGCCGCGTCGAAGAGCGCGAGCTGCGCGGCATGCAGCAAGGACTCTCCTTCCGCTGCGTAAGGGCCGGAGAGCGGCAGCAGGAGTCCCACCCTGGCGGCAGGTTGCTCCCTATCGGGTGCCAAAGCCGCGCTGTCCTCGTCCGCGGAAGGCTCGCCGGCGGCTGGCGCCGTGCCATCCGTAGCGAGGGCAGAGAGAGCCTCATCCGCCGGCGTTTCGGGCGGGGCCAGCCGCTCGGGCGCCGAGGTGGGCCGCGTCTGGCCTTCGGGCGGTGGCGGCGCTACGCTCGGCGCGGCGCAGGCGCCCGCAAGGAGCATCAGCAGCAGAGCGGCGCCAGCCGATCCGATCCGCCGGCGCCGGCCGGCTGCGGAGAAGGTGCGAGGTCGATCCATGTCCGAGGAAGCTCCCGCGACGCCCGCAGGCGCGGGGCAGACTAGGCGCGACGACCCGGTGAGTAAACCGCAGTCGAGCGCGGAGCCGGGCCTTTGGCTGGTGGCGACGCCGATCGGCAATATAGAGGATATTTCGCGGCGGGCCCTGGCCGTGCTGGCATCCGTCGATCGCGTCGCTTGCGAGGACACCCGTCGCACCGGACGGCTCCTCGCCCGCCACGGCATCGAGGCCCGCCTCGTCTCCTATCACGAGCACAACGCGGCGCGGGTTCGCCCGACTCTGATCCGTGAACTCCAGGGCGGCGGCTCGGTGGCCCTGGTCTCGGACGCCGGCACGCCGCTGATTTCCGACCCCGGCTACAAGCTGGTCCGTGCCGCTCTCGATGCCGGCGTGCGCGTGACCGGCTGCCCCGGCCCGAGCGCGCCGTTGCTGGCGCTCATCCTCTCCGGCCTGCCGACCGATCGGTTCTATTTCGGCGGTTTCCTGCCGCAGAGGGAGGGGCCGCGCCGGCAGGCGCTCGCCAGGCTCCGGCCGCTCGACGCCACGCTCGTCTTCTTCGAATCACCCCGCCGGCTGGCTGCGGCGCTGGCAGACATGGATTCGGCGTTCGGCCCGCGCCCCGCGACTGTGGCGCGCGAGCTGACCAAGCTGCACGAGGAAGTGCGGCGCGGAACGCTCGACGCGCTCGCCAGCCATTACGCCGCTGCCGGCGCGCCCAAGGGCGAGGTCGTGGTCGTCGTGGGCGGCCGGGGCGACACGGCGCAGCCGGCGCTCTCGGACGCGGACATCGACGAGCGTCTGGACGGCCTCCTCGCCGACGGCAGCGTCCGCGATGCGGCGACAACGCTGAGCGCCGAGACCGGGTTGCCACGCCGCGAGCTCTATGCCCGTGCGCTGGCGCGGGCACGGGAGGAATGCGCGGTCGATTCGTAGAGGCCCGACGGGCGGCCTATGAGCGTGGCCTTGCGGCGGAGCGGCTTTGCGCGCTGCGACTCCGGCTCATGGGTTGGCGTATCCTCGCGCGGCGCTACGCCACCCCTGTTGGCGAGCTCGACATTGTGGCGAAGCGCGGCGCGTTGATCGCATTCGTCGAAGTCAAGTATCGCAGGGAACAGCAGGGCATTCTCGAGACAATCAGCGCGCGTCAGCAGCGGCGAATTGAGAATGCGGCGACCATTTTCTTGTCGCGTCATCCGAAATGGCGCAAGCTTTCATTCCGATTCGATTTGATGGTGGTGAGCCCTTGGCGATGGCCAAGCCACCTGCCGGACGCGTGGCGTTCCGACCGCAGAGGGGCTGTTCTCTGACAGTATTGACCCGGCGCCCGAGCCGGAAGGCAGGGCTATTCGTTGCACTTGTGCTCCTTCTAGCCTGCTCGCTCTCCCTCTCCGCCTGCGGCGAACTCCTGCTTGGCGCGGCAGCGACGACGGGCGTCGCAATCGCAGAGGAACGCTCGGTTGGCGATGCGGTCGACGATTTGACCATTCGGGCCGAGCTCAACCACCTCTTCTTCCAAGACAATGTCGAGCTTTATCGGGATGTGTCGTTCAGCGTGGTTGAGGGCCGCGTGCTCCTCAAGGGCACCGTGCCCACGCCTGAAAACCGCATCCATGCGCTTCGGCTCGCCTGGCGGGCTGGCGGCGTCAGCGAAGTGATCAACGAAGTTCAGGTGACCGACGACAGCGGGCTCCTGGATTACGCGCGGGACACGTGGATATCGGCGCAGCTCAAGGCAAAGCTCCTGGTGGACGGCGATGTCCGCTCCATCAACTACAGCGTGGAGACGGTCAACGGCACCGTTTTCCTCCTGGGAATCGCGCAGGACGAAACGGAGCTCGCACGGGTCACCGAGCATGCCCGTGGGATCGAGGATGTGAAGCGCGTCGTGAGCCATGTGGTGATGAAGGACGACCGCCGCCGCCCGGTGACGCCTTGACGACCGGCGCAGCAATCGCAAGAGCAGACCGCACGGGTGGCCAGTGCCTTCGCCCGTGGCGCCGTGCCGGGCTGGGCGCCGGGCTCGTCCTGGCCCTGGCCGGTCCTCTATGCCTCGGCGGTTGCGCGGACTTCATCCTTAGTGCGGCCACCACGACCGGCCTCGCGGTTGTCGAGGAACGCACGGTCGGCGACGCCGTCAAGGACCTGACGATTCAGGCAGAGCTCAACCATCTCTTTTTCCAGGACGATCTCGCGCTTTACAACGACGTGTCACTCAGCGTGGTGGAGGGGCGTGTCCTGCTCAAGGGCAGCGTACCGACGCATGAGGACCGAATTCGCGCGGGTTGGGTCGCCCGGCAAGCCGCGCGCGTTGAGGAGGTGATCAACGAGGTGCAAGTGACCGGTGAGGGCGGGATCCTGGACTATGCAAAGGACAGGTGGATTTCGATGCTGCTCGACACCAAGCTGCTCCTCGATCTGGATGTCCTGTCGGTCAATTACGACGTCTCGACCGTCAACGGCACGGTCTACCTCTTGGGGATTGCGCAGGATGAGGGTGAGCTGGAGCAGGTCAAGGCGCACGCACGCCGGGTCGACGGCGTCGAGCGTGTCGTGAGCCACGTGATCATGAAGGACGATCCGCGCCGCCCGGCACCACCCGATGCCCGGTGACACGATCGAAGGTGCGCTCCGCGCGGTCGGCACCCTCACGGACGAAGAGATCGACCTAGCCGATGCCGCGCTGCTGCTCGGCGCCCTCGACATGCCAAGCGCGTCGCTCGAGCGCTACCGGGCCCACGTCGGCCGCCTCGGCGACGATGTGACGGCGCTCGCCCGCGCCGGTGAGTCGCTGGAGCGCCGGCGCAGACACCTCAACGCCGTGCTCTTCGAGGCACACGGCTATGCCGGCGATACCGAGAGCTACGATGCTCCCGAGAACGCGAATCTGCTCCAGGTCATCGACCGCAGGGTCGGTCTCCCGGTCAGCCTCGGCATCCTCTACATCCACGCCGCGCGGGCGCAGGGCTGGACGGTGGATGGGCTGGCTTTCCCCGGTCACTTCCTGGTGCGTATGGACGAAGGCGACAGCCGCGTGATCGTCGATCCCTTCCACCAGGGCCAGGCGCTGGAGGCCGGCCACCTGCGCGGCCTGCTCAAGCAGTTTCAGGGCGCCGATGCGGAGCTCGATCCGGTCCACTACGCGCCGGTCGGCAACCGGGCGATCCTTCTCAGGCTTCAGAACAACATCAAGTCCCGCGCGCTGCAGGCGGGCGACGGGGCACGCGCTGCCGCAATCCTGGAGCGGATGCTGCTGATCGCGCCGGAGGCCGGCGGCCTCTGGCATGAGCTCGGCATGGTGCGGAGCAGGCTTGGCACCATCAAGGGTGCGGTCGAAGCGCTGGAGCGCAGCCTCACCTGCTCGCTGCCTGAGGCCGTGCGGCCGCGTGTCGAGGCGGCGCTTGCGTCTCTTGCGACCAGCTTGCACTAGGCGCTAAGAGGCGCAATGAGGTCCAGGACATGAGCCTCGCCGTAGCCATTCAGATGGACCCGATCGAGGCCATCGACATCGAGGCCGACAGTACATTCGTGCTCGCTCTGGAAGCGCAGGCTAGGGGCCACCGGCTGCACCACTACCTGCCGCAGCATCTTTCGTTGACCGCGGACGGCGCGGTGGCGACGGTGCGCCCCCTCGAGGTGCGCCGGAAGGCCGGCGATCACTTCTCCCTCGACGCGCCGGAGACCGTCGATCTGGCCGCCATGGACGTCGTCCTGATGCGCCAGGACCCGCCCTTCGACATGGCCTACATCACGGCCACTCATATCCTGGAGCACATCCAGCCCGAGACACTGGTGGTCAACGATCCGGCCCAGGTGCGGAACGCGCCGGAGAAGCTCTTCGTTACACGCTTCCCCGAGCTGATGCCGCCGACACTGATCACCGCCGAGCGCGACATGATCGTGGACTTCCGCGCTCGGCACGGCGATATCATCCTCAAGCCCCTCTTTGGCAACGGCGGCGCGGGCGTGTTCCACGTCGGGCCCGAGGACGAGAACCTCAACGCGCTCATCGAGATGTTCGGCACCTTCTTTCGCGAGCCGATCATCGTCCAGGCCTATCTGCCCGCGGTCCGCGACGGCGACAAGCGCATCATCCTGGTGGAGGGCGAGCCGGTGGGCGCCGTGAACCGGGTGCCGGCCGCCGGCGAGGCGCGCGCCAACATGCACGTCGGCGCCCGTCCGGATAAGTCCGAGCTAAGCGGTCGCGACCGCGAGATCTGCGCGGCGATCGGCCCGGCACTGAGGGAACGCGGCCTGATCTTCACGGGGATCGACGTGATCGGCGGCTACCTCACCGAGATCAACGTCACCTCGCCCACCGGCATCCAGGAGATCAACCGCCTCGACGGCACCCGCCTCGAAGCCCTGATCTGGGATGCGATCGAAGCCCGGCTCAAGCAGGCGTAAGCTTGAAATCCTGACCGTCGGATCGGCTACCTGTGCGGGGTTGGGCCGAGCTGCCGTCGTGCTCCGGCTTCCATCCGGCATTTCGTCTGCCCTCCTTCTCCCAGGGTCGACGATCCGGCCACACCCTCCTTTAGACGGGAGCGCCGCTGCTTGACGGTGGGTAGGGGCACCCATACGATACTTGCGACGTGTCTAGGCGGCATGCCGTGAGCCACCCTGTTCTCTGCATTGGGGTCGAGGGTGGAAGCGGCAGGCTATGAAGACCGCCAGGGAGAAAGAGGTGGGCCCACTCCGTTCAGTTTTGCTTGTCCAACCCACCTTTGCGGCCGCGCTGAAGGGCGGCCGGGTATCGTCCATTAATCAAACAAACGACAACCGTAGATCGCCCTTTGTGCTTGCACAATTCATGGGGAGGAGGGAGCTATGAGACGTCGAGACTTCTTGAAGAAATCCGGTATCGCACTCGGTGCGGCCGGAGTAACCACGTTCCCGCATGTCTGGGTGAAGGACTATCAATTTGCTTGGGCCGACGATGACGAGATCGAAGTCGGCGTTCTTTACTCGCTGACGGGTACGACGGCGATCGTCGAGAAGCAGTTGAGTAAAGTCACCGAGATGGCCATCGATCAGATCAATGCGAACGGTGGCGTTCTCGGCAAGAAGGTGGTGCCCATCATCGAAGATCCGGCCTCCGACCCGCGCACCTTCAACGAGAAGGCCAACAAGCTCGTCGTGCGGGACCGGGTGCCGTCCGTCTTCGGCTCCTATACGTCGGCGAGCCGCAAGGCGGCGTTGCCGGTGTTCGAGAAGCGCAAGAACCTCTACTGGTATCCCACGTTTTACGAAGGGTTCGAGTGCTCGAAGAACGTCATATACACGGGCGCCGTTCCCAACCAGCAGCAAGAGAACTTCGTCCCCTGGATCACGAACCAGGGCTACAACAAGTTCTTCATCGTCGGGTCGAACTACATCTACCCGCGTGAGATGGCCAAGGTCTGCAAGATTCTGGTGGAGAGGGAAGGCGGCTCCTGGGTGGCTGACGAGTACCTGGAACTCGGTCACACGGAATGGGGTTCGATGGTCAACAAGATGAAGACCATGTGGGAAGCCGGCGAGTGTGACTGCGTCTACTCCAATGTGGTCGGCGACTCGATCGTGGCCTTCCGCCGTGAGTTCATCAACCAGGGCCTGAGCTACGACAAGTTCCCCATCTTTGCCACCGTGTGCTCGGAAATCGAAGTGCAGGCGATGGGGCCCGACTATGCCGCAGGCAGTGTCACGTCCTTCCCCTATTTCCAGTCGGTGAGCAACCCGGCGAACGAGAAGTTCGTGGAAGACGTGAAGCGGACGATGGGTGCCGATACCGTCACCTATCACGCCATGGAGTGCGCCTATTTCCAGGTATTCCTGTGGGCGCAATCGGTGGAGAAGGCAGGCGAGGTCGATCCTCTTTCGGTTCGCGAAGCCTCCAAGGGACAAGAGGTCGATGCACCGGAAGGGCGCGTGAGAATCGAGCCCGAGAACCTGCACTGCTGGCTGACGCCGCGCATCGGCGTGTGGGGCTCGGACGGGCAGGCCGAGATCGTCGACGAATACGCGGAGCCGCTGATGCCGCTCCCCTATTCAGCGTACGGGGAAGCGCCCGACAATCTCTTCTGCACGCAAGCGGGCCTGGATTCCAGCAAGCTCAAGACCTAAGCGCTGACGCTAGGGGGGCCGGTGTCTCGACGCCGGCCCCCTTCAGCCTGGAGTCACGCATCGTCGGAACCGAAACGGCTGACATAGTATGGCCGACGTAATTTTCATCGGACTGAGTCTTTCGTCCATTTTGCTGTTGGTCGCTCTCGGGCTCGCCATCACCTACGGCACCATGGGTGTCATCAATATGGCGCATGGCGAGCTCGTCATGATCGGCGCCTACGTCACCGTTCTCTGCCAAACTCATTTCGGCCTGCATTTTCTCCTGACCATCCCGGTCGCCTTCGTCGTCACCGGCGCGTTCGGCTACGCCATCGAGCGCTTCGTGGTGCGACGACTCTACGGCCGCCTGCTGGATACGCTGCTCGCGACGTGGGGGCTTGCGATCATCATCCAGCAAGCCATCCGCCTCGAATTCGGCGCGGCCTTCGCGGGACTGCATATCGATGGTCTGGGGCCGGGTCTGCAGAACGTCCCGGTCCCCTCCTTCTTCCGGGAAACCTTCCTGGTCGGCGACTTTGTGGTGCAGCCCTACCGGTCCTTCATTATCGTCCTCACGATCGTGCTCTTCGTTCTGACCTGGTGGCTGATCTTCCATACCTCATTCGGCATGCAGTTGCGCGCGGTGTCGCGCAATCGCGGCATCGCGTCCTGCTGCGGCATCGACGACAAGAAGATCAACGCGTGGACCTTCGCCTACGGCTCCGCGCTGGCAGGTGCTGCCGGCGTGATGCTGGCCGGCTTCAAGACCGTCTCGCCCAGCATGGGAACGCCCTTCGTGATCGACGGTTTCCTGGTCGTGGTTATGGGCGGTGTCGGCAGCCTCTTCGGCACGCTCGGCTCGGCAATAATCCTGGGCGAGGTCCAGGGCTGGGTGGCGAGCCTGCTGAATGACGTGCTCGCCAGGGCAATCGTGTTCGGCGTCATCATCGTCGTCATCATCCTGCGGCCCCAGGGCTTGTTCTCCCGCCGGGGGCGCTGACGATGCAGCTCTTGACCCGGAGCAACCTGCAGCTCGCGGCATACGGGTTGTTCATCGTCGTCGTCATGCTCCTCCCGCTCGTCATGGACGTCTTCTGGCTCAACCGGATCTCCAAGTACCTGGTTTTCGGCATGCTCGGCATCGCCATCAGCATGTCCTGGGGCTACGCCGGAATCCTCAATCTGGGCCAGGGCCTCTTCTTCGGCTTCGGGGCCTACATGCTGGCGATGTCGTTGAAGCTGGCGAGCCCGACGAGCCTGCAACAGGGATCGGCGGATGAGCCGGTGCCCGACTTCATGCTGTGGACGTCGGAGCCGGGCGCGCCGATCGACCTCTGCTGCATCAACCAGGGTTCCTTCCTTTGGATACCCTTCAAGGAGCAGTGGTTCGGCGTGGCCATGGGTCTGGTCATGCCGACGCTCATTGCGTTCGTGCTGGGCTACGCGATGTTCCGCGCCCGGATTGCGGGCGTTTATGTCGCAATCCTGACGCTCGCCTTGTGCCTGCTGGTCCGGCTCCTGGTGATCGACGCGCAGCCACTCATCAACGGCTTTAACGGACTGACCGATCTCGGCTGGTTCACGGTCGGCGGCCTCGAGTTCGATCCCTATCTCGTCGAGACCTATTACCTCATCGCGATCATCACCTGCCTGGTGCTGATCGGCGCACGCTGGCTGGTCAACACCAAGGTTGGCGTGGTGCTGCAAGCCATCCGCGACAATGAGGAGCGCGTGCGCTATCTCGGTTACGACGTCGCGATCTACAAGGTGTTCTTCTTCTGCATCTCTGCGGCGATCGCGGGCCTGGCGGGCATGCTTTATGTGATCGCGGCCGAGTTTGCCTCGCCCACCTACATGAATATCGGTTTCAGCATTTCGATGGTGGTGTGGGCGGCCGTTGGCGGCCGTTGGTCGCTGTTGGGTGCCTGCCTCGGCGCGATCATGTTGAACGTGGTCGAAGCCACGGTCAGCGAAACGGAAATGCTGGTGGAGGCGTGGCAGCTCATCATCGGCGCGATCTTCCTGTTCGTCGTTCTGGTGATGCCGCGTGGGCTCGCGGGCGTCATCCAGGAAGCGGCGGATCTGGCGCTGGAATGGCTCCACAAGAGAGCCAAGGAACGGCGTGTCAGGTAAGGCGATGGGGTGCGAGGCGACGGACGTTGGCTGAAGATTCGAATGTCGAAGGGGCAATCGGCTTGGCATGACAGCGATCTTGGAAATTGAGAACCTGGAGGTGAACTTCCGCGGTTTTCGTGCCGTGGATGGCTTCGACATGACCGTGGAAGAAGGAGAGCTGCGCGTCCTGATCGGGGCCAACGGCGCGGGCAAGACGACGCTCATGGACCTCATCACCGGCCGCACCAAGTCGACCGGCGGGAAGGTGACCTTCCTGGGCGACAACATTACCAATGGGCAGGAACACAAGATTGCGCGGCGAGGGATCGGCCGGAAATTCCAGGTGCCGAGCGTCTTCAAGGACCTGACGGTGCGCGAGAACTTCGAGGTGGCCCACACCCGCAGCCTGTCGGTATGGCGGAACCTCGCGGTGAGCGCGAAGCCGCGCCAGCGCAACCTCCATATCGAGCGCGCGATGGAGCTCACCAGTCTTGCCGACGAAAGCGCGACGATCGCGGGCAGCTTGTCGCACGGGCAGTCCCAATGGCTGGAACTCGGCATGGTGCTGGTGCAGTCGCCGAGACTCGTGCTGCTGGACGAGCCGACGGCGGGCATGACGGCCCAAGAGACGGAAAAGACCTCCGAGATCATCAACGGCCTCAAGTCCGAACATTCCATCATCGTCGTCGAGCACGACATGACCTTCGTGCGCTCCATTTGCGAGATCATTACCGTCATGCACCTGGGAAAGAAGCTCGCGGAGGGGACGGTCGAGCAAATCGAAAACGACAAGACGGTGATCGATGCTTATCTAGGCAGCGGCGGCATCACCCATGCTTGAACTCTCGCAAGTGGATGCCTACTACGGCGCGAGCCACGTCTTGCGCGAAATAGATTTGTCGGTTCATAGCGGCGAAATCGTCAGCATCCTGGGGCGCAACGGCGTTGGCAAGACAACGCTGCTCAAGAGCATTCTGGGGCTGGAGGTTCGCACACGCGGCACGATCACGCTGGACGGCAAGGATATCACCACAAGGCCGACCTATCTTCGCGCCCGGGACGGAATCGGTTACGTGCCCCAGGGACGGGAGCTGATTCCTGATTTCTCGATCCGCGACAATATCCTGATGGGATGCTACGGGCGGACCGACCGCAGGCGGCTGGTGCCCGACCTTGTCAGGGACTTGTTCCCTTACCTGCGCGACAATCTGGGCCGCAGGGCCGGATTGTTGTCTGGCGGCCAGCAGCAGCAACTGGCGATCGCGCGGGCGCTGGCGTCCGAGCCCCGCATCCTGTTGCTCGACGAGCCCACGGAGGGCATCCAGCCCAACATCGTCGAGCAGATCGAGGACACGATTCAGCGCCTCAACAAAGAGGTCGGCCTGACGATCGTGCTGGTCGAGCAAAACGTGAAATTCGCCCGGGCGGCGTCCCAGCACTTCTGCATTATCGAGAAGGGCGAGATCGCGGCGAGCGGAACGATCGACGCGCTGACAGACGAAATCGTACGCAGGCACATGACCGTTTAGGGCGCTCTGCTCTCCGCTCACGTCTCGGTCCGAGGGTGCCTTCGCGGCACGGGCCCCGGGTCTTCGAAACTCCAGCCCGCGCCATCCACCGCGATCACGGTCTCGCCCGTGACGGTGCCCGGATCGAGACAGAGCACGTTGACGCTGTAGCAGTCGGGCGCCGAGCGCGGCGCGTAAAAGGACTTCACGCCGCACACCCCGCAGAAGAGGTGCTCTGCCACGCCCGTGCCGAAGCGATAGCTGGTCAGCACGTCCGCGCCCGAAAGCAGGGTAAAGCGCGATTTCGGCACCACCAGGTGGCGGTAGCCGGACTTCCGGCAGATCGAGCAGTTGCAGTCGTGCACCTCGATCTCGGCCGGCGCCTCGCAGCTGAAGCGCACCGCGCCGCAGTGGCAGCCGCCCCGATGGGTGACGAGCGCCGTCAAGGGCGGCGGCTCGTCGCGGCGATGGCAGGTAGGGAGGGCAGCACGCGCATCCCGGTCGTTTCCCCCTGCGCGTCGCAGAAACGCCCACCGTGAAATTCGGCGGGCGCGGGCCGGAGACTGGAGCGGGCGATGGGATTCGAACCCACGACCCCAACCTTGGCAAGGTTGTGCTCTACCCCTGAGCTACGCCCGCAAGCGCCCAGCCCCATGAGCCGCGATAGTACGCAATCGGCGCATCCGCACAAGCGCAATCCCGCTGGCACATTTCGGACCGAAAAGGGTATCCGCGGCCCCAGCATCCTGCTCCCTCGGCAGATGGCGATTGACGCTGGCCTTCAGCGAGGGTAGGAGGGGCGCGGGCCGAGGACGCTGCGTCGCACGCGCGTCCGGATCGGGTCCACCGGCGGGTCATTCGTCGGCCGCCTTGCGGCCACCCGGCCGGTGAAGGAGAAAATATCCTGCATCGCGTCATTGGTCCGCGACATGCGGCTGGGTGCCACGCCGGCGCCCGAGCCCGTGTTGTCGCGCGAAGACCCGCAGGATGCGGCATGGATGCCGCAATGGAGGAATTTCCGTGGAATTGAATGAGGGATTTGCGGATCTCGGCATGAGCGAGCCGCTGCTCGCCGCCGTTGCCGGAGCCGGCTACGAGGCGCCGACGCCGATTCAGCAGAAGGCCATCCCACTGGTCCTGCGCGGCGTCGACCTGCTGGGCTGCGCCCAGACCGGCACGGGCAAAACCGCGTCCTACGCGCTGCCGATCATCGACATATTGAGCTCCGGCTCGAGCAAGCCGCGCATGCCGCGCTGCCTGATCCTTGCGCCGACGCGAGAGCTCGCACAGCAGATCGCGGACAACTTCGTCACCTACGGCGCCAACCACAGCCTGCGCCAGGCGCTGCTCATCGGCGGCGAGGGGTTCACGCTTCAGGAAGCCGCGCTCGGCAAGGACCCCGACATTCTGATCGCCACCCCCGGCCGCCTGATCGACATGTTGGAGCGGGGCAAGATCATGCTGGGCGGCGTCAAGGTGCTGGTGATCGACGAGGCCGACCGCATGCTCGACATGGGCTTCATCCCGGATGTCGAGCGCATCGTCCAGACGCTCCCGCGCATCCGCCAGACTCTCATGTTTTCCGCCACGCTCGGGCCCGAGATCAAGCGGCTCGGCAAGGAGTTTCTGATCAACCCGAAGGAGGTGAGCGTCTCCCCGCCGGCCACGGTGGCCGGCACCGTGAGCCACGCGATGATCCTGGTGGACCCTGAAGAGAAACGCGTCGCGCTGCGTGTCCTGCTCCGCGACGAGGCGGTGCAGAGCGCGCTGATCTTCTGCAACCGCAAGAAGGACGTCGATATCGTCTGCGCCTCGCTCCAACGCCACGGCTTCGACGCCCGCGCGCTGCACGGCGACATGGTGCAGTACCGCCGGACCGAGACGCTGGCCGCATTCAAGGGCGGCGAGGTCAACCTCCTCGTCTGCAGCGACGTGGCCGGGCGCGGCCTCGATATCGAGGCCGTCTCCCACGTCATCAACTTCGACGTGCCCTACAATCCGGAGGACTACGTTCATCGCATCGGCCGCACCGGCCGGGCGGGGCGCGAGGGCCGGGCGATCACCCTGGCCACGCACGAGGAAGCCGAAGCGGTGGACGCCATCGCGGCGCTGGTGAATGCCGCGATCCCGCTCACCACGCCTGAGGGCGAGCCGGCCGAGCTCGACTCCACCCCCCGCGATCGCGGGCGTCCGCGCCGGGGCCGCCGGCGTCGGGAGGAGCCCCGCGCGGCCGAGAAGCGACCCGCGCGCAGGCGGACACGCAGCGCGGAGCCTGCCGAGAGCAAGCCCAAGCCCAAGCAGGAGAAGAAGCGA
>Ga0209754_1000660_pt1 | contig 44717 bp, 41 predicted proteins | sample MesohylBB_FD_187295 | JGI IMG/M metagenome (GOLD analysis project Ga0209754, IMG submission 187295) | Host-associated microbial community of the marine sponge Aplysina aerophoba from Gulf of Piran - sponge mesohyl, lysed by bead beating... | ecosystem: Host-associated > Porifera > Sponge >...
ATCCATCACTCCGAGCATCCCTCTCTCCCGACCGGTGTCGGCGCCCGCCGATCACAGGTTCGGGCTTGGCCACCAAGTGGTCTGGTTTTAGACCGATCACTGGCCGAGTTTTAGAGCGATCAATACATTTGCGGCAGCGTGTTGGAAGCTGTGCTGTTGGGAGCTGCTGCGCGAGACCCGCAGACATTCAATCAAGCGACCCGTTCACCGAAGCAGGAAAACGGAAAGGTCAAACAGTTCCATGGCTGGAAACTGTCAGAGCTAATCGATGTCGCGAGTGAAGTCGGCCTGCTCAAGCCAGATGTCCAGAAGTTTAGTCATGGACTACGGGATTTCAGAAACTACATTCATCCTTACCAGCAATTGAATTCGGGATTCACTCCTGATGAACATACTGGGAATCTCTGCTTTCAAGCCTTGAAGGCCGCTCTAGCAGACGTTTCTGGAAGTCGGTAATCCACAACACAACTCACAAACCAACCCTACTCCGACGACGCAACCACAAACCCCGACCAATCCGCCTCCGCCTCTTCATCAAGTGCCGATATCCCCTTCAGCACGACCGGTGGCCTGCCCGGATACTCGACCACCAGGCTCAGCTTGCCGCCTGTGGCGCAGACGTACTTGTTTAACGTCGACAGCAGAAGATCGTCTCGATTCTCGATCCGCGAGACGTTCTCCTGGTTGATACCCAGTTGCTTCGCCAGGCTGACCTGCGTCAGCTCAAGCGCACGGCGAAGGTCTTGCAGCGTCATCTCCTCGGCGATAATCGCCTGCGCGCCCTCCTCGATCCCCCTTCGACGCTCAGGAGTCAGTTCCTGCAGGATGTCTTCTAGTGATGTCATTGCGTGCTTCTCGCTCTCCTCAGCCGGCCAAGATGAGCGTCATAGCGCTCGTCCGCCAGCTTGATCAATCGTTGATAGAACCTTCGCTAATTCTGCCCCCGCTTGTTGCCCCCTACGAGCAGGATTGCTTGCTGTGCAGGGTCAAACGCGAAAGCGACTCGCCACACGTCGGCGCCGACTCGAAATCGAAGCTCCTTCATGTTCGAATGGCGCGATCCGTTCAATGTGTCTGCTCTCGGTCGTCCCATAGCGGGTCCTCGTTCGCGTAGCGCCACTGTGTGCTTAAGAATTGCGTCCTGGACAGATGTCTCCAGTGCGCGGAACTCGACGAGGAAATGAGGATCGAAGTCGACTCGCCAGAACATGTAGCCAGTATGCCGCAAAGAGCATAGGCATTCAAGCGCATTTGCACTGACGAGGAATGGTCTCCCTGGGAACTCGGACGGTCACCCGACCAACTAGAAGTCCTTCGCACTTCCAAACAAGCCACGTGAGTTCAGTGATCGAGGTGTTCCGCCTCATGTGCTGGAGATTTCCTAGACCCATCCGACGCCTCTACATAGTCCCAAAGCACAACAATCCCGGTCTCCACCTCTGCCGCGAGCAGACACTCAATCCCCTCCCGCAGTAACGCCCGATGAAACGCGGAGTCACGTCGAGCCCGAGCCCGCACCGTGTCCTTGAAGTCCCGAGTGAACACCACAGCGTTTCCTTCTCACTCGACCGTATCGCGAACCTGAATCACAGACCCTCTCAGCAAACCCCGACACACCACCCCATCCCCTAACACGCTCTAATGTTCTATTAAGAACAGGAGCCCAACCATGCCCATTTCACCTCGGCGACGCCGACGTATGCAGCGCGAACACCAGCTTCGCCAGAATGGATACACCCTCCAACAGATCGCCGACAAGCTCAAAGTCTCCGTCGCCACCGTCCACGCCGACCTCCGCGCGCTCGAAACCGATTGGGATGACTTCGCCCAATCGCTTCACAACGACCTCCTGCTCCAGCAAATCACACGACTCAACCGCCGTATCAGCAGGCTCAGCAACAGTCCCGTTCCAGGTCACGAACTCTGCCGGACCATCGAAGACCGCCTCCGGCTCGAGGCACTGTTTACCCAGAACCTCAACGCAGCCAACCGCGAACTCCGCTTGCTCCTCCGCCAACTCTCGCCCAGCGCTCGGCCCGCCAATGGCGAAGTCATAGACATCGAACTCGCCGACTACCCAGACCACGAACTCGCCGACCCTGAACGAACCCGAGTAAACCTGAAAAAACCTGAAAGCCTTCAGGCCGCCATCCCGCAGAAAACGCAGGAGATCAAAGCCTCAGAGACCCAGAAAAAAAACTCACCCGAAAACCTGAATCCTGACCTGCCCCGCAACACTGGACGCAACAAACCTTGTCCCTGCGGCAGCGGACAGAAGCGCAAACACTGCCATCCCCAACATTCCAGCTCTCCCCCTCTGGGGGAGATGTCACAGAGTGACAGAGGGGGCCTCCCACTCGACATCGAAGCCGAGGTCCTACGCCTCACCAGGCAGTTTGAGGCCGCGGAACGAAACGACGGTCAACTCGCCCAGGTCAGGACTCAGAAGCAGCTAGCTGCGCTCCCGGGGAAGTGATAGCCAGATGGCGACAGAAGCGGCATGGTTCCCCCGCTGACGCGCTCCCGGACCAACGATCCCTATCGCGTTCGCCTTGCTCTAGAACGGTCCCCGGCGGCTTTGGATTCGTTCCAGGGCTGACGAGTGAAGGGGACTCCCAGGTTTCGGTCGATCTCTCGCCACTTGGACTCTTCCTCGCGGGTGACAAACGTGATCGCTTCGCCTTCGCGGCCCATCCGACCTGTGCGGCCGACTCGATGGGTGAAGAGCTGCGGGGATTCGGGAAGGTCGTAGTTGATCACCTGGCCGACGCCCTCGACGTCAAGCCCGCGCGCGGCCACGTTCGTCGCAACCAGGATCGGCGTCTCGCCGGAGCGGAAGTCGCGCATCACCCGCTCGCGAGCGTTCTGGCGCAGGTTGCCTTGCAGCGCGCCCACCGGGTAGCCCAGCGCATCGAGCTGACGGGCGAGCTTCTTGACCCCATGCTTGGTCTTGCCGAAGACAATCACTGCCTCGTCGTCGCGCTCGTCCAGCAACGTCCTCAAAGCGTCGATCTTTTGGTCGCGCTGAATCGTGTAGATCAGATGCATGACGCCGGGCAGCGTTTGCAGGTCTGCGTCGACCTCCGCCGTGGCGGGCTGGCGCAAGTGCTTGGCTGCGGTCTTCGCCACCCAGTCGGGCAAGGTCGCCGAGAACATCGCGGTCTGACGGTCGGAAGGTGTGTGACCGAGGATTGCCTCAACATCGCGAGCGAAACCGCGGTCCAGCATCTCATCGGCCTCATCCAGCACCAGGAAATGCACAGATCGGAGGTCGAGCGTGCCCTGTCGGATGTGGTCCAGGGTGCGACCCGGAGTGCCGATCACGATCTGCGGGCCGCGCCTGAGCGCCTGCTGTTCGGTGCGCGCTGAGCGGCCGCCATACAGCAGGGTCGTCTGCAGCCCGTTTGCGTTGGCGACAGCGTCAGTGACCTGGCTCACCTGGATTGCCAACTCCCGGGTCGGTGTGAGCACCAGTGCCTGGACCTGATGAACGGAGGGGTCGCAGCGCTCGACCAACGGGATCGCGAACGCCAGGGTCTTGCCCGAGCCGGTCCGCGCCTGCCCGATCACGTCCCGACCGCCGAGCAGCAGGGGAATCGTCTGGTCCTGGATGGGCGTGGGCTCTGAGATCTCCATCACGGCCAGTGCCGTCATCGTCGAGCGGCTCAGCCCAATCTCGGAGAAGGCCGAGACCGGACCGACTTCTCCTGGACCGTCGCCGATGGATTCGTCTGCTCGATCGGGCGCCGCCGGCCTTGCTTCCGGCCTCGCTGCCGGCTTGGCTCGTTGGAGGTTGTCAGACGGCAGTGCTGACTTGGTGCTGCCCTGGCGACCTGCGTAGCACGACTTGCAATACACCGGCCGGTCCGCGCGAGGACGGAATGGAACACTCGCTGAAGCGCCGCAGTCTGCGCAGGTGACCGAGTGTCGAGGTTTGCGCGCCCGCGATCGTCGTCGAGCGGCTACGGATGCTGTAGGCATGTGTTAGAAGACTCCTCAGGGGACGGTGTTAGTTGAGTGAATCGGGGCCGGCTGGCGGCCCAATTGAAGCAAAAGTGAAATTCGGATCTTGCGTGGGGATTCAAAGATGATCCATACGTCTTGCTCGACGGTATCAGTGAACGCTCATTCCCCATATCGCGGAGTTACCGCCGGGAACATCCACGCATCGGTGAGCTCAACGTGCAAACGCCAATCCCTGCTTCCGCACCCTTGGCAAACCCAGTCCTTCGCGTGGTCCCCCCGGGAGGACTCGAACCTCCAGCCTACGGATTAGAAGTCCGTTGCTCTGTCCGGTTGAGCTACGGGGGGTCAGCTTTGCGGGCGGCCCGCCTCGTAGAAGGCCGCGCCCCGCTTATCCAATGATATGTTGACCGACTCCGTCTCCGACCTCCCGTCCGGGTAGTGGAACTCCAACGCGATCCGGCCTCGATGTGATCCCTCGGGCACGCCGCCGGCCGCTGCCGAGATGCTCAACCGCGATGGCTGCGGCGCAAACCCATGCCCTTCCCCGAGCGCGACGCCACCGCTCACGTTGATACTCAGCCAGCTCGGTGTCTCCACCACATGCCAGGCCAGCAGTCCCGAACCGTCGTTGTGAATCAACAGCGGTACATCACCCGATTCGAGCTGCGACGAACTGATCTCCAGCGTTGTCTCGTCGAGACGCAGCACCGGCTGACCCAGGATCCGAGCCCGTGTCGTATCCGCCGAAGGATCGCCGGATGCCGCGCGCGCTTGCGCCCCGCCAGGCAGCGGCATGTTCATTTCGGCGAACGCCGAGGCCGCACTGATCTCCACATAGATCGCATCCAGACCGGCATAGAACACATCCAAGTCTAACGGCATCCCGGTTGCGCTCAGCGCGGCCAGGTTCGGCAGCGAGATCGCCAGCGGGTCCCACAGCCGCTGGCCACGCTCAATCGGCGGATTGATCACGCAGCCCAGCACCAGTTCCTGATAAGTGAACTCCCAGCGTCGCTCCTCGTCGCAACCGTAGATCCCACGTCCCGGCTGCTTCGACGGATGCTGGGGATGATTAATCCCGGCCCAACCGTTGTACGCCCATAACGCGTAGTACCACGACTCGATGAAGGTTGGATCATGCGTACCGACGATTGGGAAAAAGGTGTCGTTCCACTTCTCGGCCAGGATTCGCGCACCGGCCGCAATGTTGTAAGCGAAGTGCGACCCCACCAACGCCTCATACCGCGAAGGCAGCCCGCCGTCGTTATTGATGCTGCTCGTGATCTGCATGATCCCATAGCCGCAGTCGATCGAGAGCTTGGGCGCTCCCAGTGTGCCCCAGTCGACCTCGTACGCAGCCTGCGCCATCTTGCTCTCAACCCAGGCGATGGCGTACAGAATCTGCGGTGGTATCGCCGCCGATGGCACTTCGATTCGATCCTCGCCGATCGTCAACACCGGCAGTTGAAAGTCCTCGTCCTCAGGAAAGAGCTGGTTGGCGGCCGCCAAACGCAGCGTGTCAAGATACGTCAGTCGAGACTCTGCTGCTTCATACGCCTCCAGCGAGAACGGAGGCCCGCCGCCGCTGTATGGACAGCTCGACAGAGCCGCCTGGACCGAGCCGCCCTCAAGCAACTGATCCACAGCCAGCCCTGCGCTGAGAACGAGCAGCATGATCAGCAGCGTCTTGGCTCGCAGCGCTCTCACCCCACCCACCATCCAGCCAGCGAAGACTCGGCCAGAATGTACTGCCCTTCCAACACGTGATTTGAGAATTCAAGTGCGCCGCTGCCGAGCTCAATCGTCGCTCCGCCTTGGGGTATCAATAGCCCCAGCAACAGCCCGACGATCGGGAGCAAGATCAATAGCAGCCAGACAATCAGGCGTCGCCGCCCGCGTGGCTTGAAGCTTGACGCATCCACTCGCAGCATCGACCCGTCGGCCCCGCCAGGCCCCACCATGTCGTGTGTTCACACGCGTTCCGACTCTACCACGATGTCTCCAGCTCGAAGTCGTGTGAACCGACGCGGAGAGGCGCGGCTCGTGCCGCGCTGCGATACTGTGAGCGTCAACAGGCGCATGGACACTGCGGCCGCGACTCATGCGGCATCGACGAGCGATTCAGCGCAGGCCGTTCAGGGCGAGAACAGGAGGCGCCGATGGCGCGCATTGCGATTATTGGATTGGGCTACATCGGTGGCTCAATCGGGATGGGGTTGCGAGCAGCGAAACTGCGCGACACCGAGATCGTCGGGTTCGACGATTGGCGCTCGGCGCGCAATGCCGCCGGCAAGCAAGACGCCGTTGACAAGGTGGTCGGCAATCCACGCGAAGCGGTCGACGGCGCGGGTCTCGTCATTCTCGCCACGCCGCCCGCCGCTACGTCGGAGTTGCTGGAGGAGATCGCGCCATCCCTCGGTCGCGGCGCAGCGGTGACCGACACGGCAGCTTCGAAGACGCAGATTCAGGCATGGGCTTCGCAGCACCTCCCCACTGGCGTGTCGTTCGTCGGTGGACACCCGATGGCCGGCGACGCGTCGGCGTTCGGCATCGACAACGCCAGTCCCGACCTGTTCCAGGGCAAGCGCTGGTTTGTCAGCCCGTCGCCAACCGCATCCGACAGCGCGGTCAAGTCCGTACTCGGCATGGTCCGCGAACTCGGTGCGACGCCTCACTTTCTCGAAGCCACCGAGCATGACTACGTGATGGCCGGAGTCTCGCATTTGCCGTTAGTAGTCTCTTCAGCGCTGTTCACGATGCTGCGCAGCTCGGACGGCTGGCCCGACTTCGGACGCGCGGCCGGCGATACGTTCCGCGCCATGACCGCGTTCAACTCGGGCGATCCCAGCATGACCACCGAGATCGCGGTCACCAACAAGGAGCAGGTCCAGCACTGGATTGACCGATTGGTGCTCGAATTGAGTCGGGTCCGCGAATTGCTCGACGAGCCGGAGGAGGAGGTCTTCCGCGAGTACTCGGCGGCGCAAATTAATCACGCCAAATTCCTCGGCGGAGACGACCTCGATCCTGACGCCGGCGCGCAACCGGACATTCCCGACGCAACATCGCAGATGGCGGCGCTGCTCGTCAGTCCACGCCTGTACGACAAGGTGCGCACGATGACCAAGCGCAGCGAAGACAAAGAAAAGCAGCGCGAATCTCGCAGTCGTCGTTGGGGTCGCGGTTGATCCATGTCGATAGACATCTCGATCGCACCGAGCGGGCCGCTACGTGGGGAATTGAGCGTCCCCGGCGACAAATCGATCTCGCATCGTGCCTTGATCTGCAACGCACTCGCCGATGGCGAAGCGCAGATCACGGGCCTGCTCGACAGCGCCGATTGTCGCTCGACGATGTCGTGTCTGCGTCAGTGGGGCGTCGAGTTTGAAGAGACGAGCGACCGCGTCGTGGTCAGAAGTCCAGGACAGGGCAGATTTCGATCTGCGCCAAGCGTGCTGGACTGCGGCAATAGTGGCACCTCCATCCGATTGCTCAGCGGCGTCGCGGCGGGCTTGCCGTTTCGCAGCCAGTTCGACGGAGATGAGTCGCTGCAGCAGCGTCCCATGCGACGAGTCCTTGAGCCACTGGCTTCGATGGGCGCAAACGTGGACAACTCCGAAACCGCGCCTTTCTGGATCGATGGTTCCGCCGGACTGTCTCGCGGCTTCGATGGCGAGCTGGCTGTCGCAAGCGCGCAGGTCAAAAGTTGCATCGTCTTCGCCGCACTGAGAGCTGAACAGCCAAGCAGGATCGTCGAGCCGGGTCCGTCGCGAGATCACACCGAGCGAATGCTCTCGGCGATGGGCGCGTCGATCGACGTTGGTGGCGCGATGATCGCCGTGCAGCCAGGCGCCTCTTTGACGCCTCAGGACGTCGATGTGCCGGGCGATATCAGCGCGGCGGCCTTTTGGATGGTTGCAGCGGCGATGACGCAAGGTTCCGAGATCGTCATGCCTAACGTTGGCGTAAATCCAAGACGCACCGGCGTGATCGATGTGCTCCAATCGATGGGGGCGCAGATTGAGCTGTCTAACCGGCGGGTGATGTCGGGGGAGCCAGTTGCAGACGTGATCGTTCGTGGTGGCAGGTTGCGCGGCACAACTATTGACGGCGATATGATCGTCCGCGCGCTCGATGAGATTCCCGTCCTCGCGGTCGCTGCCGCCGTGGCGGAAGGCGCGACCGAGATTCGAGACGCGGCCGAGTTGCGCGTGAAGGAGTCCGACAGAATCACGACGACTTCGGCCATGTTGACCGCGATGGGCGTCGACGTGGAGCAATGGAGCGACGGGATGCGGATTGTCCCGGGCACGCTGCGCGGCGGCGAGGTTGATTCGTTCGGCGATCACCGTCTCGCGATGGCCGCCGCCGTGGCCGCGTTATCGGCCGATCCGGAATCCGGTCCGACCACGATCCAGCGGGCCTCCGCGGTCGAGATTTCATATCCGGCCTTTTGGCGGGACCTCGATCGATTGCGTCATGTCGACGCCGTCTGAGTCCGTGCCGTTGGTGGTCGTGATTTCCGGCCCGTCGGGAGCGGGCAAGGACACCGTGATTAACCAGGCAATGGTTCTGGACGCCTCGCTGGCGAAAGTCGCGACGGCCAAGACAAGACCCCCTCGAGCCGGAGAAGTCGACGGGATACACCACGTGTTCCTGTCCAACGAGGAATTCGAACGCTGGGTGGCTGAGGATGCATTCCTCGAGCACGTCGAGTCATACGGCCACCGCAGCGGAGTCCCACGAGCAGCGGTCGCCGAGCTGTTGGCTCAGGGTCGCACAGTCATCCTGCGGACCGACGTAGAAGGTGCAGAGACGCTCAAACAGCAGTTGGATCAACCGTTGCTGGTATTCGTCACAGTGCCCGACACCGAGGCGCTGGAACGACGAATCCGCGCGCGTGGAGCCGAAAGCGAGCGGGAGATTGCGGTGCGACTGGCAGAGGCGGAAGCGGAGATGGCGGAGTCGGCATGGTTTGATGAGGTGATTGTCAACACGGATGGTCGTCAGGACCAAGCGGCGCAGAGATTGGTTGACGTGATCGAAGCGGAGCGGCGACGTCGACAGTAGCTGCCCAACTGTGCGCCGTCACATCAAGGTCATACCCGCGCTTGCCGGGGGAATGACGAGCACACGGATTGCTTCTGTGTCGGCGTTGATGTTTGACTGCGGGCTGAACTGGCGTAGCATTTGCTCAGAAGTGGGAGCGCGCGATGTCGGCCATGCTGTACAGCGGTGAATCGGGGACGCGTGTGCGTCCCGCCGCGCACTGCCACACCTCGGGCGGGCAAGGGGCTTGGCGCGACCAACTCTAAGTTGAGTCGCCACGACGACGCAGTCCCTCTGTACTCCATCTCACTCCCTGGACTGCGCCACATCCCCTGGAGCCTGTTCCCATGCCCTCAGCCGGTCAACCTACCCCCAGCCTTGAAGAATTCAAACAGCTCGCTGCCGATGCACGGGCTTCAGCCAGCGGCAACTATGCCGCCATCTATCGCGAGGTACTCGCCGATCTGGAAACGCCCGTCTCCGCCTTCCTCAAGGTGAAGCGCGGCGCGTACTCGTTCCTGCTTGAATCGGTCGAGGGCGGAGAGCGTCCCAGTCGGTACTCCTTCATCGGGACCGAGCCTTATCGGGTGTTCCGCGCACCATCGGGCGGCGCAGTCGATCCGCTCGATGAGGTCGAAGCTGAACTGGATCGATACAACCTCGTCCCCAATCCGGACCTGCCTCCGTTTCACGGAGGAGCAGTCGGCTATCTGGGCTATGAGTCGATTCGGCACTTTGAACCTCGAGTCAAGCCAGCGCAACATGACCACCACGGACTGCCCGAGGCGTTGTTCCAGTTTGTCGATACTGTCCTGCTCTTCGACCATCTCAAACACGTGATTAAGGTCGTGACGCACGCACGTCTCGATGGAGACATCGAAGCTGCCTATCGCGCGGCCGAGTTCCGAATCGACGAACTGGTCAAGCGGTTGCAGTCCGGCCCACCGATCCCGCCTGCAGATGCGCCAGAACCCATCGGTCACTCCAGCGCCATTCGCTCCAACATTGAGCGTGAAGGCTACTTCTCCGACGTGAAGCAGATCATCGACTACGTCATCGCCGGCGACATCATTCAGTGCGTCTACTCGCAGCGGTTCTCACGAGAAACGTTTGTGCATCCGTTCAACGTCTACCGGACGCTGCGTACGGTGAATCCGTCGCCGTACACCTATTACCTGGAGATGGACGATCACCAAATCGTCGGTACATCTCCGGAACTACTGGTGATTGTTGAGGACGGCAAAGTTTCGACGCATCCGATCGCCGGCACGCGTCGCCGTGGCTTCGACAACGACGAAGATCTGGCGCTTGAAGCTGAACTGCGACACGACGAGAAGGAAGTGGCCGAGCACGTGATGCTGCTCGACCTGGGCCGCAACGACATCGGCCGCGTGGCCAAGCCGGGCACGGTGCGGGTGACGCAAGAGCTTGATATCGAACGCTATAGCCATGTGATGCACCTGGTCTCGCACGTCGAGGCGGAGCTTGCCGAAGGTGCGACATCGTTTGACGCCGTCCGGGCGACATTCCCGGCAGGCACGGTCTCAGGCGCACCCAAGATCCGGGCGATGGAGATCATCTCGGAGCTGGAAGAGGATCAGCGCGGACCCTATGCGGGCGCTCTGGGGTACTTCGGCTTCGGCGGCAACATGGAGACGGCGATCACGATCCGCACGATCATCATGCAAGACGGCGTCGCCTCGGTGCAGGCCGGCGGCGGGATCGTCTTCGACTCCAAGCTGAACGATGAGTTCGATGAGACCGTGAACAAGGCGATGGGCATGTTCACTGCCCTTGATCTGGCCGAGGAACGCTCACGCGCAACGGTCGGCGCCGAGGGGTCTCGGGGCTACTGATGGCCGAATCACTGATCATCGGGTATGGAGTCGTCTTTGACGACGACGGTCGGGTGATGTTGCTGCGCCGTCGTCAGAGCGAGCAGCTCTGGCCGGGCGAATGGTGGCTGCCAGGCGAAGTCACGCCGCTCGAAGAAGAGCCGGATGACACGGTCCCTCGAATCTTCGAACACCTCCTGCGCCAACGCGTCCGAGTCTCATATGCCCATACCGTCTATGGCGAGGAACCGACGAGCGGTCGACACACGATTCACAACGGATACGTGGTGGCCGTGGAGCAGGCGCTGGACTCTGCGCCGGCGGACGAGACCAATCCCTTTGACGCGATGGAATGGTGGGACGTATCCGCCGCCATCACCGAGTTGCCCGAACGGCAATCGGAACTGTTGACAGCCATCATTGAGCGCGTCGAGTCCGGTTGGGACTTCGACGCCGACTCCAGCTTCGAAGCGCTGTTTGGTGACGATGAGGATTCCGAAGTGTCGGTGCCGAACGCCACTCATGCAGAACGGCGAGCAGCCGGTGAGGCGATTCTCTCGGAGGTTACCGGTCTGGAGAACTTTGCCGAAGTGATTGAAGCTCGGATGGGGCCATTCGGCTCGTTCCTCGTTGATCACATCTGGGGCGACATCTGGCAAGACAGTTTGCTCTCACGACGTGATCGCAGCCTGGCGGCGATGTCTGCCGCCGGAGCGCTGATGCAGATCGACGGCTTCGCGTTCAACGCCGGCATCGGCGAGCGCAATGGCGTCACGCGCGACGAGATCGTCGAAGTTTGTGTCCAACTGACCGTCGAGTGCGGCTTCCCCTTTGGCAATCTGTGCCTAACAACGGTGCTCTCGGATTGGGCCAAGTCGGGGAGTCCGTATCAGTCCTTGCCGGCTATGGGCAAGGATGATGAACAGAGACGCATTGACGCTGCGTCCGTTGCTGACACGTTGTTGGGACGACCGCTGAGTGCGGGAAGTATCGCTCATGAGGCGCAGCGCGAACTTGGATCGCTAGGGCGACTGACTGTGGACTGGTCCTGGGGCGATGTCTGGAGCCGCGACCAGCTCTCGTCGCGCGATCGCGCCCTGGTCGTGTTGGCCATGCACCTGGCGATCGGTCGGGAACGTGAACTGGAACGTGATCTGCAGACCGCGCATCGACTTGGCTGCACGTGGGACGAGCTTGATGGCGTGATCGCCATCGCTTCAGCATTCTGCGGATTGCCGCGAGCCTCCGATGCGGCGCGCATCCTGCAGCGACTGCGCAGCCAATCGAGCTGAGATTCCTAGAATGCGCGCCAACAGATGACACGCAAACAGACTTCGGGAATGAGGAACTGAGATGCCGACCCACGCAGAACGACGCAAGGCAGGCAGTGAGTTGTTGGCCGAGATGACCGGTCAGCCGGTCGGATTCGCCTCGGCAGCCGAGCAGCGCACGGGCGCATTCGGTAGCTATGTGGTCGACTACATCTTTGGCCAGGTCTGGCAGGGCGAAGAGCTTTCGCGACGTGACCGAACGATCGTGGCGCTAGCGATGCTCGGGGCGCTGGAGCGTTTGCAAGCCGTGCAGTTCCACGCCAGCTTCGGACCGGCCAACGGCGTCAGCCGCGAGGAGATCATAGAGATCGCGCTACAAATCGCCGGCTACTCCGGATTCCCGGCTGGAAACGAGATGGTCAACGTCCTGGTCGAGATGTGGAGCAAAGCCGACGGCGAGCCGTACCGCATTCCTCCCGCTGAGTACAAGGACGATGACCAGCGTCACCGCGACGCGGTCGATGTGCAGCGTACGCTCGCCGGTCGTGAGGAAGCGCAGGATCCAGCCGAGGCGTTGGCCGGCATGGAGAGGATCGGGCCGGTGGGCAAGCTCGCATTCGAGTTTGCCTTCGGCGACCTCTGGTCGCGGTCGCAGCTCTCGCGGCGCGACCGCTCGCTGGTCGTGGTCTCCATCCTGGTCGCTCTAGTCAAGCCCGACGAGTTGCAATTCCATATCCCCGGGGCGCTCAACCACGGCGTCACCGAAACCGAACTCGAAGGCGTGATGGCAACAGCCGCGCCGTACTGCGGATTCCCGCGTGCGGTCGAGGGCTATCGCACGTTGCGCCGCATTCTCCGCGAACGGGAGGCTGCCTCTGATGGCGGTTGATACGTTACTGATCGACAACTACGACTCGTTTACCTACAACCTGTACCAGTACCTGTGCGAGTTGGGCGCCGATGTCGTTGTACACCGCAACGACATGATCACGCTTGACGAAATCGAAGCGCTCCAGCCGCGCCGGATCGTGATTTCACCGGGTCCCAAGACGCCGGTGGAAGCCGGCGTCAGCGTGCCCGTGCTGCAGCGCTTCAGCCCCACGATTCCCACGCTCGGCGTCTGTCTGGGACACCAGGCGATGGGCGCTGCATTCGGCGCGACTGTGGGACCAGCAGGCGAGATCCGGCACGGCAAGGTGTCGTCGATCGAGCATGACGGCGAGGGAGTCTTCGCCGGACTTCCTAATCCGATTGAGGCGACGCGCTACCACTCGCTCATCGTCGAGCCCGACACTTTGCCGGAGGAGATCGTTCCAAGCGCCTGGTGTGAGCGGGTCGACGGGTCGGGCAAGATTCTGATGGGCATGCGCCACACAAAGTTTCCAATCGAAGGCGTGCAGTTTCACCCGGAGTCGATTCGGACCAAAACCGGCCACGCCATCCTGAAGAACTTCCTCGACCAGTCCGAGGCGTACCACCGTGACTAGTGGAGACCTGGGTCCAGCGTTGGCTGCGGTGATCGACGACGGGCGCAGTCTGTCCGACACCGAGGCATCAGGCGCGATGGATGCTTTGATGTCGGGTGAGGCCGACGAAATCCAGGCGTCGGCGCTGCTCGCCGGCCTGCGAATGAAGGGCGAGTCGGTCGACGAAGTCGTCGGCCTGGCCCGTGCGATGCGTGAGCATGCCCTGCGCGTCGATCTCTCGGATCTGCCTCGGCTGGCCGACACGGCCGGTACCGGAGGGTCGGGCAAGCACACGTTCAACTCGTCGACCGCTGCTGGATTCGTCCTGGCGGGCTGCGGCGTGCCCGTGGCCAAGCATGGCAATCGGGCGATGTCCTCGAGCGTCGGCAGTGCCGATGTGCTTGAGGCGCTAGGCGGACAGATTTCAGTCAGTCCCGACCAGGCCGCGAGCCTGATTCGAGAGGTGGGCTTCGGATTCCTCTTCGCCCAGGCGTTTCATCCCGCGATGCGCTTCGTAGCCCCGGTCAGGCGCCGGATCGGTGTTCGCACAGTGTTCAACATTCTTGGACCGCTAACCAATCCCGCCCGCGCGACGCATCAACTCATCGGAGTGGCGCGTCCCGAGCTCGGTCCGCTGATGGCGACTGCGCTAGGACGCCTTGGCGTGAAGCGAGGCCTGGTCGTCCACGGACACGAAGGACTGGACGAGGTCTCGCCGTCAGGTGAGACTACTTGCTGGCAAGTCGATGGCAGTGAGCTGACCGAGTTCACTGTCTCACCGCAGGACTTCCAGATTCGTCCTGTGCCTCTGTCCGCGGTTAGCGGCGGCGAGACCGCCAGCGAGTCCGCGCAGATGATGCGCGAGGTGCTAGGAGGCAAGACATCGGCGCTGACCGGCTTCGTCACGCTCAACGCTGCAGCCGGACTGTTGGCCGCCGAGGAAGTGCCGACCTTCGCCGAGGGCGTGAGCAGAGCGGCGGAATGCATCGACGATCAGCGCGCATTGCGCAAGCTGGAACTCTGGGTTGAGCGATCACAGGCGATTGCCATCGCAACCGAAGCGCAGAAGGCGACATAATGGCGACCGTTCTCGAAGGCATTGTGGCCGACACTCGCGCCTCGGTCGCCGAGCGCAAACGCAGCGCGCCGGTTGAGGAGTTGCGACGAATCGCGGTTCAGCGTGCGACGCGGAACGACTTCATCGCGGCGCTGCAGCAGCCGGGCGTCGGGCTGATGGCTGAGATCAAACGCGGTTCACCATCCAAGGGCCTGTTCGCTCCCGATCTTGTGCCGTCGGAACTCGCTCAGACATATCGAGACATCGGAGCGATCGCGGTGTCTGTGCTCACTTCGCCCGCATTCTTCGCCTCTGATGATGATCTCTGCGCTGCATCGCAGGCGCTCGACGGCAGTGGACTTCCGCTGTTGCGCAAAGAGTTTCATGTCGATCCGTACCAGGTCGCCGAAGCGGCAGCGCTCGGCGCCGACGCGTACCTGTTGATTGCCAAGACGTTGACTGCTGAGGAGTTGACGGAGTTGTCGCGAGCAGGTGAGGAGCTTGGATTGACGGCGTTTGTTGAGGTCACCGATGAGATGGAAACTGCGATGGCGCTCGACGCTGGCGCGGCCGCCGTCGGGATCAACAACCGCAATCTGCATACATTTGAAGAGGACCTTGGCACGACTGAACGATTGCGAGACAAGATTCCAGCCTCGGTGCCGGTCGTCGCCGCGAGCGGCGTGCGCACGCGAGAGGATATGCAGCGGATGGAAGCTTGCGGCGTCAACGCGGTCTTAATCGGGGAAGCATTGGCTTCGGCTGCAAATCCACATGCCAAAGCACGAGAGTTGCTGGGACGATGACGTTTGTCAAAATCTGCTCAGTGCGCGCCGTCGAGCACGCCGTCTGGGCCCGCGAGTCAGGAGCTGATCTGGTCGGCATGATCTTCGCCGACGCGCCCAGGCGGATCGACATCAAGGTTGCCCGTGCGGTGAGGCGTGAGCTCGGGCCGCGAGTCGAAATCCTTGAATCGAGCACTGCAACTGTCGAGCGTGAACGGCAAGCCTCCGGTCAGCCGCTGCTCGTCGGGGTGTTTGCTCGTCAGTCGGTAGACGACATTGAGCGCGTGCTGGATCGGGTCGACCTTGACCTCGTGCAGCTCAGCGGTGGAGAACATCCGGCGCTCGCCAGTCGGATCTGCCGCGCCGTCGTGCGTGCCGTCCACGTGGCCGATGGCATGGACGCTGACGCCGTGCGCCGAGAGATTGATCGTGCGCCCAATACCGTGACCATGCTCGATGCCAAGTCGAAGCAGGGCGGCGGGACCGGACAGAAGATTGACTGGTCGGTTGCCGCAGAGCTGGCCGCCAAGCGGCCGTTCGTGCTGGCCGGCGGACTGAATCCTGAGAATGTCAAGGACGCCGTTCGTTCCGTGCGCCCCTGGGCTGTCGATGTGTCTTCCGGTGTCGAAACTGATGGCGTCAAAGATCGAGACAAAATCCGCGCGTTTATCGCGGCGGCGAAGGGTGGGTAGCGCAGTGGTCAAGGAAAGCGGAGCATTCGGTCCATTCGGAGGACAGTTCGCGCCGGAGACGTTGATGCCGGCCCTGGCCGAGCTGGAAGAAGCCTGGCTGGACGCTCAGGCCGATCCAGAGTTTCAGGCCGAGCTGGGCGGCATGCTCAGGGATTACGTCGGACGTGAGACGCCGCTGACCCATGCCGAGCGACTCTCCGAGCAGCTCGGCGGAGCGCAGATCTGGCTCAAGCGTGAAGACCTCGCACACACTGGTGCGCACAAGATCAACAATGCGCTGGGACAGGTCCTGCTGGCCAAACGTATGGGCAAGCCGCGGATCATTGCCGAGACCGGCGCCGGGCAACACGGCGTCGCCACGGCGACCGCCTGTGCTCGATACGGCATCGAATGCATTGTCTACATGGGCGCCGAGGACGTCCGCCGTCAGGCGCTCAACGTTTTCCGCATGGGACTGCTGGGCGCCGAGGTCGTGCCCGTGGAATCCGGCGCGCAGACGCTCAAGGACGCGATCAACGAGGCAATCCGCGATTGGGTAACCAACGTGCGCACGACGCACTACCTGATCGGCAGCGCGATCGGTCCGCATCCGTATCCGATTATCGTGCGCGAGCTGCAATCCTGCATCGGTCGTGAGGCTCGAGAGCAACTGCAGGAGAAGATTGGCAAGCTGCCCGATGTCGCGGTGGCCTGTGTCGGCGGTGGCAGCAATGCGATCGGGTTGTTCCATCCACTGATGGACGACCCGGTGCGGTTGATTGGTGTTGAGGCCGCCGGCGAGGGATTGGATGCCCGTCATGCGGCGACGCTGACCGCCGGAGCGCCCGGCGTCTTACATGGCACTCGCAGCTATGTGCTGCAAGATGAGCATGGACAGATCACCGAGGCGCATTCCATTTCGGCTGGTCTCGACTATCCCGGCGTCGGACCCGAGCACGCCTGGCTGATGCTGACCGAGCGCGCAGAATACGTGTCGGTGACCGACGATGAGGCGCTCGACGGACTAAAGTTGCTGTCCGAGACCGAAGGCATCATCCCTGCGCTCGAGACCGCGCACGCAATCGCCTACGCAGCTAAGATTGCGCCCGAAATGAGTCCCGATCAGACGCTGTTGCTCGGCTTGTCGGGTCGTGGCGACAAGGACGTGGAGATTGTGCGCGATGCGCTGGCATCGCGCGACGACTGATGCCCGAGGATGCGCTGCGGCTCATCGCGCAGCCTGTCGACCAACAGTCGACACTAACGCTGGACGCTCAGCCAGCCGGTCAATCGCAATCGGCGCCACTCTCGTACGTTCCCGACACCTGGCTCGATCTCAGGGCGCCGGTCACCGTCGAACCAGAAGCTGTCGAGCCCACGCCTCGCAGCCTGGGCCGGATTCGCATGCCGGTGCGGGTCTTGTTTCTTGTCGTGGTTGGATCCGCAGCGTTAGCCGGCTGGTTCTACCTGCTCAGAGAGACCAATGCCTACAACGAGCTAGGTTGGCAGTGGTATCTCGTTGCCCATTTGGCCGGTACTAGCGTGCTCGCGATCCTCTGCTGGGTATTGCTACCACGTTGGATTCTCAGACGGCACGGTTTGAGCGAGCTAGTCGCCTGGCGTCGACCGACGCGACAGGACTTCAGCTGGCTGACAATAGGGCTGGCTCTTTTCGTCGGGTTCTGGTTCCTGTACTGGCAGATCATTCCCTGGAGCGGCTGGGAGTGGGCGCTCCCTGTCCGACCTCCTGATGATGCGAATGTGGTGGTCTTCGCTGCCTGGTGGCACGCCGCGATCCTTGCGATTCAGGTCGTAATCGTCGCGCCCTACGTGGAGGAGACATTCTTCCGCGGCTTCATGTTGGGCGCGTTGAATCGTGTCTGGTGGCTGGTCCCGTCGCTGGTCTTGAGCGCCGTGGTGTTCTCAGCCCTCCACTTCAACCTTCGACTGATCATTCCGTTCGCCATCGGTGGCCTGATCTTCGGCGCCATGTACCTTCGCACGAAGCACTTGACCGCCCCGGCAATGGCACACGCCGGATGGAACCTGGGAGTCACAGTCTTCCTGTTGATGGAGTACGGAGTGGGATGACGCAGCACCCGGAAGTCAATGATGCGCTGCATGATGAGCAGCCTGAGGATCGCGGCCTGGAGGGATTCAAGCTGGTTGGCTGGGGGCTGCTATGCACCCTGGCCTGGCTTGTGGTGCTGTTGGTGACGGGTCTGATCGTCAGGATGATCGATGACTCGGGCGAGGCGATCAGCGAGACCGGCTTGCTCGCGTTCGTGATCGGGCAAGGCACGGCAGGCCTGATCGGCTGGCTGGTACTGCCGCGTTTGGTTTTGCGCCGCAAGCAGCGAACTGAAATCATCACATGGCGACGGCCCACGTCTACCGACGCACGCTGGGCAGTCGGCGGATTGATCGCGATCTACGCCGTCCTGTATGCCTACATCGCGATCGTCAGTGCGGCTGGCTTGGAATCACTGGAGCCGCAGTCGACGATTGATGATGACCGCCTGTTCGTCCATACCTCGGTCATGGTTGCGCTGGGCATCCTGGTGATTGTCTGCGCGCCGATCTACGAGGAAGCGTTTGCGCGAGGCTTCGTGCTTGGCGGATTGAAACCCTACTGGGGAATGATCCCGGCGTTCGTGGTCTCGGCTGCTGTGTTCTCCGCATTGCACGCCGACCTGGGCAGCCTGATTCCGTTTGCGATTGCAGGGGTGATACTGGGGATAGTGTACTTGCGCACCGAATCGCTGACTGCTGCGTCAATGGCTCACTTCGGCTTCAACGTAATCGGATTCTCGGCGACGCTGTACCAACAGCTTGGTTGAAGGGTGTGGGATGACTGAACTTGGGAAACGCTTTGCTAAAGCATTTGCGGCCTCTGCCGCGAGTGGCGATGGACCGCTGGTCTTCCCATTCCTGACGGCTGGATTTCCCACGCCGGAAGAAACGCCCGACCTGGTCAGGGCAGCGCTGCGTGGCGGTGCGGCTGGTTTCGAGATTGGCGTGCCGTTTTCGGATCCGATCGCGGATGGTCCAGTGCATCAAGAGGCCTACACCGTGGCGCTGGCTGCCGGAGCCACATTGGAGACGGCGCTCGAAGCGGTCCGCGTGGCGCGCGAGACTTCGCCCGATGTTCCTATCACACTGATGGGTTATCTCAATCCCTTCCTCTCGTACGGGACGGCGAGTGACAGCACGACCGACGATCCCGGCGCCGCAGTTGGACATCCAATGGAGCCACTGGCGAAACGGGCTGCCGAGGCGGGCGTTGACGGCGTAATCGTGGTCGATCTCCCCGTCGAAGAATCTGATGCGGCAAGAGAAGTGTTCGCCCGACACGGCATATCGATGGTGTACCTACTCGCGCCAACCTCGACTGCGGAACGCATCGCGGCCGTCGCGGAGCGTGCATCCGGTTTCATCTATCTGGTTTCCTTGACGGGTGTAACTGGCGCTCGCGATCAGGTCGCTGCCGACTTCGAGGCGTTTGTCGCCCGCGTACGATCGTTGACTGACACGCCGTTGGCAGTTGGATTCGGCATCAGTCAGCGTGCGCACGTTGAGGAAGTAGGAAAACTGGTTCCGGCTGCTATCATCGGCTCAGCGCTGACCTCGACGATTGCGTCGGCGCCGGTTGACGGCCGTGCTGCGGCCGTCGAACGATATCTTGGGGTGGTCACCGGCCGCCGGAGCGAAGAGACCAGAACATGAACAGCCGCCGCCCGTCTGGAACGCCGCTATTCGCTCACTGCGTCTATATCTCCGCGGCCGGCATCTTTGAAGCCGGTCGCTAGATCGCGTGTCGACGAGAACCGTCGAAGCGCTGATCGCACCGTAGCAACAACCACCGCACCGACTCCCGCTTCCCGGGAACCACTGAGCACCTGACCATGGCCCCACCTGATTCTGAGCCTGTCTGGCGTCTACGCGGCATTCGCGGCGCAACGACCGTTGAGGAAAACACGCGCGCCGGGATTATCGAGGCGACCGAAGAGTTGCTCGCCGAGATGATCGTCGCCAACGACATCGAGTCGAGCGAAGTGGCCTCAGCCTGGTTCACGACGACTCCAGATCTCAACGCAGAGTTTCCGGCGGTCGCGGCGCGGCTCACGTTCAAGTGGAGTCATGCCGCCTTGATGTGCGGGCACGAGATGCAAGTTCCGGGTTCATTGCCGTCCTGTTTGCGGATCCTGTTGCATGTCAACACTCCGCTCAGACAGAACCAGGTCCAGCACGTCTACTTGCGTGGCGCAAGGGTGTTGCGAACAGACTTAACAGTTAACACAGAACCATCACGTTCAGTCGGGGAACTACTGAGAAGATTCAGAGGGAACCCCGATCAGAACAGCGACTGACTGAAAAGGTGACGACATGCTGATTGTCATGAGAATGGGCGCGACCGACGAGCAGGTTCGCGGCGTGCTCGCACGGCTCAAGGAATTCGATCTCGACGGACACCTCTCCCCGGGAAAGGAACGAGTCGTGATTGGCGCAGTGGGTGTGATCGGTGATCCCGACATCCGCCACCAGATGGGCCGGATGAGCGGCGTCGAGGAAGTCATCGCGATCTCACGTCCGTACAAGCTGACGGGCCGTGAGTTCCAAAAGGAAGAAACCATCATCGACGTCGGCGGCGTGAGGATCGGCGGCGGCACGATGGTCGTCATGGCCGGCCCGTGCTCGATCGAGAGCGAAGAGCACATGGTCACGACCGCCAAGGCCGTGGCCGCTTCAGGTGCGCAGATTCTGCGTGGCGGTGCATTCAAGCCGCGCACCTCGCCCTACGCCTTCCGCGGACTGGGCGAAGAAGGACTACAGCACCTGGCGACCGCTCGTGAAGAGACAGGTCTGCCGGTGATCACCGAGGTCATGGAAGCGCGCGACGTCGATCTCGTGGCCCGCTACGCCGACATCCTGCAAATCGGTACGCGCAACATGCAGAACTTCATGCTGCTCGATGAGGTCGGACTGGCACGCAAGCCGGTCATGCTCAAGCGCGGGCTCTCGGCCACGATTGACGAGTGGCTGCTCGCGGCCGAGTACATCATGGCCAAGGGCAACCGCGACGTCATCCTCTGTGAGCGCGGTATCCGTACGTTCGAGACTGCGACACGCAACACGCTCGACCTCTCCGCGATTCCCGTCGTCAAGCGACTCAGCCACCTGCCGATCGTCAGCGACCCGGCGCACGGCACCGGTCACTGGTATCTCGTCGAGCCGATGGCGCGCGCCTCGATGGCCGTGGGCGCGGACGGTCTCATGGTTGAGGTACACCCCAACCCGGACCACGCGTTGTCGGACGGTCCGCAATCACTGACGCTCGAGAACTTCGATTCGCTGATGAAATCGCTGGAGAGAGTCGGAGAGGCGGTCGGACACCCGCTCGCAGCGCAGCCGCAGATGGCCGCCGTCGGCGACTAACGCGGACGCTCCCGGAACAACGTCAGTCGAAGCCGTTCGTCGCGCTAGAACTCGGTCGAGAGTGCGCGACGAGCGGCTTCGTCACGTTCGTCGATGGCTTGCGAGTGCTCGCCCTGCTCCACCTTGAGTTCGAGCTGATCAAGCGCGCCGGAGACTGACGTCTGCATTGATCTCAACTGGTCATGCAGTCGTCGAAGCATCTCCATCGAGTAGCGGTCGGCTTCGAGTGCCTGCGAAACGGCCTCTGTCGTTGCCTGACCGCGAACGGACGCGGCTTCTTGATTTGCGCGGGTCACGGTCTCGGTCGCGGCGTGATGCGCCTGGTCGACGATGCTCTGTGCCCGCGACTCGGCAGCCTGGACCAGTTCATGCACTGAAATCTGTTGCTCGGCATCTTGTCGGGCCTGCTGAGCCAGTACGGCGGCCTCTTCTTGCGTCTGCCTGAGTAAGCGCTCGCGCTCTTCCAGCAACCGTTGAGCCTGATCGGCCGATGCCGGCGCAGCCATGCGCAATCGGTCGATGAGGTCGAGCAACTGCTCGCGATCGACTGTCCAACCGGAGCCGAATCGGCTGCGCCGACCAGCGACAACCGCTGCTTCAATCTGATCGATTAATTCAAGGAGGTCGATGGTGAACTCCCGCCTATTGCACCGCCTGTTTCGACTGTAGCGCAGATGTTGTCGAAGCTCAGTGAACGCGCATTCCGTACCTACCGCAGCGAGATGCTGGGCAATAGGCGTCCATCCAACAACTTCCAGTCCCCGCGTAACGGAGACCTTTGAAGAACTCCCCTTCTCCCCCCTTGCGGGGGAGATGCCGAAGGCAGAGGGGGGTCCTCTGTTCGTGATCCCTATCCGGTCATTGTCAGCCGACCCCACCCCTCTGTCACTCCGTGACATCTCCCCCCGCAAAGGGGGGAGAGGGGATTCGGGAGTTATTCAAAGGTCGCCGTAAATCGTGGACGGGGCGCCATCGGGGAGTTGGGAGACCCTAGCGGACCGGTGGGCCATACCGCTCGACAAGCATCTTGGCGACGTTCGGAGGCACCAGATCGTCCACAGGATGCCTCAAGGATGCGAGCTCGCGGATTCGGCTGGCCGAGATGAACAGGTGCTCGTGACCGGCCATCAGGAAGACCGACTCAATCTGTGGCGCAATCTTCTTGTTCATCAACGCCATGTCAAACTCGGCTTCAAAGCCGGTCACGGCGCGGATTCCGCGGACCAGCACGCTGGCGCCTACCTCGTCGGCGAAGTTCACGACCAGGCCGGTGAATTTGGCGGCACGTACGTTGGGACAGTGCGCCGTGGCGCCTTCGATCATGGCCAGGCGCTCATCGACGCCAAATGTCTCGCTGGAACGGGGATAAATCGCCATGACGACTTCTTCGAACATCGAAGCCGCACGCTGCACGATGTCGAGATGTCCGTTGGTGATGGGGTCAAAGCCGCCGGGGTAGAGCGCGATCGTCATGATTGTGCCTCCGCGCGATACGTGTCGATAGCGCCGTCACCATAGCGCCGTTGATCGACTCTGACTAGTGTCCCGATCCGCTCCGGTGGAGGAGAGACGCCGCCGGAAGCCCGAGTCAGGCGCCGCCAGATGGCCAGTGTGCCGGCCGCGAGGTCGGCCCGCTCTGCGAACGTCTCGATCACGGGCCGAGCGTCCACCCGATACGGAGGATCAATGAAGATCAAGTCAGGGTCCAGCGGAATCCGTGAGAAGCAACGCTCGACCGGCAGGCGATGCACACGCGCCAGGTCGGTCAGGCCGAGTTCGTCCAGGTTCCGGCGAATCACGGCGCAGGCTGGACCGTTGCGCTCGACGAAATCAACCGAGGCCGCGCCTCGGCTGAGGGCTTCGATACCCAGGTATCCGGCTCCGGCATACAAGTCCAGGACGCGCGCGCCCTCGACGAGGTTGCCGATCTCGGGCCGATCGAAGATTGCCGACCTGATGATCGCCGTGGCCGGACGTGTGCCGTTGGCCGGAGAGCGCAGGCGTCGTCCGGCCAGCTCTCCGCCGACGACCCGGGCGTGCGACTGGGCCATTACTCTTCCCCATCCTCGGCTCGCACTGGCACGGTAATCACGTGTCCCACGCGGACGTCACCATCTGACACGACGAGCTGCGCGCGATAGTCGCCGGGTGTCGTAGGCAGGTCCCAGAACTGCCAGCCACTGCCGCTGTTGCCGGAAAGCTCGCCGGCTTCGACGCTGAAGATGGGATCGAACAGAATCGCGTTGGGCAGGCGCAGGTCGGGAATGCCTGCTTCGAAGAATGCAGCGATCGCCGGCCAGAGATTCGCATTTGCCGGGTCGGCGGATGCATTGCTGACGTATACGCCGCCCAGTTCATATTGTGAGACGACCTGCAAATGGAAGGCGGCACTGAAGCGATTGTGAAGCCAGATTGTCACCGCCGCTCCCGTCTGGTCGGGGTAAGTGAAACTCATAACGCGATTGACGTTGTCCCAGCGCAGGCCGCCAGATAGCGAGTCGAGCATGATCGAGTTGCCCTGGAGCGTCACGCGTTGGCCGGGCCGGTAGGGCCCAGGCTCGCGGATGCTGAGCTCCGACGCGATGCCCAATGCGTCTCGCTGTGAGGTCTGACTGAATCCGGCTGATGTCCGCACCACCGCATTCGATCGAAGCGCCAGCAACAGCTTGTTCGATTGCACCCGTTGCAACAGCGTGGGCAACGATGCATCGATCGAAGCCTGGAAGATCGTCGGATCAAGCGGCGGCTCAATCACAATGAAATCGGCAGATGCTCCGAGCTGCGACAGGTCATAGGCGCCTTCACCGATCCCGCCGGAGGCGCTAATCGGGATGTGGACAGCCAGCCCGCGATCCTCACGGTGTAGCCGATCCGCCAGTTCACTGATAAACGATGTGAATTGCGATCGAAGCGCAGGCGAGACGTTTAGATAGTGAATGTCGACACCATCGTGAAGTCCGCTCTTGATCGCGTGTTGAATGTTGGCGATGTGCTGCCGTCGCAGGTTGTCGGAAGCCAAGATGTCGTTGACCAGTTCTGTCTGATCATCGGTCGCCGAGACTGTCGGCCAGACACTCTGTGTGGTCGCCGCCGCCGGCAGGTCGACCAGTCCCAGCAACGATCCGTCGCCGCCCGGTTGCCAACCGTCCGGATGCACGATCGTCAGTGAGCCGGACAGAATAGACTGAGGCTCTTCCCCTCGAGGCACCCGACCAGCGATCACGTCGCGGAACTGCAGACGCCGCAAGATCGCCAGGTTCTCAGGGACCTCGCTGAGTGCGATGCGGGCGGCGCTGCGATCACTGGTCAGCACGGCATCGCCGAGCCGAATCCAGTCCTCACCGTTCCAGGTGTACACACCAAGATTGCGATCATCTTGCGTTGGATTGGTCAAGCTGAGCTGGAACTCGAATGGCCCAATCCGGCCGTCCGGCGCTTTGATTTCGTAGATCGGCGAGGCCGCACCCAGCACGTCGGGAATTGGCGGCGCTTGCTCCATTAGTCGCGATTCGAACAGCACTGGCGCGGGCGCTCCGGCGGTTTCACCTGGAGTCAGGGACTGCGAATCGTCATCGGTATTGAAGCTGGTGTCGATGAGTCCTGGCTCGAAGAACAAAACGATCACTACAGCGACCAGCAGGGCCGCTATGAGCAGGATCAGCATGATGCCCAGACCACGACCGCCCGATGGCGCTCTAGGGCGCCCCATCCCTGACCCTGGAGGACCAGGTTGCCGTACACGACGGGCCGGCGTCGGGACAGGAGGCGGAGGCTCTTCGGGAATTTGTTGGAATGGCGCGGGTTGCGGTGGACGACGGGCCCTTCGAGGACGATTCGCCGGTTGCTGCGGCGACTCTCCGATTCGTCGTACCGGTCGCGGCTGCCAGTCGCCGCCTGCCGGGGTCGTCACGGCGCTCGCAAATCGGGGGCGATGCTGAGTCGATACTCCTCGCCGCCGCGGTGGACATGGACAATGACCGGCACGTTGGGACGCAACGTCTTGAGCGCGTTCAGGAACGGAGTCTCGGCGTTGATCGCCACTCCATTGAGATTGCGCAGCACATCTCCAGGCCTGATGCCTGCCCGGGCGAATGCGCCGAGGCGTTCCAACTCAATCAAGAATGATCCTTCGGTGACTTCCAGATCGAGCTGCACTGCTGCGGTCGGTGTCAGCAGACGCTCATTGATGACACCGAACGTGGGTCGCGGATAGAAGCCGTCCTCAGCGATGGCGCGCGCCACTTCCAGCACCGGATCGATCTGCACGGCAAACCCAACGCCGTCGACGAAGTCGCCATCATGGGTCTCGCGCGCGATGACTGCGGTCATACCGATGATCTTGCCGTCCAGGTCAACAAGGATGCCTCCCGAGTTGCCATGATTGAGTGCCGCGTCCGTCTGGATCAGATTGTCCTGTTCGTAGCGCTCTCGGAAAAACGTCGTGTCAGGGTCGCTGACCACGCCGACCGTCACGGCGATCTCTTCTCCCAAAAGCGTATTGCCAATCGCGATCACCGTCTCACCGGCGTCGACGGTCTCTGTGCTGCCAAAACTTGGGACGATCAGTTCTGTGTCCGTCTCTTCAATGTTCACGCGAAGCACGGCCACATCCGAGAATGGACGGTCATCTCCAACGCGCTGGGCAGGTAGGCGTTCGTCGTTGGGCAGGATCACGGTGAAGCTGGTCATGCCCTCGAGGACGTGGGCCGCCGTCACGATGTGTCCCGCCTCGTCCAACACGAATCCGGTCGCCAGAGCAGCCGAGACCACGACCACGCCCTGGTCGTTCGTGCGCTCCGGCCCCTCAGCGTCAATCACAACAACCGACTGGGAGATTTGCGCGAAGATGTCGGCGACCTGACGGCGTTCGGTCGACATAGTGTCGTCAAGCTGCGAAGCGAGTTCTTCGGCCGACTGTTGCATCGCATGTTCGACCGCTTCGGCGACCGCCGACTCCACAGCCGAAGAGACGGCTGCGTTCAATTCCTCATCCGTTGTTTGGTCGTCAGAACCAACGATCAACACAACAACGGCGCCACATATTGCGCCGATCAAGGCCGAAACGACGATGATTGTGAAAGTGTGACGCACGTTACATCGATGCCTCAGTGCGTGAGGCGAATTTCTCGACCATGAATGCTATCGTAGCCTGCCATAAAGTTGTTCGACTTTGCGTAAGATTGAGCGGTCAGGCAGGACTCGTGGTACTCAGACGGTCGGTGCCAATCACAGCAGATGGTCTGCAGCGGTTGCGAAGCGAACTGGTCAAGCTGAAAGAACGCCGCCGCGAAGCGGCAGAGCTGATCCAGCAATCTCGCGAAGACTCGCCTGGTGCTCGCGACGAGGGCGACGGCAGCGAGACCAAGAACGAGCAAGCCTTCATTGAAGGACGAATTCGCGAGATTGAAGCTGTCATCTCAGCCGCCGAAGTAATCGATGAGCAGGAGATCCAGGGCTCCGATGTCGTCAGAGTGGGCTCGACTGTGACGGTACGGCCGTTGCCTAAACGAACAGACGTGGACTACCGGATCGTCGGGCCGGCCGAAGTTGATCCGAAGAATGGGTTCCTCTCCGACGAGTCGCCCGTGGGCAAGGCATTGTTGGGCGCGAAGGTCGGCGACACTGTGGAAGTCGCGACGCCGACCGGCGTGCGCAAGTTCAAGGTCAAGGCAATTTCGTAACCGCGTGCGGTCTCCCTGCGCAGCCTCTGTTCAACCTCAGAACGGCGGTCGGGAGACCGCTGACAGGCGTCGGTGCGCATAGCGCTCCGGCAGTCAGGGAGTGTCCAAAGTGAGTGCGACAGACTCCGAACCCATACCTGAGACGGTCGACACGCCGGAATCGGCAGCCGCCGAGAGCCGCCGTCTGCGCGAAATCATCTCCGAACGTCAGCGCAAGGCAGAGGTGCTGAGAGGCGAGGGTCTCGATCCATATCCGCCGCGGACCGGCAGAACGCATTCCATCGGCGAAGCCATCAATACGTTCGAGAATCACGAAGCGAAATCGCCCGATACAGACGGTCCGCGAGTGGCCCTCGCTGGACGGATCGCGGCGATGCGCAACATGGGCCGGATCGCGTTCATCGATGTCGAGGACGACTCGGGCGGGATCCAGATCCTGGCGAGCAAGAAGGCGCTCGGAGACTCCTGGCCACTACTTGACGCATTTGACCTCGGGGATTTCCTCGAAGCCTCCGGACCGCTGATTCGTTCCAGGCGCGGCGAGATTTCGGTCCAGGCCGACGCCGTATCGATGCTCGGCAAGACGCTCAGGCCGCCGCCCGAGAAGTACCACGGCCTGCAGGACGTCGAAACCCGCTACCGCCAGCGCTATCTCGACCTGATTGCCAACGACGAAGCCAAGGAGATTCTCCGCGCACGCTCGCAAATCGTTTCGTCAATGCGACGGTTCATGGACAATCGAGGATTCCTGGAAGTCGAGACGCCGGTCTTGCAGTCCGAGGCCGGCGGTGCAGCGGCGCGTCCATTCCTCACGCATCTGAACGCGCTAGGCGAGCCGCGGCAACTGCGGATTGCTCTTGAGCTTCATCTCAAACGGCTGATCGTCGGTGGATTCGACAGCGTCTACGAAATCGGTCGCGTCTTCCGCAACGAGGGTGTCGGCAATCGCTGGAACCCCGAGTTCACGATGCTCGAAAGCTACGAGGCCTACACCGACTACCACGGCGTCGCCGAGATGGTCGAAGCGGCGCTCTCGTATGTCGCCACTGAGGTCACTGGTTCGTCAATCGTTCCCTGGCGCGACGGCGAGATTGACTTCACGCCGCCGTTTGCCCGTGTGAAGATGGTTGACGCTGTCAAGCAACACGTGGGCGTCGACTTCCGCGACTATCCGACCGTTGATGCGATGGAAGGGCTGTTGCGCGAGCACGGAGTCGGAATTCCGCCCGACGCCGGGTGGGGCAAACTCTTCGACGAGCTGGTCTCGGAGCGGGTCGAGCCGCACCTGCAGCAACCGACGTTCCTGCTCGACTACCCAGTCGCGATCTCGCCGCTGGCCAAGCGGACAGAGTACGACGAGACGTTGGTCGAGCGTTTCGAGCTCTTCGTCGGGGGCTGGGAGTTGGCCAACGCCTACACCGAGCTCAACGATCCCGTCGATCAGCGTCAGCGCTTCGAGGAACAGCTCAAGCTCAAAGACGCCGGCGACGACGAGGCCGAACTCTTGGATGAAGACTTCATCATCGCGCTCGAACACGGGATGCCGCCAACCGGAGGTCTGGGCATGGGTATGGATCGCCTGGCAATGCTGCTAACCAACTCACAGTCAATCCGCGACGTGATCCTCTTCCCGCAGATGCGCAAGCTGTCGGGCTAGGCACCCGTTACGCGACCGTCGTAGCACGGCAGTGAGGCAGTGGCTCCGGACCTGTCGACGCTTCGAGCGCACAGACGAAGTTAGCCTCAGTGTTCGTTGCCCCGTGTCAAGCATGGGGCGTCGGAGACAGATGCTGAAGCGACTCAGATCGCATCACGCGTGACACCCGACTCTACTAGCACGTCGATCTCCGATTCTTCGAATCCGAGTTCCCCGAGAATCTCACGTGTCTCACTCGCAAACGGCTTCGTGGCGGAGGGCTGCCGGAATCCGGCCTTGTCCAACGCGACCGGCGGCGCGAGGGTTCTCACTGTGCCGATCTGTGGGTGTTCCAGGTCGTAGAGCATGTCGTTGGCGGTTGCCTGGGGGTCATCCAGGATTTCGAAGGGCAGCAACACTCGCGACGCCGGGACTCCTGCCTCGGCCAGGGTTGCTTCCCATTCGGCGGTTGTGCGCTCCGACATGCGCTGCTCGGCGGATCTCTGGAGATTGGCGTAGTAATCCTCGCTATCGACCTCGTCACCGGCATGGGGGTCCGACAGGCCGATCGCCTCGATGAACAACGCTCGCAGCCGGCGGCTGCCACAGGCGATCGCCAGCCAGCCGTCGGCCGTCGTGTAGGTGCGGAAGTAGATGTCGGCCATCGTCCGCGCTCGAGCCGACGGCTGCGCCGCGCGTTGGTCGTCATAGCTGGCGCCTCGTTCGCGTAGACCGGCTAGCCGTTCTCTCGATTCGTCATGGATTGGTCCGTCGACCGATTCCACTCGCATCATCTGATTGTTGTTCAGTGTCATCGAGGCCTGCATCAGCGATGCATGCACCTCGCCGCCTTTGCCGGTCTTCGTGCGTCGCAGCAATGCCGAGGCGACTCCAAATGAGAGCGACATCGCCGCCATGTAGTCGGCGCTGACCGGGTCGCCGCTCATCGGGCGACCATCAAGCTGACGGCCGTTGGCGACCATCAGGCCGCTGCGCGCCTGGACAACGATGTCCATCCCGGCGAGCCCGGCGTCGGGACCGTAGCGGCCGAATGGCGTCACCGTGGCAATCACGAGTCGGGGATACTTCTCGCGCAGCGTGTCGGCGTCAAGACCGATTTGAGCTGCCAGGCCAGGCCGGAAGTTCATCATTGCCACGTCGGCACGACTCAGCAGTGCGTCGATGATCGCCGGAGCGTCGTCGTGGCGCAGGTGCAATGGCAGTGAGCGTTTGCCCCGGTTACGCGAGAGGTAGATGCGCGACTCCATCGGCGCGAGCTGCGCCAGGCGACGCGTTGGGTCGCCTTCCAGCGACTCAATCTTGATTACTTCTGCGCCACCCTCGGACAGCAGTTGCGCCGCGAACGGCACGGCGACGAACTGTCCAAACTCCACAACCCGAATACCGTCGAACGGCTGCTCGCTGACTGCATCCTCTGAGACATCACTGGGCATCCGGTACTCGCCTTCATCCACCGTTGACTGGTCGCGCTGGGAGTGACGCTAGCACCGGCGCGACAATACGCACTATGACCGATGAGATTCGATACGCCGAAATCGCGGTGCTCAATGGCAGCCCGCAGCGCGGAGCGTTCACGTATGCCGTCCCTGCCGACCTGGAGATCCGGCGCGGCATGTCGGTTGTCGTGCCCTGGCGCACGCAGTGGGCTCTCGGCATCGTCCTGGAGGTGTCCTCCGAGTCGGAAGTGACCAGTCCTCGACCTATCAGCCACGTGCTCGATGCGTCGGTGTTGCTCAGCCAGCAGCAACTTGAACTCGCGTCGTGGCTCGCCGCCGAGTACCTGGCCCCGATTTCCGCATGCGTATCCCTGTTTCTGCCGCCGGGCACACCAACGAGACCACGCCAGTCGGCGTCGACGTTTCGATCGATCACGCCGGCAGCGCCGACAGTACCGAAGCGACTAGAACTTTCCATAACGGATCAGCAGCTTCGAGAACTCATCGATACACGGCCAATGAGCAAACCCTCGCGACCTGCGCAACTTCTGCTGCTGTTGAGCGATGGCGACGTGGCGATCACCGACGCCGCACGGACGCTCGGTGGTACCAGGGCGCTGGATGCGTGGTTGGATTCAACGTTGTTGGCCATCCGTCGAGGTGATTTTGTTCGTCTGGCCATCGATCCGAAAGAGGCTCGGCAAGCTGCGAATTCGCTGCGCCGTACGGCGGCGGAACGAAGGCAACTTGCATTGCTGAGACTTCTTGCTTCGGGTGATGTGGATGAAGCGGAAGCGAAACGAGTGTGTGAGGCAACGGAAGCTGACATCGCCGCACTCGAGCACACGGGAGTGGTCCGGCGTCGGGCTGTGGTCACAACGGAATCGTCCGCCTCGCCGATTCCTGCACCTAGGTTGACCGGAGACCAACAGGACGCCACCGACGTGATAACTCGAGCTCTTGAAGCTGGCCAGGGTGAGACGTTCCTGCTCCACGGGGTCACAGGAAGCGGCAAGACGGAGGTCTATCTGGCAGCCGCCGAACAAGCGCTTGCGACGGGTGGCGGAGTGATTGTGCTCGTCCCCGAGATCGCGCTCGCGCCGCAGACCATCGCTCGATTCGAAGCGCGATTCCCGGGACAAGTCGCCGTGCGCCATTCGGGACTGTCGCGTAGCGAATCACGCGAACAGTGGCGACAGGTGGCAACGGGTGAGAAACGTGTCGTCGTGGGCGCTCGCTCGGCATTGTTTGGACCGATGCAGGACCTCGCACTGGTCATCGTCGACGAAGAGCACGAGTGGACCTACAAGCAAACCGATCCGCAACCGCGATATCACGCTGGCGCGGTTGCGCGAGAAATGGCGCACCGCTGGCGAGTGGTCGCAGTGCTCGGCTCCGCGACGCCGGACATCGTCTCGATGTCGGCAGCGCGGTCGGGCCAGAGCAAGCTGCTGAAGTTGCCCGACCGCATCCAATCGGGCGCCGGAAAACCAATCGTCATTCCACAGCCGACTGTCGATGTTGTCGACATGCGCGATGAGTTGGTGGCTGGCGTACGTTCGGTATTCAGTCGCGAGCTCGATGCGGCAATTTCGGAGGCGCTAGTGCGTGATGAACAAGTGCTGCTCTTTCTCAATCGACGCGGCATGTCGGCGCTTGTCTGCCGCGCCTGCGGTGAGGCCGTTGGATGCAGGCGCTGCGACATTTCCATGACCCTGCACCGACCCGGGCCATTCCTCCAGTGCCACGAGTGCGGCGAGCGGCAATCGGTACCTGCGCTGTGTCCCACCTGCGACGATCCGCGCATCGGGGCCATGAGTTTCGGTACGGCCCAGTTGGAAGCGGAGGTCCGTCGCCGATGGGGCGAGGTGCCAATCACACGCTGGGATCGCGATACGTCTTCGTCCAGCGAATCGCATGAGTCCTTGCTCAAGGAGTTTGCCGAGGGACGCTCGCAGGTTCTGATCGGCACACAGATGATCGCCAAGGGACTCGACCTGCCTCGCGTCACCGTCGCCGGAGTGGTCAATGCTGATCTGTCGTTGCGCGAGTCGGACTACATGGCCTCGGAGCGGACGTTTCAGCTGCTGTCGCAGGTAGCGGGTCGCGCAGGAAGAGGCGCGCTGGGCGGTCGGGTGATCGTGCAGACATACGCGCCGGACCACTTCGCCGTCGTCGCAGCGGCCGCGCACGACTACGAAGCCTTCTACAGACATGAGATGAGCCTGCGCGCGACCCTGGACTATCCGCCCTACGGCCGACTGGCACGCCTGACGGTGTCGCGATCCTCAGCCGCTGAGGCGATTCAGGAGGCGGACCGAGTCGTCCGAGAGCTAGTCGCCCTGAGAGCAAGCGAGCCGGGGGCGGCCGGGGATGTGATAGGACCGGCCCCTGCCAATCCAGCGCGCCGCCGCAACCAGTGGCGACGGCAGGTCCTGCTCAAAGGAGATAATCCGGCAGTGCTGCTCTCAAGGCTGGACCTTGGACGCGGGTGGTCCGTCGATATTGACCCGGTTGGCTAGAACGCTTCGAAGGCAACCCTGACGGCGACGATCAGCATCCCAAATGCGAGTAGTCGTGAGAGCACTGACTCGCGAATCCTCGACGCGACTCTCAGGCCGATCGGGTTGGCGATCATGGCGCCAATCAGCAAGGGCGGGACATCGTTGAGCGGGTCGCCGAAGTGCTGGGTCGCCACGTGATAGATGACTACCACGACTGCGATCGAGCTCACGATTGCGTGGGACGCCGGTACTCCCAGCCAGGCGGGCATGCGCATCACGCGGATCGTGATGGTTGCGAAGAACAGTCCACCGCCGATACCGGCCAAAGAGGTGAGCACTGAGGTTAGGCCTATCACGCCGAGCGACCTCCGGACGGGAATCCAATAGAGATATCGCTCGCCGCGACCATCGCGGATCATCCGTCTCCAACCTCGTTGTCCGACGGCGCCAGCGTTGCCAGTTGGTCGCCAGATCAGATACGCGCCCAGTCCGGCCAGTAGCACTGTGAATCCGAGCGCAAACACCTCACGCGGCAGTTCGGCTGTTCCCGTCGCGCCGATCAAACCAGCAGGCACCGCGATCGCCGCGGCCATACCGACGGCGCGGTAGTCGATTCGCTTCTCTCTCGCCAGTCGCACGGTCGCCAGCCCCGAAGACGCGAGCACAAGGCACATCGAGGCCAGCGCGACCTCAGCCGGGCTCGATTCAACGTGCCGGGTCAGAAGTACCGGAGCAAACAGAAACCCGCCGCCCGCGCCCACCGCCGTCGCATAGACGCCAACGGCGATACCGACGCCAATCAGCGCAACGAAGGTGAGGGGCTCCATCCACGCAGGCTACGACGGGCCAGCGAAGAAAGATGAAGAACCGAAACGGTCCCTACTGCTTTGGAATCTTCGGCAGTAGCCAACTGAGGAAGGCATCTTGGCTGCGTGTCTGCATGTAGAAACGGCCCGGCCCCTCGAGCTTGCAGACCAGGCCCTCACCCGAAAGCAGGGTCGTTTTCCAGCCGCCCGAGCGTCCGACGCTGTACTTGACCGACTCGTCGAACGCGACCATGTGACCCGAGTCGACGGTGTACTCCTCGCCGACATTGAGTTCCTTGAGGTGGATTGCACCGTAACTGGAGAGGAACAGCAGACCGTGTCCGCTGCAGCGGAGCAGGATCAGACCCTCGCCGGAGAAGAAGCCTTTCGCGCCGCTCCAGGAAGTGTCGACCTCGACATCGGTCGTCGCTGCGAGGAAAGACCCGGACTGGACCAGAACCGAACCGCCGTTCATCTCCAGCGCCTGGATGTCGCCGGGCAGCCCTGGCGCGATCGTGACTTCCCCCGACTGCTCAGCAGTAAACGTGTTGATGAAGAAACTCTCGCCGCCCAACACCGACCGCTTGAGTCCACCCAACAGCCCACCCTTCATCTCCGTCTCGATCTTGATGCTGGCCGACATCGAGACCATCGCCCCAGCCTCGGCCTGCAGCTTCTCACCCGAGGCCAATTCAATGCGTCCCAGGGCGTAAGAAGGTCGGTGAAGAATCTCGTACTGCACTTGTCATAGTCCTTTGCGTTGAAGGGTGTTCGATTCACTCTATGTCTTCACGCAGTACCGGTGTCACTTCTCTTCCCAGTCGTCATGCCCGCGCTTGTCGCGGATCCTCCTACTCCCTTCTCCCCCCCTTGCGGGGGGAGATGTCACTCTGTGACAGAGGGGGGGTCAGCAGGCAGCAACCAGATGAGGGTCTCGAACTCGGACCCCCTCTGCCTTCGGCATCTCCCCCGCAAGGGGGGAGAAGTGGAGGATTAGTCAAAGGGCGGGGCACGGAGCCGTGAGGCGTATCGCAACAGTTCCCTCACTCCCTGTGGAGCGGACTTAGCTGCAGTCGCGCATGAACTGGCGAATGGCGTCGAGTGTGGCTGGCAGTTTCTCCGGAGAGCGGGCGTCGACATCGAGGCAGCGCGCGTTTGGGGCCTCGTTGCAGATTCGCCGACCGATGCCTGTGGGATGGAATGGGTCGGCGCCTGGAATCACGAGCATTGGCGAGTACGTCCGCTGCACCGCGACCTCATTGACGGCGAAGTAGGGCGGATTGATTGGCCACATGCCGTCCCGAAACTCGACGACGAGAGCGATATAACCCTCGCGACGGATGCCGCGCACCGCGTCGGCGAAGAGCGGTTCGTCGTGGATGCGCTGGGCGAACGGACCGCCTTCGTTGTTCTGCATGAAGATCGGGTCTCGCTGCGCAGCCTCGATCACTGCTTCCAGGCCCTCGGCCCGACACAGCCTGATTGTGGGATTGAACATGTCGTAGAACGTCTCGGGCGAGTTGGTCTCGTCGAGCCCGACCGGATCCTGCATGATCACGCCGGCGACGCGGGCTGGGGCCTGGTCAGCAATGCGTAGCGCGTAAGCGCAGCCGATGCAGCCACCCATCACGTGAGCTCGCTGGACCCCGAGATCGTCCAGCACGGCTATCTGGTCCTTCATCGCCTCGTCGTAGCTGAATGCGGTGAGACCGGTCTTCGATTGACCGCAGTGGCGCTGATCCATGCCGATCACAGTGAATTCGTCAGCGAACGATTCGATCGGATTGATGATCGAACGCCGCCAGAACCCAATCTCCGAGTTCACGCCGCCGGGTGCGAAGAGCAGCAGCGGAATCTCGCTGTTGCCCTCGCCAAAGACCTCATAGTGAATCGTGGTGCCGTCGGGTCGCATGACATCGGCCATCGGTCGCCTCCTGCATCGTCTCTGAGCCTGATTGATCGCCGCTCGGCTTCAAATCGTTCAGATTCTAGAGCGACGACGTTACTCTGTGTCTCAAGTCACATTTCCAGAGCCATACCTCGTGGAGGAGCAGACATGGTGATCGCAGAAGCCCCAGCACTGAGCGTCGACACACTCGACATCACCGATGCGGATCGCTACCGAGACTTCGGCTATCCCTGGGCCGAATGGGACGTCCTGCGTGCAGAAGCGCCTGTCTATTGGTACCAGCGGCCGGGATTCGAGCCGTTCTGGGCGATCACCAAGCACGCGGACATTCGCTACATCTCCTCGCATCCCGAACTCTTCTCCAACACGCAGATGCTGCGTCTCAACCGAGCGTCGAAGCTGGGCTCGGCGCAGCGTCAGCGTCAGCAAGGCGCCAATCGCACCGGCGGCGACCCCGACGATCCGCCCGATTTCATCTACATGGACCCGCCCGAGCATCGACAGCATCGCGGCCTGGTGGCGAAACACTTCACGCCGCGGATGATGAAGATGCTCGAAGACCACTTCGCCGATATGTCGGAGAACTACGTTTCCGACTTCGCCGACAAGATCATCGCCGATTTCGCTGAACGCGGTTCCAAGTCGGCTGTCGATGTCGTACACGAACTCTCGGCCAAGCTGCCTGTTGCGGCGATCTGCTCGATGGGCGGTGTGCCCGAGGAAGACTGGGACCAGATCTTCGAATGGACCGAAGTGCTGGTCGGCGCGGACGACCCCGAGTACCGCTTGCCCGGAGAGACGCCAGGCCAGGCCACGACCCGGATCTCAGTCGAGTGGTTCCACTACAACAACAATCTGATTGAAGAGCGCAAGAAGAATCTGGGCGACGATCTGCTCAGCGATCTGCTCCGTGCTGAAGTCGATGGACGCAAGCTCTCACCAGCCGAGATTCATGGCTACTTCGTCCTGCTACTCGCCGCCGGCAACGAAACGACGCGAAACTCGATCTCCGGCGGCGTCAAAGCCCTGATTGATCATCCCGAGCAGATGCAGATGCTGGTGGATGATGCGTCGCTGGTGCCGTCGGCAGTCGAGGAGATCTTGCGCTGGACTTCAATCGTAATCCAGTTCCAACGCACCGCCGTCGAGGATGTCGAGCTGCGCGGCAAGACGATCCGCAAGGGCGAGTCGGTTGTGCTCTGGTACCCGTCGGCCAACCGCGATGAGGATGTCTTCGAGGATCCCTACAAGTTCGACATCCGCCGCGACCCCAATGATCATTTTGCTTTCGGCGGCTACGGCGAGCACTTCTGCCTGGGCGCCAACTTAGCCCGTTGGGAAATGCGAGCCATCTTCCACGCACTGCGACCGATCCTGCCGCAACTTGAGCTCACCGCCGACCCCGAGCACGTGATCGGCTTCCTCCATGTCGGCGGCATCAAGAGGCAAATGGTCCGCTACCGGCCTTCGTGAGTATCACTCGCTGGCTCGGAACAAGTATCTTCACAGTGATCCTTAGGACAGGGATCGCCATGGAGGACTCGAATGGTTACCGCTGAACGACCCGCGTTGACGCTTGACACCCTGAACATCACCGACACGTCGCTGTACGTCGACTACGGCTACCCGTGGGAGGCATGGGACATCCTGCGACGTGAGGCGCCGGTCTACTGGTATCAGCGGCCGAATTTCGAGCCGTTCTGGGCAGTGACGAAGCATGCCGACATCCGCTACATCTCCTCACACCCGGAACTCTTCTCCAACACGCAGATCCTGCGGATCAACGACACCGAGTCGATCGGCATCGGCGAGCGAGGTCGCGAGATCAACGCCAATCGTTACGGTGGGCACCCATCCGATCCGCCTGATTTCATCTTCATGGACCCGCCCGAGCATCGGCAGCATCGCAAGCTTGTGGCACACCACTTCACACCGCGGATGATGAAGAAGCTCGAGGATCACTTCGGAGAGATGGCCGAGAACTACGTCTCAGACTTTGCAGACTCAATCGTTGCCGACTTCACCGACCGCGGTTCCAGATCGGCAGTGGATGTCGTACACGAACTGACGGCCAAACTTCCCGTCGCTGCAATCTGCGACATGGGCGGCGTGCCCGAGGAAGACTGGGACAAGATCTTCCACTGGACGGAAGCCGGCATCGGCGCCGCCGATCCCGAGTTCCGCTTGCCCGGCGAAGATCGCGAACAGACCATCCGTCGCGTCAATCTTGAGTTCAACCTGTACAACGAAAACCTCGTCAGAGATCGACAGGCGAACGGCTTGGGCGACGACTTGCTCAGTGACCTGCTCCGCGCCGACATCGACGGACAGAAGCTGACTCCGCGCGAGATCTCTTCTTACTTCCGTCTGTTACTTGGGGCCGGCAACGAAACGACACGTAACTCCATCACCGGCGGAATCAAGGCCTTGATCGACCACCGCGATCAGCTTGAAGATCTGGTGGCCAATCCCGAGCTCGTTCCCTCCGCCGTCGAGGAGATTCTGCGTTGGACATCAATCGTGATTCAGTTCCAGCGCACGGCCACGCAGGATCTTGAAATTCGCGGCCAACAGATTCGCAAGGGCGATTCGGTTGTCATCTGGTATCCCTCGGCGAATCGCGACGAAGAGGTCTTCCCCGATCCCTACAAGTTCGACATCCGCCGCGACCCGAACGACCACTTCGCCTTTGGCGGCTACGGCGAGCACTTCTGCCTCGGCGCGAACTTGGCCCGTTGGGAGATGCGCTCGATCTTCCATTCGCTGCTGCCGATCCTGCCCGATCTTGAGTTGGCCGGCGAGCCCGAGATGGTTCCCAGTTCGCTTCATGTTGGTGGGATCAAGCGACAGATGGTGCGCTACCGCGCGCAGTAGGCTCCGACGTTCTGGCATACAGTGATGGAGATGCTGTTCTCCATCCGGTACGCCTCCGTTCTCGGTATTGGACTTGTTGGCCTGATTGGCACCCTTGCATACCTGTTCGTGAACTCAGCGTCTGCACAGAATCCCCCGCTGCCTGAGCCCCGTTATGAGCTGAGCGGGCAGATTCTCTCTCGTGTCACTCCGAGTGGCATGGTGGAACTTTGTCTGCGCACCGACGAGGGCGAAGTCTTGTGCCCGGAGAATCGATATCTCCGGCCCGTAACGGTTGACCCAGATCGCTGGTTGCGCAGCAGTGAGATCTCCTGGCAAGCGCCCATCGACGTCGATCGCATCATCTACTCCGTACCAGAATTGACGCCACCACCAGACGATTCGACCTGCGCACCCGATTTTGAACGCATGCTTGCCGCGACATGGAAAGTCGAAACGAGTCGCAGCCTGGGGACCGCGTTCCATATCGGCGGTGGCCGCTTCATTACTGCGCATCACGTCATTGAGCGCCGGCCGCCGTTTGTCTCGCTGATTCATGGCGAGCGCACGATCGGGGCTGCTGTCCTGGGATTCGATGCGCAACACGACCTGGCGTTGCTCGAGGTTGAGACGCCTGAACTGCTGCACGACGTGCCGGTGATGAACCTGCGAACGCCGACCCAGGAGGATGTCGGACAACCTGTGTACCTGGTCGGATATCCCGGCGGCGAGGCGCTCAGCCTGTCCGGCGGCGGCGTGGTCACGCAGGTCTGGGACGACAACATTCAGACCTCGAGCGCCGTGCGCGGCGGTAACAGTGGCGGACCGATGTTTGACGCCTGTGGCGATGTCATCGGCGTCGTTTGGGCCGGTGGTAGCTCGTTCGCGTACACCAACTCAGGCCGTGCCGTTCTGAGATCCTTGCAGCAAATCAATGAGCGCTGGCCGAGCTGGCCGCGGATGCCGGAATCGCTGCCCGAATCGCTCAAGGCGGCCAACCGTCTCGTTTGGCACTACGACGCCGAACCGCCGCCCGGAGTGGATTGCTCAGAGCTGGACGGCGATTGGTGGATCGGCGTCTCCGGTGTCGCCGACGAAGCGAGTGTGCGCGCCGATCTCGGTCGGGCGGGATGGCGTCAGGTCGGCGTCTGCGGCGCCGCCGGTCCCGAAGACTTCGACAACGGCCGGACCTGGGTTGCCGCCCTCGAGCCACTGGCTGAAGATCAACGCTTCCCCCTCGATTGTGTGCTGGATCCGGCAAGTCAAACCGAATCGGTGATCTATCAATCGGCGTTGGACATTGGCGATGTCCGCCTGCTGGCCAGCGAGCCGACTCCTGACTGTCCTGAGCGCAATGAGTTTGGATTGCGTCTGACGTTTGCTTCTCCGCAGGTTGCTGGAACCGACCTGGGCGCGACGCTGATTGGCCGCGATGGATCTCTGCTGGTCGGCAACTGGCGCGGCAGGTCGTACCAGGGAGTGACCGACGCTCCTGATGCGCTGGTCGTGAGCTTCTGGCAAGACTGGATCGCTCCCGCCCACTTCGAGCCGGTCGCGCTCAGGCTGGCCCTGGGTGACGAGCGTCGCTTGATTTCTCTCACCGATGCGCCAGTGGTTGCGACTGTGTATCCGGAACTGACGCTGGACCAACGCCTTCGCATCATGGTTCGCGTCGATGGTAGTTCCGGCGCCATTTCCGCGTGTCTCAATATCGACGGCACGATCGCTTGTCCCACAGACGGCGGCGCTGTCCCTTATCCGGGCGTCGAGAATCGTTGGCGCGAGTCGGCGCCTGTGGTCTGGACTTCTCCGATCTCGATCGAAGCGACGCCGATTGCCGAGCATCTCAGCCAACCGGTGTTGTCTTGCTCGTACCGGGACCCCGCCGAGCTGTACGCCTGGCAGTTCAACTCCCTGGCCGGCACTGGGACTGCCGTCTATGTGGGCGAGCGCCAATTCCTTGTCAACCGAGGTCGGCTGCCCGACACCGCGCCCTGGGCAGTCATTTCCCGTGGCGAGACATCCGTTGCTGTGATTCGTGTGGCCAACGATCCTCGCAATGACATCGCGTTGGTCGAAGTGTTTGATCCCGACGAAGAGGTTGAGCTGGGCGCGTCGGCAGTGTTCGGCGGCACCGACGAGTCGATGCTGGGGACGAATGTGCATCTGCTCTCCTATCCCAGCGGCAGCGCCGAACGCTTCAACCTCGGCGTGCTGAATGTCAGCGCGGTGACCGAGCGGGTGTTCAGGGCCGAACCGAGCGGAATTGGTCGGCATGGCGCTCCGTTGTTGGATCTCTGCACCAGTGAGCTGCTTGGCGTCTCGATTGGCGGCGACGACTTGCTCAGGGCGGAGGTCGTCGAGGCTTCGCTGGCTGCGATGCGAGACCGCGCGGAGCGGCCGGACTACTCGCAGGACGGCCCGCCGGCGCATGGTTCTGCTGCGGCCTATGGGCAGCCGCTGTACGCAGGACCGATCCAGCCTGACTTCTCAGGCAGAATCTGCGATGTCCATCCATCGGAACGGCATCGCCAGTACTTCGCGGTCTATGTCTCCAACATCGACAATCCGGACGTCTGGAGGGTCTATGAGAATGACGGCAGCCGGCCGGATACCTGTGACTTTGGCGACAAGATTTTCATCGTCGAGTACCGTCCCGACGAAACGCCGGAAGCCGTGTGCATCGAGCCGAGGCGCCCGCTGTCTCCCGTTTCCACCGTCGAGTGGGAACTTGAAGCGCCCGATGGTGTGGAGCTGCTGCTGGCCCGGGAGTTCCCGCGCAACGACTGCCCCGGCCTCTCGTCGATTGAGGAGACGCGCTGGTTCTCGACGCACTACTTCAAGCTGCGCAACACCAGCAAGCACGATTTCGAAGACTTCATCGTGCGCGTCTACAACGAGGAAGACAAGCGGCACATTCCCCGTCGAGACGTCTACACGTTCGCCGACTCCGACGTCTGGGGCTGGAGAGTCAACGTCGAAGAAGGCCAGCCGGTCAAGGTCGTGGTGACGGTGCGGTAAGCGCTCGGGAACGGCGAATCGGCATTGTTCTGAGTTGCAGGAGCAAATTATCCGTCCAGATGGGCTGATTTGCTGTCGTGGGCAGCGGATCGTGCGGATTCTTGTTCGGTTTTGTTCGATTCTGTTCGATTTTGCGCGGACCGGTACGGGATTGGGTGATCGCTGTGCGAGAATCGTGCGCTGTTGGGCGGGAACGGACGGCGACTTTCAGGTTTTTCAGCGAACTTTTTTCTGTGGGGTTCGAGCGGATGAATCTCCAGTGCATTGCTGAAGATCGTGGATTTGAGCTTTCAGGTTCTTTCAGGTTCTTTCAGGTTTTTTCGGGTTGTTTCAGGTTGGGGCTGCATGTCCGAATGGCGAGGAGGCGCCGGCCGAAGAACGGCGGTCGGTGGCGGTGTCGACAGGTTGTGTTGCACGGCGGGCTCCGGTTGCTGGCGTTTATACAGAACAAGTGTACTGTAACGCACTGCGGATCGGATGAGGCGGATGTGTGGCTGCGGCGACAGGTTAGGGTCTGGCCGAGCGGTTTAGCCGCGGTCGGTGCGCTTGACCGATTTCTCGCCATCGTCGGTGAAGACGACGCGAGACTTCTTGCCGCCGTGGATCTGTGGTTCTCGGGCAAGTTTGCGTCGGATTAAGCGACGCGCCGCAACAGTTTGCGCCCAAGATCGCCGGTGGACTCAAGGGACGACACCATGTCCCCTCCAACGTCAGAGAGCCGGGCGAGGTCGCTCCTGGGGATTTCGGACTGGTTCTCGAACACGATGATGGACTCAAAATCCAATTCGTGGCGGTGGAAATGGCCGAGCATGATGGTCGTCAACCGTGCTTTGTCACGGTTGGGAACGCCGTATAGAAACAGTGGAACGCCGCTCTTGCCTTCGATTCGATAGTCAACGGGATATGCGTCGGCATTGGGCACCTCGGGCAGATAGTCTTTGTCCAGCTTGGACTCGTCCACGAAACTTGCCAGATAGTCGGCCAAGTCATCGTAAAAGGTGGACCCAACGTTGGATCGCGAGAGCAGAGTGAGATCATAGATGCGCGTGAGCGCCTGCCCAAAGCTGAAGAGCGCTTCCGGCAAGCGTTCTGCTGATGTTTCGACAGCGAACACGCCTTCGTCGTATGAAATGGCGCTTTCTCCGACGATTCGCTCCAACAGCATGCCGCGGGTACCGCTGAGGAAACCGTCAATGTCGTGCTCGTAGCTGATGTGCATCAGGGTGTGGCCAAGATCCGAGAGACGAAGTCCCCCTGATGGGGCTTCAGCCAAGTGGAAGGGATAGCCGTCGCCATCCGGGAACTTGAAGTGCGTGCGCAACATGAGATCGCCACCCGGGCGCTCAACAACCCCCACATCCTCGCAGAGACGGGAGCAAAGCAGGTCCTTAAGCGCCTCGGCGTTCAGGGTCATAGCAACCTTCCTTGATCAGGTTCCGGAGGCACAACCCCGCTGACATGGAAGTCCTCGAGCAGGCATCGGAATGCGCCGTCGAGGGTATTGAATCTGTCAGTCTCGTCTGCCTCGGACTCTGGTTTCTTGCCCGCAGCGATGGCTCTCGCGGTCGCGTGGTGAATGTGGGGACGAAATTCGATCTCGCCGTGAATGTGGCTGGGGCCGTTGTATCGAGCCAAGGTCAGACGCGTGCCACCTGGTGGGAGGAATGCGATACCGCAGGAGAAATCGTCGTCGTCAAGCTCACCTTGTCGCTGGTAAATCGCCAAGGCGATCTCGTCCATGTCACCGGCGATGACCTGGAAGTTCCGCTGACGGTGGCCCGGCTTCGAGACCCAACGTGCGCCTGGATTCGTGACCATCTTGGGTACCGCCTGAAGCTCGGCCAACTCATCGTCACTGTAGAACTTGACTGCCATGCACGGAGCATACGGCTAGACCGGAAGCGGAAGTGCGACAAACGGCGTCCGGTGCGCGTGGGGCGTGGGGCCCACTCTTCCTTGGCTTCGAAAGGCGGGACGGGACGCCTCGATGCGCCGGCCTTGCGAATTGAGGGCAGGGATTGAGGAAGCAGGCGCTTTCGACAGTTGGCAGCTCTGATCGATCAGCCCTTGTAGACACGTTCGTTGTGCCACTCCAACGATGCGAGATTCGGACGTTCACCCGGATCTCCTGGTACGTAGATCTTTGATCCGTGCATCGCGTAGTAATGGCGGCCATTACTGAATTGCTCACGGATTGACCTGCTGACTTCTAAGCGGAGGGACGAGTTCACCGTCACGTAACCGGCGTCGAACAAGCTATGAATGTCACGGCGGAGCAACAATCCGTTGCTGGCATCGTGTGGGCCGCCATCTGCGTAGGGTCGAATATGGGCGGCTTCCAGCGCAGGCAGGGTACGTTCGCCAGTCACAGCACATTTGCGATCGTAAATGTCAGCCACTTTCAGCCTGAACGCCCCTTGGCCAAGTCTCGGAGCCACAGGTTGAGGAGCGCCGTACATGGGTGCGTCTTCAGCGATGCCAACGGCCTGCCGGCGCCTGAGCCTGTCTTGCACGGTGCTCCACAGGTTGTAGCCCTCATCGGTGTCGCTGCGATAGGTCTTGTGTCGAACGATGTTTTGGCTCCAACTGGGGGGAGGGTCGAACCATTCCGAGTGATCGAGAAAGAAGGGTTGAGTCAGAATCCTGCAGCCTATCTCGAAGTCTTTCTGAACGTCCGGAGTGGTGCTTCTCAAGTTGGCTATTCGCGTTCGCATTTCAATCAGCGACGTGGCCCCATTGCTGGTTCCGAACGCATGCCAAGCGAACGAGCATGGCATGACGGTCGAGTGCGCAAAGATTCCTCCACCGACGATCTTGTTGACCGGTGCCTTGGCTTTGAACAGAAACAACTCTCCCTCCATGAGAGACCGAAATGCCGTTGGCGATGGAGACCAGAAGTTTACTTCAGTGAGATCACTTTGACTGCTTAGGAAGGAGTGCCAGTCAAGATCAGTAACTGCGACCACGATGCTGATAGCCATGTGCCTGCCTCGAGACCTAGAGCATGTTCAAGTAGCAAGCCAAATGATAGGGTCCCGAATGACTGAACAGTGCGATAGTAAGCGAGATTCCTTCGGCCTTCGTCAGCTCTCCCGGCAAGAGGCTGATGCAGATACTCTCGCCAGTCCCGGCGTTGGAGCGGAGGCTACTCCTTGTCGGCTCTTTGGCGGCTGCAACACTTGTCGCCTAGGGTCTGTTCACTTCGGGGCGTAGTTGTGGCAGAGTGGGGACAGTTGGCGGCGCGGTCCTGGTGACCAGATGAGCAACCAGAAGAAGTTGAGCGACGCTCAGTACGCGCGGCTGGCTCCGTTGCT